>ERZ1673752.1549-NODE-1549-length-31357-cov-6.706089_pt1 | contig 31357 bp, 25 predicted proteins | sample MGYA00580195_ERZ1673752 | MGnify/ENA primary metagenome ERZ1673752 (study PRJEB41218, sample SAMN15661744) | gut metagenome | host: Homo sapiens | place: Canada: London | collected 2015-08-20/2019-03-30 | study: EMG produced TPA metagenomics assembly of...
ATTGTAGAGTATAGCTGTAGATAAATTTCAATCCACGCACCCGCAAGGGGTGCGACGGCTCTTAAAAAATGAGGCCCTGGGGATGCTGGAAATTTCAATCCACGCACCCGCAAGGGGTGCGACATTGCGTGACGCCATTGCCTATGACGAGTTCAGCATTTCAATCCACGCACCCGCAAGGGGTGCGACTTGATTAAGAGTGCACTGGGGTTCCATTACGAGATTTCAATCCACGCACCCGCAAGGGGTGCGACATATGCCCTGGCATCTGATTTAGGCGTTAGCTGTGATTTCAATCCACGCACCCGCAAGGGGTGCGACTGGGCCGACTCGAACGAGATCAATGATATTCTCATTTCAATCCACGCACCCGCAAGGGGTGCGACCGCATTTCCTGGGGCTTTATCCCCAGGCATGCAACGAAACTATAGCACTTTTTAAGCGCTTTGTCTCATTTTTATCTCATATTTATGAGGTCGATCCAGGACTTTCCTGTCCGGCCATACCTCTCATAGAGTTTTAACTAGTCACAACCAATAGAACTTTTCAACAAAGTCTATCTCGTTGATATCACATTTCTTTTAGAGTAGCAAAAGATCTGTCTCCGGGTTGTAAGTCTCATTTTTGCCAAGCGTTTCAACTCGCCCTTCCCAGTTTTTTCCCAAATTGTAGATTCGGATGGAATCCATTTCAGGATCAATGATTGCTTTGAGCTTGTCTTTGATTTGTACTAAATCACTCGGATATATGTTCAGCTCAAAGACAGAGTTCTGGACACGTTGACCGTAATCAACACATACCTTTGCTACCTGGCTTAGGCGTCTTCGTCCTGCTGCGGTAGTGGTAGATACATCATATGTAATTAAGACTTGCATTTAGCCCTCCATCATAAACGGAGGATATGCAGGAATGTCACCCCTAATGTAGGAGTTGAGAAGTTTAGCCTGGACATGTGGTAATAGTCCTAGTTTAATTTTCTCTCCTAAAAATGGGTGACGGATTTCTTCCTGTTGCCTCTTATTCCAATGGGTTAGGACGGTATCTCGCCCCTTATCCGTTAGGAGGCAAGCTCCGTTCTCTTTTACTTCAAAATCATTTTTTCCTATGCGTCCTAGGTTTACCAGGGAAAGACAAAACCTATCTACCAGAAAGGCTCTCATTTCCTCAATGATGTCTAGAGCCATGCTAACTCTTCCAGGGCGGTCTGTATGGAAAAAACCTGCATAGGAATCTATGCCAATGCCTTCTAAAGCCGCCGAAATGTCGTTGGTAAGCATTGCATACATAAACGACAACAAAGCGTTAAAGCGATCTCTTGGTGGCCGTTTACTTCTTTCGACAAAGTAAAAATCATCGCGATTCTTTAGGATTAGCTCATCCAAAGCGGAAAAGTATTTTTGAGCAATTACCCCTTCGCAGCCACGGACACTATCCTTATTAGGGGCAGCTTTCGTTTGTAGCATGAGGTCTTTGATAGAGTCGATAACTTCATCCATCTTTTTCGTATCTACTTGGTCCTTATGGTCCAACTTCCCTCGGATCAAAATTTTCCTAGAGTTATAAGCCTTGGCGTAAATGATGCTTTTGACAAAACCGAGGGACTCTTCGGAGTCAGCAAGTTGATACTGCCTTTTTCGGGAATATATGTTGCCATATGAGGCCCCTATCACCCTACCGCAAAAGCGTCCATAGGGAGTAAAAAAACTGATGGCCACATGTTCTTCCATGCACATTTTCATGAGCTCAGGACTGACGCCCATATAGTTAAAACATACAATTTGCTTAAGTATATGTATTGGATACCGGGCAACACTCTTTCCGTCGAGGGTTACTACCACATTTAGCCCCTCCTTTCTTAGGTAATAATCCTCTTTGGTAACATACAGGGTATTCAGTAATTTGATCATAGTTCAGCCCCATAAATATAATGCTCTATGCTCTTGTTGCCTTGTGTCAGTTTAGGCTGGCACTCGTCAAACAAGGAACACCTCCGACAATGGGGAAGAAACTCTGGCTTAGGGATATATTGTTGGCGATAACATGCGTGCATTTGCTTGGCGGTTTCTATGGTTAAAGCTCTTAGTTCGTCCGAAAACTCTACTTTTTCCCTACTATCTGTCTCATGGTGATAGAGATAACCATGAGACAGATGCGTTTGAAAGTCCTCTTCCAAGCATATACCCTGTGCCATTAGTTGCACACGCTCTGCGTTGTGATCGTGTTTCTTCCCTCGCTTATATTCGACTATAACTACCTGCCACTTGCCATCCCTACCTATCAATCTCACCCCGTTTTCTGCTTGGTGAAACTCTACTAGGTCAAGAATTCCCGTAAGTCCTAATAGCTTAGAACTTATGGGCATAGCTCTAGAAATCAATAGGTTTTTTCGTTTCTCCTTCAAAAAAGGTTGATCGACAATCTTGTGGACTATTTGTCCTTCTGCGGTTAAGATATTTTCTTGCCAAGCCTGGGCGACATGAATTAAAGCCCACTGGCGTTGACAAAAAAGAAAATGCTGAATTCCGCTGAGCAATAGGTAATTATCGTTATCGTTCTCAGGATCGTTAGCTCCAGAATTGGTTTCGGTCTCTATGTCTTTCCCTTCCTTACTCACCCTGCAAATGCTCCAGCGTTAGGCCCTTATCTTCGTATTCTTTCAGCTTTTCAGGATTTAAGCGAATGTGGTAGTCTTCATATTTGAGGTGCCCTTGCTGATCGTATGGAATATCATATTCTAACAAATCTTTAATTTTGCCACTAGAGACATCTCCCGCTTTTGAGGAGTGAGTAAACCAAAATAAGTCTTTCACTTGCATGGATCCGTCAGGTCGGGCGGAGGAAGCATCGTTGACAAATAAGGTTTGAAGACATTGTTTGATAATAGCAACATCATCTTCATTTAACCCGGTTTTTTCAGCAAAATATGAATTAATACTTCCGTTAACTACATAAATCCCATAATCAACATAGTGTTTGGTCCCCATGGTATCACTGCTACGAACAGCTCCTGATGAGGCTTTTACACCATTGACACTTTTCGTAATTTGCATCGAAATGGGGTTGATCACATCAAGTGATTTGGCCATGGATATTGTTACAGGGCCCCGAATCGCTAGAGAATATTGTTTCTTAGTAAATACTTGCCCAAAACTTCTAACATCCAACCAAGTCCGATTAGCTAGTTCTTCAACATTGGTATCTTTTACTTTTTCTAGCAACTTTTCAAACCGATCGGTTAACGAATCACAGCCATCATCACATCTTTCTTGTGATTGGACAAATATTTTGGCACCCAGATCTTGCATTCGATTGCGAATTTTACGTTTGATGCAAACGTCGCTGATTTCGCCATAGCCCTTGCTATCCATCCTGGGCATATTGCCATTGAGGGGATCGCCATTCGGATTAGCTCCGGATACTTCGATTGTAAAAACAAAGTCAATTTTATGATTAATCATATGCTTAGTCCTCATCACTTTCTGTTGTAGATTTTTTGGTAAAGTGTTCTTTCTTTTGCGCTTCATAGCCAAAGATGAAACTTGGCCCTAATGGCTTGTTAGCAGAAGGGCCCTCCATAGGATAGTGATCCCCTATCAAGTTGGTCACTTCTGAAATTTCTTTTTTGATCTTGATCAGGATCCCTCTTTTTTTATTGTCGGCCATCATTTTTTTCTCGTAGGGTAATAAGAGAAGGCGCAATCTCATATTTGTGCTTTCTGGGCGGTTTACGAAAGTCGTCCAGAGGTTTTCTGCATTGGTGAGTCGGGTTGTATCTTGGTCAAATGTTGCCCGTTCCAACACTTCATACAAGCCCAGTAGGCGGCCATACAAGTATGACCGGTCATAGTTCGTCCGATCTAACATATCACTTTTTGCTCCTTCCTGATCTTTTAGGACTGCTAAAGCGCACTCCACGATCCAATTCCATGTATTGGTATATTTCAACCGAAGCCTAATGTTAGTAGATAAGGCTTGGGTAATATTTCGAGGCATTTTTCTTCCGGCGAGGATAGCTGTAACTAGGTTAGTATACTGCTTGCTATAGTGTTTCCTGGAACTAACTTCTAGCCGGTTATAGCCTTTCTTCTTAGCATCCGGCACTTCAATACCGTAAGCAGCATTGATTAGCTGTGGGATGCTAGGCGTATAATACTCTCTCGGTTTATCTTTACGCTTTACGGGCCAGCCATAACTTTGTGACCATTGCAGGAGTCGTTCTTTCAGTTGGGAGACGCCCACAGAGGTGAAATAGTTTAGAGAAACCCGAGAACTGCTATCATCTGGTTTATCTAGGATGGCAACATAGTATTGAGCTGTGTCTGCAAAATGTATGGTACCACTAGTTAAAGACTTTAGAATTTGATTAGAGATCGGATCGCCTAAAAGTGCCGTTGGAGTATTTGCAAACAACAGATTACTTTGTGCTCGATTAAAAATGTCATAAGCATCTGCATCGTTTTCATCATTGGAGATTGGTATAGAGATCCCCTTAGACAAATCCATTCCAGAGTTATTTTGGATATCATCGGAAAACCAACTAATCGCATAGGCGTAAGAGTCTAGCTTCCGCGAAGTGTTGGGGCCTTCCAAGAGGGCTTTTGCCATTTGAAAAATCTTCTGGCTGGTAATCTTTCCGATGCTCACAGTTTCCTCTGGTCTGGAAAAACGACCCAAATAATTTACCTCGCTACAGGTGATTTGGGATATCATTTTGGCGATTCCTATGATGCCACGATGCTTAAGGCAAAGATAATCGTTCTTTCCACTGATGTTACATTGGATTTCAATAGCCTTGTCATCCTGAGCAAAGCAAGCTTCTACGTACTGGATATATCGCTGCTGCAAATCGGAATTCTCTGAGACACTGATATTACGCAAACCATCATAGTCTTCAATTTTATAGGTTAAGAAAATCTTCGCTAAATCTACAGAAACATCCTTAGGCTTCGTTCCTGATGTATCTATATAGGATACTTTCATGCCTTCAAGGATGGTATGATCCCCGAATAGCTTTTGTAGGATGTCACTATAGGAAGTGGGCTGAGTGATAAAGTTATAAAAGATTCGGACAAAATCAATATCCTCGTAGGCTAACCAATCTTCTAGCTGTTGAAGATAAGCCATAGAATGCTTGCTTCCATCGGGAATGACATACTGGAAGGTATCACACAAAGGATGAGGAGCAACACCACTTGACCGTGCCACTGAATCCTCCGTCATAGGGTAGACAAGCAGGGTATTCTGTGGCAGGAATTCTGCTTTGACAAGATTACTGTCTCGATCGAGGGTAAGCTCTACAATGTTTTTCCCATTGGATCGCAGAGAATTGTGAAAAATGGGCAGGATATAATTTTGACGATATGAAATCTTCTTGTCCTTGTCCTGAGGATTGAGTTGGGTGGGATCCGCTACCAGACCGTGGTCTAACGCATACTGGTAACTATCATATAGGGCCTTGAAAAAACTCATAGCTTTAACCCTCCTATATCGTCTGCTAACTCCTCCTCCACCGTTTTAGTTAATACCGGTTCCCGGAAGATATAATTACCTACTTCATTGATGATAGGGCAGTCCTCCGGCTTAGGATATACGATACGTCCGTGCTGCATATGGATCGGAGCATAGGCAGCACGTAAGAGCTCTCCAGATTTTTGCGGATAGAGAAAACCAACAAACATGATACCAAAGCCTATATTGGTATTATCGTAGTAACCTGGATCTTGCTCGTAGTCTGACGCTGTCAGTTCTTCAATATAGCCCATGCACTCGCTAACGCCAAGGAAGATAGGCCGTCGACCTCCCCTTTTTAGGGATCTCTCAGTAATCTCCTCGTGCTTTCTCATATTGCGGTCTTTTGCCAGGTCCTCTCGTCCCAAGTTCCATTCAAAGTGATATTTTACGTAGTAGCACACGTCAGCCAGATAGGTGTAGGAACTTAGGTCCGGCTTATAATCGCTCTTAAGTAGTCGAATACCCTGGGATTCTGTCTCAATCGGCTTCATTATTCGGATTTCCTCTACAACATTCTGGAAAGTCGGCTTGTAATAATTAGAGTCTAGTATGCCCCGGAGCATTTCCCGGGTTGGGACTGGGTAAGAGTATTTTTCGCCTCCACTCTTCGTTTCAGGCATTGTGATCAAGGCCCGATCTCCAAAAATTTTGGCGTAAAACGTTTTGGATTTTTCCATAAGTACCTCCCTTCTAAGTTATACCTAATTTCTAACAATGGTAAAGCATAAAAAATCTTTTGTCAAGAGCATCACAAACATTTATTGAATGTTTTTCCTTAGAAATGCTGACGTATTCGGTGGACTGCAATCCAGCTTTATAATCTTCCTACAACATCAACACTTCCGGCTCCTCAAAGTCTACACCAAAGGTGGGCTGGTAAAACTCAGCAGGCACAATGTAGACTGTCCCCAGCAAAATATTTTCGCAATGATCCAGATTGCGTTCTGCAACGGGAACCGTATAGCGGGAGAGATGGCGCACCAGCTTGCGGATTTGGGCCAGGATGGAAAGGTCCGGTTTGCGATTAAACTGCGCTTCCAAATTTCGAATTTCGTCAACAGCTTCTTGCGTTTCGTCGCATAAGACTACAGCAGTTTCCTGATCTTCGTCAATTAAGGAAAATTTGTCATAAGCGGTACGAAAGGCCTGTACCATACTGATTCCTAGGTGATTTGCAATTTGCGAGGTTTGTAGGGTCGGCAGAACTTGCTTTCTGACCATATCGGCAGCCTCAGGATTATCCGCTAGCAATCCAAAGATACAAGACAACTCCTTCCCCAAGTTCGCATATAACTTCCAGAAATAGTTTTGTGTCATTTTATCCAATTCGTATGGGGCCTTCGGGTCATCGAAAACATACCCCGCCGCATCCTTCCGCTCTTTCATTCCCTTCAGCGAGTTGATCCGTTCCACGTTTTTGTCGAGGTTAACCACATAGGTCAAGCCCTTTGCCTTCTTACCCTCTCGATTACACCGACCCATGGCCTGGACAATAGAATCCAGTCCCGAAAGAGAGCGAATTACCAGGTCAAAATCCACATCCACCCCAGCTTCAATTAACTGAGTACTGACCACGCAAATACGGTCACCGGCGTTTAGGCGCTCCTTGATGGTGGCAATCCGCTTCAGTCGATCCGCTGCCGTCAGATTGGTCGTCAGATAATAGAGGTCCTCGGGAGCATAGTCATTTAGCAGAAGGTCATACAACTTCCTAACCACGGATTTGGTATTCAAAATAATCAAGATCGATTGATCCCGGTGTTGCCGAACCAGGTCCTCGAGGTCCTCGACCGTACAGCCCTCATTTATATCTCCATAGAGAGCCAGGTCCACCCGGTGGAACACTTTGGCTTCCTCCTTGGATAAGCTAATCATATTGCGATGCAGGCCGGAGGCATCGCCGTAGGCCAGCCGGTGATCGAGACTCACGAGGTCATTCGTTGGCTGAGTAGCTGTCGAAAGGACCACCGTGGCATGCATGACCACCTTGAGGAAATTAAGAGAAAGATTAATCATATACAAATAATCCACAGGTAGGGTCTGCCACTCATCGAGGATGATCACCGAGTTGATTAAAGACTTAAAGCGAGTGAGATTGGAGGATTTGCCTTTGAAAATGCTGTTGAAAAATTGAACCATAGTTGTTAAAACCACGGGACTCGTCCAATCATCCAACAAATATTTTTGTCGAACCACGGCTAAAGAATCATCTTCCTCATCCAAACGGTCCGTGCGAGTGGTAGAAAGCTCCTGGTCCTGGACAACGTTAGAATGGTGTTCGAGTACGAACTCTTCATTCTGGAGGATTTGCTTCATTTCGCTTGCATTTTGTTCCAAGACGGAGAGGAATGATGTAACGTAGAAAAATCTTTCCTTTCCTTGGTAGCTCATTTGGTTCATCCCGTAACGGAGCGAAAGGAGGGTCTTCCCAGCCCCGGTAGGTAAGTTGAGCTCGTAGATCCCGGGTCCGTCCTCTCGAGCCCTCGTTAAAATATCTCCAGCAATTTTACTCCGAACTTGGTCAAGGGGCGTTTGAGGCTCCCCAAAAGAGGCGTAGCGGTCACGGACCTTCTGTTCAAAATCATGGATTACCTCTTGTAATCGTTCGGGAGCGGGGTCTATTATAAGATCTTCGTAGGAGTTGATGGTATCTTTGATGTCACAAGATTTGAGGATAGACACGAGAAGCCGACAAAGCATGGATTGATAAAAGGGAAGGGCTGGATGCGTACCACGAGCGAAAGATTTCTGGTTTGGAGAATTGGGATGCTGGGTTTCAGGTGCAGAAAAATTCGTTTCAAGCTCTTCTAGCTTATGCATAATCTTGAGATATTCGTCAAAACCGTCTAGATAGAGGTCCACCAAAGAGATTCCCTTTTGCGTCAAAAACACATTTACGTCTTTAAAAAGAGATTCCCCATCCTGGACTTTTCCTAGGCGCTCGAAGCTCGTGTACACATATCTGTTTTCCAAATTCTGCCGCACCAAATTATATTGGCCATGGTGCGAGAGAATCGTATAAATTAGGACGTGGGTATAAGAGTAAATGTAGGTCAAATCTGCCTGCTTGATGCGAGATTTAAGAAGGTCTCTATTACTGCCAATACTGCCAACACACAGGAATATTTGGTAGATAAAAAAGCCACCCATCGTGGAGTGGTCGACAAAGGCCTTGGTGTTGTTGAGAATCTTCTCCTGAAAAGCTGGCTGGGCCTTGCCAACGTCGTGAAGGAGACCGATGAGATAGGACATGGCCCCCAAACCTACCTTGTCGCCGATTGCCTTGGAGGCTTCAGCAGTTTGGAGAAGGTGGGCGTAAAGACTTTGGCGTTTGCTGGGATCTTTTTGGTCAATATGAGCATAAAGCTGATCTAACATGGGTTTCTCCTTATCGATATGTGTCCTCGGAAGGTGGGCCTTCGGGGATGGCTGGTGAGAATGTGACAGGTGGGCTCCTTTCTTAAGTAAAACGGAAGCAGACTTCATGAGTCAAGAATAGGCATACTCCCGCAAAATGTCAAGGAAAATGAAGGATTGTCGAAATTTGTCGAAAGATGTCGAAAAAAACTAAGGCAGAATTTTGGAAAAACTGCTATCTTGGACGAAGGATTTGCAGTGGGAGGATGTCAGCACCCAGCCAGCTCAAAATAAACTCCCAGATGATCTGGATAAGATGAGCTTGGAGAGAGGGGTAGGGGGGATACCACTGCTATGAGAAAGGATGACTGCCGATGCTATCGCGTAATGAGATACAACAAATACTTGAGGCGAGTTTGGCCCAAGGAGCAGATTTTGCCGAAGTCTTTTTAGAGGATACCGTAAACACGAGCCTCAGCTACCTAGATGGAAAACTGGACAAGGTGCAATTGGGGAGAGACTATGGACTAGGTCTACGCCTGATTAAGGGACTGGAGACCGCCTATGGGTACAGTTCGGACCTATCGCTGGAGCATTTGCAGCGCTTAGTTAAGGATACCGCTGCCGTCCTTCAAGGGGCTCAAAAGGGTCAAGACACGGGGAGTGAGCCAGCTAGATCACAAGCTAAAGCAGCTGGTCCTTCGGGAACCGTTCACCTAGGAACAGAAGCAAAAAAACGTGGATTCATGCCTATACTGGTGGACTTTAAAGAAAAATCTTTGCATGATAAGGTCCGGCTCATGCAAGAGGCTTATGATACCGCTAGGACCTATGATGCCCTCATTCAGCAGGCTTCTGTCTCCTACCTTGAGACAGACCAGAGGGTGCTCATCGCCAATTCCGAAGGTCTATGGGTGGAAGATCGTCGCCCTCGGGGTCGTTTCCATGTCGGGGCCATTGCCGGAGAAGGTGACCGGAAAGAATCCGGCGGGATCAGCAAGGGGGCTGGCCAAGGCTGGGAGTTCTTCCAAGCTTTAGATGTGCGGGCTATGGCTACCGAAGCGGCAGAACAGGCCCTCACTATGATGCGAGCGGACTATGCCCCCAAGGGCGTCATGCCGGTTATTTTGGATAATGGCTTTGGAGGGGTACTCTTCCACGAGTCGTGTGGACATGGGCTTGAAGGCTATTTTACCTCTAAACACATTTCCGTTTTCTCCGACAAATTAGGAGAACAAATTGCCTCGCCAGTGGTCACGGCTATTGATGACGGGACGATTTGTGGCGAATGGGGAACGGCAGCTTATGACGACGAGGGCACCCCTACCCAGAGAAATGTACTGATTGAAAATGGCATTTTGAAGTCCTATCTGGTGGATCGGATGAGTGGAAAACGCCTGGGCCTACCTTCGACGGGGTCCTGCAGGCGGCAGTCTTACCGCTTTGCGCCTGTTTCACGCATGAATAATACTTTTATCGCTCCTGGGGACTCGACGAGGGAAGAGATGATTGCAGCTACGGACCACGGGCTCTACGCCAAAAAGTTGGGAGGCGGCTCGGTTGATGTGACAACGGGAAACTTCAATTTTGCCGTCACAGAAGCCTATCTCATCGAAAATGGGAAAATTACGAAACCGGTCCGAGGAGCCACCCTCATTGGCCAGGGCTGTGAGGTATTAAAGAAGATTGATATGGTGGGTAGGGAATTGGCCCTGGCCCCTGGAATGTGCGGAGCGGGGAGCGGACTCGTACCGGTCAATGTCGGCCAGCCTCCTATCCGGATTACAGAAATGACCGTCGGGGGAAGGTAGAGAACATGGGCAAAAGCGCAATAATGGATGAGATGGGAAATAAGAGAGGAGCCACGATGGAACATAAGGAATGGATGCAGGCCTGCTTAGCTAAGGCTGCGGAGCAATACGACGAGGCAGAGGTCTATTACGCTAAATCTCAGGGCAATTCTTGGACTCTGTCCCAGGGAGAGCCCGAAGAGGCCAAGGTTGCCGAGTCGGTAGGCGTCGAGCTCGTCGTCCGACAAGGCGACCAATGGGCTCAGGCTTATACGGAAAAAATCGATCAAGAGGCGATGGAGTATTTGTTGCAGCAGGTGAAAGAGGCCTTGGAAGTGATGCCTGCCAATCCTGATCGGCGGCTCTATAGGCCAGAAAATGGGGCAACGGAGTCGACTGTAAATGCTCAGCAAAATCCTCAGGGACCTGACCACCAGGCCATTTCCGGTGTGGAAGTTTTGGACCTGCTCCAGGCTATGACTAAGGAAACCCGGGCTTTGACCGACGAGATCAAGGAGGTGCAAGCCTCTTTTGAGTATCAGGGAGCAGAGTCTCAATGTACAAATACTCTCGGCCTAGATTGTACGCAAAAGGGCTCCATGGGGGTAGCTGTTCTATATGTCGTTTTGACGCAAGGGGAGAAGATGCAGGGAGACTGGGCTTACCGTTTTGTCCATGGCCCAGAGGAGGTTGATCCGGCGGTTCTCGCCAAGGAGGCCGTTGATCGGGCTCAGTCTTATTTTGGGGCTAGTCCTATTCCTTCAGGAGACATGCCGATTGTGTTAGACCAGAATACTTGGGCCAGCTTCTTGTCCGCTGCCCTCTATGGGCCTCTTTCTGCCGAAGCTGTGCAAAAAGGCATGTCCCTTTTGGCGGGTAAACAAGGGGAAAAGATTGCCTCTGAGCTCGTCTGTCTCTACGATGATCCTGCTAACTCCCATAATCCCATCCCCAAAGCTTTCGACGGCGAAGGGGTGCCAACCAGGAAATTGCCCTTGGTTGAAGGCGGGATCTTGCGGGCATATTTGCACAATCTGGAGACCGCACAAAAGATGCCAGGCGCTAAGCCCGGCAATGCGGAGCGTGGCTACAAGACACCGAGTCATCCAGCTGTTTCCTTTATGACGATGGAACCAGGGGAGCTTGATCAAGAAGGACTTCTGGCCAAGGCTGGAAAGGGGCTTTTGATTACCCGGATGGATGGTTTGCATGCTGGCATTAACACCATCAGCGGAGATTTTTCCCTTCAAGCTAAGGGCTTTTTGATCGATCAAGGGAAAAAGGGTCGTCCCGTCGACCAAATCACCATCGCTGGCAATGTCTTTGAGCTCCTGCAAAAGGTCGAAGCTGTGGGTTCTGACCTCTTATTGACGATGACGGGAGCTTATATGCCGTCGGTCCTTATCGGATCGCTGGCAGTAGCAGGAAAGTAGGAAGCTTTCAGCTTTCAGACTGTTTTCCATAAAAAGGAGTTTCTTTTGTCCGAACAGTCGACTAGTTCTCTTTATTACATCCGTGACCATCTGGAGGACGGGCGGGCTGTTGGTCAGCCGGTGGCCCAGGCAATAGATGAGTCTCTTGACCCATCTGCGGATCAGCCTGAAGCCCAGTCTATGAATCAGCCTGAGGCCGAGTCTATGGCCGAGTCTATGGCCCGGTCTATGCCCCAGTCTATGGATCCGCCGCTGAATCCCGCCTCTGGGCCTGTTCGCTTTTTGGAGGGGCCCGTCTTGGGAGAAACCTGGGCCGAGGCAGCGGATGGAACTTTCAAGCTTGTGAGGCCAAGTTCTGCTCCCAACCGGGCCATCCCTTCTTGTCCCCATTTTCCTCAATGTGGTGCCTGTACCGTGCAGCACGTCAGCGATGCCGCAGAACTAAGGCTTAAGGTAAAAGAGGTTCAGGAGAATTTACAGCGCATTGGCCATTGGCCTAAGGATCAGGCCCATCTTCTCGATAGCCTGACCATCACGACCCTACCGGGGTACGGTGAGGAGGGCGAAGGGGGGGCCCCATTATGTAAGATTCCAGTCTCGAGTGATCAGTCGGCTGCTCAGGCCGATTCAAGTCCCGTTCCATTGGATCAGGTTCCCGCTCCAAGCTATAAGTCTTCTGCCCGTTTTCATTCCCGATCGAAAATCTTGCTTCGGGTGGAACATGCGAGACCAGCAGAGCCTGCTCATCTTCGTGTGGAATATGCAGGGCCGGCGGAGCTTTCTCCGCTTCAGGTTGAACATGCGGGATCGGCAAAATTGGCGGACTCTTCTCAGCTTGGAACGGCCGGAAGGCCTTGTTTGCAGCTCGGTTTGAAGGAAAATGCCCATCATTTTGTGCCAATTGACTCTTGCCTCCAAATGCCCCCAGACTTTCCCCAACTCCTAGCTGCCCTGACGCAGGCCCTGACTCAGGCGGAAGAAAGCTATAGTCTGACCACCACAGCCCTCCAAGTGCGTTATGGATCCTTTGGGGATGGCCAAGCGTCTTCGTCCCGCACAACGCCCATCCAGATCAAACTTTACCTAGCTCAGGATGGGCAGTCTTCAAAACAAACATCTCCGTCCCTCCCTGCTGATGACCTTTACCGACTCTTTGCCAAAGTCCTAGCAGCCGCTTCCTACCACCTCTACAATCTGGCTTTGGCCTGGGACCGGGCTGGCCGTCTCCAAGCAAGTTTCACGGAATTGGGCGATCCGCTGCCCATGACTCTTCTTGGGACGAGCTTTGCCCTGGCCAATGACAGCTTTTTCCAGGTCAACCTCCCCGTTGCTGCCGAGCTTTTCACCTATGTTGCCGATATCCTGGCAGACCTCTACGACCGCCAGCCCTTTCAGAAAATCTGCGAATTTTATGCTGGAACTGCTGTCATCAGCCAAATACTCCATCGTCGCTTGTCCCACCTTCCTCTTCGCTATGTTGCGGTAGAAAATAATCCCGCAGCCGTGGCAGACGGTCGGGCCCTAGCGAAGGCCAAGGGATTGGAGCTGGAGTATTTGCAGGGGAAGGTGGAGGATCTTTTTGGACGAACCGATCTCCTAGAGGATTTTCTTTCGGAGTCGAGCGTCCTTATTTTGGATCCACCCCGGGCTGGGTGTAAAAAGTCGGTGCTCAAGGGGCTAAAAGAGCAAGGGCCTGGCCACCTGATTTATATTTCTTGTCATCCTGGGACCTTGAGCCGGGATCTCAGCCTCCTTTGGCCCGCTTACACCCCCCAGGCCATCCGAGCCTTTGATATGTTTCCCCAGACTATGCATGTGGAGACGGTAGTATTATTGTGCAAACTTAATATAAAGCAACATATCGAGATTAACTTGGATATGGATAAGCTGGAATCATCGAGCGTGAGAACTACAATAAGCCGAAGTCTAAGGACGTAAACAGCCGCAATGTCCGCCGGATAAAGAAAAAGCAATCAAGGAGGCATTGAAGCACTTCGGCATGATTTGAGGAGGGCAGATATAACGTATTTGATTTCTTGTAAATTTAACATGGATACTGCCTGTGTGGAACTGAAATTCACCGATGGCAGTATGATTGCGATTGATACCATTGCCGTTGAGAACGAGGTTGCCCGTAATATATATGAAAGGTTAGAGCTTGACTATCTGATTTACAATGCTCCATCGGAGTATGCTGACCTCATTTTGAACGGTGATCCCGAAACATATCTGCAAACTGTAACGGAGTACAAACCATTGGATAATTAATTTTTGAGCCGTCTATAGTGCAGACTATGGGCGGCTTAAAACTTGCTTGGCAGATAAAAGGTAAATATTTTTATTGATTATGAAAAAATCCCCTTGCGTAGGGTATTGCTTGTGACGCTGGGTAATGATGTAAGATAAGCAGTGTAAGGAGGTGAAAGCTGTGTCAAAGTACACAACAGGAGATATTGCCAAACTCTGTAGCGTGTCCGTCAGGACGGTGCAGTACTACGATTCCAGAAACATCCTTGTACCAAGTGAATTGTCTGAAGGTGGTCGCAGACTGTACGACGAGGATGATCTGAAGCGGATGCATATCATTTGCTTCCTCCGTGAAGCGGGTATTTCCATCAATGGCATTAAAGAACTGCTGACCGAGGAACATCCGGAAAATGTCATATCTGTTCTGCTGGACCAGCAGGAGCAAACGCTTCGTGAGGAAATAGCCGAAGGACAGAAAAAACTCGGAATCATAGCAAACATCAAGCGTGAACTTAAAGAAATTGAAAATTTCTCCGTTGAATCTATCGGTGATATAGCGTATGTAATGAAACATAAAAATAAGTTAAAGAAAATGCGTTGGCTCATGGTGCTTACGGGTATTCCTGTGAACGTATTGCAGTGGGTATCCATTGTTTTATGGATAACCAACGGTCTTTGGTGGCTATTCGCCATTTGGGCCTGTGTAGCAATACCGTGGGGCATTGCGGTTTCGATCTATTATTTCAAGCATGTTGCCTATATCTGTCCCGAATGTCACGAGGTATTCAGTCCTCATTTCAAGGACGTGTTTTGGGCGTACCACACACCCAATATGCGCCGTCTGACTTGTCCGAAGTGCAGACATAGGGGCTTGTGTGTCGAAGTATATGCAGAAAAGGAGGATAAGGACAATGAATAAAATTATGGAGTTTCTTCCGTTTTTAATTCCGCTTGTGATTTTGCAGTTTGGGCTGTTTGGATATACACTGTATCATATTTTAACTCACAAGACATATAAGCGTGGCAATCGTGCTTTGTGGCTGGTTATTATCATCGTGCTGATGAGTTTTGTCGGGCCGATTCTGTACCTCCTGCTCGGCAAGGAGGATGTATAATGGATATGTTACGCATCACTGACCTGCATAAGCGGTTTGGTGATAAGGAAGTATTGCGTGGTCTTACTTTAACCGTACCGGTGCATAGCATATACGGATTTATCGGTAAAAACGGTGCAGGCAAAACAACCACAATGAAAATGGTACTCGGACTTCTGAAAGCAGATTCGGGTGAAATTATTGTGGGTGATGAAAAGGTAGTGTACGGACAGACTTCTACGAATCAATATATCGGATATCTACCCGATGTACCGGAGTTCTATCCTTTTATGACCGCACTGGAATATCTGCGCTTCTGTGGAGAAATTACTGGTATGAAAAAGGCAGAGTGTGATTATCGTTGTAAGGAACTCTTGGAACTTGCAGGACTTAGTGACGAAAAGCACCGTATTAAGGGTTTCTCAAGAGGCATGAAGCAACGCTTGGGCATCGCTCAGGCTTTGCTCAACAACCCCAAGCTGCTGATCTGCGATGAACCTACATCTGCTCTCGATCCTGTCGGTCGCAAGGAAATACTGGATATTATCTTAACTGCCAGAGAGCAGACAACAGTCCTGTTCTCCACCCATATTCTTTCGGATGTGGAACGCATTTGTACAGATGTTGCCTTTCTGAATAATGGCGTAGTAGAAATCCAAGGAACGCTCTCCGATATTAAAACGAAATACCGCAGCGAGGAATATCTGTTGGAAACCGAGGATGATGGGGATATGTGTAAACTAATTAAGGCATTTCCCGCAATAAAGCAGATTGGCAAAAATCAGCTCACATTTTGCGAAAGTATGCTCTCTTCGTTTGAGTTGCTTCGTTTTATATCAGACTGGCATATCGCATTGTTGAAATTTGAACGAGTGGAGCCTACGTTGGAGTCTTTGTTTATGGAGGTGACGCAGAAATGAAATCTCTGTTTACCTTTATAAAAAAAGAATTCATAGAACAGCTTCGCTCCGGTAGATTGATGATCCTCGGACTTTTATTTGTTCTGTTTGGTATTATGAACCCGGCAATAGCAAAATTAACACCATGGATATTGGAAACTATGGCTGACTCCCTTGCCGAAAGCGGAATGATTATAACGGACGTGAAAGTCAGTGCAATGGACTCGTGGGTGCAGTTCTATAAGAATATACCGATGGGACTGCTTGCCTTTGTTTTACTGGAAAGCAGTATCTTCACGAAAGAATACGATACCGGCACACTGGTCTTATCTTTAACAAAGGGACTTGAACGCTATAAGGTTGTGATTTCTAAAACGGTCGTTCTTACTGTTCTTTGGTCGCTTGGTTATTGGCTTTGCTTCGGAATCACATACGGATATAACGCATATTTCTGGGATAATTCTATCGCACAAAATCTCGTTTTCTCTATAGTGTGCTGGTGGCTGTTCGGTGTGATGATTGTTGCGCTGATGGTGTTGTTCTCTACGATGGCTAAGTCAAATACCGGTGTACTTTTAGGAACCGGTGGCGTGGTGCTGGCATCCTACCTAATTGCTTTACTGCCAAAATGTAGCAAATATTTGCCAACGGTATTAGCTGACGGTAATTCTTTGATCTATGGTATCAAGGAAGAAAACGCATACACCGCCGCTATCATAATTGCTGTAGTTGCGACCGTATTGTGCTTGATTATAAGTATTCCCTTATTTAACAAAAAGCAACTGTGATGAACTGAAGCGCTACCCGTCAAGAGAACAGTGAAAAATTATTAGCTTTATGTAGCCAGCAACATTGCTCTTGCTGGCTCTTTTTTGTGTCGTTTCCGCATAGAAGTATCCTGGATGGACACATCACCATGGCTTGCGTTAAACTAGCATATTATAATGGGCCCCAAAATTGGGACTAGCAGAAAGAAAAAAAAGCGAATATAATGAAAGCCATGAGCAAGAAAAGACCAAACTATAGTGCCGAGGTTAAGGCGAAAGTAATTCGTGAGCTAGACAGAGGCGAAAAAAGCTTGAATGAGCTAGCTGCATCATACCAGATAGCTCCGTCAACGCTGTCTAAATGGTATAAACAGTACCTGGAAAACCTTACCTCCTTATTTGGGAAGAATAATACCTCTCAATCAGAGAGGATTGAGGAACTGGAGCGTGCCCTTCAGGTATCGCAGCAGAAGATTGGCCAGCTCACGATAGAACGTGACTGGTTGGAAAAAAATCTGATGAAATTTTCGGACCAAACGGCCCGCATCGAAATCGTTTTGGAGGAAGATAAGGAGCTTTCTATAACCCGGCGGTGCGAGCTGTGCCATCTTAATCGCAGCAGCGTATATCGCTGGAAGAAGGCCAATCGCTATGCCGAAAATGACTATAATCTTGATCTGATGCGCCAGATTGATGAACTTCACTTACAGCATCCTAGCTGGGGTTCACGGAGAATTTCTGCCAAGCTACGGAATGATGGTAAAGATGCCAATCGCAAAAGAATCAAGCGTCTAATGCAGAAAATGGACATTTGTGCTCTGTATCCTGGCCCCAACCTAAGTCTGCGGCTACATGCACAATATCGCCGTCCCTATCTTTTGAGAAATCTTGAGATTGACCATGAGGATCAGGTCTGGGGAATTGACATATCGTATTTGCCCTTAAAACGGGGCTTTATGTATCTATTTATCATTATCGACTGGTATACGAGGCAGATTGTAGACTATGAGCTTAGCTATAGTCTTGAGAAAACCTTTGTAATGAACTGTCTTAAAAGAGTTCTTAAACAAAGAAAACCGGAGATTATCAACTCTGATCAAGGAAGTCACTTTACTAATCCTGACTACATTAAACTTTTAGAAGAGGCTGGTATTAGGATCTCTATGGATGGTAAGGGACAGGCTCTAGACAACATTTTACAGAACGCTTCTACCGAAGTTTGAAGTATGAGGATCTATACATAAATGAGTATGAAAAGAGCCAGCTGAGCTGATCTCTGCTGTAGACTGCTATATACACTTCTATAACGAAGAATGGCCCCATCAATCACTGGGCTACAAAGCGCCTAATGAAGTTAGTGGACAGCTACCAAGTTACTATCGAGCAGTATGATTATACTAGGAAGGAAAGTGTTCGCTTGATTTGAAAACGCTAGTCTCAATTTTGGGGCCCACTTTAGAGAATATGAACTACGAGCGAGGATAACAACCATGAAACATAAAATGAATCTTAATCACGCTCCGTTTCGGATGATAAAAAGCGGAGAAAAGACGATAGAGCTTCGCCTGTATGACGAAAAAAGGAGAACGGTCAAAGTCGGAGATATCATTGAATTCGCCTTGACAGGAAACCCCTCTGAGAGTTTGACTACACAGGTGACAGACCTGCATGTGTTTAAGTCTTTTGAAAAGCTTTATTACGAGCTACCCCTGCTCAAATGCGGCTACACCGCTCAGAATATCAGCACGGCGTCACCGGCTGATATGGGCATTTATTATTCAAAAGACGAGCAGCAAAAGTACGGCGTGGTGGGTATTGAGATTTGCCTTATACAGCCGCTGGAGACAGAGCGGCTGCTTCTCCGTCCTTGGGAAGAAGCAGATGCGGAAGAATGTTATAAATACGCAAAAGATCCACGTGTAGGTCCTATTGCCGGGTGGCCGGTGCATACAAGCGTGGAATACAGCCGTCAGGTCATCCGGGACGTGCTGATGGTGCCGGAGACCTATGCCATCGTGCTGAAGGAAACCGGACTTCCCATTGGCAGCATAGGCCTGCATCATAACGATCTTGCTTCTAAGGAGGACGAAGCAGAACTGGGCTACTGGCTTGGTGTTCCCTATTGGGGACAGGGTCTTGTGACGGAGGCTGCAAGAGAACTATTGCGTCATGCCTTTGAGGACTTGAAACTTGCTTGTGTATGGTGCGGCTACTACGATGGCAATGAGAAATCGAAACGTGTGCAGGAGAAGCTTGGATTCAAGTCTCAATGGACAGCCGAGGAGGTACCTGTGCCGCAGATGGGCGAAATACGTAAGGGACATGTCAATTTGATGACGAGAGAGGAATGGGAAGGTCTCATTACGCTTTATCTGCCGTCTTTGGAAGACCTTTGGTTCAAGCAGGAAATGATGGCGGATCTGGAAACCATGTCGTATAACCATGCATGGGGAAGGACGATTCCTTTTCCGAAAGAGGAATGGTGTGACTGGTATGATTTCTGGATTGCGAATCATGAGAACAAACGTTATTACAGATATTTGAAGGATAACACCGGTCGTTTTATTGGAGAGATTGCCTATCATTACGATCGCGGCCGAAACCTTTATCTCGCAGATGTCATAATCTATGCTCCACACAGAGGAAAAGGCTATGGCGGCATTGGATTGGATTTGCTGTGTAGTGCCGCTAAACAAAACGGAGTAAAAATACTGTATGACGATATCGCCATAGATAATCCGGGAATCACGATGTTTCTGAATCGTGGATTTGTCGAGGAATACAGGACAGACGAAATCATCATGCTCAAAAAAGAACTATAAAGATCTACGAATCTGACTTTTGCACCCGTTTGTCCTAGAAACTACATTTCTGTGTTTTTATCACCTGAAAAGCCCTCAATGGAGGGTTTATTTTTTTGCGCTAGCGCTTGACTTCTTTTTCCCAATATAGTGTGATGAGACGATTAGTGAGAGGAGAGTTTCCTTTGCCTAGACCTATTGATCCCTCAAGTTCATATAAAGTCTCTATCCATGCCTATTCCAATTACCGCTATGCCAGTACTCAACCGGCTTTCGTTGATCCAGATACTGGCAAACGCTTCTATCGCCGCATCCACTGGAGCACTGTCACAGAAGACCTAAAATTTTTACCCGGCAAGAACTATCTCTTGGCCTCCTTAGAGGAGCGCAAAAAGCTTATTTTCCCAGCTGATTGGGACTTAAGCGAACTGGACAAGCTCCCAGGACACCGTAAACCAGGTAGGCCCTCTATTGAAAGCCAAGATGAGAACCGCCTCTATGGCGATATATGGCTCTTGGAAGGGATCGCTCAAAAGACAGGTTTGCAAGAGGACCTCCTGGAGGCTTTCTCTGGCGATCGGGACAAGGTAGACACCGTCCTTACCCTTGCGATGTATCTTTTGTGTGGAAAAGATACCTACCACAAGTTATCTGCCTGGCAGCGCATCACGAAAACACCAGCCTCTCGGCCTCTTTCTTCTTCTTACATTACAAGGTTTACGCAAGCCCTTACAGAGCAGGATCGCTGGAATCTCTTAAAATTAAGGGCCAAACGCCTCCACAAGAATGAGCTTTTAGCTGTCGATTCAACGAACTGTTCTACCTATGGATCCTCCTTAGCTGATATCCGCTACGGGAAGAACAAAGAGCATCTTCCCCTACCGCAGACATTAGAGGTCATTGTCTATACCCTAGAAGGCCATATGCCCGTCTACTACCGCTCTTTCTCTGGTAATGTTCCTGACTCTCGCAGTCTTTCTGTGATCCTTGAAGACCTTAGGCAAGCAAATTTCAAGGATGTGGTTCTGGTAACGGATCGAGGCTACGAATCTATCCGCTCGTTTGAAGTTAAACCTGTACTTTGATCCCATGCGTCGAGGCCAAGAACTCATTGATCTGGATATACACTCGACACCCAAAAAGCAGCCCTAGAAGAGTACCTGGAAAACAAGATTCCACTAGATGATGACGAGACGCTCAAGCGAGTTTACCGCTTCTATGATCTCACCTATGACCACACTACCCGTATCCTTAAGGCTTTCACATTAAATCAAAAGAAGGTTGAAAAATATCGGCAAGAGGCGGGATTTTTTGCGAACACTACGCACGGCTTAGACCTAAGTCCCATTGAGGCCCATGAGCACTACAAGCTCCGGGACGAACAGGAAAAGTACTTTGCATTGATGAAAGGAATCTGTGGTCAAGATCGTCCCAGGACCTCAACAGAGTCTGGAAGAATCGGTAGGTCTTTCATTCTGTTTGTTGCCCAGATTATGGGTTGTTACCTGAGTCATATCCGAAGAACGAAACTTGGAACTGACTTTGCTTCGATTGCGGATGTCCTAGGGGAGATGCGCCCTATCCGGTATATAGAGCATCCCCATACCAAGCCAATGCTAACACCATTTGTAGGAAAGCAACTTGAGGTCTGCGAAGCTTTCGACCTAGATGTTCCAGAAGGCTGCGCCCCCTCCTACCCAGTCAGGCAGACCAGTAGGGGGAAACGTGGGCGGACCAGGAAAAATCCCGTTATTCTTGAATCCTGATTGAGTTCCTAGTACAAACGGGTGCAAAAGTCAGAGCATACTGGTTCTGCAATATTTCACGCCCCCCGCTGCCGCATCGGTCAGGGCTACGCCCTGCAGCTTCCCGGTCGGGGAAGCCAAGCCCGGTGGGCGGGCTTGGCTACGTCTTTGGGACTCTATTTTTCTCCCACTGCCACAGAATCAGAAAACCGATGCCCGCAGCGATCCAGGAGGAGATATAGATATCGATGATACATTCCATGGTATGCTGTCTGGGCAGCACCAGCAGGATCCCCAGCACCCGCAGAAGGCAGATGGACAAAAGGGTCAGGATCATGGGCCTGACCGTATCACCCGTTCCGCAGCATGCGCCGGAAAAGCTTTCCGCCAAAGCATAAAACAGGAAAAATGGGGCCATTCGCCGCATAAAAACAACCGCCTGGGGTACGACTGCCGCCGCATCCTGCACGGGAACAAACAGGCCGCCCAGCGGGGCCGTCAGGAAATACAGGCCAAGGCTTACCGTCCCCACTGCGGCCACGGACATGGCCGCACCGATCCGATTGCCTTTACAGACCCTGTCCCAACGTCCCGCCCCCATATTCTGGGCGGTATAGGTCGTCAGTGCCGGCCCCATGGCATCCGCCAGGAGCCAGATCAGCATATCCAGCTTGTCGCAGATGCCCCAGGCCGCAATGGTGTCTGTTCCCATCGTGTTCACCGCTGCCTGCACAATGGAATTGGCCACCGGGAACAGCACCGATTGCAGTGCCAGCGGAATGCCGGTCCGTACCATGCCCCACAGGTGTTCCAGCCACCGCCGGAGCCGCCGTGCGCCGATCCTTTGCGGCAGTTTTTTCCCTGCCATCCACAGTGCCATTGCCGCACTGACCATCTGGGTAAAAACCGTTGCGATCGCCGCACCTGCGGTTCCCATCCCCAGCCCGCCCACCAGAAGAATATCTCCCACAATGTTGATAATCGAACTGACCAGCAGAATATACAGGGGACTTTTGGAATTTCCAAAGGCACGCAGGACACCGGAGGCCATGTTGTATAAAATCATAGCCCAAATGCCCCCGAAATAAATTCTCGTATATTCCAGGGTCTGAGCATAAATATCCTCCGGGACCTGCATGAATTGCAAAAGCACAGGTGTCAGCAGAACACCTCCTACTGCGCACAGGATCCCAAGTACCACCGCCAAGGCTCCGGCTGAGAGCATGCAGGAGCGCAATCCGTCCCGGTTCTCCGCACCAAAGTGCTGGGAAATCAGGATGGTCGCCCCGGCAGCAAGGCCGTTCATAAAATTGATGGGAAACCGAAAGAGCGTATGTACGGAATCAATGGCCGCCAGTGCGGTCTTCCCGGCAATGCGCCCAACGATCACCGCATCCGCCGTCACATACAGCTGCTGCACCAGGCTGCTGAGCATCAGCGGCACCACAAAGGCCAGCAGGGCAGAACCGATGGGGCCGGAAATCAGGCTTTCATTTCTTTTCACGCCATCCTACCTTTCCTCAGGAAACAGATGACAGGCCACGCCGTGTTCTTTGGACAGCCAGCGCATTTCCGGTTTTTCCTGGGCGCACTTTTCAAAGCATTGGCTGCAACGATCCCGAAATGGGCAGCCCGCCGGAATATCCAGGGAGCTGGGTGGCTCCGAGTCAATAACCGTAATAGGCTTCCTCGGGTCCGTATCCAGGTCCAGGACTGCATCAATGAGTGTACGGGTATAGGGATGCCGGGCCTGAGTGCGCAAATTCTCCCCAGGTAAAATCTCCACCACCCTGCCCAGATACATGACCGCCACCTGATGGGCCACGCTCTGCACCAAAGCAATGTCATGGCAGATAAAGCCTATGGTAAGGCCTTGCTCTCTCTGAAGTTTAACGATCAGTTCGATTATATTTTTCTGTACGGATACATCCAATGCTGCCGTTGCCTCATCCAAAATCAGGATCTCAGGCTGGAGGGCCAACGCCCGGGCAATTGCTACCCGCTGCCGCTGACCGCCGCTCATGCTGTGAGGGTAACGGTCTTCAAAATCTCCGGGCAGCTCCACCATTTCCAGGAGGCTGCGGCATACCGCTGCCCTTTCCTTTGGGGCGATCAGGCCAAAATTCAGCAAAGGCTCACAGACAATATCCCGCACCCTCATTTTGGGATTGAACGATGCGCCGGGATCCTGAAAAACCATCTGAATGTGCCGCCGTGTCTGCCGTAGCTTCTCTCCCCGAAGGGCCGTAATATCCTGACCCCGATACAGGATCTGCCCGCTGTCCGGCCGGTCCAACGCTACCAGGAATCGCATAAATGTGCTTTTGCCGCAGCCGGATTCCCCTACAAGACCCAGCGTTTTTCCCTTTACCAGCTGCAATGAGACATCCTCATTTGCCCGCAGCCATCGGCCGTCAGAAGCGGGATAGCTTTTGCAAACATGCAGGGCCTCCATGATCACTTCCGGCTCAGACATAACGCACACCTCCCAACGTCGGAACGGATTCCAGCAGACTTCTTGTATAGGCATTGGTAGAAGATTGGAGAATGGTGTCCCGGTTCCCCGCCTCCTCGATGCGCCCCTGGCGCATCACCAGAATACGGTCTGACAAATAGGCGGCAACGCCCAGATTATGGGTGACCAGCAGGATTGCCGTTCCATAATCCCTGCGCAGTCTGGCCATCTCCCCGACGATCTGGGCCTGGGTCGTCACATCCAGCGCAGAGGTGGGTTCATCCGCCAGCAGCAGCTTCGGCTCATAGCTCATGGCCATGGCAATGCCCACCCGCTGCTGCATACCGCCGGAGAGCTGAAAGGGATAGGAGCGCATGATATTTTCAGGGCTTGGCAGTCGCATTCTGGCAAGCATTTGGGTTCCTTTTTTCCAGGCTTCTTTTTTTGTCAGTCCCTCATGGGTTCGCAGATACTCCGCAAAAACGGTACCGATTTTGCGGGTAGGATTCATCATGGCCCCGCTGTCCTGAAAAATCATGGAAATCTCCCGCCCTCGGACGGTGCGCCACTGCTCCGGGGTAACATCCAGAAGATCCTTTCCGTCAAATACAATATTCCCCTGGGTAACAGCACCGCCTCCCGGCAACAGCCCCAGGATCCCACGGATCACGCTGGTTTTCCCGCTGCCGCTCTCGCCCACCAGACTGACGATCTCACCAGGCTCCATATGCAAAGAAAAATCCTCCACAGCCTGAGTTTCCCCATAGGCGATGGTAACATGGTCCAGTTCCAGCATTTTTCTACGCCTCCTTGGGGTCAAGAATATCCCGCACGGAATCTCCCAGCATGTTAAAAACCGTAACGACCAGGAAAATGGCCAATCCCGGGAAGATCATCATCCAGGGCCCGGACTGCATACAGGCACGGCCTTCGTTGAGCATATAGCCCCATTCCGGCGCAGGGGGCCTGGTACCGAAGCCCAGAAACGACAGTGCCGCCAGTTCCAGCATCATGCCGCCAATATCTGTAGTGGCCGTAATGATCAGCGTGGGCAGGGCGTTGGGAAGCATATAAGAAAAAAGCATATGCTTTGTTTTGGAGCCTGTCACAATGGCCGCTGACACATAATCCCGGTCCCGGATCTTCAAAACCAGGCTTCTGGAAAGTCTTGCGTACTTGGTCCAGTTGACAAGGACAATGGCGATGATCGCATTCCGGCTGCCGGCCCCCATAATTCCGGCAACAGCCAGAGCCAGCACCAGGCCGGGAAAGGCCAGCATCATATCCGCAATGCGCATGATCACCCCATCGACCCAGCCCCCAAAATATCCGGCCGTCACGCCTGCCGCAGTGCCAACCAGGAAAATCAGAGCGACCACACCAAAGGTCGCACTGAGAGAAGCCCTTGCTCCGTAAATGACTCGGGTGAAAATATCCCGGCCCATTTTATCGGTGCCCAAAATATGCGCCCGGCTGGGTGCCTCCAGGGCCTCCGTCAGAGAACCTTTCAGGGGATCCGCACCGCCGGTCACCACCGGGGCAAATATCGCCCCCAGGATGATCAGCAGAGCCAGAATCAGGAAAAATGTAAACTGCTTATGGGCAAGGAAGAAATTTTTCTTCTTCATCGTATCTGCTCCTTTGCCCGCATTTTGGGGTCTACGGCACCATAGGAGGCATCTACCAGAAGATTGATGACCATGTAAATCAGTGCCAGCCAGAGAACGTACCCCTGAATCAGATTATAGTCGCTGGAAGTGATGGCCGAAACCGCCAGATTTCCCAATCCGGGATAGGAAAAAATCACTTCTACCACACTGGTACCACCAAGCAGACTGCCAACGGACAGTCCAAACATGGTGATAAGCGGCAGCAGCGCATTGGGGAACACGTTTCTCCACAAAATCACGGATTCCCGAACGCCCCTGGCCCTGGCCCCCACCACATAGTCCTGGTTCATCTCTTCCAGAACCGCCGTGCGGACCTGCCTGGTATATTTAGAGGACATGGCAAGGGCCAGTGTCAGCGCAGGCAGAAAAATACTGCGCAGATCCCCGGCAGAACTGATGACGGGAAAGGCCTTTATACGAACGCAGAACGCCAGCATCAGCAGCAGGCCCACCCAGAAATTCGGCATGGCACAGCCTACAAAGGTCAGCCCCCGTACCAGATAATCGATCCACCGATCCTTATAAACTGCGGACAGCATACCAAGAGGCACTGCCAGAAGCAGCATCAGGCCCATGGAAAGCAGGGTCAGCTTCACCGTAGGCCAAAGCCGCCCCAGAAGCAGTTCCGTCACCGGCTTGTTCAGCGTATAGGATTTTCCGAAGTCTCCCCGCAGACAGTTCCGCAGCCAGCGGAGATACTGGGTCGGCAGCGGATCGTTGAGGCCCAGTTCTTCCCTGGTTTCCGCCACCAGTTCCTCCGTGGGCATGATCCCTGCGGCAGTATACATATTGCGCACAGGGTCTCCTGGAGACAGATAGGTCAGCAAAAAAGTCACAAAGCTGATACCCACCAGCACCACCAGAATCTGCGCCAGCCGAAGGGCCAGTTTTTTCTTCTTCAAGGCCGATTCTCCTCTCTTTATATACAGCCGAGGCTTTGGCCTCGGCTGTGCGAGAAACGTTTTTCTTTAGGCAGGTACGATTTCTGTGGTCAGCCAGTAGTAGTCCGCCGTATGGATATGGGCGAAGCCCACGTTCTTGGAGTAGATCATGGAGGAATTGTAGTAGCCGTCCACAATGACCAGGGCGTCGTCGATGACGATCTGCTGCATCTGCCGGATCAGGTCTGCCCGCTTTTCAGTGTCCATCTCACCCTTGAGCTGCTCATAGAGGGCATCGTATTCGGGGTTGCTGTAGCCGCAGTAGGTACCGTCTGTGGTCCAGTTTGCCATATACTCAAAGGGATCGCCGGTGCCCACTGTGGTCCAGTTGTTATTATTGAGATCGTACTCGCCCGCCGCCAGCTTGCTCCACTGATCGTCCGAGCTGCCGAAATCCGCGGTGCAGGCAATGCCGATTTCCGCCAGATACTGCATATGCGCATTGGAAAAATCATTGAGCATCCGGTTTTCATAGGAAACATAGCGTAGGTCGATTTTCTTTCCGTCCAGTTCCCGGAAACCGTCGCCATCGGAGTCCACGATGCCCGCATCGTCCAGCAGTTTCTTTGCCCCCTCAGGGTCATACTTATAGGGGTTTACCAGCTTGTCATAGCCATAGCTCAGTGTGGAGGGCAGGACAGAGAAGCCGGCAGTGTACAGCCCGCCAATGGTCTTGGAGGAGCAGATGGTATCATTGTCAATGCCCATGAGAATGGCCTGCCGGAGGGTCTTGTTGCCCAGAACACCGTTCAGGTTCATCCAGCTGAAACCGCAGCGTACACCGGAGGCAATGTCCACCGTGTAATTGGCGTCCTGCTGGAAGTTCTGGATGTCCGAAACATTAGTGATGTTCTCCACCAGGTCCACCTGGCCGCTCTGCAGTGCCATGGTCTTGGCAGAGGCATCGCCCATAAAGAGAATATGGACCTTGTCATAGGGTACTTTTTCCCGATAGTTGGGGTTGGCTTTCATATCGTAACCCACACCCACGCCGTTGAATTTGTCGATCATATAGGGACCGGTACCGATGGCACCGTTGTCAAAATCCTTTGTATGCTCCACATCCAGGATCGCCATCACCGGATAGGCCAGCTGGCCGGGCAAATTGGCATAGGGCTTGGAGGTCACGATGGTAACGGTATTGGCGGCATCATCGGCAGTCACCTCCGCCTCATATTCCAGGTATTTCTGAGGCTTGGCAGAACCGCCGGGACCCACCTCTTTCAGGTAATCAAAATAGGCCTTTACGCTGGAGGGAGTAAGGGGGCAGCCATCGGAAAATTTGATGTCCTTTTTCAGGGTAATGACCCACTGGGTGTGTTCGTCATTGACCGTATAGCTCTCCGCCAGCCATGGCTCCACATTCATATTGTCGTCAAATCGAAACAGTGCTTCACTGATGCCATAGCGCATACAGTTCCAGGAGGAACTGATGGCCATAGCCGTGTTGACGGACCCGTCATCATACATCTGACAGCCGAAGTTCAGTACCTTTTGGGATGTCTCCTCTTTGGCATCCCCCTGCTTCCCGGCGCAGCCGGAGAGCAGCAATGCAGCGCACAGGAGCAACGCCATCCATATTTTCCAATGTTTCATACCTTATCATCCTTTCATAATTTGTTCCCAAAATACGGTAAAAAAAAGCCGAACTTCCGTCCGACTAAAAAAACATACGCAAAGGAGACACCGCCCAAAATGGCAACAGCTACATTTTGCAGAATGATCCCTGTCCGACGCAAGTGCATTCTCAAAAATAAGCAGGTCTCCTGACTTAAGTTACGTCCGCAGCGCCTTCCCAAAAAATCAGTGGCATCATGCTGCATCCTGGCTATCACAGTGACGGGATCGTCCCGGAATCACACCGGCTTCCCTTTTCATCGGGCAAACGCCCGAACTTATTTTCAGCGGCCCAAAGGCCGACTTTGTGAACTTTATATTATTATTGCATAACATATTCGTCCTGTCAACAAAACGACATACATCACTAAAAACCCGTCTTTAAGTTTTAGCACCAATATTTTTTAGAGCATTTGCACAACCTGTTCCTTTGAAAGCCCGTAACTGTCGCCTGAAAAAATTTTTTCAAGACTTGACAAACCTTTTTTTAATGGTTATAATAAACAGTGTTAAGGTGCTATATAGAAGGGACGATTTCTATGGCCTTTTTTCTAAAAAAATCTCACATCAAAAAGGGGCTTTATCTCCAAATCTATGAAAGCTTCTATGATCCTGAGCGAAAGCAAACTGCACATCGCTCCTATCAGGCCCTCGGTTATCTCGACGACCTTGTCGCCAAGGGCATCCCGGACCCTCTTTCCTTCTACCAAAATGAAGTGGATCGCCTAAATGAAGAGCGTAAGCAACAAAAGATTCAAGATAAAGTGAGACAAACCTCAGATACTACCCCTGAAAGATTTCTTGGTTACTTTCTTCTCAAGAATATCAATGATGCTCTTGGCGTCAAAAAATATCTCGATATCTTACAAATAACAGAGGATTTTCAGTTTTCTATTGATCAGATCCTTTCCTCCCTCATCTATGCTCGCACCGTCATGCCATGTTCTAAGACTAAAACCTTCCACGAGGTTCTTCCATGCCTTTTTGAACCCCAGAACTTTTCTCTCAGCCAACTTTACAAGGGCCTGGACTTCATCGGGCAGGAATACCAAAAGATCATTGAAATCTACAATCACCAGATTCACTTTTTCTATCCCATCGATACCTCTCACACCTATTTCGATTGCACCAACTTCTATTTTGAAATTGACAAAGAAGATGATCTTCGCAGAAAAGGACCCTCTAAAGAGAAGCGCAAAGATCCTATAGTCGGACTTGGGCTTCTTCTTGATGCCAATCAGATCCCCATCAATATGAAAATTTTTCCGGGAAATCAAAGTGAAAAGCCTGTAATACGTGAAGTAATTGACTCTCTCAAGAGGACCTCCCAAGTAGAAGGAAGGACGATACAGGTCGCAGACAAGGGCTTAAATTGTGCCCAGAATATTGTCCATGCACTACGTCAAAAAGATGGCTATATTTTCTCTAAGTCCGTCAAAACACTACCCAAAACTGAGAAAACTTGGGTTCTTCTTGATCAAGACTATATCACCATTCAAGACACTGATGGTACTGTACTCTACCGAATGAAAGAGTGCGTCGACGACTTCCCGTACACCATTGAAGATGAAGATGGTAAGAGAAAGATTGTTAAGCTGAGAGAAAAACGTGTCGTTACCTTTAATCCTACCTTGGCAAAAAAGAAAAGATTTGAAATCTTGCGCCAGGTTGAAAAAGCCCATGCCTTATGTGCCTCTGCTGCTAAAAGAGCAGAATTTGGAGACAGCGCCAAATATGTGACATTCAAATCCACTAGAAACGGAGAAACGACTGACGACAAAGTCAAGACTGAGCTAAACACGAAGGCAGTAGAAGAAGATCTAGCCTTGGCAGGATACAATCTATTGGTTACATCTGAGATCCAGATGCCAGCTTCGCAGATTTATAGCGCCTATCACAATCTCTGGCGCATCGAGGAATCGTTTCGAATTATGAAATCTCAGCTTGATGCAAGGCCGGTATATCTTCAAAAAGAAAGTACCATTACTGGCCATTTCCTGATCTGTTATCTGTCTGTACTTTTACTACGTATCCTTCAGTTCAAGATATTAGACAATCAATACTCTTCTGAGGAGTTGCTAAACTTTATCAAGGATTTTCGAACCATGAAAATATCGGATCGGAAATACATCAACATATCCCGAAATGGAGACTTCGTTAAGGCTCTTATCGATCGGACAGGCTTGCCATTAAGCAACTACTTTCTGAGCTCGGGGGACATCAAAAAAATGCTAAGCCATCGCTTTAACATGAGGGCTTAGCACCATTTTCGACTTTTTTACACAAAAGTCAGGTATTATTATTGCATAACATATTCGTCCTGTCAACAAAACGACATACATCACTAAAAACGTCCGCCAAATCGAGGCTTTGACAGCCAAAACAAAGAATCTTTTTTAGAATGAACTAGAAAATCCCGTAGTTATAGGATCTTTTTTTCGGGAAATATTGTCAAATTTCTCCGTAATGCTTGCACAAACTTCACAATCTTGATATAATAGAGTATCAATTTTGAAAGGTTCCTGGCTTATGAGGTTACAAATTAACAAAACTAAAAATTCAACTTCCCTTTACATCGTTGAGTCAACTTACGATAGGCATACCGGCAAAAGGTCAAATTCCGTTGTAAAAAGCTTGGAACTCTTAAGGATCTCTCTGAAAAATATCCTGATCCCATTGCTTGGGGAAAAGAACTGGCTCAACAAATGACTGAAGAACTAAAATGCGGGAACCCTACCGATTTTAGTTGAGTACGCCCCCAATCTCGAGAAAGCTAAGTTTCAAGAGCATCTCTTAATGTATGGCCATCTCTTCCTGCAAAAAGTATACTATAGCCTTGGACTTGACCAGATTTGTATGAAAATATCTCAGGATTACAACTTTTCCTATGATCTGAATGAGATCCTTAAGACTCTAATTTACGGACGAATTCTTTTCCCCGCTTCAAAACTGTCCACCCTCAAACAGGCACAAAAACTCCTGGAACCTCCCACATTTGAACTCCATGACCTCTATCGAGCCCTTGAGGTT
>ERZ1673752.1550-NODE-1550-length-31345-cov-4.642314_pt1 | contig 31345 bp, 26 predicted proteins | sample MGYA00580195_ERZ1673752 | MGnify/ENA primary metagenome ERZ1673752 (study PRJEB41218, sample SAMN15661744) | gut metagenome | host: Homo sapiens | place: Canada: London | collected 2015-08-20/2019-03-30 | study: EMG produced TPA metagenomics assembly of...
GGGTTTGTATCCGGTTTCCTTGTGGCAGATGGCAGTATGCTGACGGCATATAATGAAAGTTTTGAGAAATACAATATAGAAGACGGCCATTTCACAGTTATAAAACAGATGAACAAGGCTCAGAAGAAGAATGTTGAAGCTCTGGGAGTGACACTTTATGATTTGTTTTATGTGGAAGAAACGTTAGTGACGAATGATAGTACGCTTCGAATTTTTCCAGATCGCAAGGACGTCGATAAAGTATGTCTGATGGAAGGAAGTATGCCGGAGGAATCGGACGAAATTGCCATCGACAGAATGTATGCGGACAACAACAGTCTGAAAGTAGGCGATGTGATTGCATCAACAGATCACAGCTGGAGAGTGACTGGATTGGTGGCCTTGTCTGATTACAGCGCATTATTCTCGGACAATAATGATTCAATGTTTGATGCGATCAAGTTTGGGGTGGCCATTGTGGCTGAGAAGGGCTTTGCACAGCTGGATCAGTCTAAAATAACCTGGCAGTATGCATGGAAATACAATCAATCGCCAAAGAACAACATAGAAGAGAAAGAAATGTCGGATGATTTGATGTCAGATATCAATAGCACTATTGTACTGGACAGCTATACACCGCGTTATCTGAATCAGGCGATTAATTTTACCGGTGAAGATATGGGCAGTGATAGAGGCATGATGATTGTCCTGCTGTATATGGTTATTGTGATCATGGCTTTTGTGTTCAGTGTGATCATCAGCAACACCATCAGCAAAGAGGCCAATGTCATCGGCACGCTTCGGGCATCCGGTTATACGAGAAGCGAGTTGGTGCGGCATTATATGATGGTGCCGATTTTTGTCACTTTGATCGGTGCCGGTATCGGCAATATTTTGGGATACACTGTTTTGAAAGATGTTTGTGCGGGCATGTATTACGGCAGCTACAGTTTGCCAACTTATGTTACTTTGTGGAACTCGGAAGCCTTTGTACTGACCACAGTTGTACCGGTGATTATGATGGCAGTGATTACTTTTGCAGTGCTGTCATATAAACTGACACTTTCACCGCTGAAGTTTCTGAGACGTGATCTGAGCAGAAGAAAACAGAAACATGCGTTGCCGTTGAGTGTGTATATTCCGTTTTTTAATCGATTTCGCATCAGGGTCATTCTACAGAATCTCAGCAATTATCTGGTGCTTTTTGTGGGCATATTATTTGCCAATATGCTGCTGCTCTTTGGACTGGGATTGCCGGTAGTACTTGATCATTACAAAGCGACCATTGGCAACAATATGCTGGCCAATTATCAGTATCTGCTGCAGATGCCTGTGGGAACGGTGAATGAGGATCACAAGCTGGAAAGTATGTTGAATATGATGATGTTCAATTGTTCTGTTGAAACAGATAATCCAGATGCAGAAAAATTCAGTGCCTATTCACTGAAAATGCAGCAGAATGCCACCAGGACAGAAGAAGTGTTGCTGTATGGCATTGAACCGGACAGCCAATATATTCATCTGGATCTGCAGCCGAAGGATGTCTATATTTCATCCGCTTATGCAGACAAATATTTGTTGCAGCCGGGGGATACGATTACCCTGAAGGAAACCTATGAGGATAAGAGTTATAACCTGACGGTAACGGGCATTTATGATTACGAAGGTGCATTGGACGTCTTTATGTCGAGAGAAGCATTAAACGACATGTTTGATTTGGGCAGCGACTATTTCTGCGGTTACTTTTCCAACAGCGAAATAACAGATATTGATTCCAAATATATCGGTTCAGTGATTGATATCAACGACCTGACCAGAATCAGTCGTCAATTGGAACAATCCATGGGCAGTATGATGTATATGGTTGATGGATTTGCAATGCTGATATTTATTGTTTTGATGTATCTGCTGTCCAAAATTATTATAGAAAAAAATACCCAGTCCATTTCTATGAGCAAGATTCTTGGCTATACCAACAGTGAAATTAGTCGGTTATATATTGTTTCAACCCTCGTGGTGGTGGCTGTGTGTATCCTGATCAGCATGCCGATTGTTTATGAGGGATTAGTTTATATTTTCCGGTGGATGCTGATCAACAGTATGTCCGGATGGATTCCGATTTATCTTGGCAAATCAATTTATGTCAAAATGTTTATCATGGGTGTTGTTTCCTATGGTGTGGTTGCTTTGCTGGAGTACAGGCGTATTCAGAAGATTCCGATGGATACAGCGCTTAAAAATGTGGAATAGACGGGAGGCAGTGCGATGAAAATAAAAAAGCGATTAAAAGATAAGGCGGGAATGCTCGTATTAACAGTGGTGCTTGTGGTGGCTGCGTTGATAGCGTCTGTTGTGAGCGGTTGTACGGAGCAGGTCAAAGCAGCGGAGAATGAGGTTTCAGCAGAAATTTCAGCTGATACTGACAATAGTAGCCATAAAGAAACCAGGACAACAGATGCAGATAAGAACGGCAGTAAGAATGCTCAGGTATCGGATAGCGATAAAAGCGCTGACAAAGGCAGTGATAAAACAGATAAAACGGAAACTGTCTATGCCAAGGCAGATTCATCCGGCAAAATTTATGATGTGTCTGTGGAGGCAGTGCTGAAAAATGAAGGAGAGGGAGAAATCACAGATTATTCGACACTTTCTGACATTAAGAACACAGAAGGCGACGAAGAATTTACAGAGAAGGGCAGCAACGTGGTTATATGGGAAAATCATGGTGAGGACATTCAATATAAAGGTACTTCTACAGATGCTCTGCCGGTGGATGTCAAGATTACTTATTATCTGAATGACAAACAGGTGACTGCGGATGAATTAAAAGGACAAAGCGGCAAAGTCAGAATCCGCTTTGATTATACCAACAAGTATTCTCAGAAAGTAGAAGTAAATGGAAAGACAGTTGAGGTATCCACACCTTTTGTTGTGTGCTCAGCCATGTTCCTGTCATCGGATAACTTCAGTAATATTGAAGTGACCAACGGCAAAACCGTGGAAATGGATGACCAGAACATTGTAATTGGTTATGCCATGCCGGGACTTTCCGACAGTCTGCAGTTGAAGAATTATGAAGCCACAGAAGATGTTGATATTCCGGAATATGTGGAACTGACAGCGGATGTGACAGATTTTTCACTGGATTTCACAGCAACCATTATCTCCAACGGTATGTTCGGCAATATGGATACGGATGACCTGAAAGATGTAGATGACCTGATTGATGCCATGGATGATTTATCAGAGGCTTCAGACAAACTGGTGGACGGCGCTGCAGAGCTGGCAGATGGTGCGGATGAATTGGGGGACTATTTTGGACAGTATCTGACAGGGGTATCTGCAATGGATGAAGGTTCCGCAGGCTTAATGAAAGGGCTGAAAACCGTCAATGACCAGAAAGGCGCACTTCTTGAAGGTGCCAAAGGCCTGCAGCAGGGACTTGAAACATTGAATCAGTCATTGGCAACAGTGAATCTGGATGGACAGTCTGTGGATATGCAGCCGATGTCAGCAGCCGCAGCAGCACTGGCACAGGATACAGCAAAATTAAAAGAAGCGCTGACAGTCATGCAGTCAACGTTAAATGATGTGAAAACCTTTGCCAATGATGCAAAATCTTATAAGGAATCTGTTCAGAAAAAGACTTCCGAGGCAAAAGGTGCACTGGATGCAGTGGATTTGAGTGAGGCAGAGAAAAAGGCAGAATCAGAAGCAAAAGAGCAGGCATCAAAGGCTGTGAAAGAGGCTCTTGCGGGTACAGATTTGACAGATGATCAGAAAGCTGAAATTCAGTCAAAAGTGAAAGACAGTATTTCAATTTCCGATACAACGGATACAGCTTCAGGAAAGATTGCCGAGGCAAAAGATGCGCTGAAAGATATGCCGGACCTTGAGATTCCGGAGTTTTCACTGGGTACAGATACAATTACCGCATTGGTTGAAGATATGCAGAAACAGTTGCAGGTACTGGGACAGTATTCAGAAGCCTTGTCGAATCTTGGCACACAGATGTCCGGACTCTCAGGCACACTGGAACAGTTAAAATCCGGTGTCAGCAGCCTGGCCTCCGGCAGCGGTCAGCTTACCGAAGGCGTGCAGGCTTTGAACGATGGTATTGAGCAGCTTTATCAGGGATCGGTGGCATTAAATGACGGTACGGGACAGCTCATCACAGCCGGAAATGCTATCTCTAAAGGATTTGATGGCCTGTCAGAGGGAACAGATGCCCTCAGTGACGGCATGAAAGAATTTGACAAAGAGGGCATTCAGGAACTGAAAAAACTGGCAGGGGATGACCTGGAAAATATCATCACCCGTGTCCGTGCTCTGAAAAAAGCAGATGAGCAGTACAACAACTTCTCCGGTCTTGAAAAAGGAAAAACCGGAAGTGTACGTTTTATTGTAGAAACAGACGAGATAAAAAAGTAAAGTTATTCTAATATTTTAAATTGGTTCTTATGATAATCTATCCGGCCTTCCCGGCGCAATTTGCTGAGTTCTGCGGACATAGCACTGCGCTCGACACCGAGATAATCCGCCAACTCCTGGCGGTCATAAGGAATCGCAAAAATTCGGCTTTTATTTTGTTTAGCCTGCATCAGCAGATAAGCCATCAGCTTTTCCTTGGTGGTCCGTTTGGAAGTCAGCTCAATCTTCTGATTCAGCATAATGTTTTTGGCGGCAACAATATGCAGAAGGTTGGCGATAATCCGATTATGAAATTCACAGGAATTGCCGCAGGTGGTGATGACACGGCGGCAGTCCAGCAGAAGAATCTCACTGTCGGTAACTGCGGTTGCAGTGACCGGCAGTTTTTCTATGCCGGCGCAGGCAAAAGCTTCGCCAAAGAGCTGTGACGGCTCCATCATGGAAATGATATTGCGGTTGCCGAAAAAATCATCTTTGGCAATCTGGACTTTGCCGGTTAATACAACACCAATAAGACTTGCCGGTTCCCCTTCCCAGAAAATCGGCTGGTTCTTTGAATAGGAAGCAGTCCGTGCTCCGAGACAGGTCAGCATGCCATCTAAATCATCCTCAGAGATACCTTGAAAAAGTGCTGATTTTTTTATCACTGGAAAATATTCTCTCATAAAAAAACTCCTTTTGTTGGAATTACAACGTAACTTTTGGGCAAAGTATACTATCATAGGTGCATAAAGTCAAGGAGGTATTCCAATGGAAAATAATATGTTTTGTTTTCAGTGTGAGCAGACAGCCGGATGCGGCGGATGTACAGGCAGAGCAGGTGTCTGTGGCAAGCAGGCGGATACGGCACAGCTTCAGGATCAACTGACAGGGGCACTCATCGGTCTTGCCCGTGCGGCAGAGGGAAATGTACCGGGACCTTCCACTGATAAAGTCATTATCGAGGGATTATTTACAACCGTCACAAATGTGAATTTTAATAATGAAACCATTAATACTCTGATTGATCGTGTGCATGAGGAGAAGCACAAACTGGTGCCGGACTGTGAATCATGCGGTTCTCCATGCGGCAGAACAGAAGATTATGATATGAAAGGCATCTGGGAAGCAGATGAAGATATTCGTTCATTAAAATCATTGATTCTTTTTGGTATCCGAGGTATGGCAGCCTATGCTTATCATGCTGCTGTGCTTGGATACACTGACAAAGATGTTAATCAATTTTTCTATAAGGCTCTTTTTGTCATCGGTGAAAACTGGAAAGTGGATGAACTTTTGCCGGTAGTTATGGAAGTGGGAGAAGTGAATCTGAAGTGTATGGCACTCTTGGATAAGGCCAATACAGGGACTTACGGGACGCCGGAGCCGACAACCGTTCCTTTAACTGTAGAAAAAGGCCCGTTTATTGTTGTGACAGGTCATGATCTGTATGATCTCAAACAGCTTTTGGAGCAGACAAAAGATAAGGGTATCAATATTTACACCCATGGCGAGATGCTTCCGGCTCATGCTTATCCTGAGTTGAAAAAATATCCGCATCTTAAAGGCAATTTCGGTACCGCATGGCAGAACCAGCAGAAAGAATTTGCCAATATGCCAGCACCGGTTCTGTTTACAACCAACTGTCTGATGCCGCCAAAAGCAAGTTATGCAGACAGAGTATTTACTACAGAGATGGTGTCTTATCCGGAAATCGTGCATATCGGCGATGAAAAAGATTTCTCACCGGTGATCGAGAAAGCGTTGGAACTTGGTGGTTATAAGGAAGATCAGCATTTTACCGGCATCAACGGCGGGCATGAAGTGACAACCGGTTTTGGTCACGGCACAATTCTGTCAGTGGCTGATAAAGTGGTTGAAGCGGTTAAAGCCGGAGATATCCGTCATTTCTTCCTGGTGGGCGGCTGTGACGGTGCAAGACCGGGCAGAAATTATTTCACGGATTTTGTGAAGCAGACACCAAAGAATAGCATTGTACTGACATTAGCCTGTGGTAAGTACCGTTTTAACGATTTGGATCTGGGAACCATTGGCGGTCTGCCTCGCCTTATGGATATGGGACAATGTAATGATGCTTATGGCGCGATCCAGGTGGCAGTGGCGCTGGCTAATGCCTTTGGCTGTGGTGTCAATGATCTGCCGTTGTCCATGGTACTGTCCTGGTATGAGCAGAAAGCGGTCTGCATCCTGCTGACGCTGCTGCATCTCGGCATCAAGAATATTCTTCTCGGACCGACACTGCCGGCATTTATCTCACCAAATGTACTGAAGATTCTGGTGGATACCTACAATATCGGTGCGGTGACAACACCGGAAGCAGACATGGCACGGTGTCTCGGAATGCAATCATAAGATGTTGGGGTCAATCACAAGAGTGGTTCAGGTGGTGTCTTATATAGTCGTAAACAGGACGAAGTATATGATTCAATTGGAAAATACAGGGGAAATTCATGTCAAACTGCACAAAAACAGAGATTTAAAATATGAATAACTAACAATTTGACAAAAAAGCAAGAGAATTCTCTTGCTTTTTTTGTTGAAGTGGTATATGATGTAATTACAGAGTTGGAAACGTTTCCAGAAACGTTTCCGGGAAGGTTTTATCTTTAAAACGAGGAGGAATCATAATGAAAAAAAGAAGTTTATTAGCTCTGGCCATGGTTGGTGCACTCAGCGTTTCCATGCTTGCAGGCTGTGGCAGCTCTTCAACAAAAGAGACACAGGCTCCTGCAGGTTCTGAGGCAGCAACAGAGGCAGCGAAAGAAAGCACAGCAGCAGGCGACGGCAAGGTTTATTATCTGAACTTTAAGCCTGAACAGGATGCACAGTGGCAGGAACTGGCTAAGCTGTACACAGAAGAGACTGGTGTTCCTGTAACAGTTTTAACAGCTGCATCAGGTAATTATGAGACAACACTGAAGTCAGAGATGGCTAAGACAGATGCACCAACATTATTCCAGGTAAATGGTCCTGTTGGTCTGGCTTCTTGGAAAGATTACTGCTACGATCTGAAGGATTCTAAGATCGCAGGTGAACTGACAAATGATGAATTTGCTCTGATGGATGGCGATTCTATGGCAGGTATCGGCTATGTTATCGAGACATACGGCATCATTTACAACAAAGCCCTTCTTGAAAAAGCAGGTTATACACAGGATGATATCAAGAGCTTTGATGATCTGAAGAAGGTTGCTGAAGACATCACAGCACGTAAGGATGAGCTTGGCTTCTCAGCCTTTACATCCGCAGGTATGGATGGCTCTTCTGACTGGAGATTCAAGACACATCTTGCAAATCTTCCAATCTACTATGAATACAAAGCAGACGACATCAATACAACAGATGCCATCAAAGGTACATACCTTGACAACTATAGAAATATCTGGGATCTTTACATCAACAACGCAACATGTGATCCGTCCCTCCTTTCCACAAAGACAGGTGATGATGCAGTTGCTGAATTCGTAACAGAACAGGCTGTATTCTATCAGAATGGTACATGGGCATACAACGATGTTGCAGAACTCGGTGATGACAACCTTGGCATGCTGCCAATCTACATCGGTGCTGAAGGTGAAGACAAACAGGGTCTTTGTACAGGTACAGAGAACTACTGGTGTGTTAACAGCAAAGCAAGCGAAGCAGATATCCAGGCTACACTTGATTTCATGTACTGGTGTGTAACATCTGAAGTTGGTACAAAAGCTATGTGCGGCGGCGAAAGTGCAATGCCATCCGGTGACGCAGGCATGGGCTTTGTTATTCCTTTCAAAGGCAACCTTGAATCATCCAATCCTCTGGTTAACATCGCTAACCAGTATGTAGCTGATGGCTATACACCAGTTGCATGGACATTCTCCACAATGCCTTCAGAAGAATGGAAGAACGGTGTTGGTTCTGCTCTGACAACATACGCAGCAGACCAGACAGATGATAACTGGGCAGCAGTTGTAAGCGCATTCGTAGACGGATGGGCTAAAGAAGCAGCAGCTTCCAAATAATCAGGAACGCAAACGGTTTTATATCGTAACTGTAGATTAAAAGACAGTGGGCGGGCATCCCTTGCCCGCCCACTGGTTTTTTATGCGGGTAGAATCTGCCAGGCATATTTGGACTCGCACTTTTATCAACTTAAGAGGGAGGTTGATTTTGTGGAAAAGGCCATTAAACGTTATCTTCCAATATTCGTTTTACCGACTCTGGCTGCATTTATCATAGGTTTTATCGCACCGTTTATTATGGGTGTTGGACTGTCCTTTTGTGAATTCACGACAGTCAAAGATGCGAAATTTGTAGGTATCAGCAATTATGTAAAAGCATTTCAGGATACAATTTTCAGACATTCGTTTTGGTATACGGCACTTTTTGCGATTGTATCACTAATAGTGATTAATGTCTGCGCCTTTGCACTGGCGCTGGCTCTGACGAGGAAAATGAGAGGAACAAACATCTTCAGGACGATTTTCTTTATGCCGAACCTGATCGGTGGTATTGTTCTTGGATATATATGGCAGCTGATTTTTAACGGTATTCTTGCAAAATATTCCACAGCGCTGGCATTGAACCAGTGGCTGGGCTTCTGGGGACTGATCATTCTGGTATCATGGCAGCAGATTGGTTATATGATGATCATCTATATTGCCGGACTTCAGTCTATTCCTGGAGAAGTTATGGAAGCAGCACAGATTGACGGTGCCAACAGCTGGCAGTGCTTATGGAAAGTTACCATTCCGATGATGATGCCGTCTATTACGATTTGTACATTCTTATCCATTACCAACGGATTTAAGCTTTTCGACCAGAACCTGTCATTGACAGCTGGTGAGCCGTCCAAATTATCTGAAATGATGGCGCTGAATATTTACAACACATTCTATGGCCGTTCAGGATGGGAAGGTGTTGGGCAGGCCAAAGCGGTTATTTTCTTTGTCATCGTTGTGGCTATTGGTCTTATTCAGCTGAGAGCAACACGTTCGAAGGAGGTGCAGCAGTAAATGAAGAACAAAAAGACATTGGGCTGGATCGGTACAATCTTTTTTACCATATTGGGTCTCATTTATATTGCACCGATTATTATTGTATTACTTAACTCATTTAAGAAGAAATCATTTATCAATCTGGAACCCTTCAAGCTTCCGTCAGCGAAGAATTTCATTGGTCTGGACAACTATACAACTGCGTTGGATCAGTATGGCCTGCTGAAGGCTGTAGGATGGACAGTATTTATTACTGTGGGTTCTGTTATCGTTATTCTGATCTGTACTTCTATGTGCGCATGGGCAATTACCCGAGTAAAGAATAAGTTTACCAATGCATTTTATTTATTATGTGTTTTCTCAATGGTTGTACCATTTCAGATGGTCATGTTTACATTGTCATTGATCGCAGACCGTCTCAAATTAAATACACCTTGGGGCATCATTATTATTTATCTGGGATTTGGTGCCGGGTTGGCCGTCTTTATGTTCTGCGGTTTTGTCAAATCCATTCCTATTGAAATAGAAGAAGCGGCTATGATTGACGGATGCAATCCGGTGCGTACATTCTTCTCAGTTGTATTGCCGATCATGCAGCCAACTTATATTTCAGTTGGTATTCTTGAGACAATGTGGATCTGGAATGACTTCCTGCTGCCATATCTTGTTTTGGATATTAATAAATATAAGACGATTTCCATCGCAATCCAGTATATGAAGGGCAGTTATGGACGAGTAGATATGGGCGCGATCATGGCGGCGCTGATTATGGCGGTTATTCCTGTTATTATCTTTTATCTTGCCTGCCAGAAATATATTATCGAGGGTGTTGCAGCCGGTGCTGTTAAGGGTTAGAATTGTATGCGGAAATCCTGCTGAGAAATGTGTCTGCGAAGCGGACTGACATTCTGTATCAGGATTCGCAGACAGATATTGAATCTGACACCTGAAGAGAGAGGTAAAAACTGTGACAATAAAAGACATTGCAAAGGAAGCCGGATATTCTGTAGGTACAGTCTCAAGGGTACTGAATAATCATCCGGATGTTTCTGACAAGGCCAGGAAAAAGGTCATGGCCGTTGTCAAAAAAAATCATTTTAAACTGAACAATAATGCGAAGCATCTGAAACAGCAGTCTAACAGTGGTATTGCAGTGATTGTCAAAGGTAATAATAACATGCTTTTTGCAACGATTGTTGAAAAGCTTCAGGGATTGATCAAAGAGCGTGGCTATGTCTGTCTGATCTACTATATTGATGAGGATGAGAATGAAGTTGAACAGGCACTGCAGATTTGTCGTGAACGGCAGCCCATGGGCATTCTTTTTCTAGGCAGCGATTTAGAGTATTATCGCGGTCGTTTTGGGGATGCCGGCATTCCGGGGCTGCTGGTTACGAACTCGGCAGAGGGGATGGAACTTGAGAATCTTTCAAGCGTCAGTACGGATGATGAAGGCGCGGCACAGACGGCGATAGAGTATCTGTTCACGCTGGGACACAGAGAAATCGGTGTATTAGGCGGCAAATTGGAGAATTCTTACGCAGCAAGGTCCAGATATATGGGCTGTCGGAGAGCATTTGAACTCCGTGGACGGAATTTTGACAGGAGCCGACAGTATGAAGGTGCCAGATTTTCTATGGAAGATGGTTATCATGGCATGCTGAGAATTCTGAACAAGATGCCTGAGGTGACAGCCGTTTTTGCTATGTCAGATGTGATGGCGATTGGGGCCATTCGGGCCATCAAAGACCGGGGCCTTCGGGTACCGGAAGATATTTCGGTGATTGGCTTTGATGGTATTGTACTCAGTCAGTATATGTGTCCGAGATTGACGACCATTAAGCAGGATAGTGAGATTATTGCCAGACGTAGTCTGGAGATACTGCTTGGCAATATCCGGGAGGAGCTTCCGGTGACGTATGAGAGAATTCCGTCACTTTTTATAAGGGGTGAAAGTACCTGCGCTCTGTCAGTACAGAATAAAGGAGATGAGAAAAAGTGAGGAAAAGCGGTATTTTGATGCACCTGGCGTCTCTGCCGTCTGAATACGGCGTTGGAACGATGGGGGCAGCGGCAAGAAAGTTTGCTGATTTCCTCAGCGATGCAGGACAGCAGTATTGGCAGCTTCTGCCAATCTGTCCGACCAGTTACGGTGATTCGCCGTATCAGTCCTTTTCTACATTTGCAGGCAATCCTTATTTCATTGATTTGGATTTGCTGGCGGCTGAAGGGCTTTTGGATAAAAAAGAATATGTATCTGTTAATTGGGGTGATGATGTATCACGAATTGATTATGGAAGACTTTATGAACAACGCTATCCGGTTTTAAAATTGGCCGCAAAACGTTTTTTGGAAAATGAACCGGAAGATTTTGCGACATTTTGCGAGCAGCAGGCTTTCTGGCTGGAAGATTATGCGCTGTTTATGACATTGAAGGATACCCATGGCGGCTGTTCATGGTGGCAGTGGGAGGATGAACTGAAAAGACGCGATCATTCGGCCATTGATAAAGTACGCGAAACAATGGCTGAACAGATTGCTTTCTGGAAAGTGCTGCAGTATTTCTTCTTCCGTCAGTGGAAGAGTCTGAAGCAGTATGTCAATGACAAAGGCATTGATTTTATCGGTGATCTGCCGATTTATGTTTCCCAGGACAGCGTGGATGTCTGGGCTCATCCGGAACTTTTCCAGCTGGATGAGAATCTGATGCCGAAGGAAGTTTCCGGTTGTCCGCCGGATGGCTTTTCTGCCACAGGACAGTTGTGGGGCAATCCGCTCTTTGACTGGGACAAGATGGCAGAAGATGATTATGCATGGTGGGTTGGAAGAATCGATTATTTCTGTCATATTTATGATGTACTGAGAATCGACCATTTCCGAGGCTTTGATTCTTATTTTGCGATTCCGTATGGCGCCGAGACAGCCAAAGACGGTTACTGGAAGCAGGGGCCGGGCATGAAACTTTTCAATGCGGTGGAAGCCAAGATTGGTAAACAACCGATTATTGCCGAAGATTTAGGCTTTCTGACAGACTCTGTCAAGAAACTTTTGGCTGACAGCGGATTTCCTGGCATGAAAGTTTTTGAATTGGGCTTTGACAGCAGGGATACCAATGGCAACGGCTATCAGCCGCATAACTTTATCAGGGACTGTGTGGCTTATACAGGAACCCATGACAATGATACCATTCAAGGCTGGTTTGCATCCGCGGATCCTGTTGATACAGAATGGGCCAGAGAATACTTCCGATTGACAAAGGAGGAAGGCTATCACTGGGGTATGATGCGGGCTTTGTGGGCCAGTGTGGCAGACACAGCCATCGTACAGGCGCAGGATCTTCTGGGACTTGGCAGCGAAGCCAGAATGAACGAGCCGTCCACTGTGGGGCGGAACTGGCAGTGGCGGGCATTGCCGGGAGTGTTTACAGAAGAACTGGCACAGAAGATACATCGGATGATGGTGCTGTATGAGAGAGTAAACTAAAAGTATTTAAGAGAGAGATTATATAAAGCGGCCGTGAGCAGAAAACTCACGGCCGCTTTTTAGAGTCCTATCAGATAGAACATAAAAGACAAGTTAGTATTGAGCTTTTAACTTTTTTACTGTATACTGTTAAAGGTGAAAGTGATAAAGCACAACTTTTAATAACTATGGCGTTTTGCTATTTAGGGAAGGAAATTTAGAATGTTTATTGTACAGCTTATTGAAGCCACCTACAATTTTCTGTGGGGCGACTTATTTCAAATTCCGCTGCCGGGCGGCGGTTCTATCGGCATTTCACTGCTGATTATATTTCTTGTGCCGGCGGCGGTTTATTTTACGATTCGTACGCGTTTTATGCAGCTTCGCCTGTTCCCGGATATGGTGCGTGCACTGACGGAACAAAAGAGCGGGAAAAATGGTCTGTCACCTTTTCAGACTTTGATTGTATCCACGGCCACCCGTGTCGGTATGGGGAATCTTGTGGGTGTTGTAGCGGCTATTTCTGCCGGTGGTGCAGGCGCCGTTTTCTGGATGTGGATCATGGCGGTTTTGGGTTCTGCCACAGCTTTTATCGAGGCCACACTGGCACAGCTTTATAAAGAAAAAGACCCGCTTTACGGCGGTTATCGGGGTGGACCGGCTTATTATATTCACCGCTTTTTCGAGCGCAAAGAGGGCAGGAAGAAAAGGTATGTTCTGCCGGCGGTATTATTTGCCATTTCGGGTCTGATCTGCTGGTGCGGTATCAGTCAGGTTATCAGTAATTCGGTTTCGGAATCATTTAACAATGCCTTTAACATTCCGCCGCTTTATACAACGATTGCACTGGTAATTTTGGCGGCGGTGATCGTGCTCAGGAAAAATGCGACGGTCAAGGTGTTGGATGTATTGGTACCGGTGATGGCCGTTTTATATTTTGTGATCACATTGATTATCATCGGAATGAATATAACGGCATTGCCGGGGGTTTTTCAGCGTATTTTTGAAGAAGCTTTCGGCATCCGGCAGTTTGCCGGCGGCAGTTTTGGCGCTATTTTGATGAATGGTGTAAAACGCGGCTTGTTTTCCAATGAGGCCGGTTCGGGTTCTGCACCTTGTGCGGCAGCTGCTGCAGAGGGAAAGACACCGGTGACCATGGGACTGGTTCAGTCTCTTGGCGTCTTTATCGATACCATTGTGATTTGCAGCTGCACCGCATTTATTATGCTGCTTGTACCGCAGGAAGTGACAGATGGTCTGTCAGGTATGGCACTTTTGCAGACGGCCATGGAATTTCATCTGGGGCGATTTGGCGTGATTTTTATTGCAGTCACATTAGCTATGTTCAGTTTTTCAACATTTCTCGGTATTCTTTTTTATGCCCGATCTAATGTGGCGTACCTTTTTGGTGATAAATGGTGCTGGCAGACGGCCTATAAAGTATTGGCGCTGGTTATGCTGTTCATCGGCGGTATTGCCGCCTATACATTTGTATGGGATCTGGGTGATGTGGGCATCGGCCTGATGACATTGTTTAATATTTCAATCCTATATCCGTTGTCGAAGGAGGCATTTCAGGCACTGGGCCAGTATGAGAAAGAGAAAACGGAGAAATAGGATTTTTGTAAAGTATTTAAGTCATTTGCATCGGATAATGCCCAGCAAAGTTAATATTTGGTAAAGACGGTAAATTTTGTAAAAAAGTACTTGCCATCTGTTTTAAAGTCTGCTATGATAGTGCCAGACAAAGACGTCAGAAGAATATATCTTTTGGCGTCTTTTTTTTATCCGTAGGAAATGACCTTTCCTATAGAGTTCATTCAGCGCGCGCATATTTTGAAGGAACGAATTTTGAATACGAATCGAGAGATGATTGATCCGAGAAAAGATGGATTCGAGAGATGATTGGAGGAATATGTGATGAATGCAGGAGATACTGGTTTTATGATGATTTGTGCCGCCATGGTGTTCTTTATGACACCGGGACTGGCCTTCTTTTATGGCGGACTTGTCCGCAGGAAAAATGTTGTCAATACGATGCTGGCTTGTACAGCCCTGATGGGTCTGGCTGTGGTGATGTGGGTTTTGTTTGGCTATTCGTTGTCATTTGGCGGCAATCATGCCGGTATTATCGGCGATTTCAGATGGTTTGCGTTAAACGGCATTGCTATAAATGAGGCAGGGCCTTATGCAGCCACCATTCCGCATCTTGTATTTGTTGCTTTTCAGATGATGTTTGCCATGATTACCCCTGCATTGATTACAGGTTCTCTGGTTGGCCGAGTGAGATTTAAAGCGTTATTTATCTTTATTTTACTGTGGTCGATTATTGTTTATTATCCGATGGCCCATATGGTATGGGGGGAAGGCGGGTTCCTGGCAGAAATCGGTTCTGTGGATTTTGCAGGCGGCAATGTGGTCCATATCAGCTCCGGTGTCAGCGCCCTTGTATTTGCCATGATCCTCGGCAGGAGAAAAGGCTATGGCAGTACCGCTTACAAGGTTCATAATATTCCGTTTGTGGCCCTTGGTGCTTTTATTCTCTGGTTCGGCTGGTTTGGATTCAATGCAGGAAGTGCCCTTGGTGCCAATGGACTGGCAGCCCATGCATTTATGACAACGGCACTTGCCAGTGCCAGCGCTATGATGTCCTGGATGCTGATCGATGTGATCAAAGACGGCAAGCTGACCCTTGTAGGTGCTTCCACCGGTTTGGTGGTTGGTCTGGTAGCCATTACACCCGGGGCAGGCTTTGTACCGATCTGGTCAGCGATTATTATCGGTGCAGCGGTCAGCCCGATCTGCTGTTTTACAATTTCATTTTTGAAGGGTAAGCTGAAAATTGATGATGCACTGGACGCTTTTGGCTGTCATGGCATTGGCGGTATCTGGGGCGGCATTGCTACCGGTTTCTTTGCCAAGAGTTCTATCAACAGTGTGGCCCGCTGGGACGGTTTTATCTATGGCGATTATCATCTTCTGCTGGCGCAGATCATCGGTATTGTGGTGACTGCGGCGGTTGCAGTTGTCGGTACATTGATTTGTCTGGCGGTCGTCAGAATCTTTACACCGCTTCGTGTGGATGAGAGAGAAGAAAAAATAGGTCTGGATATTTCCCAGCATGGTGAGAGTGCTTATCCGACATTCAATGGTCTGGATTCATAATGACGGAGTGAATGGTGCTTATATTCAGAACTTGTAAGTCAGGACTGAATAGTTACAGAAATAAAAGTATGATTTGCATAATAAAGGAGCGGACAGATTATGATGATAAAAATAGAAGCCATTGTGCGTGAGGAAGTTTTTGAGGATGTCAAGGAAGCACTGAATAAAATAGAAGTCAACGGCATTACTGTTTCACAGGTCATGGGGTGCGGGGCACAGCGTGGTTACAAAAAGCGCGTGCGTGGTACGGAAGTAGATGTGATGATGCTGCCGAAAATTAAGTTTGAAATTGTCGTATCCTCAGAAGAATGGGAGCAGAAAACCATTGCTGCGATTCAGAAAGCCGCTTTCACAGGCGAAGTCGGTGACGGCAAGATTTTCAGTTATGAGATTCGCTCGGCCATGAAAATACGAACAAGAGAATGCGGATATGACGCATTGAATTAAACGATATTTTAATGTCAGGATTGTTATTAGACAATCCTGACATTTTTATTGGTTGATTTTTGAAGAAGGGAGGCTAATATAAAGAACGGGATCTTTAGAGGCGAAAATAGTGATACAACTTTTTCCATTTTGGGACGAATTGGAGTGCTGTTGACAAAAATGGAATCCTGATGGATAATGATATGCAGAGGGAGAACGACAATAGAAGGAGTGTTATGAAAATGGGAACTGTGGAAAAAAATCGTTTTAGTGAGTTATTGGAGGAACTGCTAAATACGGCTGAGATTAAGAATGCAAATCTTGCCAAGTCTCTGCAGTATGACGTCAGCTATATCAGCAAATGGATCAGCGGACGTATGCTGCCGGCGGAGAAGACGAAGCGCAAAGTTTTGCAGGGGATCAGTCATGAAATTGTTAAACAGGGTTCAAAAGAGGGTTGTGAAATATTAAGTTCCAATTATCAGGTTGTTTCAGAAGAGGAACTTGAAGCTGTTATCTATGATAATCTTGAGGCAGAATATGATTATGTACAGGAGCTGCAGCGGACATATGGTATGTCCATCGAACCGAAGACACACTTTTTTGCAAGTCTGAGTCCGGCACAATATATAGCGAAAATGCATCATCCGGTGCTTAGAAGAGTCCAGATGTTGAATATTATGGCTGAGATGGATCTTCTGGCACTGGTCCATGAATACAGGCTTCAGATTGTTCAGGGAGATATGCGTAAAGAGGCTTATCGTTATTATCCGGATGTACATTTTTCACTGCTTATCGATCTTGCACCGGAGAAGATAGATTATACATATGATCCGATATTTTTATTGAATATGATTGCAGATATGTCCCGGGTTGACTTTAATTTTTATAAAGGAAGTCAGGCGGCAGGCCGTATGATTTTTGCAGTTAAAGATGATTTTCTGATTAGTGGCATGCTGATGAAAGATGACAGATGTATGGGTGTGACAATCAGCACGGATGCAGAAAACTGTAATCCGATTTATTACAGTATTGCGGATGTCTGTACAAGAGAAATGCTTCTTTGCAGAAAGACAACGATGAATGAGATGATTGAATCCAATGATTATGTACATTCTTTACTGGCAATGAACAAGAAGTGTTTGATCGGTCATATGACGGAGCATTTTCTGCCGGATGATCTTTTTGAGGAATTATTGGAGATAGTAAAGACGAAAAGTGATGTCAATTTTGATGAGGCATCCCTCAGATATCTTCATGCATTGACAAAGAAAGCCCTGGAAGAGACAGTGCTTGAGATTATGATTGACAGTGATGCATTTTTTAATCTGGCTGTAGAGAATGAACTGGATTTTTTTGATTATAAAATACGATTGTCATTGGTTCAGAGGAAAAAATATATCAGTTATTTACAGCAGTTATGTAATCAAAGGGACAATTTGAAGATTAAGCTGATTTATGGTCAGGTTGTGTCGGATTTCCAGTATAATCTGACACAGTGTATATTCCTTTCCGATACGATTTCATATTTGCGTCTGGATACAAAGAGCAGTGAGAATGATCTGATTGTTTTGAATCACCCGGATATGCAGGTGATTTTCACGCAGTTTTTTGATACGGTATGGAATGGGGAATGTGGAGAGGTTCTTTCAAGTAAGGAGGAAATTGATTCCTTTATTGAGCAGATTCTTCATCGCATTTCTATTCTGGAAAGTGTCGAATAGAATTTGCACAGGAAAATGCATGATAAATACCGGTTAAATTCCTGTAAACAAAGTATTTACAGGAATTTAACCGGTATTTTTTTGCGACTATTCAGACGATTTAAAATAGAGATTCCATTTTATTCCATTCGATTCCCAATATTTTATGTTAAACTATGACATGTATCGACAGAAGTGTAAAAAGAATTTGTAAAAAAGTCGAATGATTGGAATGAGTGTATAATTGCAGCAACTCAGACAATTTACGATTTCGATAATGATGTAAAGTTTACTTGAAATTCGGAAGTGAAGAAGTAAACAAAGAAGTGTTTAAGAGAAGTCGATACGATCATCTGAATTTATGGAGGGAGAACGACATGAGTCAAGTGTTAACAGGAAAACCGAGTGTAGATAAACCATGGATGCAGTACTATCCGGAACAGCTGATTAAAAATTTGAAAGTTCCAAGCAGTACAATTGGAGAATATTTGGCAGCAGCCTGTCCGGGCAAGGATGTTACAGCCATTCATTATTATGGCAAGGATATTACATGGGCACAGATTGAAACAGAAGTTAATAGAGTAGCGAAGGCGTTAAAGGCCATTGGATTTGGTGTTGGAGATCAGATTCCGATGTTTTTGCGTTCCGTACCGGAATTTATCTATCTTCTTCTGGCAGCAGAAAGAATTGGTGCATCTCTTCTCTGCAGAGACAACACAATTGAAGAAAATGTTGAAGCAGTAAAGAAATCCAATGCTAAAGTTATTATTGCGCATGATTTCCTTTCTCAGTGCGATCTGAATGCTTATAGAAATGATGCAGGTGTTCAGCAGATTGTTCTTTTAAAACCACTCCGCAGTGGTGATAGGAGTTCCATGCCGGATTACTGCAAAGACGCTCTCAATGATTTATATACAGATTATCCGGCCTATGGTCCGACGACGATCAGCTGGGATGAATTCCTTGAATTAGGAGATGCATATACTGGTGAAGTAGATGCACCGCGCGATATTAAACGTCCATTATTCCGTGCTTATACAAGTGGTTCTACAGGCCCTTCCAAGCAGGTTATCCATAGTGCAAGTACAATGCTGGGCGCGATTCAGCAGATGAACTTCTACGGTGATTCCAGTGAATTCCGTCCGACATGGCTGGTAACGATTCTTCCTCCTGCACTGGTTGCAGTCGTTGTCTCCATGCTTCTGCTTCCATTGTCATCCAACAAACTTCTGATTATGGATCCGTTTGTGGATGTCAAGGATATTGACCTTGAGATGATGCGTTATCGTCCAAACTGCTGGCCTCTGATTCCGATGTTCATTGAAATCATCATGAGAAACGGTCGTATTCCGGATGATTATGATATGTCTCATCTGTTCTCAGCGGGGGCAGGATGTGAAGCCTACAACAATAATCAGTTGAAGAGAGCACAGAAGTTCCTGAACGACCATAATTGTAATGCTCGTTTCACAATTGGTTACGGATGCAGTGAAGCCGGTTCTAATATCGGTCTTCCGATGTCTGCACAGCCTTTAGGTGATGGTAATGTTGGTATTCCTATGCCGCTTACAACGATTTCTATTTTCAAACCGGGCACAGAAGAAGAGCTCACTTATAATGAAATGGGTGAAATCTGTCAGTGCGGACCAGCGACAATGATCGGTTATGACAGCAAGAGTGCCACAGAAGAAGCAATCAAGATCCATTCAGATGGTACAAGATGGCTGCATACAGGCGATATCGGTTATATGACAGAAGATGGTACGATCTATGCTTTGACACGTGGAAAGGCACCGCGTTTTAACGGTGGAGATCTTGCAACACTTCCGATGGAGAATCGTCTGGCAGATGCCAATATCGAAGGTATTGACGATGAATTCTTTGTGATTATGCCGGATCCGAATCATCATCGCTGCTTCCTGCCATACCTGTTTGTTGTTTTGAATAAAGGTTATACAGTAGATGATGTTCGTGAACAGATTCTGGATTGTCTTGAAGAATATATGCATCCGGTAAAAATTATTCAGCTTCCGGAGCGGCCATTCTTCCATTTCAAGACAAATCGTATTGGTCTTGCACATGACATTGAAGCAGGTAAGTTTGGTGAATTCGAATAAATAAAATAATATAACAGAAAAGTATAATAAAGGCAGTCTGTATTCATTGCGAGTATGGACTGTTTTTTTTATGTAATAGGAAATTCCGTTGGAACTCCCTATTACATAAAAAGGCACTGCGTGCCAGAAAGCGCAGTTCGCGGAGAGGAATATATAGCTGTGCTATCCGCTCGCGCGCGAAAGTGTGCGTCAAGCGCACACTTTGTTGTATATTTGGGTAAAAATACTTGACGGAATAAAAAATTAGCTGTATGATATCTAACAGATTAAATAGTTTACATTGTGAACTATTTGCGGTGATGATATGGAATTAGAACTACCTGACAGGATTTGATGGATAGAAGGCGAATAGGATATACGGAATGAGAAATACAGAAAAGGATCAAAATTGGAGAGAAATGATCAGAAAGCAGGGAGAACTGAGACATTTTGGCAGCATGGCGATTCGCAAAAGCAGTAAAGGCGATATGGTTTCGGCACAGGAGGTTGATCTGTTATTCAGGATCGCTTTGTCGGTGGGCATGATGACTCCGGGCCAATTGGCATTGGATATGGGGGTCAGCAAGACGATCATCAGCCGGCTGATAGAAAGCCTGGAGAAAAAGGGGTTGATCGTGAAAGAGAGAACACAGACGGACCGGAGAAGCTATGGTGTCAGTGTGACAGAAGCTGGCAAAGAAGAAGTGGATCGGATGTATTATTACTATCTGGATCCGCTGTATACATTGAGAGAACAGATGAAGACGGAAGATTTTGAGAAGTTATTCAGTCTTATTGAAGAAGCTAATAATATTTTGAATAAGACAAACTGCAGATAGGCAGCAGAATGCAGATAGCATCTGCGGAGTTTGCAGTGAACCGGTCAGAAATAGAAAGGAACAGGTGAAAGTTTAATGACATTTTATCAGGAATTGCAGCTGAGCTCCACAGGCTCCAAGCAATTGATCAGGAACACAACAGATAAGAAAGAAAAGCGCAGACACATTTTAATTTATAATTTTAAAGTTTATCTGGTGATGGCCTTCTGTTTTGCAGTTGTTACTTTATATAGTATGATTTTCGGATCAGACAACAGTGTGGCAGGGGTCGTATTCCTTCTGGCACTGCTTGTCCTTCGACAGGCAGATTTTGGAATCAGAACCCATCATGGCCTGTTGTGTATCCTGGGTATTTTTACAATTTTGATTGTCGGACCGAGAGTGTCCAATATGGTTTCCCCGTGGCCGGCTTTTGCCATTAATCTGTGTTGTATTTTCGTGCTGATGGTTCTTGGCTGTCACAACGTGATTATGTATAACCATTCAACATTTGTATTGGGATATTTATTGCTGCAGGGGTACGATGTCAGTGGCAGATCTTATTATTTGAGAGTGATCGGACTTCTAATCGGAATGTTGATTTGCATGGCTGTATTTTATAAAAATCAGCATAACCGTCCTTATAGAAGACATTTTCTGGACATTTTCAGAGAATTCAATATTCGTTCCGCCAGAAACTGGTGGTATATCAAATTGACGCTGGTTGTATCTACCGCATTGCTGATTTTCTCATTGCTTGAGCTGCCGAGAGCCATGTGGGCAGGAATTGCCTGTATGTCCGTCTGTTTGCCGTTTTCATCAGATATCATCGAACGTGCCAAAAAGAGAGGACCGTATAATATCGCAGGATGTCTGATATTCATCGTGTTGTATTATGCTTTGCCGGCAGAACTGCATCCCTATATCGGTATCATCGGCGGAATCGGCGTAGGCTACTCTGCAGGATATGCATGGCAGACCGTCTTCAACACCTTCGGAGCCCTCTCCATCGCGGCAGGACTCTTTGGCGTAGCAGGTGCTGTCGCACTTCGAATCGGAGCCAACGTCTTTGGATCGATCTATACCGTATTATTCGACAAAGCCATGAATAAAATTGTGCAGTTAGTGGATAGTCGGGAGTGCAGGAAAACAGTGTAAATCCGTATTCTACATAGTTGATAAAATTAAAACCATAAGATATTTCTTACGGATGAAAAATAGAGTCGGTTAGTTTTATTTGAAAGCTGTGACATTTGAATGAAGTTTAAATAAACAGCTGCGAAATTCATAGACTTCAGAAAAGGGAAAATAAAGCCAGACGTTGGCAGCGAGAGCGGCCTGCTATGAACTCTGGCTTTATTTTCCCTTTTGACAGAACTAGGAATTTCGCAGCGTTAAATAAAATAATTCTGTTTTCCCGGACGGAAGAAATAGCGTATATGCATAGCTGCAGAGAGGATCAATGTCAAGAATTCTGCAACAGGGATGGCGATCCAGGCACCATTCAGGTCAAGGAAGGAAGGCAGAATTAATAAGCATAATACAATAAATACCAGTGTCCGGCAGAATGAGATAATTGCAGATACAAGTCCGTTGGACAAGGCGGTAAAAAAACCGGAAGAGGTAATATTTAAGCCGCTGAACAGGAAATTAACTGCAAAAATTCTAAATCCGGGAGCTGCCAGGCGAAAGGTTTCGGCATCATGCGTAAAAATTGTAACAATCGGTGTAGACAAAGTAATGGCAGCGATTGTAAGAAGAATTGAGGAAATACCAACAAAAAGGAATGATATTTTGTGTATATTCTTCAGTTCTTTTTTGTTGCCCGCACCGTACTGGAAGCCGACAATCGGGCTGATACCGATGGAAAATCCCAGATAAAAAGCGTTAAACAGGAACTGACCATACAATAAAATGGTGATAGCAGCCACACCGTGTTCACCAGCCAGGCGCATCATGACAATATTAAAAAGGAAAGTGATGATGGCGTTGGAAAGCTGAGAAATCATTTCTGATGAACCATTATAGCAGGCCTGCATGAACTCTTTCAGATGAAGTGAAAGGCGGGTGAAATGTAGACTTCCTTTGGAAAATGAGAAAAATACGAGGCCGGAAACAGCAGGAACCATCTGTCCGATACCGGTGGCGAGACCGGCACCGCTGATGCCCATCTGACAGACAACAATGAATACATAATCTAAAACTGCATTCAGGATACCTGCGATCATTGTCAGAAAGAGTCCGAGATTCGGACGTCCTGCAGTAACAAAATAGGACTGGAAAAGACATTGGAGCATGGCTGCAGGTGCAAAACTGATGACCATGGCAAGATAGCTGTTGCAGTCCGCCAACAGGAGATCACTGGCTCCGAGAATTCTGGAGATGGAAGACAGATTCAGGCGTGTCAGTACAAGAATAATGACACTGATGATCAGTCCAATGACAACAAACTGGGTCATGCATTCTTTGGCTGTTTTGTTCTTCCCTTCCCCCATATAGCGGCTGATGATGGCATTGCCTCCGGTTCCAAGCATGGTTCCGATAGCAAAGACGATATTAATGATCGGGTAGACAATATTTAAAGAGGAAAGGGCATTGCTGCCGACAAAGCGGGAGATAAAAATTCCGTCAATAATGGTATATAATGACATGAACATCATCATGATAATGGAAGGTGCTGCAAATTTTAAAAGTGATGTCGGTGTAAAATGTCCGTTAATAGAGTGACTCATAATCAAAATCCTTTCGAAATATAGTGTAACTTGAATCAACATTTGATAGAATATACTATAGGGTAACCCTATAGTCAAGGGGCAATACAAATATTTACAATTGTATGGGTAAAAAGGACAGATAAAAGCATTTTACAGGAGGGATAAGAATGGACAGGCATGAATATATGACAACGGGAGAATTTGCAGCGGCCAAAGGGGTTTCAAAGGATACATTGTTTCATTATGATGACATTGGATTGTTTTGCCCGGAGAAAGTATCCGAAAATGGCTACAGACTTTATTCTATTTATCAGCTGGAAACCTTTGATACCATACGGATGCTGCGGGATCTTGGGATTCCTTTAAAAGAGATCAGAGATATACTTGACAATCGCAGCCCTGAGTGCGTGATGCGTGTTTTTGCGGAGCGCGAGCAGCAGATTGATATTCAGATAGAAAAACTGAGATCAATGAAACAATGGTTATCCAGACGTCGTGAAAAGATAGCCAGTGCAGAAAAAACAGATTTTTCTGAAGTGACAATGCAGGAATTTCCTGAAAGATATTATTTATACGGGCATGTGACAGATGGTTCGGAAAAGTCCCTTTACCGGAAAACCAGTGAGTTAATTGCGGAATTCAAAAACTCAGGCATGCGTAGTGATTATGATGTGGCGTATATCCAATATGAAGATAATGTTGCAAAGGCGAATTTTACGGAGTATGACAATACGATTTTGCTGATGGATGAGCGGCCTTTGAAAGGGAAATACCAGACCTTGCCCGGGGGAAAATATATTGTTGCCTATCATGTCGGCCATTGGATAAATATCGGACAGGCTTACTGGCGGTTGCTTCAATATAAAGAAGAAAATCATTTAAAAACAGAGAAATTTTATATTGAGCGGTGTGTGGTGGACAATTTTATCGCCAAGAAAATAGATGATTATGTCAATGAAGTGGCAGTGCGGATTGTGGATGAGTGAGATGGATAGAAAAGCAGGCGTTGAAAGACAGCTTTAGATTTAAAATTGACTGGGAGAGAACAAATGGAAAATATACACGGCGGCGATATTTATCAATATGAAAAGATTCTGGATTTTTCGGCGAATATTAATCCTCTGGGGGCACCGGATTCAGTGAAAAAAGCATTGACAGAGGCAATCGGACAGATTGGGTGCTATCCTGAAATGTATAGTGAAAGTCTGCGAAAAGCGATTGGGACAAAATACCATATAGAAGATAGTCAGATTATCTGCGGCAATGGGGCGGCGGATGTGATTTATCGGTATGTCTATGCTGTAAGACCGACAAAAATCATGGTGACAGCCCCCTGTTTTGCGGAATACGAGGCAGCCTTTTGCAGCCTTTGGGTGGATCATATCAGCGAAAAAGAAGGTATAGCTAATCAGCTGAAGACGGAGGAAGCAAGCCATAAGATTGCAGTTTATCCATTGAATCATCGGGACTTCTGTATAAAAGAGGATATTTTAGAGCAAATTGAGAAGGAAAAACCGGGAGTTATTTTTTTATGCAATCCCAATAATCCAACAGGGGTTTTGATACCTTCGCTGCTTTTGGAAAAAATACTTCAGTTATGCAGCAGAGAGAATATACGCTTGTTTTTGGATGAATGTTTTCTGGATTTTACAGGGCAGGAGGAACAATTAACATTGGTTGGAAAATTGAATCAATATCCTAATCTATTTATCTTGAGGGCTTTTACAAAGATGTATGCCATGGCCGGTGTTCGGCTTGGATTCGGAATAACGGCAGACACGGAAGTGATTGAGCAAATGTATCAGGCAGGGCCGCCCTGGAATGTATCAGTGCTGGCCGGTGCGTCAGGTAAAGCAGCACTGAAGGAAGATTGTTTTGTAAAGGAAACAGTCCGGTACATCCAAAAAGAAAAAGAATATCTGTATGATATATTGGATACACTGAAAATACAGTACCGGAAGAGTACAGCCAATTATATTTTACTGAAAGCGGATACAGATTTAAAGGAGCGGTTGATTTCGGAAGGAATATTGATCAGGGACTGCAGCAATTACAGAAATCTTTCAGAGGGGTATTACAGGATTGCTGTCAAAAGTCATGAGGATAATCGAAAATTGACAGCTGCCTTGACACAGATTTTGGGCAATAAATAAGGTTGGTAGCGATTGATCTCTTTGTAAGATAAAACCAAAAAAATTGAGAAAATGAGAAAAAATGATTGACAAAGTGAGTAGTATGATGTATTATACTAATAACAGTAATTGTTACTGTTATTAGTAAGAAACAAAACAAAAACAATAAATAAAATCAGATTAGAAAAGGAGATTACGATTATGAAGAAATGGGTTTGTACAGTATGTGGTTATGTTTATGAAGGCGAGAATCCACCGGAATTTTGTCCGGTATGTAAGCAGCCGGCCAGCAAGTTCAAAGAGCAGTCCGCAGATAAGACATGGGCGGCAGAACATGTTGTAGGTGTTGCTCAGGGTGCACCGGAAGATATCATGGCTGATTTAAGAGCAAACTTCGAAGGTGAATGCTCAGAAGTTGGTATGTATCTGGCAATGGCGCGTGTAGCGCACAGAGAAGGTTATCCGGAAATCGGTTTATACTGGGAGAAGGCAGCTTTTGAAGAAGCTGAACATGCAGCTAAGTTTGCAGAACTTCTGGGTGAAGTTGTAACAGACAGCACAAAGAAGAACCTTGAGATGAGAGTAGATGCTGAACATGGTGCAACAGAAGGTAAATTCGATTTAGCTAAACGTGCGAAAGCTCTGAACTTGGATGCTATCCACGACACAGTTCATGAGATGGCCCGCGACGAAGCCCGCCATGGAAAAGCATTCGAAGGTCTGCTGAAGAGATACTTTGGCTAAGATTTAAGGAAATAGAGTTCGCTTGATAAATTGCTCTATACAATTCTGTAAAACGAATAGTATAGAGCAATTTTTTGTGTTACAATATAAAAAGATTACGTATATTTTGAAAATAGAAGGAGAATGGAGTATCGGAGAAACATGTGGGTTCGAAATAGAGGGGACAGGTATACGAGAAAATAGAGTTAGAATAGAGGAAATTGAACTGTGAATAACAAGAAAAACAAACAACTGAGCTATCTGGAAGGTGTAAAGGAAGTGGTGATACTGACAGCGGCAGTGGCAATTATTGCTGCTGCTGTGTATTTCTTCCTTGTCCCGAGTCATACATCTGTCAGCAGTATTTCGGGTCTGGGAATTGTGCTTTCCAATTTTGTGCCGCTGCCGTTATCGGCGATTACCATGATTTTGAATGTGGTGCTGCTGGTGATCGGATTTTTTACCTGCGGCAGGGAATTTGGTATAAAAACGGTTTATACAAGCATTATGCTGCCTGTATTTATCGGTATTTTTGAAAAGATATTTGAGGGTTATGATTCCATGACAGGAAGTCAGGAACTGGATGTGATTTGCTATATTCTGGTTGTCAGCGTGGGATTAAGTATTTTGTTTAACCGCAATGCATCTTCCGGCGGCCTGGATATTGTGGCGAAGATCATGAATAAATATTTACATATGGAACTGGGAAAAGCCATGTCCCTCTCCGGCATGTGTGTGGCATTGTCCGCTGCACTGGTCTATGACAAGAAGACCGTGGTTCTGAGTATTCTCGGCACTTATTTCAACGGCATTGTGCTGGATCATTTTATTTTCGACCACAATATCAAGCGCAGAGTCTGCATTATTACAGAGAAGGAAGAGGCTCTGAGAAAGTTTATTATTCATGAGCTGCACAGCGGCGCAACGATTTATGAGGCCATCGGCGCTTATAATAAAGAGAAACACAATGAGATTATCACGATTGTTGATAAGAGCGAATATCAGAAACTGATGGCGTATATCAATCATGAGGATCCGAAGGCCTTTATTACGGTTTATAATGTATCGCATATGCAGTATCAGCCGAAGGTGTGGGAATAGATATTGTCGGGTTTTAAGTTTAAGGGGAACCGGTGATTGATTCCGCCGGTAAAATATAAAGAATAGAGATTACAGGAGGTAATGTTTATGGAGTTTAAAGATGTTGTCTACGGACGCAGGTCGGTGAGAAAATTCAAGGATACACCGGTGGATGACAAAATTTTGAAAGAAATTGTAGATGCGGCCCTGTGGGCACCATCGGGAGTGAATCTCCAGCCATGGTATTATGTGGTTATCCGTACACCTGAGAAGATGACAAGATTGAAAGAAATGATGAGCGTTGTTTCTGACAGGGATAAACCGCATCTGGAAGAACGTTTTTTGGCTCACCCGGAAGTTGTAAAGACGACACTTTCGTTCATCAGTACACTTGGCGGGGCGCCTGCGGTAGTACTGGCTTTCAGGGACAAGCCGGATTATACATGGGCCCTTCTGGATGAAGGTGTTGTTCAGAGTGTTGCAGCTTCCATGGAGAATCTGGTTCTCAGTGCCTATGACCATGGTGTGTCCAGCTGTTGGATGACAGCAGCAAACCAGGCTCATATGACAAAGGATCTTAGAGATGAATTTGCACCGGGACATGGTGAACTGGTGGGAATTATAGCTTTGGGATACAATGCAGCGGAGGAGGCGCCGAAGGCACCGAAGAGGAAAGCAGATAAGTTTGTGCTGATCTGACAATCACGTTTGTGACAGAGATATTTATTTTGATTTGGCAAATTTATTGTAACTATGGGGCATCCATGGCAATTCTACCACGGAGAGGTGTTGATTTTTAGCTGGTCATGTTATGCTGAAAACATAAAAAAGGGAGGATTGCCATGGATACAGTTAAGATTGGAAAATATATTGCCGGAAAAAGAAAAGTCCTTGGAATGACACAGGCACAGGTGGCGGAGAAACTGGAGATGAGTGATAAGTCCGTTTCCAAGTGGGAGAGGGGCATCTGTCTGCCGGATGTTTCTGTTTATATGGCGTTGTGTGAAATCCTCGGAATATCTCTCAATGAATTTATTGCCGGGGAAGATATTGAACCTGCTGAGGTGGTTCAGAAATCCGAGGAAAATCTGATCCAGGTGACGGAGGATGGAGAACACCGCAAGCACAAATTGAAAAAAATCATTGTGTTGCTGGCAGTTTTCGGAAGCGTGATGGCGGGGATTCTGATTTATCTGTTGACGTTTAAAAATCAGCCGAGAGTGAATTACATAGAACCGCTGGCACAGGATAGTACAGAGATGAATATTGCCGGTATGCTTTCAGATGCGGATGGCGCTTTTTTATATGATTATGCTGTGGATAAGGAAATTAAAGGTATATCATTTGAATTGGCTGTTTACAAAAAAGGTGCGCTAGAATCCGAAAGCTCGCTGGGAACAATAAGCTGGTCCGAGCTTGAGCAGATTTCATTAAGAAACGGAATGATTGCGGTTATACCGGATTTTCAGAATTTTAAAGTTAAACTGATTGCTGCCGGTGAAGGAACAAAATTTTCTACGGAATTTAATATTTTGGAGGATGTACAGGGTAGAAATTATTACGGACGGTCAGCAAAAAGCATTGATGAAGGGAAAATAACGATTCAGCCCGGAAAAGAAATAGGCATATTGGCTTTGTATTATGCAAAAAACGCGTTGAGTGTGACACCATTCTCAGATATTGAAAATGAAAATGTTGACAGCTGTAATGATGAGGTTTATTATCTGACAGTGAAATTCGAAAAAGACGATGATGCTTGGGATTAAAAAGTCAAATACAGCGTATAATATAGGTGAATGAAATAATAAGGCAATGAAGGTGCAGCGTATTTTGGACGCTGCATTTTCCATTGTAGAAATAAATATTTTCTTTGGAAGATTGGCTGGAGAAAGAATAGAATGTTGCAAAAATGATATTATATGATAATTTATATTGCAAAAATGATAGAATCTCAGCTGATATGTTATACTGAATTTAGCGGATGATAGAATGACATACATGGGAGGTATACGATGAAACAGACACAGAATAATTCATTTGACAGCCAGCAGGTACTTTCAGTCATTGAGCAGTACAGTACGGCACTGGATTTGTTGGATGCGTATGACCATCAGACGATGGAAAGACCAAAAGGAAATGAAGCCGCATATGTATTAACTTATGAGGAATGTATGCATGTGATCGCCTGTATGCGGTTTGGCAAAGAATCGGATCTTTTCGGAAAGGAAAAAGACGACTCTTTTAAAGGCAGTATTGGAAACATTTATCAGTCTTTTGCGGGCATGGAAGTTTATCCGACATTGGAAGAGAAAGCGGCGCATTTGTTGTATTTTGTGACGAAGAATCATAGCTTTTTCGATGGCAACAAGAGAATTGCAGCAGCGATGTTTTTGTATTTTCTTGATAAGAATGATGCACTGTTTTCAAATGGTCAGAAGACAATTGATGACCATACACTGGTAGCGCTGACGATTATGATTGCTGAGTCCAGACCGAATGAGATGGAAATGATGATTACGGTTGTAATGAATTGTATGAAATAAGATAGGCAGAGAAGAAAAAGGAGAATATGCCGGTTGGCTGGTTTAGGAAAATCAGTTGGCCGGTTTTTCATCATTGCAAAAGTACAGCGATTATTTGGTTACATAACACACATGAAAATACCCCAGAAAGGAAGTATAAAATGCCTGATTATATCTTACAGTTTTTCAATTCTCCATATTGGGCACCCATCAGCAATGTTTTTACAGCGATTGGTGTTATCAGCGTTATTCTTGCTATTATCCGTTTTGTACATAACCGTCGTCGTAAAGAATGGAAAAGTAATGTCTCCATTCAGGATTATCCGACAGATTACGATGTTGAAATGGAATGTCGGAATGCGATTTATTCGAAAATATGGACCGAGGAGACGACGGTGGGATTGCGGTAGCCAAAAGTTAGATAGTATTGTATACTTATGGCATGGGAACATGGAAATTATGCCAGCAGCCAGCTATGTTCGGTTTGCGGATACCAAAATACAGAGATAAAAGATTTATCAATAAGAGAAATGAACCTATCTGGTGAAAAGTGAGGAATTATTACGAAACAGGAAACAATAGACAGAATTAGAAAGTTTACAGAAGACAGGGAGTGGGAGCAGTTCCATTCTCCGGGCAATTTGGCAAAATCCATAGTCATTGAAGCGGCAGAATTATTAGAGTGTTTTCAGTGGAATGATAAGGAGTATGATTTGCAGCATGTAAAAGAGGAATTGGCAGATGTGATGGTGTATTCCCAGAATCTGTTGGATGCCCTTGGATTGGACGCGGATGAAATTATCAATATGAAGATGACAATGAATGAGGCAAAATATCCGGTGGAGAAAGCCAAAGGCAGCGCAAAGAAATATAATGAGCTTTAAGAAGGAAGCGGGCTGAAATAGTGTGTTATGGCGGCCACAGTGCCTTATCGGGATGGAGATAATCCGAAAGAGAAAACCGCTTTATAGTATTCAAAAATGGTGGGGAGAAAACAATGCAGGCTTATACATATGTATCAAAAGGAAAATTTGAATTAAGAGAAAAATCGAAACCGGTAATCATGCATGAAAGGGATGCTATTGTAAAGGTAACGCTTGCGAGTATCTGTTCCAGTG
>ERZ1673752.1551-NODE-1551-length-31343-cov-6.643218_pt1 | contig 31343 bp, 25 predicted proteins | sample MGYA00580195_ERZ1673752 | MGnify/ENA primary metagenome ERZ1673752 (study PRJEB41218, sample SAMN15661744) | gut metagenome | host: Homo sapiens | place: Canada: London | collected 2015-08-20/2019-03-30 | study: EMG produced TPA metagenomics assembly of...
GTACAATTATATGAATTTTTCAAAACTCGCAATAGACTAAGGGAAGTCTCTAAAAGCTGATGTTTTTAAAAGACTACTTTTCAGTACCCACTTTTAAAATCGTTGTTTCGCAAATGTTCAGAGCCACTTATACTGAACATTGAGAAACAATTAGGAAACGATGTTAAACTTTAATCAACGTTTCCCAAAGGGTGAAATTATCATTTTTCAAAGACACATTATCAACTATTTAGGCTACTGCGTGCAAGCTTTTGTTATCAAAAAAAACGCCCCGCTACGATACAATCGCTAAAAAGCTCTTGCGCGTTGATGAAAAATATTGAAGCGGTGCCGGAAAATATCGTGTACATTGAATTGCTTTCAATGGGCTTTTCCGTTAAAATCGGCAGAGTGAAAGATAAGGAAATTGACTTTATAGCGAAAAAAGAGGCGGTACGGTTACCGCGGTCAAACTTGTATGCTAAACCCATTTTTCACGGTAATGCAAACTTTTATCGGTCTTGACAATTACCGGTATCGTGTGTAAAGTAGCGGTATGTCCGATTGTGAAAAATTACGCAAGCAATTAAAACATCGCGTATATTCAAAAAAACTGATGCCCGAACAATGTCGAGAAAACTATGAATGTTTTTTCAACGATGTATTTTTACCGAATGAAGTTGAGTGTGCAACGGAGCAGGTTGCAGGCGAAAATGTTTTAGTACTCACGCCTATGGTCAAAAATGCAAAGCAGTGTGTACTCTATTTTCACGGCGGCTTTTTTGAAATCGGAACGCAAAAATCTTATACCGGTTTTTGTGCCTCGCTTGCAAATGCGTGCCAAGCGGAAGTTGTTTTACCGGAAATCGCACCGGCGTATGAAAAGCCGTTCCCATTTCAGCTTGAAGCGGCATATCGCGTATATCGGGGCTTGCAGCAAAGCGGGCGGTTTGCCGGGTATCACTTTGTTTTTGCAGGGGACGGAAGCGGGGCAACGCTGTGTTTTGCACTTGCATTGTATGTACTGGACAAAGAGAAAAAACTTCCGCTCGGTATTGCCGTGATGTCGCCTTTGGTTGACCTGCAGATTAAAAAAATAAAGCATAAGGACGAACTTCTCTCGTTAGAACTTTTTGAGCGGTATGTGAAAAATTATGCAGGCGATAAAGATACGGCAAATCCGCTCATTTCACCGAGCCTTGCCGAATTGTCGGTGTTGAAAAAATTTCCGGCGGTGTTTGTGCAAGCAATTCGCGATGAATATCTTTTTGATCAGATAAACACTTTTGTGTCGCAACTGGAAAAAGCAGGTGTGACCATTGAAACGGAAAATTTTTCATCGGAGATGACTATGTTTCAGCTTTTTCCCGATGCGTGTAAAACGGCGCATCTTGCCGTTGAAAGTTTCGCAAAAAAAATTATGGAAATGTTTTCCCATACTTTCGGTGAAAAAGACCGGTAAAAAAGATTCGAGCCGTTAAAAAATCTATAAATTTAATTTTTATGTCGGTTAAAAATTCACTATTGCATTTTTGCCGTTTTTTTAGTATATTGGAACGATGATATTTTGAAATGTTTAGGGGCAAAATAGTATCAAAATATCCGTTACGAGGTACACTTTGAATAAACGAATTTTCCCGCAAATCCACTTTTATGATAAAGACTTTATCGATATTTATGAACGAACTTGGAAACATATTGAAAATTACTGGTTGCCGATTGAAGAGGGAATGGATCAAAAGTTCTTTTATTACCCGGAAGAAACCGGAAAGTTTTTAGACCAGTACGCTTCAATTTTTTCCACGTTCTTTTTAGTGTACTCCAATCGCAATTATATTGCAGAAACCAATCTGGATTATTTTTATCGAAAGCAGGAAATTACCGGAGCAATTCGGAGCCGTTATAATTTGGAAACGGATACTGCGGTGATTGCAAAAGATAATCCAAACGGTGTGGGAATCCCCGTTTTTGCCTGGGCGGAATTATGCGTTTATAACATGACGGCAAATAAACGTCGATTAAAAGAAGTGCTTCCCATTCTTGAAAATTATATGCAGTGGCTCAATGACACTTGTCTCGACGAAAACGGTTTGTATCACGTACCCGTTTCCGCGATGAACTTCGGTAACGGCGCGCGTAAAGACAGTTTTTTTTCTGTTGATTTTAACGCGTGCGTTGCTTTGAACACGTTATGTCTCGCCGAAATCGCCGATATTTTAAACGAAAAAGAAATTGAGTTTAAATATAAAAAAATGTACTTTGGAATTAAAACCCGCATTAACGAAAAAATGTGGGACGAAGAAACCGGCTTTTATTATGACCTTGATAAAAATGAAAGCATGCTTTTAATTAAAAGTCTTTCATCGTATTGGACATTGATGGCGGAAATACCGAATAAGCCGAAGGTTGAAAAACTGCTCACGCATCTCGCTGATCCGAAAGTATTCGGCACGGAGCATCCGTTTCCTTGCCTTGCCGTCAGTGATGCTTCGTTCAGCGATAAGGGAAACGGCTACTGCGGCAGTGTTTTTCCTGAATTAAACTATATCGTCATCAAAGGCTTACAAAAATACGGCTATTTTGAATTAGCCCGCGAGTATGCGATGCGGCATATTTATTTTGTGTTGGAAACGATTTCTCCCAGCGATGAAGCGAAAGCGGAAAGTGAAAGTGCCGCTTTTTGGGAAGCGTATAATCCGTGCAGCGAAGGTCCTGCGACTTGGCAGCGGCACAGTTGGTTTCCCCGAAAAGATTATGTTTTAACGATCGGATTAACTACCATTTCGCTGATGATTGAAAACGTACTCGGCTTGGAAATAAACTTACCGCGGAAAACAATTGACTGGACGATTACCTCGATTGAGGAAATGGGAATTCAAAATATCAGTTTGAAAAAAAATATGATACGGAAAATTTTAACGGAAAAAACAAATCGCGGCTGGGAAATAAAAATCGAAAATGAAAAGCTGTACTATTTTGCACTGAAGATTTTAGATCAAAGCAAAGACAAGCGTCTACCGATTCCGTCCGGAACCTGTTCGATGTTAATAGAAAAACTGTAGTTGGGAGTTGCTATGAAAAAAATAAAAATTTTCGGTCTTCGAGAAGGAATGCGGTTTTCAAAACCGCTCTACCTGGACGACGGTGAAAATGAAATAATTGCAGCCGGCACGCTCATTTCCGATGATCAGTTGTTGTTGTTGAAAAATAAAGGTTATGAGTTTTTGTTTACCGAAGGGGATCTCATGGAAGATGATAACGATGATGTCGATGCATCAACCGATTCGGTGAAAAATAAAAATCAACCTGTTGAAACAGAATCGACTTCCAATTCAAACCTATTACAATCGCTTAAAAGTACGGAAGCGTATACGGACTACGTGATTTTGGTTCAAAACTGCCAGAAAATTTTTGATTCGGTGCAAAATCGTGAACGACTGACAATGAGTCCGGTTACTAAAGTACTGCGGGATTTGAAGCAGCTCGTTGATGCACACCCTGAATTATGCGTGGCTCTCATTTTGGAAAATGATATTGCAGGATACGAAATGGGAAAATCCGCTATGGATGTGGCAAGTCTTTCATACTTGATTGCGCAGTATATGCAGTTCGGTGCGGATAAAATCGAAGAAATCACGATTGCGGCGTTGCTCCATGATGTCGGGATGCTCCGCGTGAATCGCGATATTCTTATGAAAAAAGAAAAACTGAATGATGCGGAAAAACAAGCGATTGAAACGCATACGACATACGGTTATAACTGTCTTGTCAACGAGTTCATGCTACCCGATCGTCTTGCGAAAATCGTCCTCCAGCACCACGAATGGTACGACGGTTCCGGTTACCCCGGACGTTTGACGGCTGACGAAATCGACATCGGTGCTCGGATTATCGCCTGTGCCGACGCGTTCACTGCGATGACCAGTCCCAAATCGTACCGCAAAGCGATGCTCGGTTATGATGCGATGAAAACGCTGCTCACGGATAACGGCACCCATTTTGACCCGAATGTTATCAATGCGCTTATCCGCAGCATCGGCATTTACCCGATCGGCTCAATCGTGATGCTCAGCGATAACGCCCTGTGCCGTGTTGTCAAAAGCGTCCCCGAATTTCCGCTTCGTCCGCAACTTCGTTTGTTGATTGACGGTGCCGGAACGGTATACGGCGATAACGAAGATAAAATCGTCAGCTTGCAAATCCAGAAAAATTTATTTATTACGCAGGCGATTGATCCGTCGCTCGTTTCTCTTACCGACTAATCAAACCGTGTTCGGTCGTTTTGTGCACTCCATTCTCGAAAAACGCTGATAATTTTTAAATTATCTGCATGGCTTTTTACGGCAATGCGGATCCATTCTGCAAGGGCGAGTTCAGCGTCAGGCGTGTTTCCAAATACGGTAAAAAAATTATTTGCTTTGCGCAAAATAATGCCGCGCCGAACAAAAAAATCAAAGACTTCGTCTGCTGTCGCACTATCGAGGCGGAGTAAAATAAAATTCGCTTCGGTTTTAAAAACGAAAATGCCGGAAATCTTTTTTAATTCGTGCAATAAAAATTCCCGTTCGGTTTTGATGTACGCTTTTGATTTTTCAATGTAGCTTTTATCGCGGAAAATAACCGTCCCCGCAATTTCCGCCAAAGCATTGACATGCCAGCTCAGTTGGTATGATGAAATTGCTGCCGCCGTTTTTTCGGAAGTACAGGCGTAAGCCAGCCGCAAGCCCGGCAAACCGAAAAACTTGGTTGCCGCCCGAATAATCGCAACATTACGATATTCGTATTTTTTAAAAAGCGCAACACTGTCATAGCGAAGTTCGGTAAATTCAAAAAAAGTTTCATCCAAAAGGAGAAACGCTTTTTTTTCTAAAACGATTTTGTATATCCGTTCCAGCTGCTCGCGTGAAATCGTATGTCCGGTAGGATTATTCGGGTTGGTTAAAACGAGCATGCTTTTTTTGTGCAGCGCTTTTTCGATACTCGTTTCATCAAGTGAAAAATGTCCGCGATAAAGCTGTGGAACTTCAATGATTTTTTTTCGGTGTACGGATGCTCTGGTTTTATATTCGGAAAAGCAGGGCGGACACACCACAGTTGCCTCGCAGTGCAGCATAAACGCGTCGATGATTTCCATCGCGCCGTTTCCGACGATGACTCGTTCCGATGTGCAACCCAAATATGCCGCAACTTCCTGCTTGAGCGCCCGATACTGTATGTCGGGATACTGCTGCAGCACAGCCAAGTTTTTCGACAACGCAGTAGACAATCCGGGCGGAAACCCGAGCGGATTGATATTGCTGCTGAAGTCCAAAAGTTCTCCGGAGAAAAACTCTCGGTAGGAAATGACATCGCCGCCGTGCTGCATTCTTTGAAACGCTTTGTTGTGTTAGCCTTGGTACTTATCGAAGTAGCCTTGGATAAAAATAAACGGCGTTCCCTTATCGCCCGAACCCGAAGTTAAGTCGCACAACGAACCGATCAGATCGGTGAGCTGACGCGGTGTCGTTCCTTCACTGAAAAGCACGTTGATATTTGTTTCGCTCTTTTTTTGATGCTCGGCGATATACGCCGCAATTTTTTTCGCCTGTTCGTCTTTCGGTAAATTCGGGAAAAGATTATCCGCAATGTATTTCAGTTTAATTTCATTCGGTGTTCCGCTCAAACCTTTTGTGTATGCGGGCGAAACAACCGGATCGGCGAGTTCCCAAATTTTGCCGACCGGATCGCGGAATGCGCCGTCGCCATACACCATTACTTCAATCATAATGCCGGTTTTGTCAAACACGATTTTTTGAACTTTATCAACGATGGGTTGAGGATTTTCAGGAAACAATTTCAGCGAATCGTCCGAAGCCTTGTTTGAACCCAAAAGTCCGTACTTACTGTTAAAGCCGCTGCCTGCAACGGGTGCCGTCAAAATATCGTCCAAGCCTAACACGGTTTTTCCGCCGGCTTTTTTCAAAATTGCTTTTGTGTGATTTCTCGTATGAATGTCGCAAGTCAAAACCGATTTCGTATATTTTAAACAGTCTTTCGCGTTGTTTGATAAAACGATAAATGAGTCCTTATTATGTGCTTTGATAATTTCGTTGTAGTATTGCAAGTAGTCGACGCCGGTAAATCTATGAACGGTCGAGCCGAATTTTTCATGAAACTCCGCAACGGTGAAACTATCCGCTAGAGGATTGCAGCCGCTGTCTTCGAGAAGCGTCGCGTCAATTAACTGATTACCGACTTCGTCCGAAGGATAGCTCAAAATCACGACCAGTTTTTTTCCGGTTTTTGCAATTCCTTCCAAGCAGGGCGCAAAACGATTTCGGCTTAAAATCGGAAACACCAACGCTAACGTATCATCCGAAAATTTTGCGTCAATGTCCTGCGCGATTTGCTCCATCGTTGCATAGTTTCCTTGCGCCCGAGCAACAACGGATTCCGTCAACGCGAGAATATCCGTGCTGTGCAGTTCAATGCCTTCCCGCGCAACCGCATTCAAAAGCGTTTCCGCCGCAATCGATGCGACATCGTCACCCTTGCTGATAATCGGAGCAATAAGCCCCCGTGAAATCGTCCCAAAAGTTTTCATAAAAATACTCCCGCTAAAATATTCCCAATTTATCAAGTGTCAAAAATATTTTTTAGCTCGTACCTTTCCGGCAATAGCCTGCCTGAAAAGCGGTTACATTGTATTCTTTTTTTTATAAAAGTCAATGGGAAAATAATATAACACACTGAGGTGATTTTTGCTTTAAACGCTATCAGTGTCATCCGCACATGGACGTCCGCCGCTTTATACCGGCACGATTTTTCCCCGCACACCAAAGGAAATGCCGATTAAAGGTTTGACGCCGTTTAACAGCAACTTTGCGAAACAACGATTTTAAAGGTGGGCACTGAAAAACAGTCTTTTAAAAATCTAACTCGAGGTTTTGAAAGATGCCATCACTTCTCGATTGGATTAATCAGTGCCTCCCAAAGCGTATTCCCGTATTTTTCATTTATCTTTTTTCGGAATGAGCCGCGCTCGCGTTAAACTTTGTTTGCCGTTTTTTTTCGCAATACTGAGCGCCGTTTTTTCAACGAGCTTTTGTTTTTCGGCATGCCGCTGCGCAGCAGTTTGAAAAAGCTCCGGCTGTTCGCTCAGTTTTTCAGCGGCGACTTTTAAAACGCCGATTCCTAAAAGTCGAATCGGTTTTCCTGTTTCGTATTTGCGGTAAAACAAATCCTTCGCGCGGCTAAAAATTTCGAGTGCGTTGGTAACCTCCGTCCCGATTTCCTGTATCGTGTACGTTTTAAAATCATGATAGCGTATTTTCACAAACACGGTATTTGAGGTTACCTTTTCGGCAAGCATCCGCATACTGATTTCCGTTGCAAGCTGAAACAAAACATCTTCAACCGATTCCATATTTACCAAATCGGTTTCAAAGGTTTGTTCACTACTGATTGAATGACTTTGTCTTTCATCATTGAAAAGCGAATCCGTTTGTGCGTGCATTACATTAAACACAAATTGCCCGCTCGCTTTTCCTAAAATCAGCTGTAAATGTTCCAACGAGAGAGACGCGAGCATCTGCGTATCGATGATACCGTTTGCCTGTAATTTTTTCAGTGTTGTTTTTCCAATCCCCCAAATTTTTTCCATCGGAAGCCGTTGTATAAAAGCAATTTCATCTTTGGGTTTTATTTCATATAAGCCGTTCGGTTTTGAAAAGTCCGATGCGAGTTTTGCAAAGTATTTTGTGCGGGCAATTCCGATTGAAACGGTTAGCTGTGTTTTTTCAAAAATTTCCCGCTTGATGTTTTTTGCGATGTCTTTCGATGAACCGAACAGGAGCTGCATTCCGCTCATATTTAAAAAGCCTTCATCAATCGAAAGTTGTTGAAACTCCGGTGTGTGTGATTTGAGGATGCGCATTACTTCGTGTGATTTTTCGCAATATCGTTTCATTCGTACCGGTAAAAAAACGCCGTTCGGGCATAATTTTTTTGCGCTTAAAATCGGCATCCCTGAATGCACCCCGAATTTTCGCGCTTCGTAGGAACAGGTTGAAACGACCCCACGTGAACTCGAACCGCCGACGATCACCGGTTTGCCTTTTAAGTCCGGATTGTCCAACAGTTCCACATGAGCGTAAAACGCATCAATATCGGCGTGAAAAAAAACGGTTGCCATACATCACTCGGCAATCAGCTGAAACTCGGTTACCGCTTCCAGTAAAAACTGTTCTTCGTATCGGCGGCGAGTTTTGCTTTTCGTTGTTTGCAATTTTGTATTAAATGGATTATCGTAGCTAAAGATTCTTACCTGAACATGCAACACCGCATTTTTTTCGGATGAAAAATTTATCACAAACGGCTGTTCGGGATTTTGAGAACTTAAAAACAGCACGCCATCATCTGTTTGCGTAAAACTTTTATCCGCTTCATACACAGCGACTTCGTTTGCCCTTGAAACAAAAACTTGAATCGCTTCTATTTTAAGCGGCGAATTAATACGCAGCACGCCGATACTGCGATCCAAATAATTTTCCAAACTTCTGTCAACGTCAATATATGCAGCTGATGTTTTTGTTTTATCGGGAATATTCTCCGGTTGCAGTGTATCTTTTATTCGATACTCGCTCGTGATTACGACGGCGTTTTTCGTATCGGTAAATGTTTGGCGTATTTCAACGGGAATATTATATTTTTTTACCGTTGATGAAAAAATTAAAATGGTAATAGCACCGACAAGGACGGCACTCAGCAATGAAATAAAAAACTTTCGTTTAAAATATTTTTTTGATATTGCATAACTAATCGTAAAAATAAGCATAATCGAAACGGTGAGTAAACTGAGAAATAAAGTTTTAAAACGAATAATGTCAATCATTACCGTTGAGTCCCCGATAACTACAATAAAATAAAACAGCACCGAAATAAAGCTAACAAATAAAACGAGAACTTTTCCGATATTATTTTTTGCCAACGAAAATAAATTTGAAACCGCGTAGGTAAAAAAAGCGAACGGATATAAAGAAAAATCAAAAATTGTCAACACAAAAAAATTGATTAAACAAAAATGCGGATATACGGCACTAAACGTATCCGCGGTAAAACTCGTTTTTTTTAATATTATTACAATCGGAGATTGAAGCAGTAAAATTTCAAAAATCCATACTGTTATAAAAATAACGATGTAATATACATTAAACTGCGAGATAATTTTTTTTGAATCAATAACAGTTGCAAAAAGAAAATCGGTGAAATTTTTTGCAAGCAGTAAAAAAATAAAATTAATCAAAACGACCATGCCGTATAAAAAAAAGTTTACGACTAAATTTTTCGCAGTGAATTTTTTTTCCGTAATAACCGATTTAAAAAATAAATTCAAAAAAATAATCACTAAAAAAATAATAATAAACCCAACGCTTGTGCTCTCTGAAATAATTTTAAGGTTATTAAAGTAGCGCAATAAAAAATAATTTTGTTCCCAGTCATTTGAAAAATAATCGAGATAATTTTGATTAATATTTTTAATGAGACGCGTAATATCGATGTCTGGTTTTGTCTGTATTAAAAGAGCCGGAATATTTTCATCAAAAAAAAGTTTTAATGTTTCAATATTGCGGTTGTTGTATGCGTCCAATGAAAATATTTTTGAAGTCATAGTAAAACTCGTTTCGGTTAGACTGTGCGAAAACAGTTTTATCATCCAAGACGGACTTTTTACTTTTCCTACCTGATACGAAATATTCGCTCGCTCACCCTCGTTAAAAATAAAAATGGAACTGCGTTTATATTTTGTGATTTCTGAAATGAGTTCATTCATGCCAATAAAAGATTTCACCGCAACATCATTCGGTAAGTCGGTATAATCATTTTTTGAAATTGCAATCAACAAGGTGAAGGCGCGAGCGTCAGTGTCCATCGGAAAAGAAAAGTTTTGTACAATTTTTTTTACTTGTTCAATGAAGTCGCTCGCTTGTTTTGCATTTGTTTGGGTAAAGCACAACACCAGCGCGTTTTCGTATTTTTCCGAACCGAAATGAAACAGCTCAAGTGACGTATATTCCGATTGCGCGAAACAAAGTGCGTAAAAAAATACAAAAATAATAACGCCGAGTAATTTTTTTTTCAAAGTCGTCTCCGTAACTATTTTTCGGAAAGTATTTTGCCGGTTTCATACCAATACTCAATGCGCCGATACGATTTATTGATTCGGCGGACAACATCAGCCGCTTCTTCAACGGTGATGCTTTTTTTAATTGTAACGGTATCGGGATGGAACTTTTTTAAAAGCCGCCGCCATGAGTTTTTGCACAAACTGAGAGAACTCCCCGGCAACAGCTGCAGTACGGCAAAGTCTTCAACCAAATCCTGCGGCACGGGAACAAGTTTTTCCGGTTCGCGTTTTTCTTGTTCACCGGTGTTTTCGCGTTTATCATGGATTTTCGGCGGCGGACGATGTTCCATCACATTGCCCATTCGGCGGTAGCGACTACGGGTATTCGATTTTAGCTTTACAAACGGATCTTCTTCCGCTGATAAATTTTTATTTAAAAACTCCCCAATTGTTGAGTAGTAATTTTTTTCTTCATTGTTCATAGTGATTCCCGATTGATTATGTCAAAAAGTTTTGCGCCGCTTCCGGCACTCACTTCATGTTGTAAAACGCTCCCCAAAAAATAAGGTAACAATGCGGGCGCTTCACCGACGGACAAAATTTTTTCCGTGCGTAAGATGCCGATGTCGTGTTTCGTTAAGCGGTGTCCCGCTTTGAAATCGCTCATATAATGGAGCGAGCGGTTTGTGCGTCTGTAGTTTTGCAATTCGGATGGCGCCAATATTTTTTCACCGGTGCCGAGTACCGCACTAATCCGCTCTTTTGAAAAACCCCGTTCTAAAAGTTTTTCGCAACACGCTTCTTTGGAAAGCCCCGTACATGCACGAACGAATGTTACCATTCGTGAAAAAGCGTGCGGTGCTAAAGCAATCGGATCGTCTAAACCGCCGCCGTCATTCGATAAACAAAAATGTTTTTCAATCACGGCGGCTCCGCAGGCAACGCTCAACGCGGGCACGAGATACTCGTTTTTTGAGTGGTCGCTGATTCCGATTGTAACACCGAAAATTTTTTTTAAATTTTCCAACACGGAAATATTATATTCTTCTTCGGGCGCGGGATAACTGGTGATGCAATGGAGCAGTGCAATATCCTTCGTTAAAAATTTTTTGCATATCGTCAGTGCCGTTTCAATATCGCTCAAACGGGAAACTCCGCTCGAAAGAATGAGCGGCAGATTTTGCTGCGCCGTTTGTTCCAAAAGCTGCACGTAATTTAATTCCGGCGATGCAATTTTTATAAATGCAGGCTGGAGTGCCGCAAGCTCTTCCGCTGATTTTGCCCCGAATGGTGACGCACTGAATAATATATTTTTCTTTTCACAATATTCCGCACAGGTTTCAAAAAATTTTTTGTCGACTTCCAAACGCTTGAAGTTTTCATACAGGGAAATGTTTCCCGTCGGCAATGCGACCAAACCGGTTTTCGGATGCAAAATTTCATCCGCATATACGATTTGAAATTTAACCGCGTCGGCACCGCAGTCACAGGCGGCGTTGATTAACGCTTTTGCTTTTTCGAGCGAGCCGCCGTGCGAAGTACCTAACTCGGCAATAATCAACACACGGGTATTCGAGGCAAAGTCAATTCCGCCGCAATGAAACGTATTTTGCATATTCGGATAACTCATAGAGGAAACGCTCAATCGGAAACGCTATCAAGTTTTTCAGCGAGACGTTCTTTTTCGCGTTCGTTCAATTCCGTCGCTTTTCCCTCAAGCATATGTTTTAATGCCAACACTTCTTTATCGGAAAAAATAATGCTGTTCAAAATATGCGATTTAAACGAATCGGTTGCAACCGGTGCAACTTTTTCAACAATGTGCAAAATCGTAAAAGCGTAATCGCGAATTTCTTTTTGTGCATGAGCGTCGCAACGCAGTTTTAAAAAATGAAACAAATTATGTAAATCCATTTGCCAATATATTTCCGTGTATGTTGCGAGCGGTAAATTAATTCGTGCCAACTCTTTTGCAATGTTGTCATTTAAAAGCGCTTCATAATTTTCAAAAGCGGTTTGTTGTCCTTCCCGTAAAAGCGCGATTGTTTTTCGTGCAAGCTCAGTTGGTACGCCTTCCGGCGCGCGACCTTGCTTATTGTTTTTTGATTGAAAACCTAGAACATTTTCCGTCGGTACATACGCTTCATTTTGTAATACCGAATAGCGTCCCGACACCTCATTGAGTCGAGCCGTTCGATGTCTGACCCATTGCCGTGCGACAAAAATCGGCATTTTGATATGGAACGTTAAAACGACTTGTTCGAACGGCGATGTATGGTTATTGCGTAAAAGATAATCAATCAGAGCTGCATCTTCGCGGACAGTTTTTGTTCCCGCTCCGTATGAAACGCGGGCAGCTTGCACAATCCGCGCATCTCCACCGAGATAATCCACCAAACGAACGAACCCGTGATCCAAAACCGGAAATTCTTTATCTAAAATTTCTTCCGCTTCTTTAACAATACAATGTGCCATGAGTAAAGTATACCGTACATCACAAAAAAAAACTAGATCTATTTTAGCTATGCACGGGGCAGTTGAGACAGAACTACGTTCGAGCTTTTTGGGTAAAAAAAATACTGAGTACAAAAAAAGATATAAACGGCGCCCACGCTCCTACAATCGGTGAAATAAGATTCCAGCTCGCAAAAACCGCCATACACATTTGGGTAATATAATATAAAACGGCGAACGACAAACTTAACAGCAAACTCATAAGAAGCACATTTTTTTTCAAATAGCCGCCGAATGACACCGACAAAAAAAGCACAATAAAAATAGTAAACGGAAACGAAAAACGTTGGTAATATTTTACCAAATATTCTGATTCGGAAAAACCGTTTTGTTTTAATTTATCTAAAAATACTTTTACTTCATGATTAGTCATTTCGTCGATGTTTGCAGTAATTTTTTGAAAACTTTCCGGCGGCTCCGTTAAAAAATCCAATGCAATATTTGATTCATCTGTTTGCGTGACTTTGTTGTTTTCCGTAATCAGATAAATATGTGCATATTGCAAAATCCACGTTCCTTGTGTTTCGTTCCAACTCGCACTTTGCGCGATGATTACCGTATCCATGGTTCCGTTATCATCCTTGTGAATGATTTTCGGGTTTTGTAAAAACTTGCTCTGACTGTCATAATAATCCGCCGTGTAAATCACTTTTCCGAATTGAGACATCACCGCCACGTTGGCGCTATCCAGGCTTTTATCTTTATTTGTTGACGTTTTAAACAACGCGCCTTTTTTTGCGTACGTTTTGATAACAAGTTTATCTTCAAAAAAGAGCATTCCGATCGAGCAAGTGAACGCAAATGCTAAAATCGGCAATACGAATTTGCGCAGTGAAATACCGGATGAAAAAATTACCGTAAGTTCATTTTTTGTGTAGAGATTTCCAATCGTGTATGAGCCGGCGAATAACATGGAAATCGGCATTGAGTATGAAATACATTTTGGAATAAATAAAATCATTATGTGTATCATTGTTTTAACCGGAACTTGATTTTCCATATAGTTAACCAAGTTATAAAAGGTGTCGCCCAGTTCCAGCACTAAAATAAAAAAAATCAGCGCAATAAAAAACACCGGTAAAAAAAGTTTCAAAAGATACCGGATCAGCATTTTACTGAAATTTGTTTTTCTATAAAGATCGGTATTATTTTTCACTGTTATAACGAGCCTCGTAATTTTTTTCGCATCAATGCGGCGCCGAGTATCAGCAAGAGCACGTTCGGAAGCCAAGCGGTTACCGCACCGTCAAAATTTTTTTTAACGGCGAGCTGTTGACCGAACATTAAAATAGCCCAGTAGCCTACGGAAATAATCAGCCCGATAACAAAACCGACTCCTTGATTGTACAGTTTCAAATTGCGGCTGAGCCAATATGCAAGAAAGATAAAAAATATTGCACCGAGCGGTATCGCAAATTTTTTATGAAATTCCAGCGCATACCAATTTAAATATTCTTTGGACGTTTCTTGCGTTTCACGCATCGTTTTAATTTTTTTTGCTAAATCATAAGAGGAAAGTTGTCCCGGTCCCAGCGAAAAAAAAGAATTATTTTCAAGCTCCGAACGTAAAAAATGGTAGGTTAATTTTTCTCCGTATGCGTAATCAAAGGTGCGGAAATCATTTTTATCAACGACGAGTAGCTGCGGCTCAAGCGGCTCAAGCGCCATCAGCACATTGGCATTTTTGGCTATTCGTGATTGCGTATTTTTTGCGGAAAGAAAATTGATTCCATTTTCCGCTGACATATCGATAACAACCAAGTCATGAATATTGTTTTTTTCAACTTTGCCGCTTGCGATGATAACGTTGTTCGATTTTTTAATGGCATAGCTTTGTATTTGCATTGCAGGATTTTCACGTAACATTTCTTCGGCGACTTCGTTGAGTTTAGGTGCCGTGTACGGAATTAAAAAATCGTTCAATGCAAAGTTTAAAAGTCCGAGAATGAGTGCGGCGGTCATAACCGGAAAGAGCATTTTTTTGTCGGAAACACCGAGGGCGTTTAACGCAATAAATTCGCTGTCGCCGACAAAGCGTCCGAGACACATCAGCGCACCGATAAATGCAGAATAAGGAGCTGCATTTGCTACAACAATCGGCACCGAATATAAAAAGAATTTCATAATGAGCGGAAGTGAAACGTTTTTTATTAAATTATCCTGAATCGTAACTAAAAGGTTATTTACAAAAAAAATAACGAAGAAAAATAAAAATGAGACAAAGCAGTATAAAAGGAGCTCCGTCAAAATATATCCGAAAAGGGTTGTGCCGATTCGATGTCCGCTTATTTTTTTCATTGCGCCAGTATAGCATACTCTCAAAAATTTTCAAATACTTTGAATAATGAAAGTATTGACTTTTGAATGAAATTTCAGCATAATGCACGAATGGCAACCAATGAAAAATACAATTTAGCTGATTTGGACGAAGATGATTATGAAACGGTTTTAGCGACTGATATTGATTTCACCGGTACGATTCAGTTTGCACGACCGCTTATGATTAAGGGAAAAGTTTCCGGCAAACTTGAGTCTGCGAGCGACTTAACTATCGAAGAAAGTGCAGTGGTAAATGCCGCAATTTTTGCCGATCGCGTTATTATCAGGGGGCAAGTGTCAGGCAACGTAACTGCCAATACCAGTGTGACAGTGTATGCGTCCGGGCGACTTACCGGCGATATTACCGCACCGGAAGTTGTCCTTGAACCGGGATGTTTTTTTTCCGGAATTTGTACCATGCAGCAATAGCATGCGTAGCTTGAATTTGAAGATACCGAAGATAAATCGATGAGTACGTTTAAGAAAAAACTTGTTTTTATTGTGCTGGTTTCTCTTTTAGCGTCAGGCGCTTTTTCGCAAACAAAACCGGATGCATTAAAAATGTATCAAGCGGGACAATATAAAAACGCAATCGAAGTGTGCTTAAATGAAATTAAAGCAAACGCAACCAATTTAGACAGTTATGTGGTTTTAACTTGGGCATTAGTCGCTGATAAACAATATACGGAAGCTTTAATGTGGTGCCTGCGTTCAAAAGAAATTTCACAGTACGATCCGCGAATTTTAGAAACGGAAGGTGAAGCCTATTTTTATCTGGGACAGAATGCGGAAGCAATTAAAAGTTTTGAAAGTTATATCGTGTATGCACCGAACGGAAATAAACTTTCGCTTGCGTATTATTTTTTGGGTGAAATTTATATTCGCTTAAAAAAATTTGCCCATGCCGATATTGCCTTTTCAACGGCAGTGCGCTTTAGTCCGAATAATGCCGTCTGGTGGACGCGTTTGGGTTATGTGCGTGAGCAACTCGGCGATATGATGTACGCACTGCAAGCATATCAGCGGGCTTTGGAATTGGATAAAAATTCACCGGATGCCCAAAACGGTCGCAAGCGCGTTTTAAGCAGGATGTAATGTTTCTCGTCCATTTTGAAAGTTTAGGCTGCCGTTTGAACCAAAACGAAACGGAAGCGCTTGCCGATGCTTTTTTACAAGCCGGGTTCGGTCTCTTTGATACCGCAAAAAATCCTGATGATGTACTGGCGGTGTTTGTAAACACTTGTACGGTAACCGGCAAAGCCGAACAAAAATGCCGGCGTGTCATCCGCGCGTGTGCAAAAAAATTTCCGCATGCGCTTATTTTAGTTTCAGGCTGCTATGCGCAACTGGAAAGCAGCAGCATCGAAGCGATTTCTCCGGCAGTGAAGACCTTCCCCGGCATGCAAAAAGGGCTTTTAACGCAATTTCCGAAATATTTTTCGGAAAAACTGCATGCGGTTTCACCGGCAGTGATAAAAATTTTTCCGCAATGTGCGTTGGAAATATTTTCGCAGTTTAAAACCGAAATGCTGTCACAAAACACCGCGGTGAAAATCTCCGCTGAACAATCAAGTCGCAGCACTACTGCTCCTACGCCGAAAACGGATAAAACGCATCTGCAGGAAAAACCCGCATTTGCGTTTGATTTAACTACTCGCAATTTTGCGTTTCACTCGCGTGCTTCACTGAAAATTCAGGACGGCTGCAATTCCTCCTGTACGTTTTGCCGCATTCATTTGGCACGCGGTAAATCGGTTTCGCTGGACGTCGATGAAGCTGTTGCACGCGCCAAAAAAATAGAAGCGGCAGGTAAAAACGAAATCGTTTTAACCGGCGTGAATCTTGCGCAATATGTTTCCGGCAACTTTCGATTTCCGCAGCTTCTCAAAAAGCTTTTGGAACATACCGACTACGTGAAATTTCGCATTTCCAGTTTTTACCCGGAAGCAATTACGGCGGATTTTTTGGAAGTCATTAAATCGGAGCGGGTGTGTCCCTATTTTCATTTATCGGTTCAGTCTGGCAGTGAGCGTATTTTGCAGTTGATGAAACGCCCCGCCGACACGGCTCAAATTTATGCTGCTTGCGAAGGCTTGCGTTCCGTAAAGGATAATCCTTTTTTGGGAGCGGATATCATCACCGGTTTTCCGACTGAAACGGAAGAAGATTTTGCAAAGACGGCGAAACTGTGCCGCGATTTAGCATTTGCACACATTCATAGTTTTCCGTTTTCGCCGCGTCCCGGAACGCCGGCGTATACGTTCAAGCCGAAAGTTCCCGAGCGAATTGCAAGGGAGCGCATCAATTTTTTGAATACGATTTCGGCTCAAAACTATGCGGCGTATTTGGAATCAGTAAACGGTAAAATCGTAACGGGAATTGTTGAAACTTTTAAAACCGGTAAAAAAATACTAACCGAAAACTATTTGCTCTTGCCTTTAAAATACGGAAATTTTGCCGACAATTTAAAAAGCGGAGAATGTGTTGCCGTAAAAATTATCGGCGATTGTTGTGAGTTATGCTAACAATTTCGTTGAAACAGTTTTGACTTTAATTGCATTGACCGCTCAAATTTTTTTGTGAAATTTGATACGATATTATCATTGAGGTTTATATGAAACTGAAATTTAAACTTTTGACATTTTTTTTCTTGGTAAGTTTTTGCAGTTTTGCGCAAACGGAGCTTGCGCCCTTGCAGTTGCCTCAATATAATATTCCGAAACTGGTGGGGAGCGGCGGCGCCTATACGACACAGGAAGCCGGCTTTTATACCCTTTTTACCAACCCCGCTCTTTTTTCATCGCTGAAAAAAAAGTGGAATATTTCATCCTTTTCATTCGGCGGCGCGATGTATGAAGATCCGGCAGAACTTTCAACGACTTTGAATGCACTCGGTCCAATTGCGTTCGGTTTAGCGAATACAAACTTCGCTTTTGGTATTTTTAACAATACAAAATTTACCGGAAGTATCGACAAAGCAAGCGATGCATATAATCTTCTTTTCGGTGAAGAACTTTTTATGACAGGTGGATACGGTGCAAAAGTTTTTGATAATGCAGGAAGCTCTATTTCGCTCGGTATCCAGATGAAAGGTTATTTTCAAGGTTTTACAATTACACCGAATGCGTCCTTGTCCGGTGAACAAGCAGCTCTTTCAACTTTGTTTGAATCACTTTCCAAAGATAGTCCGATTATGATGACTGCCGCAATTGGTCTTGACGTCGGTTTTGCATACACTTATGATGATTTTCTTCGGCTTGGTATTGTTGTCCGCGACGCATATACGGCAACATTTTCAACAATGTATGCAAATTATGATGATTTTAAAAATTCGAAAAAAGTCGGCAACACAAAATATCGCAGTCCTATTCCAACGCTTGATTTTGGTTTTTCGCTGCATCCGCAGTTACCGAAAAATTATGCAACTTTTACCGATTATGTTTTTTGGTTTGATTTTGACGATCTGCTTTCGCCTTTAAAAAACAATCGCCCTATCTTTTATAATATCAATTTTGGTATGGAGTTTGAATTTAATTATGCGTACTATCTGCGGTTCGGTTTTAAAGAAGTTGCGCCGACTTTCGGTATCGGGGTTGATGCCGGTTATTTTGAGTTAAATGGTATGTTTCTGTTTACACAAAAAACAAATAAACTTTGGGAAAAGACCGTGCTCAATTTTGGAGTTGATCTTTCTATAAAGCTTTAAAAAAATCAAATGGATATTCCGTTAAAAATCGAAAAATTTTAACGGAATATTTTTGCCTGCGTAAATAAAAGCCGATATTATCCTTTGAGATAAAAACGCATCTGCTCGTTTTTCTGCGCATCAAACAATTTGATAACGGTTCCTTCAATAGCGATAAATTTGCACGAGTCCAGATTACCGAAAAAAAGAACGTCAAACGCATTCGCTTGGGCGTTTTCACCTGCCATGCGGGTTACTCCGAGTGAATCAATCGTCAGCGTTGCGAACTCGGCGTGCGTATTTTTATAGGTGTATTTTCCGAAACCGTTGTTAATGCCGCTGGTTGCTTCAAACGAGCCGTTTGCGTTAAATTTGATTAAACCTGCACCGCCGTGTCCCGGTTCAAACAGAACAAACTCGCCGTTGTTATTAATCCCGATTAACTCATAATAGCGGTTGAGCATGAGCGTCCCCGCTTCCTCGTTTTTAATTATATTTTTTCCGATTGTGCCGTTATTGGAAGTTGCACAGCCGAAAGCCGTCAAACAAAGTAAAATTGTAAAAAGTTTTTTCATATTCATTTTCCTCTTTATAAATAAATCAAAACTGAAAAGATAACCGAATTACATCATTAAAAGCGGCTGTCCCGTTGCATCGAGCGTATCCCGCCATAGCACTCCTTCCGGATCGACGGTTTTTCGTTTGCTGACAACAGCCGCAATCGGTAAATGCACAAACTCTTGATGGACAACCCCGACAATCAGCGCCGTTTTTCCCGCCATCGCGGCATGTGCCGCATTATTGCCTAAGCGCTCGCAATACACCGAATCAATTGCAGCTGCAGTTGAAGCGCGTATTTGATAACTGGGATCAATATATTTCATATTAATGGTAATACTTTTTTCTTTAAAGTAGCGGATAATTTCTTTTTTTAGATAGAGTCCGATATCGGCAAGAATTTTATTGCCGGAGGCGTCTTCACCGTTAATCGTATCCAGCAAGTTTTGTCCCGCTCCTTCGGCGACAACAACGACGGCATTATTTTGTTCCAGCAATTTTTTTTCAAGGCTCCGTAAAAAACCGCGTTCTCCGGTCATTTCAAACGGAACTTCCGGAATCAGTACGAAGTCGGTTTCATGACTGGCGATTGCCGTTTGTGCGGCAATAAAGCCGGACTCGCGCCCCATCAGCTTGATTAAGCCGATGCCGTGTACTTGCGAGGCGGCTTCCGTGTAACCGGCGGCGACCGCTTCCGTCGCTTTACCGACGGCGGTATCAAACCCGAAGGATTTGTCGATGTAAGAAATATCATTGTCGATAGTTTTCGGAATGCCGACCACGGCAATGTTCAAGCCGCGCTTTTCAACTTCTTGGGCGATTGCCAACGCGCCTTTGAGTGTTCCGTCCCCGCCGATTAAAAAAAGCATATTGATGTGCAACGCTTCAAGGCGGTCAACAATTTCGTCGGTGCGGTTTCCGCCGCCGCGGGAAGTGCCTAAAATGGTGCCGCCGAATTTGTGAATATCGTTGACCGTGTCCGAATTAAGTTCAATCATCGGGAAACCGTAGTCTTCCAAAAAGCCCTGATATCCGAATTTAATCCCGGTAATTTTTTTTACGCCGTAGCGGTTTTGCAGCGTTTTTACCAATGCGCGAATCACATCGTTTAATCCGGGACACAAACCTCCGCAGGTTGCGATTGCAGCGTGGACATCAGCCGGATTGAAAAAAATCTTTTCACGAACGCCTGCCCGTTCCAGCAAAACCGGTTCCGTATTTCCTTGACTTCGAGCGACTAAAATATTTAAATTAATTGATTCATCGTCGGTAACATAATTTGCGGCAAAATCTCCATCCACTTTTGAAAAAAGAATCGGCGACGTTATTTCGCACGTCCCCAATGTTTTAATAGTAAAATCCATAAAACCTCCGATTCGACGGTTGGTATTTTATGTGATAAAATAAAAAACTTCAAGGTCCCTATTATCGCGGAAATCATGGTTTATAAAACGGCACGACAATCCTGCGCCATTTTACGTTGCAGCCGCAAGTTTTTGTACCGGTTTTATTTTACAATTAAAAGGAAAAACGGTAAAATTAAGTCCAATCGCCTTACAAAGATAGTGTTTTTGGAGGCACTGATTAATTCAATCGAGAATTGAGGGAATCTTTCAAAAACTCGGGTTAGATTTTTAGAGATGCCCGTCGAGTTTTGAAAAATTTTACGTACAATTACATGAATTTTTCAAAACTCGCAATAGACTTCTTTTCAGTGCCCACTTTAAAATCGTTGTTTCGCAAATGTTCAAAATCTACCATATTATATCGAACATTGAGAAACAAGTAGGAGCTACTTTGCTTCTGCAAAAAAACTTTGCGAAGCAAAGTTTGCCGGTAAACTGTGCCAAACCTTTAATCAGCGTTTCCTTTTGCCGATTTGTTAATCGGGGAAAAATTTTGAAAATTTTTTTCGAGTCTTGACAGACGTGAAAAAAAGACTTTCACTGAAGGTATCTAATGAATTTTATATTTAGTTGTTTTATGAACACCCGCCCCAATTATTGAGACGGGCTTACTTCAAAAACTATTCCCGCTCTTCGTATACTTTTTTGCCTTGTTTCCAAACTTGACGAACGAAATTTACCCCGAAGTGATACAGCGCATATTCCAAACTCGGTGCATCCAACACCAGTAAATCCGCCTGCTTGCCTTTTTCGAGACTCCCGACCAGATGGTCGCGGCAAATCGCTTTTGCGGCGTTAATCGTTACCCCGCGGAAAATCTGCTCCGGCGAGAGTTTCATCTTAAAGCACGCGTTCCACATCGCCTGCTGGATATTTTCCGTCGGTGATGAACCCGGGTTGTAGTCGGTCGCAATTGCAACACACACCCCGCTTTCCCACATTTTTTTAGCCGGCGCGTAGTTGGGTGCCATCAAAAAAAACGACGTAGCCGGCAAAACAACCGCCGCGGTACCGCTCTTTGCCATATCGCCAATTCCTTGATCGGAAACCGCCATCAAGTGTTCCGCCGAAACCGCTCCCAGCTTTGCCGCCAGTTCGGCTCCACCGAACGATTCGATTTCGTCCGCATGCACTTTGAGCTTAAACCCGAGTTTTTTCGCTGCTGTTAAAACCCGTTCGGTTTGCTCAACGGAAAAAATACCTTTTTCGCAAAAAGCATCAACAAATTCGGCAATGCCCTGTTTTTTTACTTCAGGCAAAACCCGCTCGATGATAAAATCCAAATACGCATCCGGATCGGTAAATTCCGGCGGTGTTGCATGCGCTCCCATATACGTCGGAACAATCTGGATCGGTTGCAACTCATTTAGTTTTTTCATAACCTTGAGACACTTCAACTCGGTTTCCAAATCCAAACCGTATCCGCTTTTCGCTTCAATCGTTGTGGTTCCGTTATGCAACATTATTTTCAAGCTACGCAGCGCCTTATCGGTCAACTCCTTTTCAGTCGCTGCCCGCGTTGCCCGCACCGTACTCAAAATTCCTCCGACCGCGTGAATTTCCATATAGCTTTTTCCGGCAAGTTTCATCGCAAGTTCGTTTTCCCGCGAACCGCCATGCACCAAATGCGTATGTGCATCGACAAAACCCGGCACAATCGTTTTTCCACGGGCATCAATCACCTCATCGGCAAAATTCACAAAATGCTGCGGCGGCTCCCCCGTGTCCACAAGCACAATCCGTCCTGCATTTTCCACAACAAAACCGGAAATAGGTTCAGGATATATATTTCCCGCCGTAAATATGCAATCTGACAAAAATAATTTCATTTTTTCTCCTCTTCTTGATTTTTCTTTTGGGCGGCTTTTTTGTGCGGTAGCTGAACCGTTATCGAAAAAACAGACGCAAACCACACAAAAAACGGGTGTTCGGGGACTCCGTGCAAAGCACTCCGAACAAAAGTGCCGCTGAAATCGCGCGGCACTTTTGTTTTCCCTCCACCCCCTGCCGCATACACCGGGCTTTTTTTTCAGCGCGGTGTTCGTACGCATCGGCAAAAAACGATGAACGCATCCCGGACATTACACACCGGCAAGGAGCGGTTTTCTCTCGTAAGTTATTATACTGATTTCCGTTAATCTTGTAAAAGTCTATTCTCGATAACTTGTCCGACATCGAAGTTTTCGATCTGCAAGTAATACGAAGCGACGTTCAACAGAGCTTCCATCGGGGTTAAACCGACGATTTCCGTACCGACAACGGAAACACCGTATCGCTTCGCTTCCATTTTAACCATTTCATACGATTGATATAGTGACGTTTTGGTAAAGTCGGTCATGTTCATTGAAACCTGCACGATGCCCCGTTCCGTTAAATCAACGCCCATTGCTTTTACAAAGCGCAACCCGCCCCCGATAAACCGCACTTTTTTTGCAATGGCGGTGGCGATGCTCAAATCATTCGTGTTCAAGTTGACATTGAATGCAACCAACGGCATGCGGCAACCGCAGGCGGTAACTCCAGCCGACGGATGGATTTCCGTTCCACCGAAGTCGGGTTTCCATTCCGGCTGTTTGATTTTTTCAGCCATTCCTTCAAACTGACCTTTTCGGATGGTTGAAAGATTTTCGCGTTGCGGACATGAAGCCGATTTTTCATACAAAAATACGGGAATCTTATAGCGGTTGAAAATTTCCGCCCCGACTTCTTTCGAAAGAGCGATACAATCTTCCATCGTCGCATTCTTTATCGGGATAAACGGTACGACATCGGTTGCCCCCATGCGCGGATGCGCTCCTTCGTGTTTGCGTAAATCGATCAACTTTGCCGCAATACCGATTGCCTGCAGTACGGATTCTTTGAGCGGTTCAGGCTCGCCGATAATCGTTACGACACAGCGGTTATGATCTTTATCAGACTCGACATCCAATAATTTGACATCAGCCGTATTTTTAAATGGAGCAACAATCTGCTCGATAATTTCAGGATCGCGCCCGTTACTAAAATTCGGCACGCACTCAATTATTTTGTTCATAAACACCTCTCAAAAAGTTACGTCAGTGTAGCATAAAAAAAAACCGTATGCAAGAGGTAAAAACCATAATTATGGTAAATTTATCATTTATTTTTTACTACATCGAATTCTGATATTTTACAACATATAATTTTTTCTCGGTGATATGACTCTTTTTCGATAAAACTTACAAAACGACAGCGACAGGGCTTGACCAAATGTTTTTTGTATACTATAATTTTTTATAAACACCGGAGAGGTTTTGAGAAGTTCTGATGCATTCTCGGTCGGCTTCCTCAGCGTCTCTTTTGGTGTTTTTTGTTTTAAACACATTTAGGAGGACGTATATGAATGTGGAAATTATTTTGGCTGCCGTTTTAGCGGCAGGAGTTTTAGCATTATTATATGCATTTATTAAAACTTCCTGGATAGGCAAGCAAAAAGTTTCAAATGCGGCTTTGCAGGAAATCGGCAAACATATTGCCGACGGTGCAATGGCTTTCTTGAAACGAGAATATACAACATTGCTGCCTTTTATTCTCGTGGTAGCAGCTTTACTTGCGATTTTTAATACGGACGTCGTTTTACGCTTCCAATCACTTGCATTTTTGTTGGGTGCAAGTTGCTCGATGTTAGCAGGCTATATCGGTATGAAAGTTGCCACAAAGGCAAACTCGCGCACTGCCGATGCTGCCAGCAAAACCGGTTTGGCAGGCGCTCTGCAAGTCGCGTTTTCAGGCGGGTCGGTTATGGGTATGAGTGTTGTCGGCTTGGCATTATTCGGATTGTTTATCGTATTATTTATTGCAATAACCGTACTGAATGCTCAAAATGATGCTACCGTTCTTACAGAAAAAGTTTTACCGCTCGCAACGGCGTTTTCATTCGGCGCTTCCGCGATTGCCCTTTTTTCGCGTGTCGGCGGCGGCATTTACACAAAGGCGGCGGACGTCGGAGCCGACTTGGTCGGTAAAGTTGAAGCGGGTATTCCGGAAGATGACCACCGCAATCCCGCGACAATCGCAGATAACGTTGGAGATAACGTTGGAGACGTTGCCGGTATGGGAGCGGATTTATTTGAATCGTATGTCGGTTCGATTGTCGGCGCGATGATTTTAGGCTTGACGGTAAGTGCTTCAAACGATGTCAACTTAAAATTGATGCTTTTACCGCTCATGATTGCAAGCGTCGGTATTGTTGCATCGATTGTGGGAACATTTTTTGTCCGCACATCACAGGGAAAAAATCCTCAGCGCGCTTTGAACACGGGAACGTTCGGGGCTGCAATTTTAGCAACGATTTTAGTTTTTGTGTTATTGTATTGTGTAATGAAAGATGATACTTTCGGTGCAAACGGTGAAATCCATTATTGGCACGTTTTCCTCGCAACGGTGATCGGCTTGGCTTCAGGTGTGATTATCGGACTGATTACCGAGTTTTATACCGGAACGGGAACAAAGCCGGTCAACAAGATTGTCGGCGCTTGTGATACGGGAGCTGCAACCACGATTATTTCCGGTTTGGCAGTCGGCATGCAAAGTACATTTCCGGTGTTGGTGATTATTGCTATTGCAATCGGCGGCAGCTATGCTTTAGCTGATTTGTACGGTGTCGGTATTGCGGCGGTCGGTATGTTGGTTACCCTTGGAATTCAGCTTTCCGTTGACGCGTACGGACCGATTGCGGATAATGCAGGCGGTTTGGCTGAAATGGCAAAGTTACCGGAAGATGTTCGCAATATTACCGATAAGTTGGATGCGGTCGGAAACACAACTGCCGCTATCGGGAAAGGTTTTGCTATCGGATCGGCTGCTTTAACGGCAATTATTTTGTTCACTTCGTTTAAAACAGCGTCAGGTGCCGATGTTGTTGACGTTACGAATATCCGCGTTTTGTTGGGTATTGTGCTGGGTGCGGTGGTGCCGTTTCTCTTTTCATCAATGACGATGGATGCGGTCGGAAAAGCGGCAAACAAAATGATTAATGAAGTCCGCCGCCAGTTCCGCGAACACCCCGGAATTTTGCAGGATACGGAAAAGCCGGATTATGCACGCTGTGTCGATATCAGCACAAAAGCGGCTTTGCATGAAATGCTTTTGCCGGGTATTATTGCGATTATTTCGCCTGTTTTGGTCGGCTTTTTGGGTGGTCCGCAAATGCTCATCGGTCTTTTAACCGGGGTTACCGTTTCCGGCGTTGTGTTGGCGATTTTTATGTCGAACTCCGGCGGTGCGTGGGACAATGCGAAAAAGACGATTGAAAGTAACGGCGGTAAAGGTTCTCCCGAACACGCGGCAGCCGTTGTCGGTGATACGGTCGGAGATCCATTCAAGGATACGTCCGGACCTTCACTGAACATTTTGATTAAATTGATGTCAATGGTTTCCTTGGTTATCGCGCCGATGCTCCAAAACTTCTGGAAATAAATTAAAAGCCTCTAAAAACTACGCTTTTTAGAGGCTTTTTCCGAGTAGCCGATTTAAATTCGCCCATTCATTTAGTACTGACTATTTTTTGTTTTTCCACAAGGTAATCAACGATGCAGCTTGCGCTATTCCCGACATTGCTCCAGCATTCGGCTAAAATTTTTTCGCGCCCGCTTTTAAGCACATCGCTTGAAATAGCTTCATTGATTACTTCGCCGATTTTTCCGAACTCAGCCGAGTTCAGTTCAATGCCGAGCTCCGGCAAAATTTGAATTGACCATTTCGGTTTATCAAGCCAGTCGGCATCGTACACCGCCGTATCGAAATCATTGATTGAATAAATCACCGGCTTTCTAAAAACCAGCGCATAATCAAAAATGATACCGGAAAAATCGGTTATTAAAATATCTGCCTTGTCCAGCACTGCAAAGTTATCGTTGTCGTAGTTCCATTCAAACTGGCTGAACTTTTCCGTGAGCGGTTTTAACACTGCTTGCTCGGAAACAAGTGTTTGCGGATGAGGGCGCACAATAATTTCAAAGTCGGTTTGAGCCAAGGCTTCTAAAAGCTTTGCGCCATATTTGGATAAAAGCGCGGAAGGTCCCCAGCTCGGTGCGACGAGTACTACCGTTTTTGCATTTTTCTCGCGTGAAGTATTTGCATGGTACTTTGCTTTGAGCACATCAAGCGGCAGTGAACCGACGGTGAGTAATTCTTTTTTTGCGATACCCGGGCGCAAACTTTCAATAGTACGGATAAAATCATTTTGGCATTTTCCGCTCGTAAGAACCGCGTCATAGTAATCAAGCCCGAACATGCGATAGCCTGCAAGTTCGTCAACACTGTGCGGAACATGTACATAATATGTAACATCGGGGCTGCGCTTCCACTGATACACATCCAAGCCCGGCGTTGTCGAAACAAGAACATCGGCATGTAAAAAATTCAGCTTAACAAAAGGTTTATTTCCCTCGCCGATAAATTTGCATTTGATATAACGGTACGGTTCACCGAGTGCCGGATCATCGGGACTTGCGGTATAATACACAAAAGGAAGCTCCCGCCTTTCCGCTTCATCGCAGAGCGGCTTAAACATCGACCAGTAGCGTTTGTGGTCGCTGAAAATAACAAAGGGAAGCGAAGTTTCGGCAGCCGTTTTTTCAGCTTTGCCCCCGCTCATGATAAATTTTAATTTTACCGCCAATGCTCTCAGACCGAAAGTGAGGGCGGCGGCAATTTCAACAACAAGGGAAAAGAGCATCGAGCCTGTTCCCGGATCTATGTAAAGTAATGAAACTTGAAAATTCATTTTGTCAGTCCTTTTTTCCACTCGGAAAGTACGGTCCAATTTTTCTCATCAAAAATATTTTCTTCTACATGCCAACTTCCTTGCGGAATGACGGTAAACTGAGTTTTATTTTCCAGTGTTTCAGGATTCCACTCATTGCCATACATAAAAAAACAGTTACACCCCTTTGCTTTATCAGGCTTTAATTCTTTCTTTGTAAAAGGATTTAATTTTGAAACCGGTAAATCCTTTGTTGCCAAAAACAGCGTATCTGCATTGGTCATAAAAGTAGTATCGGTTTGAAACGGAGCATTGCAGTTAAAATCCTTGAAAAAAAGTACAGGATTAAAGCCTGACGGTACAAGAGGATCAGAAAAATTTTCAAAATCTTTTAAGGACAACATAATTCCATGGTCGGCAACAATAACGATGCGTGTGTTATCAAAACAATCATTTTCACGCAAGTAATCAAACCATTTCCCCAGTTGAATAAAAGTTGCAAGAAAACACTGGTAGTTAAATCGCTCACTGTCGTTTGCTTTATATGAAATAGCGCCGGCATCCTCATCGTTATCAGCAGGAGTTAAAAGGTCTGATTTCAGCGGTGTGCTGTTATGCACAGAATCGTTCCCGATAAAACAAAAACTATTTTTTGTATTGGTAAAATCGGTCAGTTCCCGCAAAAAGAAAAGTTCTGAAAATGGATCAATAAAATCAAGTCCGTTTTTTATTTCCGTACCGCGACAATACGCATAAAAAGGCGCACGAAAAAGATGTGGCAGAGCTTGCAGCATAATAAAATTGCGAATTTCTTTTCGAGTTATAATATCGACATTCTGATTCAATCCGTTTATTTTATTGGTAAAAATATATTTCATACGATAAGTTCCGAATAATTCCAACGCCTTAATATCGTATTCATCAAAAATACTTAAATCTCCTTTCCAGCTGTAATTCGGCACCGGAGGATCGGCAACGGTTGCGGTAAAACCCGCCTCCGAAAAAATAAGAGGTATTATCAAGCTCGCTTCATTATGTTTAACGCGCAGCGGAGTATCCGAACGTTTGTTGAGATTGTCAAAGGTATATTCATAACCTCCGAGCATAGCAGGGGCGCCGCCACATGTGTGTCGGCTTGTTGATACCGTATTCGGATAAAACACGCAACCGCTAAGCTGTTCGGCAAGTTGGGGAGCATCATCAAATATATGCGGCAAGAAAACACCCGGCGCTCTATCAAGAAAAATGACTACAACATTTTTTTGTGATTTGCTCAGATTAAATACCGGCGTTATTTCAATATTTTCCCAAAGCGAAGCGAACCTTTTTTCTTGCGTGTTTTGTGCATAGTCACGATAAGCTATAATAAGATAGAATTACGGATATTTGCGAAACAACGATTTTAAGGGTTGGCACTGAAAAGTAGTCTATAAAAGTCTAACCCGAGTTTTTGAAAGATGCCTCAATTCTCGATTGAAATAATCAGTGCTTCCTTAAATAGATAAACGATTCGATTTCTAAAACTCTAAAATAATGAAAATAGCCGGTGTAACTGCGGATGAAATCGAAAAATTAATGAAGGCTTGAAAGAAAAGTTTTTATAGCACCTTGAAAAATAACAAAAAGTATGATAGAGTAAAAACTACCTTTGAAGGAGCTTTTATGGCAGGACGCGGGACTGTAGGAAAGGTTATTGTTCTTATTTTATTAATTATTATTTTAATTTTTGTCGGACTATTTTTATTTGATTATTTGGGATTGATTCAGGCAAAATCGGTTTTTTCACCGGTGTATTCATTATTTGGAATTGAAAAGGCTCATGGAGTCGGCGGAAAAACACTAAATGCCGGCGATGCCGATTTGGACGCCGACGAGATTGCTAAGCGTTTGGAAGCTTTGGAAATCCGGCGTGAAGAATTGGACAAAAAAGAAGCCGATGTGCAGGCGGCAATTGCCGAAAATCAGCAAATTTCGGCGGAGCTTGACGAACGTCGTGCCGCTCAGGAAGAAAAGGAAAAATCGTTTCAGCAACTTCTTGCCGAAAAAAATGACCGTGCGGCGAATATCCGGCAGATTGCGATTTACGCTTATAACAGTCGCCCGGCGGATGCCGTTAAAAACTTACTCGAATTGGACGATCAGGACATCATTGACGTTTTGCGCGCAGCGGAAGCGTATTCAAAAGAGCAGGGTAAAAACTCGCCGGTGTCTTATTGGTTTACGTTGATGCCGCCTGAACGTGCCGGTGAAATCCAGCGAAAGATGGCAAACTCACCGTCGATTGAACCGTAACCGTCAACGGATAGAAAGCGATGCTTTTTCCGACCTTTGAGTTTTTTATTTTTTTTGTTATCATCTTTTTTTTGTATTGGTATGTATTTACCAGAGCCGATGACCGGAAAATATTGCTCATTGCTGCAAGTATCGTTTTTTACGCTTTTTTCAGTTTTCGCTTTACCCTCATTATGATTGCGCTTGCGGCGGTAAATTGGGGCGTCGGACTTGCACTGAAAACGTTGAAAAATCATCGTCCGCGGAAAGCCGTTCTCGTTGCGGCAACCGCCCTCAATATTTTATACTTGTTGTACTTTAAAGAAGCATACACACTGCTTGGTTTTTTGAATCGTTCGTTTCCGCAGCTTTTCGGTGAGGACACGTTTTTAAAATTGCTTGCGGTTACCTCCGTTGTTCCGCTCGGTGTTTCATATTATGTTTTTAAGTGCTGCAGCTATATTTTTGATGTGTATCTCGGAAAAATTTCCGCTCGAGACTCCTTCGTTGATGTTGTCCTCTATGTGATATTTTTTCCGCAAATTTTTTCCGGTCCCATTGTGCATGCAGCGTATTTTTTTGAACATTTGCAATCCGCGCTTGAAGCGGACAAAAACGACTACTATTGCATTCCTTTTGATCGTGCGAGTCTTTTGATTTTGTTGGGCTTGGCAAAAAAAACGATTGTTGCGACCGTGTTGAGTATTCTGGTAACCAACCCTATTTTTTCCGCTCCGATGACGTACAACACATTGGAACTTTTATTCGCCGGAGTTACGTATTCCGTTGTAATTTACGCCGACTTTTCGGGATACAGCGATATGGCAATCGGAATCGGAATGTTGCTGGGTTTCAAAACGCCCGCAAACTTTAATCGCCCCTACACGGCACAAAACGTAACCGACTTTTGGAAACGCTGGCACATCAGTTTTTCAAGCTGGCTCCGCGATTACGTTTATTTTGCCTTCGGCGGCTCCCGCTTCGGCTCCGCCCGCACCCTGTTTTCACTTTTTGCAACAATGCTCATCGCCGGTTTTTGGCACGGCGCAAAATCCACGTTTTTGCTCTGGGGTGCATTGCAGGGGGCGGCGCTCTGTGTTGAGCGGTTTTTCACTCTCAAGAAGGTTCCCGAATCTTCTGATGACGGAGCCGCTTCACCGGAATGCTTTATAGCGAAAACCGTCTCCGAAGGAGAAGGGCAACCTTTGGCTGAAAATGCCGAAAGTGCAAACAGCGGTCTGACGCCCCTTTTGGAAAATGCGGAGGACGGTCATCACCGAAGTGAAATGCGGCTACCTCAAAGCGCTAAAACAAAAATATGCCGTACGATTTTGACGTTTTCATTTGTGACTTTCAGCTGGATTTTTTTTCGCGCGGAAAATTTACATGAGGCGTTTTTATATTTCGCATCGCTTCGAAACGTAACGCTTCCTTTCAAAGTAATCAACCCGCTTTCCATTTTGCTTGTTGCGGCTGGAATCGGTTTTCAGTTTATTCCGCACGTAACATGCGAAAAAGCTTTTTTCGTTTACGCGAAAATTCCGCTCGTATTGAAAGCGCTGCTCCTGGCGGTAGCTTTTCTTGCGCTGCAGCTTTTGACCGCATCCGGCATTCCTGATTTTATTTATTTTAAGTTTTAGACAAAACTGTTTTCAAAAACAACCAAATTGCTGGCTTTCGCGTTTTACCCCAAAAACTGCTTGGCCTTATTTTTTTTCAGCAAATTTTTTAATCGAGGTGCATGTAAAAAGTTTGTAAAAAAAGATAAAAAAGTTTTAA
>ERZ1673752.1585-NODE-1585-length-30921-cov-5.692736_pt1 | contig 30921 bp, 33 predicted proteins | sample MGYA00580195_ERZ1673752 | MGnify/ENA primary metagenome ERZ1673752 (study PRJEB41218, sample SAMN15661744) | gut metagenome | host: Homo sapiens | place: Canada: London | collected 2015-08-20/2019-03-30 | study: EMG produced TPA metagenomics assembly of...
ACTTTCACATGCTCCGGCAGACTATAGCTGGCCCGGAAGTCGCTGCGGCTGATACCCCGATGGATCCACCCTTCTTCGCCGTTTTCGGTTTTCTCCTCTTCACGTTTACCGCTGATGTTCAGCTGACCGCCAACGGTTTCAATTTCCAGTTCGCTCTCTTTCCAGCCCGGCACGCTCAGCGTCAGTTCATAGCGGTTATCACCCACCCGCCGGATATTGTAAGAAGGCGTGGAGGGCAACGGCGTACTGCCGGTTAGCTGGCTAAAAAGGCGATCGATACGGTTAAAACGGTCCGCAAACAGAGAGTCGGAGAGATCGTGTAATACAGGAAAAGTTCTGAGAGTCATCATGTACCTCCTGAACAGTAAAAAGAATATTCAAAAAGTTCATGTCTTGTGGGCAGTGTTCCTTACCCGCTTTCTATATGAGGTTACTGTACAATATTTCAACTCACCGAAGCGCGATTTTGTGATGTAAATCACATATTATACACCCAGCCTGTCACGGAAATTATTCAGCCACCGATAACAAATCTCGCTGTTCTCTCACCCCGAAAGCTGTTGCTGTAATGCCGTTATCACCAAAGTCCGCCATGCATTCCTGAAACGCGGAGGCGCACAGCGCGGAATGCCCGTACTGCCAGTAACTCAGAGGCCTTGCAGCCAATGAGCCAAACCCGAAGCGGGGCGTTCCCGCACATGGGGCCTCCGCATCTTCAACACGGAGACACCACCATGAACGATACCCATTACTTCAACCTGTACACCAGCGGTCTGGGCTACCTCAACCGGATCCGGGAAGTGACCCCGAAAAAAGGCGAACCGTTCCTGTGCTGCGACATTGCCGCACTGCGGGGCGAAGCCAGCAACGCGGAGCACACCTGGTTCGACTGCCGCGTCAGCGGCAAGGAAGCGCAGAAACTGGTGCGCCGCTGTATCGGCGCCTGCGAGCAGAAACGCAAGGTGCTGATCCAGTTCCGCCTCGGCGATCTGTATGCCGACACCTTTGTCTACAGCAAAGGCGACCGTAAAGGCGAAACCGGCGTCAGCCTGAAAGCCCATCTGCTGCACATCGGGCTCATCAAAATTGACGGTGAAGAGGTTTACCGGGCAGAGCGCGAAGCTGAATCCCAGCCAGCGCCAGCCGCACCGCCAGCAGAGCCTGTAGCGCAGTTCTGACGCACAGCATTCACCCTGCCGGGGAAATTCCCCCGTCGGGGCGTTTCCCCGGCCTTTTACCGGAGAGACGCATGATGAATACCGTATTGAACTCACGTGAAGAAGCCCTTGACCGGGGCAAACTGATTAACCTTGATGACGAGGCGCTGGACGCAGGCTTGCCGCTGGATCTGGCCATTACTCTTCCGGCCCACAAGCACTGTCTTGAAGACCGGAATGACAACGCCATCAGGGACTTGCTGAAAGGTGTTGAAATGGCAGCGGTAGTGGCCTTTATCTCCCACCAACCGCCGCAACGCACCATTCGTATCGATTACCGCTCGGTGCTGACGCAGAAAACCAACGGCAGCACGCAGCAGCAAACCGTCAGGCTGACATTACGCGTTCATTTTTCTGAGCAAGGCATCCCCATCGCCGCCACTCTGGGGCTGATGGGGGAAAGATTCCCTTACTGATCTGATTTTGCGCCCTTAACTGGGCGCTATTTTTTGACGCCGCAAACAATTGTCGGTAGTCCCTTCCCCTCTCATCCAGCACGCTCCTGTCAAAGCACTGTGGAGGATGCGATGAAACGACTGCTGCCAGCTCTGCTCCTGTTCATTTTCAACGGCGTGGCTGCTGCCTCGCCTGCCATGCCAGAAGTCGTCCGCTACGACCGCTACCTGCTGGCCAGCACGTCACCGCAACAGCCACCTCTGGAACAGCTTACAGCCCTGTCCGTTCCGCCCGGTTTTCACCCGACGATCGGTGAAGCGTTGCAGTATCTGCTGCGCGACAGCGGCTGGTCTTTGTGCATTGCCGATGCGCGCCGGGCACAGCTTTATGGGCTCCCGTTACCGTTGAGCCAATACCGTATCGGCCCGCTGCGCCTGAAAGCCGCCCTGCAACTGCTGGCGGGCCCGGCATGGCGGATGACCACTGACGAAAACCGCCGCGAAGTCTGCTTCACCAGCGACTATTCCCTCCCTCCGGGAGTGATTTACCGTCATCCCGTGTCCCTCCGCCCTTTGGGGCCGTTAACGGCCCCGTTTTTTCTCGCAGGGACCGTACAGCGCGGCGATATCCGCCTGGCGGTAATCGTGCCGCCCGAGGCCGTTTACCTCCACCAAGTGGTGTGGCTGCGCAGGGGAGAACAGTGGCATGGCTGGCGGCTGGAACGGTTTGATGAGCGCCGGGCAGTGTTCCATCACGGCAAGCGCCAGCTGACGCTGAAGATGCCGGAGTAAGCGATGAAACACCTGATTATCCTGTTACTGTTCACCGCCAGCGTGTGGGCGCAACCGCTTCAGGTGCAGACCAGCCAGAACGCGGACTCTGCTCTCAGACCGCTGACCACGCAACAGCAGGCCACCGTCTGGGGCGTCACGCCGGAGGAGTGGCAGCGCTATCTCACACTAAAACAACAGGCGCGCGGCGTCTGGTCGCCGGGGCTCGATCCGCTGACCACCCTGGGCGTCGAAGCCGACACTGACCACGAACGTCAGCGCTTCGCCGAACTGCTGGTCAGGCAGGAGTACCAGCGGCTGGAGAAAGAACTCGCCTTCCAGCGCGCCTATGACGCCGCCTGGCAGCGCCTGTATCCGGGCCTGACGCCGCTGAAAACGACTTCCGCCAGCACTGCCCGGGTTTCGCTGTTCGTCCAGGATGACTGCCCGCCCTGCGACAGCCTGCTGCGTACCCTGCTGGCGCAACAGCGACCGCTGGATATCTGGCTGGTTGGAAGCGAAGGCGATGATAACCGGGTGCGCCGCTGGGCGATGGCGCATGGTATTGACGTAAAACTGGTGGGTAAACACAGCATCACACTTAACCATGACGCGGGCCGCTGGCTCCTGTTGGGGCAGAGCAAAATCCCGGTGGCGCTGGAACGTAAGGGGGAGCAATGGCGCGAGGTCCTGCCCTGATCCTGCTGCTGCCCTGTCTGGCACTGGCGCAGCCTCTTCCAGAGGCTTATCTGCGCGCCGCGGAGCATTACCGCGTGCCGCCGGAACTGCTGTGGGCCGTCACACAAACCGAAAGCGGAGCGAACCTGAGCGGCAGGCATCTCCCGTGGCCGTGGACGCTCAATATCGCCGGGACTGGCTACCGCTATGCCAGCCAGGAGCAGGCCTGTCAGGCGCTACTGGCCGCCATCCGCCGTACCAGCCCGAAGCGCATTGACGTGGGGCTCGGGCAGATCAATATCGGCTGGCACCGGGCGTATTTTGCTTCTCCCTGCGATGCCCTGCATCCCCTGCAGAACCTGTCGCTCACCGCGCAGTTGCTGCGTAAGCGCTATGATGAACGCCCCGGAAGCTGGCTCAATGCCGCCGCCCGCTATCATCGTCCCGCTGGCGGTGCGCCTGCCACACGCTACCGCAAGCTGGTCAGTCGCCATCTGCAACGGGCCACATCACCATGAGCCGCTACGCGCTGGAAGCTCTGCTGCGCCCGCCTGTGGAGTTTTACAGCACCGTCACCGCTGGCTGTGGTGCATTAATCTGCCTGACGCAAGCACCGCTGCTGATGCTGACGCCGTGGCAGGCCCAACTGATGGCCTGCGCCCTGATGCTGCTAGCCCTGCGGCGCGGCTTCCAGGGATGGCACATCGTGCGCTACCAGCGTAACCTCCTGCGCCTGCCGCGCTACGCGCTCACCAGCCGCAAAATCCCGGTCAGCCGCCAGAGGCTGTTTCTCGGTAAGGGCTTTCGCTGGCAGCCCATCCACACCCAGCGTCTGTACGACTGCCTGCAACCGGAAGCCGCACGCTGGCTGCGCCCCGGATGGTGCTACCGTCTGGCAAGGCACATCGAAAAACGCAGCGAACATCCCCTTCCCAATCTTGCCCGTCTGCTCAGTACCAACCACTGGCTGAATCCGGTGCGCCCGCTGCCGCCCGTCGGCGGTAATCCGTGGCTGCATGGGGTGGAACTGAAAGAGTGCGACGTCACCCTGCCGCTCAGTGAACGCCCTGGCCATACGCTGGTGCTTGGCACCACCCGCGTCGGCAAAACCCGGCTGGCGGAACTGCTTGCCACTCAGGACATCCGCCGCGGTGAGGTGGTGATCGTTTTCGATCCGAAGGGCGATGCCGACCTGCTGAAGCGTCTGTGGACAGAGGCGCAGCGCGCCGGACGCGGCGACCGCTTTATCCTGTTCCATCTGGCGTACCCGGAGATCTCCGCCCGCTACAACGCCATCGGCCGCTTTGGCCGCATTTCGGAAGTGGCGTCGCGCCTCACCGGACAGCTTTCCGGCGAAGGTAATTCGGCGGCCTTTCGCGAGTTCGCCTGGCGTTTTGTCAACATCATCGCCCGCGCCCTGGTAGCGCTCGGCCAGCGCCCCGACTACCAGTTGATTTCCCGCCACGTCGTCAATATCGACGCCCTGTTTATCGACTATGCCCGCATCGTGCTGCCGCGCCACAACGCACGGGCGTGGGAAGTGGTGGCGCAACTGGCGGAGCGCATTAACGACAAAAACACACCGCGCCATATGCTGGGACGCGATCCTCACGTAGTGGCGCTGGAACAGTACCTCAACGCGGAGAAATTCTACGATCCGATCCTCGATGGGCTGCTCTCGGCGGTGCGCTATGACAAAACCTATTTTGACAAGATTGTCGCCTCGCTGCTGCCGTTGCTGGAAAAGCTGACCACCGGCACGCTCGCCGTCCTGCTCGCCCCGGACTACCACGATCTGGACGACACGCGTCCGATCCTCGACTGGCAGCAGGCGATCCGTCAGAAAGCGGTGGTGTATGTCGGGCTGGACGCGCTCTCCGATGCGGTGGTCGCTGCCGCCGTCGGCAATTCGATGTTTGCCGATCTGGTGAGCGTCGCCGGGCATTTATATAAGTTTGGCCTCAACGAAGGGCTGCCTGGCAACGGCGAAAAACTGCCACCTATCAACCTGCACTGTGATGAATTTAATGAACTGATGGGCGACGAATTTATTCCACTGGTCAACAAAGGCGGCGGCGCAGGTATTCAGGTCACTGCCTACACGCAGACGCTAAGTGATATTCAGGCCCGCATCGGCAGCGCGCCGAAGGCAGGCCAGGTGGTAGGTAACTTCAACAACCTGATTATGCTACGGGTACGCGAAACCGCCACCGCCGAACTGCTGACGAAGCAACTGCCACAGGTCGAAGTGCGCAGCCGCCAGGTGAGTTCCGGCGTCACCGACACGCCGGGCGGCATCAACAGCTTTACCAGCAATACCCGCGAGCAGGTAACCACCAGTAATGTGCCGCTACTCGATACCGCCGCGCTGATCCAGCTTCCCAAAGGCCAGGCCTTTGCCCTACTTGATGGTGGACAGTTGTGGAAAATCCGCCTGCCGCTGCCCGTAGCGGATAAACACTACCCACTACCGGAGTCCGTCGCGCAACTGGCGGCATGGATGCAGGCGCGCCAGCAGGGGCAGGTGGAATGAGTGAGCAGCGAACGCCTCCGTCACGCCCGGCACAGGGGCCGGTAGGCTGGCTACTGTCGCTGGCCGGGCGGCTTATCGGGCTGGTTATCGGTGCACTGGTGCTGCGAGTGGTGCTGGAACTAGTGGGGCTCTATTTCTGGTGGCCGCAGGAGGGGAGCAGGCATGTTTTTCAAGTGATGAGGCAGGAGCAGGCGGAACTGGTTAGCGCATTACAACCGCATCCGTTGGGGAATGAAATTCTGGTGCTGCTGGAAAAAGGGACAACTCGTGTACTTATGGCCAACAGCCTACTACAAAAACCGTTCGCCGCCCTGGCCTATACGCTGGTGAGTTTTATGCAGCGCCTGGTATGGCTTGCCGCTATGCTCCCCCTGATTTGCCTGTGTGTTGTAATCGGGCTAACCGAAGGGCTGGTTCAACGGGACTTGTGGCGCTTTGGCTCCGGGCTGGAATCGGTTTTTTTCCACCGTTATGTCATCAGGTCCGGCAGTTCGGTCGCCACAACGCTGTGGGTGTGTTATCTGGCGCAGCCACTGTTTCTGCCTCCGATGCTGGTTTTACTGCCAACCGCTTTATGGTTCGGGATAACGGTATGGATGGTGGCAGGGAGTTTTAAACGGTGGTTGTAAGGCGCTCAATGCTAATTTCCTATTTTTCATCCAAAGCAATTTACTTCATCGAGTTATTTGATCTTCTTCCGGATAATTGTGCCAAGCTAAACTAATGGATCAGATCTTTTTTCCATTTTATTGGGAGGCGTGCCCATAAAAAAAATCCGTTATACCGAAGAACAGATAGCGCTTGCCCTAAAGGAGGTCGAAATCGATACTTATGTCAGGGAAGTCGGTAGAAAGATGAGGATTTCTGGAACCTTCTCAGAAATGTCAGGCGGTACATTTCCTGCTAGAGGCTTACCGTATAGGTGTCCGGTAGGAGCACGGCTGCTGATGCAGAACAAAACAGAACAGAACAGAACCATTAACCATTAACCATTAACCATTAACCATTAATTATTGGCCGAAACGGAGTGGTTATTGTTAAATATCCTTGCATATCATAAAGATAATATAAAATTGGTAAGACCGAGGCCTAGGGATGCATGTCCTGATACGCCAGAAAGGCTGACTTGTTAACCAAAGAAAAAACCGTCTGATTTATTGTTTGGAAGTACTGAAACTGTGCAGAAAACATTCCTGTAGACATTTCAGTGAGGCACACCATAAGTAGCGCGATTCTGACGCATATCGATCAATGCTGGAGTATGGATTTTGTGTCAGGTAATCAGCTTGACAGGCAGCATCTTAGGGTGCTGACTATACAAATAATCTTAGTCGATCCATGCCAAAAAATCGTTGGAAAGTAGAACTTTGGTCAGTGTAATGTAAGCATTTCAAGTATAGAATAATCACCTGCCGATGTACATGCAGGCGGATATCGACAATCTGCGGGACTTATGCCTGAGCATTCACTGATTTTTGTCACAGGAAGATGCGTACAGCAAGTTCGACAACTTGAGAAGAGAATACGATCATGAGAAAACGCATTCCTCATTGAATGACATAATTCCGACTGAAGTTATACGAAACCGTCAGAAAGACGAAAATATTTTATTCAACATTGCACTGGTTTTCGATGTGCGGCAGTTGCTTAATCTACCATTTAATAAATGGAGCTTAAATGAGTATTTTCAAAGATGAAAGAGAAATGCAAAAATGGATTGAAAATGAATTGGATGACCAAGAGGGGTTTATCAATTTAATATATAACATTCAGTCTATTGATGACTATATTCCGAAAGATAGCGTTTCAAAAAAAATATATGATAGCTATCAGCATTGCATACCAGCATTATCATTAATGGAGGTTATCTCTAAAGATCAAAATATCTCTTCATCCAAAGGGGACATACTTAAACCTGATATTGTTGCATACTCGATAGAAAAAGAATCATTAGTCCTGATAGAATTAAAAAACATATCAGGACCTACTAGAGAAGCAGGTACAGAACTGTCGGCTTATGCTGGCGAACTAAAAGGATATTTATCTCACCTTTCCGACGGTGACATAATTAATGTAATAATATCTCCAGTATGGCCTGCTCTGCTTAAGCATTATGTATTCAACAATATCGTTTGGCAAAATAAAAATATGATTTGTTTTGAGCCTGCAGTAATCAATGGCGAAAAGGTACTTATGCCTCTTGATATTGACGTGCTGCTCCAAGCTGAAATACCAGCCAGTTTTAGCGAAGAGCATCTTCGTGGCTATCATATTTGCCTTTACGACTACACTCAATATCATGAGCCTCGTCCTCAAACAAAGCTACACGACCAACTTTCCGTTATAAAATCAAGCATATCCCAAATGGTTGCTGAAGGAGAAAAAGCCAATAATGGTTTTGTCATTTTAACTGAAGAAATTATTGGTTTTGGGCTTTCTCCTTACATGATTACGTTTGTAAATGCAGCACCATTTTCATCATTAGAGCGGTACTTTCACTCTGATGAAATCAAAACCTATGAAGATTTGCCATTCATTGGCAAGCAATTTTATGACATATATACTTATTATGAGCCGCTAGGTTTAGGTTCTAGCACATCTAAAATATTCAATTCAGGAAGAAGGTATTTATCTAAAATATGCAAACCAGAAATAGAATCATTAAACTCATGGAAGATACTGAAAAATGCGGCGAATAACGCCAGAGCACAAGCATTTTATTTTGATTCATGGGGTGTTTTTAAAGAAAAAGCAATGGAGTTACTTTTTGAAAAATATAACAACTCTGAATATGATATCGACCTAAACTCTATAGAATTAGGGTATGAGGTTATCAGCGAACTCGTTGATGATGAGTACAACTTCATATATCTACCGTCTATACGACCAATATAGCTAGCCAGAAACAGTTAAATACGAGGGGCTGTCCCGCCCCTCAGAATTCAAACTCTCAATATTAACAAAGTGAAACAACTTTCGCTTTCTAAACTTATATATTAATGATAGCTTATTTAAATTAACTCATCACATCAATTCCATAATCTACAATGACAGAAAAGTGCTAGTATCTGGAATATTTTACCATTCACATTTAGAGATTTATCGGTATATGCTAACGAAGGAACTCGCTATACATAAAATCCGTTTTTCTGAATACCAGGTCATCGCTTTGATGAAGTAGGTTGAAGCTCGTCGCACTGTCATAAATTTCTGCCGAGAGGCCATTATACACCTGATACCTTCTCCCCCCCTGAGACATTTAACAAGCTTTTATGGTTACAGAAAAGGCGATATCTGCTCATTTAGTACCTGCAAATATTTACCAACTTCAAGAGGTATCGTTATTGTATGAAGTAACCTGTTGAAACTTTTAACAGATACAAACAGTTCCTCGCTGATTGCATATCAGATTATCTTTTACCCTGCGCAAAAGAAGCTTTCAGAGTATATTGCCATGAGCTATAGCCCATTATTTCTGTTAATGACTCTTATATGGTCGCAGGCTAACGCTTCCCCAGAATCCAGCCAGCTCGCCCTCGCGCTGAAGCAACTCGACGGCGTGAAAACCTCGCTGGAACGCGCCCGGACCAGCGCCAGCACCGCTTCACAGTCGCGTTACTTCTTCGACTACCTGCAGGCGCAGCAGGATATCACCGCCGTTGAACAGGGCATCCGCCGTTACCTTGCCCCGGCAAGAGCGCAGCCGCGCGCCGTTCAACCACTCAGCACCAGCTACCAGCGGGAGAACCCCGATGACTGACTCGCAACTCGCCGCCTTTCAGGCTGCCAGCCAGAGCAAACCAGAGACCGTCAGCCTGCTGGTGCTCGGCATGTTTACCAGCGTCCTGCTCCTGTGGTGCGCCTGGACGCTAATGGTCGCCTGGCAGGGCGTCTGCCGCCAGCGCCTGAGCTGGCAGAGTTTTGGCGCGGTGGCGGCCCGTTCGCTATTACTGGTGCTGGTCTGTTTCTGGCTGGTACTGAGCTAAGGAGGAAGCATGCGCTGGCTGTTCCGCCAGGCACTGACGCGCAATACCGCCAGCCAGATCCTGCAACGCAAACAGCAGCGCGACCAGCTTCAGGGGCAGGCAGTGGAAGTGCCGGACGACAGCTATCGCCGCCTGCACAAGCTGAATAACCCGCAGCCGGACAGTCCGCGATGACCGCCAACAGCTATTTCGAGTACGTGCTCACCCTGCTCGGCTGGCTGGTGAACAACGGCGTCTGGCAGACGCTGACCGCCACCGGGCTGTTCGCCCTGCCCCTGCTGGCAAAACTGATTGCCCTGTGGCTGAAGGCGCGCGGCCAGGGGGCTGATGAAGGCAACGTCGCCCGCCTTCTGGTCGTCTGGGTGGAGCACTCGCTCTACAGCGCCCTGCTGGTGATCTTCTTCGCGGGTGTGCCGTTCCTCAATGTCGATATCAATACCCTCACCTACGACAGCCAGCGCACGAAGCAGTGCGGCTGGTCGGTGGTACAGCCCGGTGATTCCGGTTATGCGCCGTTGATTAATGAACTCAGCGGCCAGAGCGCCTCGGTGCCGGTGTGGTGGTACTTCACCCACGCGCTGGGCAAGGGCATCACCAGCGCCGCCGTCGCGGTGCTCCCCTGTAAGCCGGACCTTCGTCAGCTGCGCTTTGAAGTACAGCACACCCGGATCGCCGATCCGGCGCTGGCGCAGGAACTACAGGATTTCGTTAACGACTGCTACGGGCCGTCGCGGGCAAGGCTCAAGCGGCTGGGCAGCGATATCAGTGAGGAGCAAAGCCGGGAAGTGGACTGGGTGGGATCGTCTTTTTACCTCTCCACGCCGGGCTATTACGACCACGAACACTCCCGTTCGCCACTCGCCGCCTGGCCTTATGACGCCAGCCGCGACGACGGTCTGAGCGATACGGGTGGAGGTGGCTAAACACGTTGGGCTGGTGCGTAACCAGGTGCTGTTAGAAGTCACAAAAGCACACTTGCAGGCGCTTTTGAGTGACCTGCAAAGCCTGACGCCGGATAACTGCGGCGCGGTTTATCCCACGATTGATGGCTTTTTCTATGGTTATACCGATTATGGAGAACACTACTGGAAAGATGTCCGCGCCGTCACCCACTGGGTGAAAGAGACGCTGGAGACGTTTGATTTTGAGCGAGACAGGTTGATGTTTTATGCCTGGTGGTAAGTGGAACGGAGTGGCCGGTTTCGATCGGCCACTTTATTCATCAGAGAGAATGACGCCAAGCCGCTGTGCCATCTGCTGTATTTCGTATCCTGTAGAAACATCATCCGTAAAGCGAACCGTTGAACTGGCGATACGCAGATCTCCTGGTTTGACCCTGTCACCGAACAGTACAAACGCATCACTGTCATCATGCTGCCGCGATTTCCAGACCAGTCCATCAATATCACAATGCTGAAGATATATTGCCCGTGCCCACAGGCGAGTCTGCGTATACAGTAACCTTCCGCTCTCGATCAATTCAGCCTTACTGGTGCCCATGCGATATAGATCCTGCGACTTCAGACTAGCTAGTTGCAGTGTTCTGGTACTGGCAAGTTCCGTGTAGCCCCAGTTTCTGAAAGACCTGAGGCTGAGAAATCCTGTCCGTGCTTCGCCGATAAGATCGTGAAACACGGTCTCCGCCAGCGCACCCTGCAGTGAACCTGCTGCATACAGCCAGGGAACATATTGCCCTGTATCATCCTTAAAGGAACTGAAGCGTGCGCCATATTCCCAGGATTGCAGATCTCTTCCAGGATTAAAACTATCGCCAGACCACTGAAGGGAATGACAGCGGTGCAATCGGCTATCCGACGGCAGAATAACCCGGTTCACCACTATATTGTCCGGAGGCGACGCGATGCGCGCCACAAGAACCTGCGGCGTACCAAACTCGTTCCTGGCGGATTTATTCTGCGCCATCCCGCATCCGCCCGGCTTCCGCTTCCGCTGCCTGAATAACATTAGACGGATAACGCAGCAACATCTCCTGCGGCATCTTCCCGGCTAACAAATCATTTGAAGTGGCGAACCACTCGGCTATGCCCCATGGGGTTTTCACTTCGGCCAGAATATCCAGAATCACTTTAACCACAGGCAAAGGCCGCAGATTTTCATCCAGCGCATAGCGGGGAAATACCTCGCCCACACCTTTTTTATATACCGAGTAAATACGGCCTGCACGCTTCCACTTGCTGGGCTGCGAAGAAGGATTCAGCGCAGAAAACCCCGCCAGTTGCGCGATTTCGCGTGCGGTCAGCCAGCCTTCGTCAACCAGCTTTGCTCTTGCTTGTGCGAGCCTTTCCTCGTCGACAAGGCCATGCAGACCCTTTTCCTGTGGTTCTGTTTCCAGCGCTGTTTTAAACAATGACAGCAAAGTTTCAACATTGCCTGATTTCACAGTCTTGCGTTTATTCTTCAGCGCTTCTGTCACACGCAGCAATGTTTCAAGCTGGTGTTGCAGCGCATCAATGCTGCTGTCTACCTCTTTAACGATCAGTTCCACCGTGTAAGTCTGGTCCTGCTTGTGTACGCCCTGATGTTTATCCCGCGCAAAAGAGAGACGGACGTCCCCACCGTCTACCACTACGCGTCCGGCGTCTTTCTCCATTCTTACTGCTGTTCCGGGTGCCATAACGCATACCTCGCATTTCTTGATCTAACCAGGATAACCTTACTAACCAATATAACCAGCAGTTCAAAATTTGTCCACTAACGTATCGCCATGCATACGCTAAATCTTCAACGCGAGTGATAAGAACTTACTGCACACAAAAGGCCCAAAGGGAGAAACTGCAAAGGAAGGGCAACAAGGGCAAAGGGGCCTGCCCGGAAAGGGGAATTATGCTGAAATGGCCACAAAGACCATCCCAGAACCAGCCATCTACGCCAGACGCTGCGCTGCCGGAGGGCTGGTATGCGTCACTATCCGCAGAACAGTTGCTGGCGACACCGTTACGCCAGTCCTGTTTGCACCAGTTACGGCAACTGACCCCACTGCCGGATACCCTGTTTAATAGCTGGCTCCTCACGGCGATTAATCGCTTCGCCGCACTGGTACAGCTTCTACCCGCCTCACAAAATCATCACCATTCCATTCCCGGCGGGTTATTGGATCATTCGTTGGAAGTTGCCTGCAACGCCATCCGACTGCGCCAGGGTTATCTGCTGCCACCGGAAGCGGGCGCGGAAGAACAGGCCCGGCAGGCCAGCGCATGGACGGTCGCAGCGGTCTGCGCGGCATTGCTGCACGACACGGGAAAAATCGCCGTGGATATGGAGATTTACCAACTCGATGGTGAACGCTGGCATCCGTGGCAAGCTAATCTGGCGCAGGCTTATCGCTGGCAGTACCAAAGCCACGGTCGCGACTATCATCTGCATCCGGCGGCTGGCGCAATGCTGATTAATCAGTTGATACCCTCGCCATTACTGGACTGGCTGGCCGGATATCCCACGGTTTTTGCGTCCCTGATTTATCAGATCACCGGACACTACGAACGGGCTGGCGCGCTGGCGGAACTGGTACAGCAGGCCGATAAAGCCTCTGTCGCCCGATACCTCGGCGGCGATATCAAAACCGCGCTGGCGCAAAAGCCCTCTTTCTTTCCCCAACAGCTTCTCACCGCCTTGCGGTCGCTGGTACAGAACGAGTACCGACTCAATAATCCCGAATGCGGATCAGATGGCTGGTTGACGGAGGATGCGCTGTGGCTTATCAGCAAAACCACCGCCGACCGGGTTCGCGCCTGGCTGCTCCAGCATGGCGTATCTAGCGTGCCGGAAAACAATAACCGCCTGTTTGACGAACTGCTGACGCACCAGCTTATCGTTGCCAATGAGGATAAAGCGATCTGGCGCTGCATTATCCGATCGGATAAGGGCTGGTCGCCCGTTGAACCGCTGACGCTGCTGCGCCTGACACCGTCTGCAATATGGGAGCCAGGCGAACAACGTCCCGCCGGTTTTGCCGGTGATGTGACGCCGGTAAGCGAAGCTGAACCCGTCCCTGAACTTAGCGCCCCCACTCAACCGCTGCCGGAGATAGCAGACGACCCGAGGCTTGGTGACAATAATAATTTCCTGCAGTGGCTGAAGAACCACACCAGCCCTTCAGCCACGGTGAATACCCGAAACGGCAAGGTACATGTGGTGGAAAACCATCTTTTCTTGATTTCACCAGGGATCTTTAAGTTATACGCATCAGAAACAACAGGTGATACCGGTGACGGCTGGAAACTGGCACAGCGAATGTTTCAGGAGTCAGGGCTGGCCCTGCGCTGTAATGATGACAGTTTTATCTGGACCTGCGAGGTTCGCGCGCCACAAAAGAAAAGTAGTCAGTTGAAAGGTTTTCTGATGGAAGATCCGAAGCAGGTGTTGGGGGAGAAAGTGCCGGTGAATAATCCGTGGCTGAAGCTGGTACCCGCTCTGGAATAACCATGATGCCCTCATAGGGTCTTCGCTGCTCCTTGCAAAACTGTATGCACAACGGCCAAAAACGCAATAACACCAGAGCGAGCGTAATAATTATTTCGTATTATTTAATTTCTGAGGATTAAATTAGGTTAGCAGTACGAATAAATATTAAAAACACCACTAGCTAATCAAATGATATTGATAGAAAAATCCAGCCCAGACACGCCAGAATCTTTGTATCTTATCGAAATGCTATCCGCGACGCTGGCTGAGATTACTGGCGATAGCGGAAAGACTAACTTTAACGTCGATACCATGAAATCTGATCGAGCGCTGTGGGTAGTGGCAAAAGATGAAAATGGCGAGGCTATCGGTTGCGGGGCGATCCGGCCAATATCTGAAGATATTGCTGAATTGAAAAGAATGTTTTCCGTCAATAAAGCATCCGGAACAGGTACAGCATTGCTCCGGTATCTTGAAGGTGAAGCAAAGTCGCTTGGATATAACGAAATCAGGCTAGAAACCCGTAAAGTTAATACCCGCGCAGTTGCTTTTTATGTAAAGCATAACTATCAACGCATCGCTAACTATGGCCCGTATGTAGGTAAAGATGAGGCTGTTTGCTTCTCAAAGCACTTATCTCTCTAGGAGATTTGAAAGCATCAGTGCAGCGGCAGCGTGACGTAGCGGCAGAGAAACCGCGCCTCATGCTGATTGTCCAGCCGTACCTGAAAGATATCGTGTGTATCCTGCGCGGATGCATCCTCACGCCACGCCAGCAGGCCCTGTAGATTCATACGGATAATGAGCTGATCGGGCGTTTCGCCCTGATTCAATGCTTCGACGACTTGTTGCAGGGGAAGCGGTAGCGTCTGAGCAGGCCACATCACTTCAACGCTCACGAGCTGGCGGTGTGTCCGGGGTAACATCGGTAGTTTCCTCCATGGCTGGAATTTAGCGGTTAATTAGCCATGAAATAGGGGCATTTTTCACGTTTGCAAGCGTTGTAGGGAGACCTCTCAATCGCTTCAAAAGGCTGCCTAAGTTTACTGGCTATGGACCCCACTCAAAGGTTGATATCGCTCTGGTAGTGATAGTCTGTGCCAAGCTTCTGAGGATATGTCGATAAAAAGCATTTTTTTAAACATATAGCCAAAACATGTTTATTCCATCGACACGTTGCGGCGATATGTCGATAAAACACGTTTTTTTAAACATATGGGTTTACAGTAGGATTTATCGCCAGTCAAAATGACCTTTCTTTCTAGAACTTCAACGGAGTGCCATCTGAAGTGCTATTCCGGCTTGCGATAAAAGAAAATGCTTCGGATACGATTTGTAACTTACTACTCACATTGCGCGTCTGAATGCCTCCGCCATTTGTTCCTGCTCTCGGTAAGGAAGAGTAAGACTGTCCGCAATAGTTCTCCACTGACTAACTATCCCCCGGAAGCTGGCAATAATTTCATCAGCTTCGGCCAAGTTCAGGCGAAAGTATTCAGCAACTTCCCTAGCTAATTCCAAATCAAGCGCGTTATCCGCCTCAGTAATATTCAGTTTCAAGCCATCAGATCTGGGAGCCGGATTTATATCGTAGGCTTCTGAAAGTCGCCATCCCTTACCGGGAACCAGAATAAATCCGTGGTTTCGCAAATGATCATCTGAATTAGAGACCAGAATATTAAAAACGATGCGTGACCAGAGTTCCTGTAGGTCAGCATTGGTCTGTGCACCATTTCTGATGAGAACTTCAGCAAGTTCCAGATAGCTAGCTCCTGTTGAGTAATCGTCCCCATCCTGGTGTCGGGTTAGCGTCATGGCAGATGCAAAATGAAGACGCTGACCAACATCGGTACGGTCAAAACGACGGACCATAAAACAATGATGATCGCTAGCGAATTTACGTGCTTGTGCAGCAGCCACATTAAGGCCACAACCGACAGCCAGAGCGTTAACAACCATCTCCCAACCACCGACATCATATTCATCTCTTGTGCTCGGAAATTTAGCGATATAAAGATGTCCGTTGTCATCCGCAACGCTTGCCTTTGGCCGTGCGCCCCCGAGAGAACCACCCGGCGCTATTAGCATTCTTAGCCATTCATGGCCCATCAATGCTCTGTTATCCGGATCATCCTCAAGTGACCGACTGGCTCTTTCTAATGCGGCAATTTCGGTAAATGGAGGGGCCGCAACATCCATTCGATTATCAAGAAACTCACCTTCATCTTCCAACTTGTAACGCAGAGCACCAACCCGATAAAGATCATGCACACCCAGCAGATAATCGGATTCGTGCAGTTGTGTCCCTTCAGGCAGAAGCCCTTCACGAATATCCCGTTCCAGGCGTCTTTTCATCAGCATTCGCCCCCAGCGGTCAGGACTGGAGTCACCAAAAACACCAAATTTATCGCGAGGTGGTGTTGGATACTGAGCACCTCCAAACAAAACTATTTCAGGGTCAAGCTGCAGGAAGTTAAGCTCGGGATCGGCTAAAGCATCCGGATCGTACTCAAATTCAAATAATTCCCGCGCACGGGTCCGGCGACTATGCAAAAAGCCGATTCGTCTGGGGCCATGCAGGCCATCCCAGTCCGCATACACGCCAATCATTGCCATAGTCAGTTACCTTTTAGGATTTTTTATTGGTTTTAACAGCGCAGCCAGGGATGCCGATGTCGCGGCAGATGTTTTTAGTTCGGCATTTGCTGATTTTTTTGATGGGACCATGGATTGCTTACCGGACGCGTCACGTTTTACCACATTCCCGGTATGCCTGTTTGTGCGAGAAGTTGCAGAAGGATGAGAAGCATACGTTTTGTTTATTAACCTGGAATCCTGGAGTAGGCGTCCTTGCTCATCCTCGGCGGCAAGTTTATTTAGATCTTTTTCAAGCCCTAAGATCTGCATAACAGACAAGTAAGCGCCGATTGTCACACCAGCCCCACCTGATTCAAGGGAACGCAATGTCATTGGAGACATTCCAGCCCGTTCAGCAACCTGCTTTGCTGTAAGCTTGCGTCTCAGACGCGCCAACTTAAGGCGCTCACCAAACTCAGCAAGCAACTGATTAGTATCCGGAAGCAAAGGCGCTGTTTTTTTAGCCATAGTGATAATATTTTATCTTTTTTATGTTGATGATGCCATTATATTAGCACATCAACAGTTAACCTGTACGTGCTGTAGATTGTAAGTACGGGCAGAAGCAATAATGCTAATATTACTTCAATAAAGAACAAAAAACGCCAGAATATTTACACTTTATTGTGATCACATAGTAAAGTTGTTAGCGACGAGAAGACGCCATGGAGGAGGTTTGTAATAGTGGCTAGAAATGTCTGCCCCTACATAAGCAACTCAGCATTAAAAATAAATCAATATCTCCCTACTCCCCCGACTCCACCTCATCCTGCGCCGCCATCAGAACCAACTCTGACTTTGATACCAGCAGATCTTTCGGCTTCCCACCTCGCAGCCTGCGGTTTGCCGAGCCGAACCAGATAGCCAGCCCCCACGGTATTTTACGCTCCTTAAACAGTGAAAGAATCAAACGGACAACCTTGAGAGGCCGCATTTTCTCATCCAGAACATAATCCGGGTACAAATCCTCCCCGTCGACCTTCAGCGAGAATATCTTCCCGGCGGCTTTCCAGCCTTTCGGGCCGGCATCAGGATCGGCAGAACGGAAACCCACTTTTGCGGATAACTCAGACGCCGTCAGCCAGTTGAAAATGTCGCGGGGACTGCTTCGGACCGATGGCACCGAAGCGCATCTCTAAGTAGGTAATGGCCGAGATCACGACACGCTGACCCAGCAGCACGGCCTGCTCCAGGCGCTTCAGTACGGCTTCATATGTATAGGTTAAGTATATGCAGATGTGAAGGATATACATCTGCCTGACATATGCAGATGCTTGGCATGTGGATATGCTTCACCTATTTTTCTCTTTCTCACGGAAGATCCGAAAAAAGCCATAACCGGAGATTTAAATTTCATCGGTACTGACAGGGCGTTAAACACAGGTATTATCGATAGGTTCTGTTTTCTGATGTTATGCCGTAAACCAGCTGCCCATGCCGTCAGTAGAGATGCGCCTGCGTGGCTTTTCAGGGAGGTAAAGTTATGGCCGATCCAGTCAATCTGCAGACCGATGTGGTCAGGCAGCATACGGTTCCCCGTTTTTTACTGAAGCATTTCAGTACGCCGGGAAAGGGAAAGCGCCAGCGTTTATACGCCTTTGACAAAGCTGCCGGGCGCGCCTATGCCACCACGCCGGATGATGCGACCGTCCGCAACACGTTCTACAACCTCGATAATCACCCGGACCGTCTGAGTCTTGAACCACTCCTGGGGATTTACGAGCACCACGCGGCACCGGTAATTGCAGCCCTGCTGGCGCACAGGGATATTCGCAGGCTGACAGATGATGAACGCTACAGGCTGGCCGTGTTTGTTGCCGTGCAGCGCGCACGAACCTTCGGTGAACTGGAGCGTATCTCAGGCATGATTTCGGTGCTTACCGATAAGATGGAGGCCATCGGCTCGACTAAAGAGCAGGCCATGGAAACCCTGGGCCTGTCGTCCGGGGGCGATACCAAGGATATTTTTCTGCGGCAGCTCGTCCAGCAGGTGTCACATATTGATCTCCTGCTGAAAAAGGACTGGTACCTTCTGGAAACCAGGCCAGAACGTCCTTTTTACGTATCAGACAATCCCGTCGTGCTTAAGAACAGCAATGACTTCGGGGCGTACGGTAATCTCGGACTGGCCGTACGCGGCATAGAAATCTATCTGCCCCTGTCATCGACGCTGATGCTGGCCATGTATTGCCCTTCCATCCGGGAAAAAATGATTCGAGATAAGCAGAATCTTCAGCAACTCATGGCCAGAGCTCCGGACCGGATCCCGCGTCACATGCGCCCGTTTGAAATGCTCAGTCATCTCAACAGATTTACAGACTATCTTCTTATGCCGCTTACCCCGGAGCATGTCACGCACTACAACGCGCTGCAGGTGGAGTACGCAGAGCAGTACGTGTTCTGCGGTGAAAACGATTTTTCTCTGGTTGAGAGAATGCTGGCTGCTAATGATCGTTACCGGACAGGCCCGCGGTTTACGTTGTAGGGTTACGCCAGGCGTTTGCTATCGTGTTCCACGGGCAAGAAAAGCAGGCAGGCGCAAGCGGCAGTGGCCGCAGGGACCACCGCCGTAAGGAGATGGTGAATATCTGTTGACATTCACCATTCGTTCGTGTAGCGTTGCGACTCTTACTTGGATAGAGTAAACTTTCGGCAGATGGCCCCCACCATCTTACCGATACTCCAGAGCAGTCCGCTCTTTACTGGCGTGACCCAGAGTGCCGAAACCGCAAATTTCGACACAATAAAGGCCTTAAGCCAGGGTACTACCGCCCAGACCACTGCAGCACAGAGTCCCACGTAAGCCACAAGAAGCAAAATACAGAGACTCGCGCTCCAGTATTGTTTCTGTCCGATGTGCCCCCAGGCACTGACGGAAAGGTCTTTGGCGGTGGTGATAATCGCCAGAACAAAAGCGATTTCAGTCTGGAATGGGAATAGAACCGTTCCCTCGGTTTCGAACAAATTTTTCATAGGGCCCTCCTGGGCAGGTTGTTGTTAACACTAATGTGTTAGTGATGAGCATCTTCTTGACCTCTTTTTTCAGATAAAAGGCATCCTGCGCCTCACGTGATGTGAACGCTGTTGATACCGTATAGAATGTTTTCTCGTTCAGCTCTGCTATGATGTGTTCATTCGCATCCTCCTGTTTGTCATACTGATTTTAAGCCCATCACGGGTGCTCCCCGGAAAAAAATCCAAAAAAAATCCAGGCCGGAATGGTGTTGACCATTCTGACGGGAAATAAACGGATTGATTGGGGTGGAACGGGACGGCGCTACATTACGGGGTAAGTTTATCAGTGAATGCAGGAATTGTAAAATGAAAATCCCCACATTTATCATCATAGCATGATGTTACCAGCCTAATATTAGCAAAAAGTGCTATCCGTCGTTCTGCTGCATGTCTATTTTCCTCCGTATCCGGGCAGCCTGGCGAATACAATTTTACTTTTTTTGCCCCCTGCCCCCCTCAGAGTACCGACACGAAGAGATGCGTGGCCACGCCCTGCCGCCGTCCGGTAAACGGTCCTTGTGCCGTTCCCGCTGCAAGCCGGCATTTTCGCCCGCAACGGGTGAAGGCTGACTTGAGCGATTTTGACGCCTCCCGCAGCGCATCCTCAAGACCGGTGTTCAGGCTGAGCATCACCACCGCGCCTGACGGTCGACGGGCAATCTCCGCGAAACTATCTCCGCCGGTAACATAGCGGCTCTGTCGTCCTTTCATTGCACCCTCCTGATGATGCAGTTGTGCCCGCAGACCCGGGTCCGTTACAGCAGGTTTTCTTCCACCACGTTGATCAGCGCCTGAGCAACATCCCCGAGCGGGGTGGGATTGTGATCTTCTTCCACACCGTTGGTGTAGAGGTGAAGCTCACACATCCCGTCCACAAATCGGAAGGCCTTGTCCCACCTGTCGGGTTCGGCGCTGATCAGGGCGCTGTAGCCAGGATCGGCGGTAAAGAGGCGGTATTCAAGCTCCGGGAACGGGATGTTCCACATCTGGGTGGCGTAATTTTCCGGGAGGCTCAGCGCAACGCGCCATGCGCCGCGGGCGTAGTTTTCCGGGCGGTAGATACGCACTGTGATCCCATCCCGCGTCCAGCTGTCGCCGGTGAGGGCAGGCAGTTTTTTCAGGGCGCGGATGGCCTCGATATCCTGGTAAAAGCGGTGTTTTTTTTCCCTCAGCTGCGAGTAGAAGATATTTTTCCAGGCCTGGTCGATGGTTTCCCTGTCCCGGCCGGCTATCTCGGCAAACAGGGAGAAGGTCAGGGAGATCCCGCGCGGGATATTTTTCCAGCCCTTAAGCACCTGGTCGGCACGGACCTGCAGGAAGGGGGTGTTGTTAAGCACCAACCGGCGGAGCTCCTCTTCCGTCGAGATCCCCAGCAGCTTCTGGTATTCCTGGTTCCAGCGGGTAATGAAATGGCTCTGGTAGCGCTGCTCCATGACCTTAGCGCCCAGATAACTGGCCAGCTCCTCATCCAGGGAGGCGATGAGCGGGTTCTTCAGGGCAAAGCTGTCGATGACGTCGCGGAAGCTGTCTTCCAGGAACTCACGCAGAAACGTTGCCTTTGGCTTACGGGCGTGGTTTGCCAGGTCGGTGATCACCCGGTCGGTGTCAGCGGGGATGTTCCGCAGGGTATACGTTACGCTCTCCCCACCGTCGTTTGTCATGTTATCTTCTTTTTCACTCATCCCGTGTACCTTTTCATGTGAGAGGTGCATTGCTGCAATACTCATACTCTATCCTGGTTTTGAGTATCTTTAAATACTGCGAAGCATACGTTTTTATAATTCGTATGCTCCGCTGTCTGTTTTCTGTTCACACCCTTTCCTGAGATCCGAAAACCCCTGGTTCCGGATCTTCAGATACGAAATCACCGTACCTCTGCACCAAAAAACAACATACGGTGCCCTGAAACGATGATAGCAGTACCAGATGAGTGTTAGTCCTCTCTCTAAAAACCTGGTCAGCTAGGATGATGAATCCCGCTTCCCTGTTAACGACATAATTCACTTCCGAAAACTGCAAAATAACGAAAAATCGGATCAGTGGAAAAAGCGATACAGTAATTTACTGGAGTGGCTATATGGATAGTTATAATCATGGAAGTGATGATAACCAGGTAAGTTGGCCAGAGAGTTGTTATATGTGTAATCCAACAATTGCAGCCTAGAAGGATTTTGATTTTGAGCCGCTGCAATTACATATCGGTATAAGCTTCACTCCCCCGACTCCACCTCATCCTGCGCCGCCATCAGAACCAACTCTGACTTTGATACCAGCAGATCTTTCGGCTTCCCACCTCTCAACCTGCGGTTTGCCGAACCGAACCAGATAGCCAGCCCCCAAGGCGTTTTACGCTCTTTGAACAGCGAAAGAATCAGCCTGAAAACCTTGAGAGGCCGCATTTTCTCATCCAGAGCATAATCCGGATACAAATCCTCACCATCGACCTTCAGCGAGAAAATCTTACCGGCCGCTTTCCAGCCTTTCGGGCCTGCCTCAGGATCGGCGGAACGAAAACCCGCTTTTGCCGATAGCTCAGATGCCGTCAGCCATTCCGAGTCGGCCAGTATCCGGGCTTTCAGCTCCTCCAGTTGCCGGTCATTGCGCTCTTGGAAACTCATATGGTCGAGTGCGCCTCCCGGCGACTTTTTGAAGCCATACGGCACAACATGCCTGAAGCGGTTCGCATCCAGATAATCCGCCCACCACTGCATCATCTCCCGGCGCTCTTCGAGATGCTGCGCCTTATGGATATACGCCGCCCGCACGCGCTTGCGCTCCTGATGGCTCATCTGCCGCTCTACCGCGTCGCTTGACCACAGGCCTGACTCCACCAGCGCGCTACAGGCCATAGTGCGAAAACCGTGGCCGCAGACGTCTTTCTGGGTGTCGTAGCCCATCACCCGCAGCGCTTTGTTGATGGTGTTTTCGCTCATTGGTTTGCGGTAATTGTGATCGCCGGGGAACACCAGTTCAGTTCCCGGTCTGCAATGCTGCCGCACCTCGTGCAGCAGTTCGATGGCCTGACGTGACAATGGGACCAGGTGTGGGGAGTGCATCTTCGCCCCACGCACTGAATATTTAACGCCGGGGATCGGCTCACGCTCGGCGGGGATTGTCCACATGGCGTTACGCAGGTCAATTTCATCCCAGCGGGCAAAGCGCAGTTCGCTGGAACGGATAAACAGCAGCAGAGCCAGTTTTACCGCCAGTTGAGTCAGTTGACGACCTTTGTAATCGTCGATTCTTTCCAGGAAATCAGGGATAAGATTCAGATCCAGCGCCGGGTGGTGACGAACTTTGGGCGTAGAGACCGCGCCGGTTAAATCCGATGCGGGGTTATGATCGATAATGCCGTTCTGGACGGCGTAGCGCATCACGCAGGCAGTGCGCTGCTGAAGCCGGGAAGCAACATCCAGCTTGCCCGCTTTCTCCACCTCTTTGATGGGTACCAGCAGGTCTTTAACCTTCATTTTGGTGATGTCACAGCTGCCGTTCGTGGGGAACACATAAAGCTCGAAGTAACGCAGCACCCGCTTCTTATGTTCCGCCGACCAGTTCACGTTACTGGTGACCCATTCGCGTGCCACAGACTCAAACGTATGTTCCGGCGTTATAGCAAGGCGTTCAGCCTTTCGGTGTGCGCTCGGATCGATGCCGGAAATCAGCAGTAATTGCGCCTCTTCACGCATGCGTCTTGCCTGTGCAAGCGTCAAAAGCGGATAAGGGCCTAAAGCGAGCTTTTTCTCTTTGTTTACAAAGCGGTACTTGATGTACCAGCGTTTTGAACCGTTAGGGTTAACCAGCAGGTAAAGTCCATGCGAGTCACTGAGCTTATACGGCTTGCCACAAGGCTTGGCGTGGACTATAGCGCGATCTGTTAGTGCCATTTGGGGGCCTCACTATTATCGAACTACGTCTAAGCCCCCAATTTGGCCCCCAAATCGTGTGGATGTCAATGGATGAAAAACGACCAACACGGAAAGACCACAAAATAAAAATAGTTATTACTGAAAAATAAATTATCTTTGAATTACAGACGGATATGGACGAATTTGGACGGAAATGGACACAAAAAAAGCCACCCTTAGGTAGCTAATTATTGCATCACTTGGTGCCGAAGGCCGGACTCGAACCGGCACGTATTTCTACGGTTGATTTTGAATCAACTGCGTCTACCGATTTCGCCACTTCGGCACTGAAGGGGATGCGGAAACGTTGTGGATTATACCTGTCGCGCGCCGCCATGCAAGCGACGACGCGCTAAACCCGCGCTAAGTGCCCAAAAAACCAGCGCTACCGTCAGTCCAGCTCGGACACCGCCAGCCGAATCACCCTCGCCGCCTTCTGCTCCGGCAGCGCCAGCACCTTCGCCCACATCTCCTGCACCATATCGCAAGAGAGCTTCTCTTTGCCCGCCGCCTTCTCCGGCATCTGCAGCAGCTGGATGTCCTCACCGTACTTGTCGGCAAGTGCCTTCATAATCGGCCGCACATCCTCCACAGCCGCCTCGCGTTCGGCCGGGGTTACGGTGTGGCGATTTTTGCCGTAGGCCGCACGCATCATGTCGGCGTCGGCCTGCATGCGCCGGGCCATCAAGTCTTTATCCAGCATGCGCATCGGGTTGATGCCGCCCTTCACCATCGGGTAGAGGAAGCGGAAGCAGGCGTCGTCGCTCACCTTCTGGATGGCGGCGGTCTGCTCCATGTTGATGGTCATGTAGTTCACCACGTTGGCGTCCGGGGCGTTTTGCAGGCGCGTCATCTGCAGATGCAGGATCTGCGGCTGGATGGTGTCGATAATCTGCTGCTCCGGCTCGCCCGCTTTTTGCAGGGCGGCCATCTGGTCGAGGATGCGCTGATGTAGCGCGGGCTCCTGCTCCTTAATCACCTGCCAGGCAGGCATCGCGTTGAGGGTGGTATCAATCTGCGCTTCCGGAGCGCGTTGCCTGTCAAAGAACACCCAGAACGCCACGGCGGCGGCCGCGACAATAACAACGACCGTACTGATCCACGTTTTTTTCATCTCGCATCCTTATCCTTGAGTTGTGCCGGTTTACACCGGCACGCCGCTGTGGAAGCGAAACTCGTGGTCCGGTGTCGAGATAAGTGTGGCTTCAATTTCGCCAAAAAGCTTTATGCGCGGTGAGATATCGTCGTCGCTCACCTGCCGGGCCAGCGTCAGGTAGTCCTGATAATGGCGCGCTTCCGAGCGCAGCAGCGAGAGATAGAACTTCTGTAAGTCATCGTCGAGGAACGGGGCCAGCGCGGCGAAGCGTTCGCATGAGCGGGCTTCGATGTAGGCGCCGCAGATGAGCTTGTCGATCAGCGTCAGGGGTTCGTGAGTGCGCACTTCCTTCAGCATCCCTTTGGCGTAGCGGCTGGCGGTGATTTTGACGTACGGAATGTCGCGGGCCAGCATCGCCTCGCGCACCTGCCAGAAGTGGTGCAACTCCTCTTTGATCAGCAGCACCATGCTGTCGATGAGCGCCTGGCCCCACGGGTCGTCGGTTTTGGGCATCACGCTTTTGCCAATCTGCCTGTGCAGGGCGATGAAGTCCGGCTCCGGGCCGTCGCGGAAGGTGAACTGTTCGTAGGGCTTGAGCCAGTCGAGCAGCGCATCGGCACCGCTTTCGTCGGCGACGTATTTACGCACCAGCAGCAGCGCGGTCTGGGCGGCCTTGAGCTCGCACACCATGTGGTCGGTGAGCAGCAGCGGCAGGTTCGCCGGGTCGCGGGCTTTATCAATCCATGCTTGCGGGGTCGGGCACTGGAGGAAGTTAAGTACGGGGGCGAGTATCTGCGGGTAATCCATGGTTCTGCCTTGAAAAAGCGGTGGCACGCGCCACCGCCTGAAACGCTTAGTGACGCACGCCGTCGTCGTCTTCGTCGACGTAATCTTCGTCGTCGCCTTCTTCGCCGTCTTCACCGTTCGGATCTTCGAAGTAGGTTCCCCAGCCGTCGTATTCCACTTCAAACTTCTCGGCCAGGTTCATCAGCTGTTCTACCTGCGCGTCGATCAGCTCCGCCTTCAGCGCGCCTTCGCTCAGGATGTCGCAGCAGATGACGGTGTCGCCCTCTTCCACTTCCAGCTCTTCCGGATCGGTCACTTCGTAACCCAGCTTGAAGGCTTCCACGGCCATTTTTTCCAGCGCTTCAAAGTCGTCCGCAGAGAAATGGTGTTCGATGGTGTACAGCGCGTCCGGATCGCTACCGTCTTCCAGCAGCTCTTCAATAATCAGACGCGTCTCTTCGCGTTGCTCTTCCAGTAATTCCGGGTTTGCCATGGCTCAATCCTCTTTAAAGTGCGGCAGATACTTCTATTTTCACACACGGACGGGTTTGCCTCCACCTTTGTTGGAAAGATTTGTGAAACAGGGTTGCAAATGAATAATTACACATATAAAGTGAATTTTAATTCAATAAGTGGCGTTCGCCATGCGAGGATAAAATGTCTGATCTGTACAAGAAACACTTTCTGAAATTGCTCGACTTTACCCCTGCACAGTTCACTTCTCTGCTGACCCTTGCCGCACAGCTCAAAGCCGATAAAAAAAATGGCAAGGAAGTACAAAAACTTACCGGTAAAAACATCGCGCTCATCTTCGAAAAAGACTCAACCCGTACACGATGCTCTTTCGAAGTTGCCGCATTTGACCAGGGCGCGCGCGTCACCTATTTAGGGCCGAGCGGCAGCCAGATTGGGCATAAAGAATCAATTAAGGACACCGCGCGCGTGCTCGGGCGGATGTACGACGGCATTCAGTACCGCGGCCACGGCCAGGAAGTGGTCGAGACGCTGGCGCAGTATGCTGGCGTGCCGGTGTGGAACGGGCTGACCAACGAGTTCCACCCGACGCAGCTGCTGGCGGACCTGCTGACCATGCAGGAGCACCTGCCGGGCAAGGCGTTTAACGAGATGACGCTGGTCTACGCGGGCGACGCGCGCAACAACATGGGCAACTCGATGCTGGAAGCGGCGGCGCTGACCGGGCTGGATCTGCGTCTGGTGGCCCCGAAGGCCTGTTGGCCGGAAGAGAGCCTGGTGGCAGAGTGCAGCGCGCTGGCGGAAAAGCACGGCGGGAAAATCACCCTGACGGAAGACGTGGCGGCGGGCGTGAAGGGCGCGGACTTTATCTATACCGACGTGTGGGTGTCGATGGGCGAAGCCAAAGAGAAGTGGGCGGAGCGTATCGCGCTGCTGCGCGGGTATCAGGTGAACGCGCAGATGATGGCGCTCACCGGCAACCCGGACGTGAAGTTCCTGCACTGTCTGCCGGCGTTCCATAACGACCAGACCACGCTCGGCAAGCAGATGGCGAAAGAGTTCGATCTGCACGGCGGGATGGAAGTGACGGACGAGGTGTTTGAGTCGGCGGCGAGCATCGTTTTTGACCAGGCGGAAAACCGGATGCATACGATTAAGGCGGTGATGGTGGCGACGCTTGGGGAGTGATCCTTTCTCCCACTTTATTGATTCGGTGCGCTCTTCTTGCCGGGTGGTGCTGCGCTTACCCGGCCTACAAAACCCGTAGGCCCGTGCAAGCGCAGCGCCGCCGGGCAAATCAGGCGACGATGCGGCTGATGTCCTTTCTCCCACAACCCGCTCTACTCAATTGATTTTTCACCCCGAAAAAGGTACGTTTTCGCCTTAATTCCAGCGTGGACATACCAGCATTATGCCGATTATTCAGTCTGTTGAACGTGCGTTGCAGATCCTCGACCTGTTCAACGAGCAGGCCACCGAGCTTAAGATCACCGACATCAGCAAACTGATGGGGCTGAGCAAGAGTACCCTCCACTCGCTGCTGAAAACCCTCCAGCTTCACGGCTATATCGATCAGAACCCGGAGAACGGTAAGTATCGCCTCGGCATGAAGCTGGTCGAACGCGGGCATTTTGTCGTGGGCTCTATCGATATTCGTCAGAAGGCGAAAGGCTGGCTGACGGAGCTGTCCCGGCGAACCGGGCAGACTACCCATCTGGGGATCCTGGACGGGCGTGAAGGGGTCTATATCGAGAAGATTGAAGGCAAGCTCGCTGCCATCGCCTATTCGCGCATCGGCCGCCGCCTGCCGGTTCACGCCACCGCCATCGGCAAGGTGTTGATTGCCTGGCTGGGCGAGGCCGAGCTGAACGCCCTGCTGGAGGGCTATCAGTACACCACCTATACCCCTTCTACCCTTGCCTCTCGCGAAGCCTTAATGAGTGCCCTGGCGCAGACCCGCGAGCAGGGCTATGCCCTGGATAGCGAAGAGAACGAGCAGGGCGTGCGCTGCGTGGCGGTGCCGGTGTGGAACCATGAATCCCGCGTCATCGCCGCCCTGAGCCTGTCGACGCTGACCTCGCGCGTGGACGACGCAGAGCTGGCTGATTTCCGCGAGCAGCTTCAGCAGGCCGGGCTCCAGCTCTCACGCGCGCTGGGCTACCCGGCCTGAGCCGTCAGACCGGCTCGTAGGTGAAGTAGTCGAAGTCAGCGTGGCAGCCGTCGCCGCTGATGTCCTCGCAGTGCAGTCCCACAAACGCGCCGGTGAAGAAGCCGCGCCCGCCGATATAGTCATCCGACAGCTTCCACGCCTCATACGTCACCGGCACGGTGTGCCACGTCTCGCCGTCGAACGAGTAGCTGTAGCGGTAGACCAGCGCATCCACATCCACCCTTAGCCAGACGCTCTTCGCACTCTCCGGCACGGGAATGGGCTGCTCGTGCAGCGGCCACGACGGCACGTTGTGGTCGAGCTGAATAACCTTAATCGTTCTGCCCTGCCCCTCCTCGTAGTCCACAAAGCAGTAGCTCCAGTTTTTGCTGTTGTAGTAGCAGGTCAGCCCCGCGCTCTGCTGGAAGTGCACCGGCGAGAACTGCATCCGCGTCTCGGCCCGGAAGGTGAAGTGCTGCCAGCGGCGCGCCACGGTCGACTGGGTAAAGGTCGAGTTGAGCGAGTCGTTGCCGTATAACCGTAAATAGCCGGGGCGCGCGGTGAGCGAGCCGAGGGTGTCGTCGAACGGAATGCGCAGAGTCTGCAATTCAGGGTCAAGCGTGCTGCCGTCGAAATCATCCCGCCAGCTGCCCTGAGCGGCGCCAGGCTGCTCGGCCATCTGCGGGCCTTTCACGGTCAGCTGCGCGTGCTTGCCGCCTTCCACGTACGGCCAGCCATCGCGCCATTCAATGCGGGCAATGCCGGTCTCGCGCCCCAGCGGACAGTAGCCGCGTCCGCCGGAGGCCAGCAGCGGCACGCCGGGCAGGCGCAGCGGGCGGCTGGTAAGGTAGGCCATATACCAATCCCCGGTGTGGGTTTGCAGCAGCGAGCCGTGGCCGCTCTTTTGCAGCGGGTTCTCCGGCAGGTGCCAGCTGGTCATCATCGTCACGTCCGGGTGAAGCTCGTACGGCCCGTCGATGGTTTTTGCGCGCAGCACCACGACGGCGTGCTCGTAGCTGGTGCCGCCTTCGGCAACCATCAGGTAGTACCATCCCGCGTGGCGATAAAGATGCGCCCCTTCGGTGTAGCAGAGCGGCGTGCCGGTAAACAGCGTTTTGCGCTCGGGCGAGAGCGTGCCGGTCTGCGGGTCAAACGCCTGCATCACGATGGTGTTGTGCGGGTTGCTGTGGTGGCGCGGCCCCCACGGACGGTAGAGGTAGTATTTGCGGCCATCGTCGTCGTGGAACAGGGACGGATCGAACCCGCCGTTGCCCATCGGGATCGGCTCGCTCCATGGCCCTTCGATGGACGGCGCGGTGACGAGGAAGTTGCGGCCGTTTTTCCACGGCGAATCGACAATCTTCACGTCGGTATAGAGCAGCCAGAATTTGCCGTCGGCGTAGCTCAGGCACGGCGCCCAGATGCCGCCGGAGTCCGGATTGCCCTTCATGTCCAGCATCGACACGCGGTCCAGCGGGGTGCTGACCAGCGACCAGTTTTTCAGATCGCGGGAGTGATAGATGCGCACGCCCGGGAACCACTCGAAGGTCGAGGTGGCGATGTAGTAGTCCTCGCCCTGGCGGCACAGGGACGGGTCCGGGTTGAAGCCGGTGAGTATTGGGTTGGTGATTTGCATAGTGCCTCCGGTTAATGGGATGCGGCTGTCGCGGCGTCGGGAACGGCCTCGCCCTGCGCCGCGCGGTGCTTGATCAGCTGCTGGCTGATGGCCTCCACGCGGGCGTCGGTGAGCTTATAAAACGACAGCATGATGAACATGCCCGCATAGAGCACCACGGGCACCACGCAGAACAGAATTTTGATGGTGGTGAGCACCTCGACCGGCTGCACGCTGCTGCTGGCGGAGTAGTTCACGTACGCCAGGATCCAGCCCACCACTGCCCCGCCAATTGCCAGGCCAATCTTCAGGCTGAACAGGTAGGTGGAGAACACCAGCCCGTCGAGGCGGCGCCCGCTGCGGCTCTCCTCGTAATCCACCACGTCAGAGGCCATCAGCCATTGCAGCGGCGTGGTGGTGTTAAAGACGAACAGGAACAGGATGTTGAGGGCGAAAATCAGGGCAATATGCTCCGCCGGCGTGAAGAAGATCAGCAGGCTAATCAGCGAGTAGGCGACAATGATCCACTTAAAGGCGGTGACGCGGTCGAAGCGGCCCAGCAGACGAAACGAGCAGAGCGAGCCGAACATGGTGGCGAGGCTGCCGTAGAGTAAAAACTGGGTCGCCATCTCCGGGTGATCCATCACGTATTTCACGAAGTAGAGCGTCGCCCCGCCGCGCACCACGTTGGAGCAGGTCGCCATCATCTTGAAGGCGCACATGATCCGCCACTGGCCGTTGCCCAGCAGCAGCTTAAGATCTTTCGCCACCGACGAGCCAGGCTGCACTTCAAAGGTGTAGCGCTCTTTGGTGGTGAAGAAGCAGACATAAAGCAGGACCACGCCGCTCAGACCCAGCACGCACATGGCGCCGAAATAGCCCACCTGCTCGTTCCCTTTGCCGATGATGCTGACCAGCGGCAGCGCGATGCCGCTGATAGCGAGCGACCCAGCGGCGGCGAGGAAGAAACGCCAGGACTGAAGGGCATGACGCTCTTTCGGGTCGGCGGTGATCACCCCCGGCATGGCACAGTACGGGACGTTAACGAAGGTGTAGACCAGAGTCAGCAGAATGTAGGTCACGCAGGCGTAGATGATTTTGCCCTGCGCGGAGAAGTCCGGCGTGTAGAAGGTTAGCATGCAGACGATGCCAAACGGGATGGCGCCCCACAGAAGGAACGGGCGGAACTGGCCGTAGCGGGTGCGGGTGCGGTCTACCAGCAGCCCCATCAGCGGATCG
>ERZ1673752.1586-NODE-1586-length-30896-cov-5.951331_pt1 | contig 30896 bp, 27 predicted proteins | sample MGYA00580195_ERZ1673752 | MGnify/ENA primary metagenome ERZ1673752 (study PRJEB41218, sample SAMN15661744) | gut metagenome | host: Homo sapiens | place: Canada: London | collected 2015-08-20/2019-03-30 | study: EMG produced TPA metagenomics assembly of...
ATAGTATTTGACTTTTTGCGGACAAATCATGTATGATATAGAACAAATGTTTGAAGATGGAAATATGAAAGAAAGGAAAAGAGCCATGGCAAAAAAGGAAACTTATGATGCGGGGAGCATATCTGTTCTGGAAGGACTGGAAGCAGTCCGCAAACGTCCTGGTATGTATATCGGAAGTGTCTCTCGAAAAGGACTGAATCATCTGATTTATGAGATTGTTGATAACGCAGTGGATGAGCATCTGGCAGGATACTGCAGTCAGATCCATGTGGTGCTGGAAAAAGATGGTTCCTGTACCGTAACAGATAATGGCCGGGGAATTCCGGTGGATATGCATGAGAAAGGGATGTCTGCGGAACGTCTGGTATTTACGACACTTCATGCAGGTGGTAAATTTGACAATTCTGCTTATAAAACAAGCGGTGGGCTCCATGGAGTCGGATCTTCCGTTGTGAATGCACTTTCTACTTATCTGGATATCAAGGTAAGCCGTGATGGATATGTACATCATGACCACTATGAACGTGGAATTCCTACGATCGAACTGGAGAACGGACTTCTTCCGAAACTTGGCAGGACAAAAGAGACCGGAACCTGCATCAATTTCCTGCCGGATCCGGAAATCTTTGAGAAAACACGTTTTTCTGCTACAGATGTTAAGAGCCGTCTTCATGAGACTGCTTATCTGAATCCGGAGCTGACGATCATTTTTGAAGATCTGCGTGGAACAGAGCCGGTCAAAGAAGAGTACCATGAGCCGGAGGGTATTGTGGGCTATATCCGTGACATGAATCACAGTACAGAGGCGCTTCATGAACCTGTTTATCTCAAAGGAGAAGCAGATGGGATTCAGGTGGAAGTTGCTTTTCAGTATACAAATGAATTCCGTGAGAATGTTCTTGGATTCTGTAATAATATCTACAATGCAGAAGGTGGTACACACCTGACCGGATTTAAGACAACATTTACAACAGTTATGAACACGTATGCCAGAGAGATCGGTATTCTCAAAGATAAAGATCCGAATTTTACCGGTGCGGATATCCGTAATGGAATGACTGCAGTCGTATCAATCAAGCATCCGGCACCTCGCTTTGAGGGTCAGACAAAGACAAAGCTGGATAACCAGGATGCAGCCAAGGCAACAGGAAAAGTACTGGGAGAGCAGCTGGTCCTGTATTTTGACCGTAATCTTGAAACATTGAAAATGATTCTTTCCTGTGCGGAAAAGGCAGCGAAGATCCGTAAGACAGAGGAACGTGCCAAAACGAATCTTCTTACAAAACAGAAATATTCATTTGATTCCAATGGAAAACTTGCCAACTGCGAGAAAAAGGATCCGTCACAGTGTGAGATCTTTATCGTAGAGGGAGATTCCGCAGGCGGTTCTGCAAAAACAGCCCGTAACCGTAATTATCAGGCAATCCTTCCAATCAGGGGCAAGATTCTGAATGTTGAAAAAGCAACCATTGACAAAGTGCTTGCCAATGCGGAGATCAAGACTATGATCAATGCATTTGGATGCGGATTTTCTGAAGGATATGGAAATGATTTCGATATAAGCAAACTTCGCTATGACAAGATCGTGATCATGGCGGATGCCGATGTTGACGGTGCGCATATTTCCACACTGCTTCTGACATTGTTCTATCGTTTTATGCCGGAACTGATCTATGAAGGCCATGTATATATTGCGATGCCGCCACTCTATAAGGCAATGCCGAAAAAGGGACCGGAAGAATATCTGTATGATGATAAAGCACTTGAAAAATATCGTAAGACACATAAACCGGGAAGCTTTACTTTGCAGAGATACAAAGGTCTTGGAGAGATGGATGCAGAACAGCTGTGGGAGACCACGCTGAATCCTGAGACTCGAAGAATGAAACGCGTGGAGATAGAAGATGCACGTCTTGCATCCAGTGTGACAGAAGTTCTGATGGGCAGTGAAGTTCCACCGCGTAAGGCATTTATTTACGAGCATGCAGCCGATGCAGAACTTGATGTATAAGGTGGGATAAGATATGGAAACAAAACAGGAAAATGTAATTCGTACCGATTATTCGGAAATTATGCAGAAATCATACATCGATTATGCAATGAGTGTTATCATTTCCCGTGCTCTTCCGGATGTGCGTGACGGTCTGAAACCAGTACAGAGAAGAACGTTGTATGATATGTATGAACTGGGAATCCGCTATGACCGTCCGTATCGTAAATGTGCACGTATTGTCGGTGATACCATGGGTAAATATCATCCACATGGTGACAGTTCCATTTATGACGCACTTGTTGTTATGGCACAGGATTTCAAAAAAGGCAGAACACTTGTTGACGGACATGGTAACTTCGGTTCAATCGAGGGTGACGGCGCAGCTGCCATGCGTTATACAGAGGCACGACTGGAAAAACTGACACAGGATGTATTTTTGAGTGATCTTGATAAGAATGTAGTGGACTTTGTTCCGAACTTCGATGAGACGGAAAAAGAACCATCGGTACTTCCGGTGCGCATCCCGAACATTCTGGTAAATGGTGCAGATGGTATTGCGGTCGGCATGGCAACCAGTATTCCACCACACAATCTAGGGGAAGTCATCGATGCTGTCAAAGCATATATGAAAGATAACACGATCAGTGTCAAAGGACTGATGCGATATATCAAAGGGCCGGATTTTCCGACCGGAGGTATTGTGGTCAATAAAGATGATCTCCATAAGATCTATGAGACAGGGAGCGGCAAAATCCGCCTGCGTGGAAAAGTAGAAGTAGAGAAACTCAAAGGCGGAAGAAAACAGCTTGTCATTACGGAGATTCCATATACCATGCTGGGAGCAAACATTGGCAAGTTCCTGAATGACGTGGCATCTCTTATAGAAACAAAGAAGACAACAGATATCGTAGATATCTCCAATCAGTCTTCCAAGGAAGGCATCCGTATCGTACTGGAACTTAAGAAAGATACCGATGTGGAAAATCTGACCAATATGCTGTATAAGAAAACGCGTTTGGAAGATACGTTTGGCGTAAATATGCTGGCAGTTGCTGACGGCAGACCGGAAACATTAAGCCTGAAGCAGATTATTGAATATCACGTTGATTTTGTGTTTGAGATCACAACACGTAAATATCACACACTGCTGGACAAAGAACTGGAAAAACAGGAAGTTCAGGAAGGTCTGATCAAAGCATGTGATGTGATCGACCTGATCATTGAGATCCTCCGTGGCAGTAAGAATCGTGAACAGGTCAAGAAATGTCTGGTAGAAGGAATTACAGAGGGAATTAAATTCAAGTCAAAAGCCAGTGAGAAGGCTGCTGCAAAACTTCTTTTTACAGAACGTCAGGCAAATGCCATTCTGGATATGCGTCTGTATAAACTGATTGGTCTGGAAATTGAAGCACTGCAGGCTGAGCATGAAGAGACGATGAAAAACATTGCTCTTTATAAAGATATTCTGGACAATTATGATTCCATGGCGGCCGTGATCATCAAAGACATGGACGCCATCAAGAAAGAATACGGAAGAAAACGCCGTACAGCGATTGAAAATGCAGAAGAAGCTGTCTATGAAGAGAAGAAGATGGAAGAGATGGAAGTCTGCTTCCTGATGGATCGCTTTGGTTATATGAAGCTTATAGATAAAAATGCTTATGAGCGAAACAAAGAAGCTGTTCATAATGAAAATAAATATGTATTCAACTGTATGAATACAGACAAGATCTGTATATTTACAGATACAGGCAAGATGCATACGATCAAAGCCGTTGATATACCGCTTGGCCGTTTCCGCGACAAGGGAACACCGGTGGACAATCTCAGTAATTATGACAGTTCCCAGGAACGCATGCTTTATGTGGCACCGGTAGGACAACTGCGTTCAGACAGGTTGCTGTTTGTGACAAAGACTTCTATGTGCAAACTGGTAGAAGGTGCGGAATTTGATGTGGCTAAACGAACGATCGCGTCAACAAAGCTGGCGGATGAAGATGAACTGATCTTTATTGGCAGTGCTTCCGAGATGGAGCAGATTGTGCTCCAGAGCCATGGAGGCTGCTTCCTGCGATTCCTGACACAGGAAGTTTCGACAATGAAGAAAACTGCACTTGGTGTGCGGGGCATGAAACTGGCAGACGATGATTATCTGGAGCATGCATACCTTCTGGCAGGTCATCAGGAATATACGATTTCCTATCATGATAAAGAATATGCACTGAATAAAGTGCGGCTTGCAAAGCGGGATACGAAGGGCATAAAGCCGAGGATATAAAAAAAAACTTGCTTTTCCGGAAGTAAGGTGCTAGAATGAACTTAACATGATAACGGACAACAAGAGAGTGGACTTCGGTCCACTCTTTTTGCGAGATGCTCCGGATGTGCGAAAGGCAGGTGGAAATATGAGCAGACGGGATGAATATGAACAGAAAGCAGAAGCATTGCTGGCACCGATCGTTGAGGGCCAGGGATTCGAACTGGTAGATGTAGAATATGTGAAGGAAGCAGGAAACTGGTATCTTCGTGGATATATCGACAAGCCGGGTGGAATTACTGTTAACGATTGTGAGGCAGTCAGCAGAGCGTTCAGTGATAAACTGGATGAGAACGATTTTATTGAAGACAGCTATATCATGGAAATCAGTTCGCCGGGTCTTGACAGACCACTGAAAAAGGAGAAGGATTTTGCCAGAAGCATGGGTAAACTGGTAGAGATCCGGACCTATCGTCCAATCGAAAAGCAGAAAGAATTCTGTGGGATTTTAAATGCATATGATGAAAGCAGTGTGACGATCGATGAGGACGGGCAGTTACGCACATTTGACAAAAAGGATATTGCCCTGATCCGTCTGGCAATTGAGTTTTAAATACGATTCAGATATGCTTTGATAAAATAGGAGGAAATAACAAAAATGAACAAAGAGTTAATGGAAGCCCTGGATATCCTGGAAAAAGAAAAAAACATCAGCAAGGATACATTACTGGGTGCGATTGAGCAGTCCCTGATCCAGGCTTGCAAAAACCATTTTGGTAAAGCAGATAATGTGCATGTGACGATCAATCCGGAAACATGTGATTTCAGCGTTTACGCAGAACGTGAAGTAAAGGAATTCGTAGATGATCCGGCACTGGAAATTTCCCTGGTGGATGCACAGAAAATCAATACAAATGCAGAACTGGGAGATATGATCAAAGTTGAGATCCATTCTAAAGAATTCGGCCGTATTGCAACGCAGAATGCAAAGAACGTAATTCTTCAGAAAATCCGTGAGGAAGAACGTAAAGTCCTTTATGATCAGTATTATGGAATGGAAAAAGAAGTTGTCACAGGTATCGTACAGCGTGTAATGGGCAAAAATGTCAGTGTAAATCTTGGCAAGGCAGACGGTATCTTGAGTGAGAATGAGCAGGTGAAAGGTGAGGAATTTGAGCCTACAGAAAGAATCAAGGTTTATATCCTTGAAGTCAAAGATACACCGAAAGGACCTCGTATCCTTCTGTCCAGAACACATCCGGGACTTGTAAAACGTCTGTTTGAATCTGAAGTTGCCGAAGTGAAAGACGGAACTGTTGAGATCAAGAGTATTGCCAGAGAAGCAGGTTCCCGTACCAAGATTGCTGTATGGAGCAATGATCCGGATGTAGATCCGGTAGGTGCATGCGTTGGTATGAACGGTGCAAGAGTCAATTCCATCGTAGAGGAACTGCGTGGTGAGAAGATCGACATCATCAACTGGGATGAAAACCCGGCAATCCTGATTGAAAATGCACTGAGTCCGGCAAAGGTTATCGCTGTTATGGCGGATCCGGATGAAAAGACTGCACTGGTAGTCGTTCCGGATTATCAGTTGTCTCTTGCAATTGGTAAAGAAGGACAGAATGCACGTCTTGCGGCTCGTCTGACCGGATTTAAGATCGATATCAAGAGTGAGACTCAGGCAAGAGAGTCTGGAGAACTGTATGACTATGATGACGAGGATGAGTACTACGACGAAGAGGAGTACAGTGAAGAAGGTGCTGTAGAGTCAGAAGAAACAGAGACTGAAGAAACAGAGGAAGTTTCAGAAGAAACTACTGTTGAAGAATAATCTATGAAGACAAAGAATAAAACACCTCTGCGCCAGTGTACCGGCTGCAGAGAAATGAAAAGTAAGAAAGAAATGATCCGTGTACTGAGAACTCCGGAGAATGAGATCGTGCTTGATGCAACAGGCAGAAAAAACGGAAGAGGTGCGTATGTATGTCTTTCCCAGGAATGTCTGGAAAAAGCCGTAAAAACCCGGGGACTGGAACGGTCACTGAAGACCGCAATACCGGATGAGGTCTATGAAGACCTGAAAAAGGAGTTAAACGATATTGAAAAACAACAATAAAGTTTTATCACTGCTGGGGCTTGCCACAAAAGCAGGTAAGATAGCCAGCGGAGAATTCTCCACAGAGAAATCTGTGAAGAGCGGAAAAGGTTTTCTGGTACTGGTTGCGGCAGACGCATCCGAAAATACAAAGAAAAAATTCCGTAATATGTGTGAGTTTTACGAAGTACCGGTATATTTCCTCGCGGATAAAGAGGAACTGGGAAAATTCTGCGGCAAGGAATTTCGTGCCAGTCTGGCGGTACAGGATGAGAACTTTGCGAAAGCAATGCTGAAAGAACTTGAGAAGATGGAACAGTAAATGTAAACAGTGTGATCCAGAATCAGCAAGATCCGAAGTCATTGACGTGAAGGAGGAATCAATGTGCCGAAGAGCAGAGAGCATGAACCTGCCAGAATAAAAGAACATTTATCACAAAGGGGAAAGGAGCAGATTACCAACGTGGATAATTCCAGAACAGATGAAAAAATGGTAACAACTAAACCGGAAGCAGAGAAGACAGAGGCTCCCAAAAAGAAAAAAAATATTATCCGTGTATATCACGCACAGAATGCAAGTGACGGTGGCAAAAACAGACCGAAACGTCCGGCATCAGATAAAAAACCGGCTGCAAGACCGCAGCAGAAACCACAGGCTGTAAAACCGGCTGAACCGGTACAGCAGAAACCGGCTGCAGAAGCAGCACCAAAGAAACCGCAGGCAGCGGCACCGTCTGAGACTCCGGAGACAAAGAAACCGACAGAGATCAGACAGGCAGCACCAGTACAGAATAATTCTGCAAGACCGCAGAGACAGGAACAGTCCGGTTACAATAATAACAGAGGACAGAACCGCCAGAATAATCGTGACGGAAGAGATTCAGGCCGTGACAATCGTGGTGGAGATAACAGAGGAAACCGTGATTTCCGTGGCGGAGAAAAAAGATTTTCTGATCGCAATGGAAATAATGGACAGGGTCGTCCGAATCGTGACGGAAATCGTCCGGCCAGATCACAGGGTGAAGGTCGTCCGGCACGTCAGGGTGATGGAAATGGCCGTCCGATGAGAGGTCAGGGTGGACGCCCGCAGCAGGGTGGCCAGGGAAGACCAGGACAGGGCGGAAACGGAAGACCGGATAACAGAGGTGAAGGACGATTTGGCGGAAACAACCGTGGCGGACAGAGAAATGGCGGCGGAAGAAGAGAGAATGACGCTGTATTTACACCAGAACTGACAAAAACATCCAAAGACAGCAAGAGAGAGCGTGACAGAGAGAATAAGAACAAAAAGAAAGACTTTGAGAAATCCGGTGCAGGTCATAACAGACCGAACCAGGGTGGAAGAAGAAATCTTTCCAGAATTCCGAAAGCTCTTCAGAAACCGACTCCTCAGCCAAAACAGGAAGAGAAGAAACCAGAAGTAAAAGAAATCACACTTCCGGAGAAAATGACGATCCGTGAGCTCGCAGAAGCTATGAAGATGCAGCCGTCTGTAATCGTTAAAAAACTGTTCCTGGAAGGAACTATGGTAACGGTAAACCATGAGATCGACTTTGAAAAAGCACAGGAGATCGCACTGGATTATGATATTATCGCAGAGCCGGAAGAGAAAGTAGACGTTATCGAAGAACTTCTGAAAGAAGACGAAGAAGATGAAGCGGATATGGTTTCGAGACCGCCGGTAGTCTGTGTCATGGGTCACGTTGACCATGGTAAAACATCTCTTCTGGATGCAATCCGTGATACACATGTAACCAGAGGGGAAGCAGGTGGAATCACACAGCACATTGGTGCATCTGTAGTTGAGATCAATGGACAGAAGATCACATTCCTGGATACACCGGGACATGAAGCATTTACTGCAATGCGTATGCGTGGTGCAAACTCCACAGATATCGCAGTACTTGTTGTTGCAGCAGATGATGGTGTTATGCCACAGACTGTTGAGGCAATCAGCCATGCAAAAGCAGCGGGTGTTGAGATCATTGTTGCAATCAACAAGATCGATAAACCAAGTGCAAATGTGGAAAGAGTAAAACAGGAACTTTCCGAATATGAACTGATTCCGGAAGACTGGGGTGGAAGTACTATTTTTGTACCGGTATCTGCCCATACAGGAGAGGGAATCGATACACTGCTTGAAATGATCCTTCTTTCTGCAGAGGTACTGGAACTCAAGGCAAATCCGAATCGTGCGGCAAGAGGTCTTGTTATTGAGGCTCAGCTTGATAAAGGTAAGGGACCGGTTGCCACAATTCTTGTACAGAAAGGTACACTTCATGTAGGCGACTTTATTGCAGCAGGCGCATGCAGTGGTAAAGTGCGTGCAATGATGGATGACAGAGGCAGACGTGTCAAAGAAGCAGGTCCTTCTACACCGGTTGAGATCCTTGGCCTCAGTGATGTTCCGAATGCAGGTGAGATCCTGATGGCATTCCCGAGCGATAAGGAAGCCAAGAGCTTTGCAGCTACATTCGTTACTGAAAACAAGAAACATCTGCTTGAAGAAACAAAAGGCAAACTTTCTCTGGATAACCTGTTTGATCAGATCCAGGCAAGTGACCTCAAAGAGCTTCCGATCATCGTCAAAGCAGACGTACAGGGTTCTGTCGAGGCTGTTAAACAGAGTCTGACCAAGCTGTCCAATGAAGAAGTTGTTGTTCGTGTGATCCACGGCGGTGTTGGAGCTGTCAATGAGTCTGATGTATCTCTGGCAGCTACATCCAATGCGATCATTATCGGATTCAATGTTCGTCCGGATGCTATGGCAAAACAGCTGGCTGATCAGGAGGGCGTAGATCTTCGTCTTTACAAAGTTATTTATCAGGCAATCGAAGATGTGGAAGCTGCTATGAAGGGTATGCTTGATCCTGTATACGAGGAAAAAGTTATCGGTCATGCAGAAGTTCGTCAGCTGTTCAAAGCTTCAGGTGTCGGTACAATTGCGGGAAGTTATGTTCTGGATGGTATTTTCCAGAGAAACTGCAAGGTACGTATTACACGTGAAGGCGAGCAGGTATTCGAAGGTGAACTTGCTTCTCTGAAGCGCTTCAAGGATGATGTTAAAGAAGTAAAAGCAGGATACGAATGTGGTCTTGTATTTGACGGATTCAACGATGTGAAGGAAGAAGATAAAGTAGAAGCTTATATCATGGTAGAAGTGCCAAGGTAATTGGAAATACCGAGATAGGAGTGAATCATAAATGAGAAAAAACAGTATTAAGAATACAAGGATCAATGGTGAGGTTCAGAAAGAACTCAGTACGATCATCAGAAATGAAGTCAAAGATCCTCGCATTCATCCAATGACTTCAGTCATGGCTGTGGAAGTTGCGCCTGATCTTAAGACCTGCAAGGCATTTATCAGTGTCCTGGGCAACAAAGAAGCAAAGGACGCAACGATCCAGGGCCTGAATAAGGCAGAGGGATATATCAGAAGACAACTTGCAAAAAATCTCAATCTGAGAAATACACCGGAGATACGTTTCATTCTTGATGAATCGATTGAGTATGGTGTGAATATGTCAAAACTGATTGATGATGTTGCCAGAAGAGATGCTTCTTTAGGGAAGACTGAGGAAGAGTAAGAGGTGTGTTCATGAAAAATATAGCAGAAGTACTGGAAGGTGTGAAAACTGTCGGAATCGGTGGACATATCCGTCCGGATGGCGACTGTGTCGGCTCCTGTATGGCTCTGTATCTGTATATCAGAAAATATTTTCCGGATATTGATGTGAATGTTTATCTGGACCATCCGAAGCCGATCTTCGGACATATTGAATCTATCGATGAAATAAAAACAGAAGTGGAAGAAGAAAGAATCTTCGATCTTTTTATTACCTGTGATGTAAGTGCCAGAGACCGTCTGGCACTTGCTGACAATCTGTTTGAGCATGCAAAGAAAACAGTATGCATCGATCATCATGTGAGCAATTCGGGATTTGCAGATGTGAATCATATCCGTGGAGAGGTTAGCTCCTGCTGTGAAGTACTGTATGGAATTCTGGATCCGGATAAAGTGGATCTTGCGGTTGCAACGGCTGTTTATACAGGAATGATCCATGATACAGGCGTTTTTCAGTATTCTTCTACATCACCGGAAACCATGAGGATTGCAGGAGAACTGATGAAGACGGGAATCCCGTTCAGCAGGATCATAGATGAATCTTTTTATCAGAAAACATATATCCAGAATCAGGTTATGGGAAGAGTTCTTGCAGAAAGTATTCTTCTTCAGAACGGTACATGCATCATCGGATATCTTCGAAAGAAAGATATGGATTTTTATGGCGTGACAGGAAGCGATCTGGATGGCATTGTCAGTCAGCTCCGACTTACCCGAGGCGTGGAAGTAGCAATCTTTATTTATGAGCTGGAGACACAGTCATTCAAAGTATCCCTTCGCTCCAATGGCAGGGTAGATGTGAGCAAGGTGGCAGTCTTCTTTGGAGGCGGTGGACACACCAGAGCAGCGGGCTGTGACCTGCAGGGCTCTATGTATGATGTGATCAATAATATTACAGCAGAAATTGAAAAACAGCTGACAGAAGAGGAGAACGCATAATGGATGGCGTATTGAATATCCGTAAGGAAAAAGGATATACTTCTTTTGATGTTGTTGCAAAACTCCGTGGAATCCTTCATATGAAGAAAATCGGACATACCGGGACACTGGATCCGGAAGCAGAAGGTGTGCTTCCGGTCGTTCTCGGAAAGGCAACGAAGCTGGTTGATCTTCTGACGGAAAAACAGAAAACATACGAGGCACTTCTTCATCTGGGGCTGGAAACAGATACCCAGGATATGACAGGAACGGTTCTTGAAGAAAAGCCTGTCGAAGTAACAGAAGAAGAGGTACGTACGGTGATCAGGAGTTTCCTGGGGGAACAGCAGCAGATTCCACCGATGTATTCTGCTCTGAAAGTAGACGGGAAGAAACTCTATGAACTGGCCCGTGAAGGTAAGACAGTAGAGCGAAAGCCGCGTGCTGTACAGTTTTATGAGATTGAGATTAAAAAGATAGAGCTTCCATATGTGCGATTTTCTGTGACCTGTAGTAAGGGAACATATATCCGTACATTATGTCATGACATCGGACAGAAACTCGGATGTGGCGGCTGTATGGAAGAATTGCTCCGCACCAGATCTGGGAATTTTGTCTGGGAAGACAGTATGACACTTGCGCAGGTTGAGGAAGCGGTAAGAAATGGTACAATTGGAGACCGGGTGATCAGTATCGGGCAGGTCCTGAAGGATTATCCGGAAATTTTTTGTACACGGGAAGGCGACCGCCTTCTGGAAAATGGAAATGCGCTTGCTGAGAGATTTGTCAGAGGAGAGCACAAAGAAGGCTGGGTGCGTATGTGTGACAGCCAGGGTGGATTCAAGGGAATTTACCAGTGGGATGAGGTGAAAAAACGCTATCAGCCACAGAAAATGTTTTTATAGGCTCCGGGTGAGCTATAAAAGTCAGGAGTAACAGCACAATATGGAATACGTAAAGATTGAAGGACAGTTTCCAAAGTTCAGCCACTGTGCGGTAACACTTGGAAAATTCGATGGAATCCATCGTGGTCACAGGAAACTGATTCAGACGATCCTGAACAGAAAAAAAGAATATGGAGAACTGGCAGTGGTCATGGCGTTTGTTTCCGACAGACAGACGATCCTTACTTCAGAAGAACGTCGTATACTTCTGGAAAAAATGGGCGTGGACATACTGTTGGAATGTCCTCTGAATGATCAGATAAAGCATATGAAAGCAGATGTTTTTATCCGACAGATACTCAAAGGGGATCTTCAGGCTTCCTGTGTGGTTGTGGGAGAAGATTTCCGTTTTGGTCATGAGCGCAAGGGATCTCCGGAGCTTCTGGAAAAATATGGAGAAAAATACGATTACGAAACAATTGTGATTGCAAAAGAAATGGAAGGCAACCGTAAGATCAGCAGTACTTATATCCGTGAAGAACTGAAAAAAGGAAATATGGAAAAGATTGCAGATCTTCTGGGAAGTCCGTTTTTCACGGCAGGGGTCATTGAACATGGAAGAGGAATGGGGCATCGGGATTTTTTTCCAACAGCGAATATCATTCCACCGAAGTCGAAGCTGATGCCTCCGAATGGGGTCTATGTGACAGTATCGCATCTTGAGGATGGAGATTATCCGGGAATCACGAATGTGGGATATAAACCAACAGTCGGAGAGAATTTCCTTGGAGTAGAAACAAATCTGTTTGACTGTGATCTGGATCTTTATGGGCAGAAATGTAGAGTTGATTTTTATAAATATATTCGTCCGGAACAGAAGTTCACTTCTTTTGAGGCTCTGAAGGCACAGATCCGCAGAGATATTGAGTCCGGAAAGAACTGGTTTCAGGAAGAAAAAGAGCTGGTAAAAACTTTATCATTTGGCAAAAAATAGTTGTTTACAATGCTGCATGTTTTATGCTATACTAGTCGAGGTGTAATTCAGCCCATATTCAGAGATTGGAATCTCCAACCGTTTCTTAATATGTGGCGGTTCATTAATTATTATATTTTATTTAAGGAGGAAATCACAATGATTTCAAAAGAAAAAAAACAGGCAATCATGAAAGAATATGCAAGATGCGAGGGTGACACAGGATCACCGGAAGTACAGGTTGCAGTTCTTACAGCAAGAATTCAGGAACTGACAGAGCATTTACAGACACATCACAAAGATCATCATTCCAGACGTGGTCTGCTGAAAATGGTTGGTCAGAGACGTGGACTTCTGGCATACCTGAAGAAAACAGACATCGAAAGATACCGTGCACTGATTGAAAAATTAGGTTTAAGAAAATAATTAGTATGCGGACGGGGCGGATAACCATCCGCCCCATTTTTACATGTTGCAGTTTTATAGGTTTATAGCGACAGGAAAAAAGAAGTTATTTCCGAGACTACTGAAAAGTCCATTGATTGCAATGGCTTTTTCAGTTGTTTCGGGCTTCTGAATGACCTGGTTGCTGTGAACAGTAATAATCAACACAGAATTTAAAGGAGAAAAAATATGTACAAAAGTTATTCTATGGAATTAGCCGGCAGAACACTGACTGTAGATATTGGTCGTGTTGCAAAGCAGGCAAATGGTGCAGCCCTGATGCATTATGGTGACACAACTGTACTTTCCACAGCAACAGCATCCAAAGAGCCAAGAGAAGGAATCGATTTCTTCCCCCTGAGCGTTGAATACGAAGAAAAAATGTATGCCGTAGGCAAAATCCCGGGAGGATTCAACAAGAGAGAAGGAAAGGCAAGTGAGCATGCAATCCTGACTTCCCGTGTTATTGACCGTCCGATGCGTCCTCTGTTCCCGAAGGATTACAGAAATGATGTAACTCTGGTCAATATGGTTATGTCTGTAGATCCGGAATGCAATCCGGAGATTCCGGCTATGCTTGGTTCCTCTATTGCAACCTGCATTTCTGATATTCCGTTTGACGGACCGTGTGCAACTACACAGGTAGGTCTGATCGACGGTGAATTCGTTATCAACCCGTCTCTGGCTCAGAAAGAACTTTCTGATCTTCAGCTGACAGTTGCTTCCACAAGAGAAAAAGTCATCATGATCGAAGCCGGTGCAAATGAAGTTCCGGAAGATACTATGATTGAAGCAATCTATAAGGCACATGATGTAAACCAGGAGATCATCCGTTTTATCGACAAGATCGTAGCTGAATGTGGTAAAGAAAAACATCTGTATGCTTCCTGTGCAGTTCCGGAAGAACTGTTTGAAGCAATTAAGAAGATCGTGCCTCCGGAAGAAATGGAAGAAGCTGTTTTTACAGATGACAAGCAGACAAGAGAAGAAAATATCCGTGAGATCACAGCAAGACTTCAGGATGCATTTGCAGATAATGAAGAATGGCTGGCTGTTCTTGGCGAAGCCGTATATCAGTATCAGAAGAAGACTGTTCGTAAGATGATCCTTAAAGATCACAAACGTCCGGATGGACGTCAGATCACGCAGATTCGTCCTCTGGCTGCAGAAGTTGATATCATCCCGAGAGTACATGGATCTGCCATGTTTACACGTGGACAGACTCAGATCTGCACAATGACAACTCTGGCTCCTCTTTCTGAGGCTCAGAGAATTGACGGACTTGATGAGTTTGAAACATCCAAGAGATATATGCATCATTACAACTTCCCGTCTTATTCTGTAGGTGAGACAAAACCATCCAGAGGACCGGGACGTCGTGAGATCGGTCATGGTGCACTTGCAGAGAGAGCTCTTGTTCCAGTACTTCCGTCAGCAGAAGAGTTCCCATATGCGATCCGTACAGTATCTGAGACTTTTGAATCCAATGGTTCCACTTCTCAGGCAAGTATCTGTGCATCTACGATGTCTCTGATGGCAGCAGGTGTGCCAATCCGTAAACCGGTAGCAGGTATTTCCTGTGGTCTGGTAACAGGCGCTACAGATGATGACTACATCGTTCTGACAGATATTCAGGGCCTGGAAGATTTCTTTGGAGATATGGACTTTAAGGTTGCAGGTACACATGATGGTATCACTGCAATTCAGATGGATATCAAGATTCATGGTCTGACAAGACAGATCGTAGAAGAAGCTATCCGCAGAACAAAAGAAGCAAGAGAATATATTCTTACAGAAGTTATGGAGAAATGCATTGCAGCTCCTCGTGATCATGTCAACAAATATGCGCCGAAGATCGTACAGATTCAGATCGACCCTCAGAAAATCGGTGATGTAGTCGGACAGAGAGGAAAAACGATCAATGCAATCATCGAACGTACAGGTGTTCAGATCGACATCACAGATGAAGGTGCAGTATCTATCTGTGGCGTTGACCAGCATGGTATGGATGAAGCAAAGAAAATGATCAAAACAATTGCAACTGATTTTGAAGCAGGACAGATCTTTGAAGGTACAGTTGTCAGCATTAAAGAATTTGGTGCATTTGTTGAGTTTGCTCCTGGCAAAGAAGGAATGGTTCATATTTCCAAGATCAGTGATCACAGAATCAATCGTGTAGAAGATGTTCTGACGCTTGGCGATAAGGTAAAAGTTATCTGCATGGGTAAAGACAAGATGGGAAGAATGAGCTTCAGTATTAAGGATGTACCGGAAGAAGCATAACTATGAGATATCATAATATAACCAAGGATGATATGCTGAACGGAGACGGACTTCGGGTAGTACTCTGGGTTGCCGGCTGCAATCACTGCTGTCGGGAATGCCAGAATCCGATCACCTGGGATCCAAACGGAGGCCTTCCGTTTACGGAAGCAGAAGAAGCAGAGATCTTTACAGAACTGGATAAGGATTATATCGGCGGCATCACTTTTTCGGGAGGTGATCCGCTGCATCCATCCAATATTTCTACGGTTACTGCTTTCGCAAAAAAAATTCGTGAGAAATATCCAAATAAGACGATCTGGCTGTATACAGGTTCCTTATGGGAAGAAATCTGTAATGAAGAGATTGTACAGTATTTGGATGTCTGTGTGGACGGTGAATTTCAGATTGATAAAAGAGATACTTCTCTTCGCTGGAAGGGCTCATCCAATCAGCGTGTGATAGATGTTCCTTCTACACTTCGTGAAGGCAAAGTCGTTCTGCATTGTGATAATTAAAGAGCAGGAACAGGCGAATAAACAGGAGGCAGCATGAAACGAATTGCAAAATTTCATAAAGTAAGTCCGGAGCAGTTTGCAAAGGACTGGAAAGATACATTCCCGGCAGCGGATGATAAAGAAATACAGGACACTTATGAGAAAATTTCTCTTCCTGTAAGGGCAACAGCCGGAAGTGCAGGATATGATTTCTTTGTACCTGCGGATATTGTACTGAATCCGGGTGAAACAGCCAAGATTCCAACGGGAGTCCGTGTGGAAATGGAGCAGGACTGGGTATTGAAATGCTACCCGAGAAGTGGACTGGGATTTAAATTCCGTCTGCAGCTGAATAACACAGTAGGTATCATTGACAGTGATTATTTTTATTCTGATAATGAAGGTCATATCTTTGCGAAGATTACCAATGACAGTAATGAAGGCAAAACTGTGAATATTCAGACCGGAACAGGTTTTATGCAGGGGATTTTTGTTGAGTATGGTATTACTGTAGATGATGAAGCTACCGGAATCCGTAATGGCGGATTTGGAAGTACTACCGAGAAAAAATAAGAATTAGTAATTGTTATAGAGATAAAATAAGCAAAAGGAAATGGAGATTCAGGCCGATATGGCTTAACTCTCCATTTTGTTTTGCTTATTTTGCAGAAAAATTTGATTGTTTATGGAAATCTTTATTCCAGAGGTTCTCCGGCGGCTTCTGCCTTACGTGCATTGTCAAGAACAACGTCAAAAGCCTCTGCAGCTTTTGCATATTCACCATCACTTTCGATGTTGGCAAGAATTGGATCTCCTGTTTCTGTACGGGAGAATTTATAAAGATATACCTCTCCACTCTGATTCTGGCCATTTTCGTCCAACGGCAACAGCGCAATGTATTCCTGCTTTTCTACTGGAAATACGGTCAGAATTGCACATTCGATCTCAGTGTCATCGTCCAGCGTCAGTGTAATGGTGTTGTGACTTTCCGGAGAAGTGTTTCCGCAGTCCAGTCCGCAGGAAGCACAGTCGCTGGGTGCACAGGTTCCGTTTTTGAATTCATCACTCATTTGATAATCCTCACTTTGTATTCGTTGTCATTCCATTTTAACAGATAATAGCAGTGAATACAACGAAAAAGCTCGAAAATAAAAAAATGTGTTTAAACTGATTCATGAATCATGTATAATAGAAATATCAGACATTTGATCGATTTGAAGGAGTAAATGAGACAATGAAATGTATTTCATGGAATGTAAATGGAATCAGAGCCTGTATCACAAAAGGATTTGAAGATAGATTTAGAGAACTGGATGCGGACATTTTCTGCCTTCAGGAGACGAAATGCCAGCAGGGTCAGGTGGAACTGGAACTTCCGGGCTATCATCAGTACTGGAATTATGCAAACAGACGTGGCTATTCAGGAACTGCGGTATTTACAAAGAAAGAGCCGATCTCTGTGAAAAATGGTATCGGAATTGAAGAACATGATAAGGAAGGACGTGTGATCACACTGGAATTTAAGGAGTTTTATTTTGTAACTGTGTATACTCCAAATTCTCAGAGTGAATTAAGACGTCTGGAGTACCGTATGGAATGGGAACGGGATTTTCTTGCATATCTTCTGAAATTACAGGAGAGCAAGCCGGTGATCTGTTGTGGTGATCTGAATGTGGCACATGAGGAGATTGATTTAAAAAATCCAAAAACAAACCGAAAGAATGCCGGATTTACAGACGAGGAACGTGCATGTTTTTCAAAAGTGCTTGAGAGTGGATTTATAGATACATTCCGCTACTTTTATCCGGATAAAGAGGGAATTTATTCCTGGTGGTCCTATCGGTTTAAAGCACGTGAAAAGAATGCCGGATGGAGGATTGATTATTTTATAACTTCTCCATCTTTGAAAGAAAAGCTGCAGGGAGCAGCAATTCACACGGAAATCATGGGATCAGACCATTGTCCGATCGAATTGGATATTGATTTGAAGTAAATACAAAAGTTACAAGGAGAACCGGAAATGGAAAAACAGAACAGAATACGTGCATACAAGGGAGATCCTGTAAATCCTGGTGTCAGTAGGAAAACCACAGGAATAAATTTTGCAGTGGAGATCCCCTGTGGCATATCCGCGTCACTGGTGTTATATCGCAAGGGTGCTGCGCTGCCGGAGGTGGAAATTCCTTTTACAGAAGAACACCGGACAGGCAGAATGTGCGCAATACTGATATCTGGATTAAAACCAGATAAATATGAATATAATTTCCGGGCGGCCGGAAAAATCATGCAGGACCCTTTTGCCAGGGTAATACGCGGACGTGAGAAATTTGGAGCACCGGTATCAGAGGATGAACATGCTGTACGCTGTGGGTTCCTTTCGGAAAAAGAGTATGACTGGAAGGAAGATACTGCACCGCAAATCCCATATAATGAAATGATCTTATACAAAGTTCATGTACGTGGATACACAAAGCAGGCGAAACTTTCGCCTAGAAAAAAAGGTACTTTTGCAGGACTTGTGGAGATGATTCCTTATTGGAAAGAGATGGGAATCAATGCAATTGAACTGATGCCGGCATATGAGTTTCAGGAATGTACACGCAAAGAGACGGCGGGCAGTATGGCAGTCCGTTCAAAAAAAGATGACAGGATAAATTACTGGGGATATGCACAGGGATTTTATTTTGCGCCGAAAGCATCTTACTGTGCGACCAGGGAACCGGATCGGGAGTTTCGTGATATGGTCCATGCACTGCATCAGGCAGGAATCGAGTGTATCATGGAGATGTATTTCCCGGAGAATACGCCGTCATTGCAGGTAGTGCGTTCCCTCTGGATGTGGAAACTGTTTTATCATGTGGATGGATTTCATCTTATGGGAGATGGCGTTCATCAGAAAGTCCTTGAACAGGATCCGATTCTTTATGGGACAAAGAAAATGTTTTCTGAGATCGCGGGCAATGCAGATATGGAAAATATGCTTGCAGAATATAATGCAGGATTTAAGCAGGATATGAGAAGATTTCTTAAGAGTGATGAAGGCATGATCTCAGGGGCAGAATTTCATGTGCGAAGGAATACGGGCTCTTTTGGAACTATCAATTATATGGCAAATCAGGATGGGTTTACGCTGTATGATACAGTGGCATATAATTATCGCCATAACGAAGCAAATGGCGAGGACAATCGTGATGGCAGTGAATTTAATTATTCCTGGAACTGTGGCATTGAGGGAGCAACACGCAAACAGGCAATTCGCAAAATGCGTGAGCAGCAGATGAGGAATGCGTTTCTGATGCTGCTTTTGAGTCAGGGGACGCCAATGATCTATGGTGGTGATGAATTTGCCAATTCACAGGCGGGAAACAACAATGCATGGTGTCAGGATAATGCAGTAGGATGGACGGACTGGAAAAATGCGAAGAAGCAGGAGAATCTTTCCACTTTTGTAAAGGAAGCAATTGCTTTCCGAAAAAAACATCCAATCCTTCATATGCCACAGGAAATGCGTGGAGTGGATTACATGGCGAAGGGATTTCCGGATATTTCTGTACATGGGGAACGTGCATGGTTTCTTAACCGTGATAATACCAGCCGCCTTCTGGGCGTGATGTACTGCGGCTCTTATGCAGAGAATGAAAATGGAAATGCAGATGATTTTATTTATATAGGAATGAATTTTCACTGGGAAAAACGAAATATTGCACTTCCGAACCTTCCTGACGGACTGGGCTGGAAAAAGGTTGCGGATACTTCCGGGCAGACACCAGAGCAGTGGTTTGGAGAATATGAAGAAACATATAAAAAATCAATTAAGATCAATCCACGTACGATCGTGGTACTGATCGCAAAGCGGGAGGAATCAGGGCATGCATCCATGGCTGCACTTCAAGACAATAACGAGGCATAAACTGCTGGTAATGAAATATTGTTTTCGCATAGGACTTTACAAACAGGGCCTGCTTCATGACCTGTCAAAATATTCACCGACAGAATTTCTGGTTGGCTGTAAATACTATCAGGGGACGAGAAGCCCGAATAATGCAGAGAGAGAAGACATTGGAGTATCAACTTCATGGCTCCATCACAAAGGGAGAAATAAACATCATTTTGAGCATTGGGTAGATTATTCTGTAAATGATGGTGAGCATGTGATCATGGGAGCGCAGATGCCGCGCAAATATGTGGCAGAAATGGTCATGGACCGGATCAGTGCATCCAGGAACTATCTTGGGGATGCGTACAATGACAGCCAGCCATTGGAGTATTTTCTGAAAAGTAAGGAAAAACTTTGGTTTATTCATCCTCAGACCAATAAAGAACTGGAAGCACTTCTCAGGATTTTGAATGATCATGGTGAAGAAAAGCTGCTTCATTATATTAAATATAGATACCTGAAGGGTGAGACCAGAAAGATTCGTTATTGAAATAAGAGAAATGAGCAAAAGCCGTTATCTTGTGTTAGAGATATTCTGACAGGATAACGGCTTTTTATAATTTTGAGAGTGAAATGTGAAATAAAGAAATGATATGAATAAACAATGCAGATAAACAGTATATAACAGTTGACAACAGTGATACACTGTTATATACTGTTTGCAGAAGGAGGGATGAAGTTGAACCTTATTATAAATCATACTTCCATGGAACCAATCTATGAGCAGATCGTAGCACAGATCAAGGCAGAAGTGATTGAAGGAAGAATGACGGCCGGAGATGCGCTTCCATCGGTGAGGGCACTTTCAAGAGAGCTGAAGATCAGTGCGCTGACAGTAAAAAAAGCCTATGACAATTTGGAAGAAGAAGGATTGATTGTGACTGTCCATGGAAAGGGAAGCTTTATTGCGGCAGCAAATCAGGAGCTTCTGATGGAAGAGCGGCGCAAGGAATTGGAGAAAGAACTGGAAGCTGCTGTACAGAAAGCCCGTACTGGGGGATTGACGGCGAAAGAAATCCGGGAGTCATTTGAGATCATAATGGAGGATGAGGTATGTTAGTACAACTGGATCGTATGAAGAAAGAATATGATGGATTTTCACTGGAACTGAATATGGAGATTCCAGAGAATCAGATCATTGGGCTGATTGGGGCAAACGGAGCTGGAAAGAGTACGACATTTAAACTGATGCTTGGACTTATCCGTCCGGATGAAGGAAATGTGGAGATATTTGGAAGAAATGCTGCGGAAATGGGTGCAGAGGATAAACAGAAGATTGGAGCCGTATTCTCCGACAGCGGATTTTCCGAATATTTGAAAGTACAGCAGCTTATTCCAATCATGAGCCGTTTTTATCCGGATTTTCAGGAAGAAGAGTTTCGTGGAAGATGTGAGAGATTTAAGATTCCGCTGAATAAACAGATCAAGGAGTTTTCTACCGGAATGAAAGCAAAGCTGAATGTACTTCTTGCACTCAGCCACGACAGCAGATTACTGATTCTTGACGAGCCAACGGCGGGGCTGGATGTGGTTGCAAGAGAAGAAATCCTTGATCTGCTGCGGGAATATATGGAGATCCCGGGACGATCTATTGTGATTAGCTCTCATATTTCCGGTGATCTGGAACATTTCTGTGATGACCTGTATATGATCCATGAAGGCAAAATCGTCCTTCACGAAGAAACGGACCGTATTCTTGAGGAATATGGATTCCTCAAGGTATCAGAGCAGGAATACGAAGCCCTTGACAAAGAATATCTTCTGCGTGTGAGAAAAGAGTCCTTCGGCTATAGCTGTCTGACAAACCAGAAGAATTATTATCTGGAAAATTATCCGGGGATCATAGTCGAAAAAGGAAGTGTAGATGAAGTCATATCCATGCTGGTGAAGGGAGAACTGTTATGAGGGGATTATTGATGAAGGATCTGGAATTGATTAAAATAAATATGAAAATATATCTGGCAGTTTTTCTGATAGGAATTATTTATCTGGTTGCACAGGAGAACGGAAGTACATTTTTTGTAGCTTATGCGATCTTTGTGAGTATTAGTGTCTCTGTCGGAACAATTTCCTATGATGGTTACCATCATGGAATGAAATTTCTAATGACATTGCCGGTCACAAAAAAGCAATATGTACAGTCAAAGTATCTGCTCAGCTTTGGTTTTGCAGTACTGGTCAGTGTTATCAGCCTGCTTTTGGGGATGATAAGAATACAGATTTCCGGAAAACAGGAAGCAGAGGACCTTTTGATAAGCGCAGGCACTGCACTCGTTATTTCCTGTATAATACTTTGCGGAATGATTCCGCTTCGCTTGAAATACGAAGCCGAGAAAAGCAGGATTGTTATGGTGGCGGCGGTAGCAGTAATCTTTCTGGTGGCTGCTGTATGTAAGGAACTATATGATGTGTATCAGAAGAGTTTTGGGAAAGGTTTGCAGTTTCTGGATACCCTTTCCGGATGGCAGATAGCGGTTGGGCTGATTGTAGTTATGATGATTTGTCTGGCCGTGTCCGTGAAGGTCAGCGAGAGGATTATGGAGAAGAAGGAGTTTTGAGACACTATAAACATTGATTTTTGGATACTTTAGAAGAAAAACTAATTCCGCTCTTAAAATAATTAACTGGAACATTTCGTTTAAATGCGTTATCCTGTAAAAAGAGAATTTATATCTGTGATATATAAGAAACAGGAGGATCGCTTATGGAAAAAAATCAGATTTTTATAAAAACTGGTACAAAATACAAAAAAATGACCAGGGAACTTCTGGAAGAGAGCAATCTCGCAGAACTGATTGGTGATAAGAATAAAATGGTAGGTATCAAACCTAATCTGGTATCCCCATCAGATCCGGCAAATGGAGGAACAACACATCCGGAAATCGTGGCGGGAATCCTGGAATATCTGAAAGAAAACGGTTTCAAAAACAGTATGATCCTCGAGGGTTCCTGGGTAGGCGACCGTACTGCAGATGCATTCGAAGTGTGCGGTTACCGGCAGCTTTGTGAGGACTATGATGTGGAGTTTTATGATACGCAGAAAGACAAAAGCTATACAAAAGACTGCTGCGGTCTGGAACTGAAAATCTGTGAGAGCGTGAAAAAAGTAGATTTCCTGATCAATGTGCCAGTCATGAAAGGACATTGTCAGACAAAGATTACCTGTGCCCTTAAGAATATGAAGGGATTGATTCCGAACACAGAAAAACGCCATTTTCACTCTATGGGACTACACAAACCGATCGCGCACTTAAATGTTGGTATCCATCAGGATTTTATTGTAGTTGACAATATTTGTGGTGACCTGGATTTTGAGGATGGTGGAAATCCGGTGGTGATGAACCGTATCTGGACTGCCATGGACCCGGTGCTGGTAGATGCGTATGTCTGTCAGCAGCTCCATTACAAAGTATCTGATGTCCCATATGTAAAACTTGCCGGTGAGCTTGGCGTTGGTTGTTCTGATATTACTAAAGCAGATATTCGTGTACTGGGAGAAGACATTCAGCAGAACATTCCAGAGAGACGAAAAGTGGTAGAAGTGGCAGATGCGGTAGAAGAAGTTGATTCCTGCAGCGCATGTTATGGCTATCTCATTCCGGCACTCGATATGCTGAAACAGGAGGGACTCCTCGAAAAACTTCACGAAAAAATCTGTATCGGCCAGGGATATAGAGGAAAGACAGGCGAACTCGGCGTCGGTAACTGCACCAGAAACTTCAAACACCACGCAGAAGGCTGTCCACCAACCGAAAACCAGATCTACGAATTCCTGAAAGAATATATCTCTAAATAAAACAAGTGGGGGAATGTGCGTTCCCCCACTTTGCTATTTCTTCGCAGCGGCCTCCTTGATAATCTGTATAATTGCATCCTGGCTGAATTTACTGCTGTCGATACACAGATCGTACTGTCCCATGTCCATCCATTTCTGATCGGTAAAGAATTCATAATAAGCACGACGTTCTTTATCCATCCTTTTTACCAGTTTCCGTGCACTCTTTTCTTCACGGTCAAGACGTTCCATGATGGTTTTTACACGCGTTTCAAATGGCGCATAGATAAAAATATGGAGTGTATCATCGCCTGTCAGAATGTGATTTGCACACCGGCCGACAATGACACAATCTTCTCTGTCACTCAGCGAAAGAATGATCTCTCTTTGAATACCAAAAAGAACGTCATTCATCGGAATAGGGTAGCGATCGACCCCAATCTGAAGTTCGTTGTCAATTGGAAATCCCCACGGGCTCGGACGCTTTTCATCAACTTCTGCAAACTGATCGAGAGGAACATTTTTCTTATTGCTGGCCATTTCGATCAGTTCCCTGTCATAAAAACCAATTCCCATTTCATTAGCAAGGGCTTTTCCGATGATTCGTCCATTGCTTCCATACATACGATTGATTGTGATAATACGTTTATTCATACAGGTTCCTCCTCTCGAAATATACATTTTTTATTTGTCTCTATCATAGTACAATTTTTGGATAATTTCAATAAAAATATTAAATAAAATAAAAATAATATATATAATATTAACATATCAATCGAGGCGCTTCGTTATACAGGATAAAATATAGTTTCTGTCGAGAAAGAACGCTCACAGTGGAAAACGGTCGAACGAATTTTCTTGACTGAAAAGATGGCAAAAAGCTATAATATTCCTGTCAGTAAAAACAGTACTGGAAAAAATTACTTGACATATCTACGCATATTAAATATAATTTGCTTATGCATTACAGAAATGTTACAAAAAAATAAATTATGAAAAAAAGACATAATGAAAATGCAAGGAATGTTTAAGTATGAGAAAAACAAGATTGACAGGAACCCATAACGATAAGGATAAAAGCGGCAGAGAACACAATTCGTCTTTTCATAGCTTTGTTTCTCTGAGTGTCTGTGCCCTGACAGTGATCGCCGTAACAGGTGGATGCAAGCTGGCAGGAACTGAGAAACATAAAGTATATGCCGCTTCAGAGAACGAAAGCAGCAGCCTGTACAGTGAAGATGCGGATTATGACCTTCCGTCAGGGATTGCGGGTGTGGTTTCCGGAGTCAATGCAACGCCGGCAGCAGGTTCGACCGTAAACCGTATCGGAATTTCCTGCGATGACGTAATTGTTGGTCAGCGTGTGCGAAAAGTTACAAGCAGTGCCGTAGAAATGAATGTCAGTGAATCTATGGCGACGACTGTGGATACATTTGATGCAAAAGTTGTTTCTGCATCGTCTTCCGCAAAACTGATGTCGGATGAGGATTATGAGAATCTTCTTCAGATTGTAGAGGCAGAAGCGGGCACAGAAGATCTGAAGGGAAGGATCCTGGTTGCAAATGTTATCATGAATCGTGTGAAATATCCGGAATTTCCGGACAATGCAACAGATGTTATCTGGCAGTACATAGATGGTGTGGCACAGTTTTCTCCGATCGCGGATGGAAGGATTTCGGAAGTAGTTCCGTCGGATGAGACGAAAGAAGCAGTGAAACAGGCACTGGAAGGTGTGGATTATTCAGATGGAGCACTGTTCTTTATCCAGAGATCTGCTGCAGCGAAGAATAATATTCAGTGGTTTGACAAAAATCTTAAAAAATTATTCAAGCACGGTGTACATGAATTTTACACTTATCCGGAGGCTGCACAACAGTAGCAGATGTAAGCAACTTCAAAATTATGTTATTGTTTAGATATTTATAAAGAGCCCGAAGGATCAGAAAGTTCCTTCGGGATTTTTGTATAATTGGGTATGGAATTTTACACGGTAACGTGGTATACTATGACGCAAAATGGTGACTGCAGACAAAATGTGAGTAAAACCTAAGAAAACCCCAAGAAAGGAAGGAAGGATACATGCAGGTATTATATAAAAGCACAAGAGGAAAAGGTGAGACAGTAACTGCTTCCATGGCAATTTTAAAAGGACTTTCTGAAGATGGAGGACTGTTTGTCCCGACTGAGATTCCGAAGCTGGATGTGCCGGTAGAGAAGCTTGCACAGATGACATATCAGGAGACTGCATATGAAGTTATGAGTCGTTTCCTTACAGATTTTACAGAAGATGAACTGAAAAACTGTATTGCGAATGCATATGATGAAAAATTTGACACAAAAGAGATTGCACCGCTTCATGAGGCAGATGGAGAATATTTCCTGGAACTTTTCCACGGCGCAACGATTGCATTCAAGGATATGGCACTTTCTATCCTTCCACATCTGATGACGACAGCAGCCAGAAAGAATCAGGTCAGCAATGACATTGTGATTCTTACTGCTACATCCGGAGATACAGGTAAAGCTGCTCTGGCAGGTTTTGCAGATGTACCGGGTACAAAGATCATCGTATTCTATCCGAAACACGGAGTAAGTCCGATTCAGGAAAAACAGATGGTTACACAGAAAGGTGATAATACTTATGTAGTAGGAATCACAGGAAACTTCGATGATGCCCAGACAGCAGTTAAGAAAATGTTCAATGATCGTGAACTGTCCGCAGAACTTAATGAGGCGGGCTTCCAGTTTTCATCTGCAAACTCTATCAATATCGGAAGACTGGTGCCACAGATCGTATATTACGTATACGCATATTCAAGACTTGTTGGAAATGGAACAGTTAAAGCCGGTGAAAAGATCAATGTAGTTGTACCGACAGGAAACTTTGGTAATATTCTTGCAGCATATTATGCAAAACAGATGGGACTTCCAATCAATAAACTGATCTGTGCGTCCAATGAGAATAAAGTTCTGTTTGACTTCTTCCGTACAGGAACCTACGACAGAAAGAGAGATTTTATTCTGACAACTTCTCCATCCATGGATATTCTGATCTCCAGCAATCTGGAACGTCTGATCTATCGTCTTACTGGTGAAGATGCACAGAAATGTGCAGAACTGATGCAGGCTTTAAGTGATGGCGGAGAATATACGATCACAGAGGATATGAAAAAAGGTCTTGCTGATTTCTATGGTAATTACTGCAGTGAAGAGGAAACAAAAGAAGCTATTCATGCAACATACAAGAGCAGTGATTATGTGATCGATCCTCATACGGCGGTTGCGGCAGGTGTTTATAAGAAATATCTTGCAGATACGGATGACCATACGCCAACCGTAATTGCATCTACAGCAAGTCCGTACAAATTTACGAGAAGTGTCATGGATGCAGTTGCAGAAAATACAGAAGATATGGATGATTTTGCACTGGCAGACAGACTTTCAGAAATTTCCGGTGTTAAAGTGCCGAAGGCAGTAGAAGAAATCCGTACAGCACCGGTACTGCATGATACGGTTGTTGATGCCCCGGATATGCCGGACACTGTAAAGAAGATCCTCGGAATCAAATGATTTATAAACAGTAACCGTAAATTTGCAGTTACTGTTTACAGGTAGTATCTGATCAAGTTGCTGTGAACGAAGTGAACAGTAACTTGATATTTTTTCCAGTATTATGTATTGAAAAATCACATACAATAGAGTAAAATAAAAATAGAAAAAACATACGGGATAACTCCTGGAATGTGCGAGGCCCCTTCATAATTTGAACCTACATTGACAAATAGGGAATCCTATCATCGCTGCAGTGATGTCAGACCTCTCGTTGTGGTAGGCAGATCTGTAGTTGCGGATACCCAACCTGGCTGCGGCTAGGCGTCAAATGGAAGGGAACGGCATTCCGGGACCTGTAAAAAAAGAAATGAGTCATAGAGATATGGCTCTTTTTTTGAAGGAATATAAGAGTTCAGGTATTGGAGGAAGAAACATGGTAACACAGAGAACATTTGGTACATTGCCATCGGGGGAAGAAGTTCAGATCTATCATCTGGAAAACAAATCAGGGGCGTTCGCAGAGGTTCTGCAGTTTGGTGCAATTCTTGTAAAGCTTTGCGTGCCGGACAGAGACGGCAGACTTACAGACGTTGTTTTGGGATATGATGATCTGGCTGGATATGAGGTCAATGGATGCTTTTTCGGGGCAACGATCGGAAGAAGCGGAAACCGCATTGCACAGTCCAGATTTACACTTGACGGTAAGGAAATAGTCCTGACACCGAATGAGGGGGCGAACAATCTTCACAGCGGTCCGGATGGATTTGAGAAAAAAATGTGGACAGCTTCAGAGATTTCCGAAGACAAGAATGCAGTTACTTTTTCAAGGATCAGCCCGGATGGAGAGAATGGTTTTCCGGGAGAATTTAATGTTTCTGTTACATATGAAATGACGGAAGAAAACGAATTGCGTATTGTCTATGGTGGTGTCTGTGATCAGACAACAATAGCAAATATGACAAATCATTCATATTTCAACCTTGCAGGAGAAGGAAGCGGCAGTGCGATGGATCAGTATGTAACGATTCATGCAGAACAGTATACACCGGTTGGTGAAGGATCTATTCCTCTGGGAGAGAATGCAGCGGTAGAGGGAACTCCGATGGATTTCCGCAAGGCCCACAAGATCGGGGATGAGATTGAGGCTGATTTTGAACAGCTCAGGATCACAGGTGGATATGACCATAACTATGTGACGGATGGATACAATAAAGCAAGTATCCGTGAAATCGCAGAGGCATGGTCTGAGAAGACTGGAATCCAGATGAATGTACTTACCGACTGTCCTTGTGTACAGTTTTATGCTGCTAATTTTGTTGATCAGGAACATGGCAAAAACGGTCATGTTTATAATAAACGTGAGGCATTCTGTCTGGAGACGCAGGTTGAGCCGAATGCAGTGAATGTTGAAAATTTCCATTCTCCTATTCTGGAGGCGGGCGAGCGTTATTACTCCGAAACAATCTATCGTTTCTCTGTGAAGAAATAAATAATGTGGTTATGAATCCGATTCTTTTCATATAATGCAGTATGAAGAGAGTCGGATTTTTTTATTTTGAAGAAAAGAATAATGATTGTCGCAGGCAACGGATGATGAAAGTGCTGATCGTCATAATGATGGCAGGTATGTGGTGCATGCAGCCTGAGAAAGCATCAGCAGCAGACCCGGTGATACGTGTCCTTTTGACAACAACGGATTTCAACTCCAGATATCATCAGGAGATCACAGTATCTTATGATGGAAAAGAGATTACATATACGGCGGAAGAAGTGAAAAAACAGGGGGATAAGGTCCGCATTCCTGCACAAAAAGATGGAATCAGGATTCTGTCCATACAAAGGCAGTCCGGAACTCCGGTCTACGACGGAAGTATTGAAATTATTCCGAAAGAAGAAGGGCTGATAATAGTAAATGAACTTTTTCTTGAAAAATATCTGACCAGAGTAGTCCCGAGTGAGATGCCGGCAACTTATGAAAAAGAGGCACTGAAAGCACAGGCTGTGTGTGCAAGAACATATGCCTGGAAACAGATTCAGGAACAACGTCTTCATGAACTGGAAGCAGACGTAGATGATACTGTGAACTTCCAGGTATATGGGAATATGGAGCCACAGAAAGCTGCGACAGAAGCGGTGAGAGAAACGGAAGGACAGATTCTGTGTCAGAATGGAGAAGCTGTGGAGGCATATTATTTTTCCACATCGGCAGGTGTGACCAGTACAGACGAGATATGGGGAAGCGATGAAGCAGCTCCTTATCTCAGGAGCGTTCCGTGTAAATTTGATGAAGAAGAACCATGGAGCAGCTGGATAGTAGAACTTCCGTGGAAGATGCTGGAGGACAGGATACGTGAGAAAGGGGAAGGTACAGTACTCAGATCGGTTACTGTAACCAGACGCAGTGAAAGCGGGGCAGCTACAGCACTCGAGGCTGTGTCAGACAAAGATTCCTGCATAATAGAAAATGAATATGAGATTCGTAAATTTCTGGCACCTGTAAATTGTATGATCACGGAAAAAGATGGAACAGAAACAGCAGGAGGAAGTCTTCTTCCAAGTGCTTATTTTGAACTGGAGAGAACGCAGAATGGAAATCTCCAGGTCAGAGGAAAAGGATATGGACATGGTGTCGGAATGAGTCAGACCGGAGCAGATAAGATGGCAGAGCAGGGGTATGATTACAGAGAAATACTGGACTATTTTTTCAGAAATATTACGGTAGAAAATCTGGGATGACACAGAACACATTTCATGGTAAAATAGACAGAAATGTAGTAACTATCGGGAGAAAAAATATGGGAAAAAAAACAGATAAAAGTACGGTTGGCCTGATCCTGGGATTTGTAAAACGAATGCAGGAAGACCATATTGGTGCTTACGCTGCACAGGCGGCATATTTTTTGATCATGTCGTTTATTCCTTTTGTGCTGGTGCTTACGGCACTGGTTCAGTATACACCATTGACATATCGTATGCTCAGACAGGCAATCCTGGGATTTGTTCCATTGAATTTACAGGATTTTGTTCTTAAGATCATTGCAGAAGTATTTACCAAAAGCGCTGCAGTTGTACCGATTTCCGGATTGTTTGCATTGTGGTCATCGGGAAAAGGCATGCAGTCACTGATCGCGGGGCTCAATGTGATCTATCATGTAAAAGAAACCCGAAACTGGCTGACAAACAGATTGTATTCTATGCTGTATATGTTTCTGTTTGTGCTCGCAATCATCATAAGCCTTCTTCTTCTGGTTATGGGTAACCGTATCCATGCGGCACTCGTCATTCATGCGCCTCTTCTTGGAAGAATGCTTGGACGACTGCTGAGTGCAAAGACCTTTCTGGTGTTTGTTGTGTTGTTTCTGGTATTTCTCGTTTTGTACAGATATCTTCCAAACAGAAAGGCATCACTGAAAAGTCAGGTACCGGGGGCATTTATTATCGCAGTTGCATGGTCATTGTTTTCCTATTTCTTTTCATTGTATTTTACATTCTTTCCGAATTTCAGCAATATGTATGGCAGTCTGTCTGCATTGATCATGGTTATGCTGTGGCTGTATGTGTGTATGAATTTGCTTCTGTATGGTGCTGAGATCAATGCATATTTCGAGAAAGAATTTCGTCAGGCGCAGATGTCTTTGTGGCAGGGGATAAAAAAACTTCTTGACAGTTCGAATCTGACGA
>ERZ1673752.1587-NODE-1587-length-30856-cov-6.064121_pt1 | contig 30856 bp, 46 predicted proteins | sample MGYA00580195_ERZ1673752 | MGnify/ENA primary metagenome ERZ1673752 (study PRJEB41218, sample SAMN15661744) | gut metagenome | host: Homo sapiens | place: Canada: London | collected 2015-08-20/2019-03-30 | study: EMG produced TPA metagenomics assembly of...
GCCCTCCGATATGAATTAAATCCACAACTCAATCACCTTTCCCTTTCTCAAGCATTGATATTTCAACATTTAGCTTAAAAACGCCCCAAATTTTAATTATTTTTGTTTTTTAATGCTAGACTATGCCTTTACTTCGTTATCTTTTTCTTTTTCTTGTAATTTTGCTTTTAAATCTTGATTTTCGCTTTTTAAAAATGCTTTTTCAACTTCAAGCTGTGCAATCTTTAAAGCAAGTTCATTTATTATAAAATCTTTATCCATTTTTTACTCCTACAATTTTAACATTAATGCACTGTTATCGCCGTACATATCATATCCAGTTACAATCAAAGTTGTTTTTAGCAAATAAAATGTTTTGTCAGCTACTTTTGTCGTTTTATCAGTTATATATTTTTTGTAATCATATTCTTCTACGTAACTGTTTGACGTGTCTATCGCTTTTAAGCTATCAAACATATAATCTCCCGTTCTAGTTTGAACTCCTATTAAAAGATACTTACAATTACTTTCTTTAGTTCTAGTACCTGTTTTTATTTGTAAAAGAGAACTTAAACCCATTTCTGCAATTAAATTTTTCATCTTTTCTATATCGTTTTTATCTGCTAAATTTGAAGTATCAACTGTTTTTTGTGCAAGTTGATTTACACTTGAACTTACTAAAGAAATGTCTTGTAAAATTTTATCCTGCTTTTCTTCTGTTGCTATTGTTATTTTCTCTAAAGCCATTTTAATCTCCTCACTAACTCATCAAAGATGTTATTTCATCCAATGTACCTCTTACGATACATAACTTTCCATCTACATTTTTTAAAGCATAAAATTTATCGTTATTAATATCCAACTGTTTAAAATCATCGCCTAAGAAAAGTTTAAGTTGCGTTAAAAGTGCTATTCCTATTGTTTCATCTATGGTTGCTAAAAATGTTTCTAATGGTATCATTCTATCTTTTAATGACATTATTTCATATGTTTGTATGTGTTCTAAATTGCTTTTTAAATATTCTATTTCCTGTGAAATTTTAGTACCGTCAAAACTCTTTACTAACTTATCAAATTCAGCTATCTTTTTTTCTCTTTCCGTTTCTGATAGTTTTCTTTTATCTTCCGATTCGGTTAATAAAGTGTTAAGCCTTGTCATTTCATCAATTTTACCCGTTGCGGTTTGCACTTGCTCGTTTAAAGTTCTTTGTAGTTCATCAACTGAGTTTTTAACTTGTTTTAAAGCTTCAAGTTGTTGTGTATAGGTCGATATTTTTTCCTCTCTTGAACTTTCAGCTTGTACTCTTTTTTGCTCTTCTTTTTTTAAGTTGCTATCTGTTTGAGATAAAGTTTGTATAAATCCCTCAACCCTTGATATAACTTGTGTTGAATTTCTTTGTCTTTCTATTTCTTTTTCAATTCTTTCTTTTTCAGCCTTAACTCTTTGACTTTCAACTTCTAAGATATTCTGTAAAGCGTTCCTCATTTCTGCTAAAGATAAATTTACATTGTGCATTGTAACTTCGTTTTTATTGCGTACCTCTGCTATAAGTAACTCTCTTATAGTACCACCGTTGAACAAGTCTTGTTTTGTTAAATTGCTATCTGTATCAGTATAGATTGTAAACTCATCTTGAGATACACCTTTTACAAATTTAGCTTTTACATAAAAATCATTTTGAACTGGTTTTGATATACTGTGAAAATCTTTTATACTTGCAAAGTAACCTTGAATATTAAAAAGTCCGTTTTGAATTTTTATATCATTTTCGCCAATTACTACCTTACAAGCATTCCCAACATCTTTAGCTATTCCCTCGCTTACTAACTGTGAATAAATCTTTGCGTCCATTTCAGCCGTTATATAATTTTCGACATCATCACTTACCCTAATATTGATTGGTTGTAATGCCATTTGTTACCCCCTTTCTAACTTAAAAGAGGAAGTTATAAACTCCCTCATTAGTCTTGCCATTTACCTATTTCTTTCCAAAGTTTTGGAAAAGAAAATGGGCTTTTACCGTCTGCTGGCTCATCTCCAACATATTCATAAACTTTGTCATTAAAAATACAATATCTGTCGCTTTCTAACTCTGTACCTTTCTTATAAGTTTTTTCATTATTATAAAGGTCTGGCTTAGTCTTTGGTAAAAGTGGATTGCGTGGTTCTTCTTTTCCGTTAGGTATCTTTTCCCAATACTCATTAGATAAATTCGGCATTATACCATAATCGCTTTCGTGTTCTTTTTTACATCTAAATAAAAGTTCTTCATTTGCTACAAATTGTTTTACAATAGCACCTATTTTATATTTCTTTCTATCTTCCCACTTATCATAGAATTTTAAGTTTTTATACTTTTCTTCATCACTTGAATTTTCGGTTATCTTACTTAATAACTCGTTTTTCATTTCATTTTCAATTTCTTTTTCAGTTTTAATTTCTTCTAAAGAGTTTACAAAACTTTCAAAATTTTCTTTAAATTCATCTTTTACATTAGTTTTGATTTCTTGAAAATCATCTCTCATTGCTCTAATGTCCCATTCTCCACCAAATTTCGTTGCTATAATATGTGTAATTTTACTCATATTGTACCTACCTTTCTTCTAATTGCTTTATTTTAAGTTCAAGTTCTTCAACTTTTTTACTTAATTCTTGTACTGCTTTTGTAGTAACTGCCAAAAGTCTAAAATCGTCAATACATTTTGTCCCATCAGCTTGTGTATAAACTAAACTATCATCAATCTTTTCCAACTCTTGTGCTATAATACCTATTTTAGTGTATTTTTTCTGCTTTCGTTTAGCTTTTTTCTTCCAAGCAAAAGATTTAAAATTTATTTTTTCGATTAAATCAAGTCCACTTTCTTTACAAATCTTTATATTTTTTTTAAGTCTTATATCTGAAACCTTGCTATCAGCTACTACAAACCAACCATGAGGGTTTCCACTCGTTCCATCGTCAAAATAGATTTGATCATTGTCTAAAACGCAAACTGAAGCTACGGCATACGTATTAACACCACTAAACCTAATTACAGAGTTCTGACCTTTAATTGTACAAACTGCCTTTCCTTCTTTTTGCCAACGACCATTGTACTTAAAAGCCATTGTATTTCCACCCCATACAGTTAATAAGTTATTTTGTGATATGTCGTGTGAACCACCTTGAGATATATCGTTACTTTCAAAGAGAAAAAGTCCACCTGGAGAACCCTTGGGGTCACCATTTAATTGCATTCCTATCCCGTCATCTGCATATTTGTTTCTAGGAGCGACTGCAACAAAACCGTTTGAATTAGGTCTAAAATATCCATAATTTCCTATTTTTATAATTCCACCGTTTATTACAGCTCCGTCGATATAGTTTCCATAAAGTCTTTTAGATGTTAGCTTATTTGCTATAACATCTCCGTCTAGTTCAATTTTATTAGCTCTTATCTTTACACTTTCAGCTGATTGATTTATTTCTGAAACGATATTTTTTTTAGAAACTTTAGAGCTAATTTCTGTTGACGTTTGCTTTATTTCCGACTTTAATTCTTCAAGTCTAGGGTCATCATTTAGCTTAAATATCTGTACATCATATATATTAGCTTTCGGATTGCTACCACCACCGTTGTAAAGATTAAGCTGTGTCATATCTTGACTAGGAGTAAAAACCCAAGCGTTATTTTCTGATATTTTTCTATAATTCATATCTGAATTATATACTTTGTAATCTGCATTATTTTGTATATCTTTTGCTTTAAAAGTAACTTTGTACTTTTGACCTTTTAACAACTTTTCACAATCAAAATATATATCATTACCATTTATTTCCTTATTACTTTCTTTACAAAGATTTTTAAATTGCTTTAAATCCTCTTTCATCTCTTTAACAGTTGATTTTATTTCATTTGTCGATTGTGCTATTTCTGTTGAAATTTTATTCTCAACATTTTTAACTTTACTACTTATTTCATCAGCTTTTACATTAAATTCACTTTTAACCTTATTTATGTTGTTTTCAGCAGTCAACTTAAAGCCGTCTAAATCTTGCTTAAGTCTTGTTATTCTATCTGCATTATATTGCCCTATGTGTTCTCCTAATGAAATATCTTTTATTTCGCTATCTTCAATACCTTTATATATTATATAACTTTCTTTGTATTGCTCTGGTACTTTAAAAGACAATATATGATTAGAATAAAAAGTTGATGAATACTTCCCACCTATCAGCCTTTTATCAATAAACTTTTTAGGATATTTATATTTATAACGTCTTTTGTCATCTTTATATGTAAAGACTACATAAACCTCACAATTACCCTTACTTGAAAATTTAAAATTATATGCCTTTCCTTTTTCTAAATTAATAACCTCTTTAAAAGAATTATTTTTATTTACCGTTACAGTTTTGTTTTTTATTAAGTTTTTAGCTATTTCTGAAACACTTGAAACAATACTTTCAATGTTGTCAAATTTTTGTGAATGAATACTTGTTATCTTTTCAACTTCATCAACTTTATTTTCTAAAGAATTTATGCTTCTTGAAACTTCCCCTCTTATTTCGTCAACACTCGTCCTTAACAAAGTTTCATAATGTTTTACCTCTTTTTTTAGTTCATCAGCAATACTAACTTTTAAAGCTTGTAAAATGCTTGTTTTAAATTTTTGAAATATATTATTGACAGTTCCAGTTTCACTTTCGGAAAATTGTTGTTGAAAAGCTTCGTTTGATATAATGCTTTCTACAAAAGCTGTATCAACAATTAATTTTTTAATTTTTGCTATATCTATATTAGCTGTAATTGCATTAAGTATTTCAGTATCTGTTACAATAGCTTTAAGCCATACAACATCAGCTGTTATACCTTTTATAAGTTCTTTTTGTCCCTCTTTACTTCTAATATATTTTTCTGTTTCTGCCTTTGATAAAGATTTCACAGTTTCTACATCTAAATCTTTTTTCGCTTTTTCAATTTCTGCTTCTAAATTAGATTTAATATTTTCAAGTAATTTTTTTAAAATAACAGTACTTTCATTGATTTTACTTTCAACATTTTTGTTTATTTCTTCTTTAACTTTTTCGTTGTTTTCTCCAACTTTTCTATCAATTTTACTTTCAACATTTTTTTCTATTTGTCCCTTAATCAAATCATTACTTAATTTAATTTTTTTCTCTGTTTTATTAAGTACAGTATCTGTTAAACTTTTTAGTTTATATCCAAAATCAACTTGAATATATCTAAATTCCATCGGACTAAAAGTATAACCTATAACATCAATTCTTTTGTGAATGTTGTAATCTTCATAATAAATCAAACAAGTATCGTCAATATCTAAGTTATATGAATTGATTTCATCAGTTCCAACAAGTGTAAAATTTTCTTTCGGCAAGTCTATTTTATGGACTTTAAACAAATCTTGTCCATATTTTTCAAGTTCTTTTTGTGTTCTAAAACTATCTGTATATTCTCTATAATCAGCTAAGACAAAAGGATATTCATTAATTAAAGGACTTTCGACAACAGTTTCAAAAATAATATCCCTATCTTCTTCTTTGTCTGACCTTTTATTAGACCTCATATAAAGTCTAGTAGCCACAGAATCGGCATCTTGTTTAATGTTTATATCACTAACATTTTTTCTATTAGCAATAATATACTCGGTATCTTTACCACGTCTGGAAAGATATTTTATATTATAATTATCTAATAAAAATGTCCCTTGCCATAAAGTTGAAATAGAATGTTGTGTATCATAAAGAATATCGAAAAGCATTTTATTTTCAAGATTTATAGTATGAATATCTACTATATCTGAATAAAACACAAAATTATTTTTATCTGAAATTGTACTTGATATACCATCAAAAACTTGAGAGCAACTTCGATTGTTAAATGAAAAGTTTTTTACAAATAATTTTCTACTCAAAAAAGCTATATGTTTCGCATAAATCTTTACGCCTTTTACTAACTTTTGAATATCTGTTATAAAAAATAATTGTTGTCCGTGTCTTGGCGTATCGCATTTTATAAATGCAAACTTTTTAAATAAATTGTGTACTTTTTCTTTTTTTCCATCTTCAAAAGTAATTTCGTGTACTAATGGATATTCAAATTCTATATCATATCTGCCGTTTTTTTCTTCAACTAATTTATCATTCTTTGCATATCTTAAAGCTATATATTCATTGTCTTTTCTATTTATTTGTAAGTAAATCATTAAATACATACCTCCAACTCACTATAAATTTAGCGGTACAATTATTCAAAAGTATCGGATTGACGCCAATATCTAAGTGAGGAATTTTACCACCAAGAAAAATGCTGTTTTTTAAATTTCCTTTCATATCAGAAATCTCAACATTTTCCAAGTCAACATTATAAGGTTTTATTTCACTTGCTTTAAATTCCATTTTTATACCATTTATAGCTATACTAAAGTCATTGCTTGTTGGTGTTATTACCATCTTAGGATATAATTTTGTATGTCCCTCATTTACTATAACCCCATTTCCACTGATGTTTATGTTTTCAGAATTTTTACAACAAAAAGGTTGTAACACAAAATGTACCACAACCTTTTTAATATCATTTTTAAATTTTTCAACAGTAAAATTATTTATAAAACCTCTATAAGAAAATGTAGTATTATTAAAATAAATTTCTGCCATTTTTCCAAGTTTAAAATAATTCCCTAAATTTTTAACATCTTTTGTATAAAATGTTATATCTACATTCAATTCATTAAGCATACTTAAATTTTCTAAATTAAAACCATCTTTATTGAATTGTTTTGTAAGTTCATAATTTAAACTCACATTTAAAGAATTTATAACAGAAATTCCCGTAAATTTTATATTATCATAAATAATATATAATTTTTCGGTATATTTGTTTAATTTAATTTCTTTCATCAAATTACCTCTTTGTTTAATTCATATTTCATTTCTTGCATTATCTTTCTAATATCTCTATCATCTCTAATAACTACATTATCAAAATGAACTGTTACTTGTTGTTTTATTATCTTTTCCTCTTTTCTACCGCTTAGATTTTCAATACCTCTATAAACAGGTTGCATCTGTTTTCTAACTTCCTTTTTAATTGAATCAATCATTAATCTTGTACTAGCTATATGATTAGTTATTTTTGTACCAGTAGGCAAGTCCATAATATCGTCGCCTCTATTAGTTCCTAACATATATCCTCTTGTACCTTTAGGCAAGTCAAAAAGTTCCCAACCCATCTCGTTTACTCTTGTTCTGATATGTCCTCCGTTTGCAAAACTAGGTAAATGATTAGTTCCACTTGCATATCCTCTTAGGTAGTTAGTTCCACTTGCATATTCTGTTGGTGCGGGTCTGCCACTCGCACTATATACACTTCTTATGTTAGACATAACACCACTATATCCATAAGACGAAAAACCAACTGTTACTCCTATATTTTTATTATTATTTATCCAAGCAACTCGACTTTTAACTTCATCTAAATTAGTTATCGCTCCTTTGCCGTCAACTTTAACTTCTACTTTTTCATTGCCCAACTTAATCAGCTTAGTTGTAGTTCCGTCTGCGTTTTTCCCTAAATCTTCAATAGTTCCGCCCGTTCTTTTAATATATCCTTGTAATTCGCTAAAATGACCATTTGACTTAGAAACAACCCCCTCTAAATTTAATAAATTTTGTCGGTTGGTATATTCGTGTGTTTTTTTCAAACTTTCTAATGCCTTTTTTTCTTCTTCCGTTCTTGCGACTATATGTCCTGTTTTTTGGTCTATTACCCCTTTTATTTTACCTGTTGTTTCATCAATGGATACATACATTTTTTTGAAAGTTTTAGTTGTTTCATCAAAAATTGTGTAATAACCTGTTTTTGTAACATTCTGTAAATCGGTACAACTTTGTCGTTGTCCCTCAAGTTCTTTTTGCCAATTTTTTTCACGATTGCTTAATATTTTTCCGCTAACTTCATCAATTTCTTTTGCCATTTCTGGATATTTTTCCTTGATAACTTCAAGTAGTTTTTGATAATGTTCTTGGGCGTTGTTTAATTCCTCGTCCCTTTTCTGTTTCATCAATTCTATGTTTTTTTCCGCTTCTTCTCTTTCTTTTCCAGAAAGTTCGGGTAACTTTTCTTCAGCTAATTTTATTTTTGTATCCCACAATGCTTTTATATCTGCAATTTCTTTATCAGCTTGTGCTTTCTTTTCTATCAATAACTTGCTTTGACCCTCTAAATCAAGCTTTCCAAATTCATTTATAAATTTTTCTTGCATATATAACAAATCTTCTTTTGTTTTAGCTGAATTATCTAAACTAATTTTATTAGCTTCTTTTTCTATTTCAATTAACCTTTGTGTTTCTTCTTCTGTCAATTTTCTCTTTTCATCAAAAGCCTTTCGATGTATTGCTTGTGTTTCTTCTTTTAATTTTTCTAAATGTTTTATCTGTGTATCAGCATCTTTATTAAGCCAATCTAATAATTTTTGTTCTTCTTCATCTAAAATTCCATCTCGTGATAAAGCCTCTCTAGTTGCACCCTCAATTTCTTTTTTCTTTTCTTGCAAAACTTTTATAGCTTCATCGCAAGTATGACTTATTTGTTCTACAACTCCGTTATACATATTAATTTTAAATTCTTGTTTTGATAACTTTGCAAGTTCTAAATTAAGTTTCCCTGAGCTTTCTCTTGCGACTTGTACTTTTTTTGCAAATTCAGTTGATAAATGTCCTGTTTCAGAAAATTTATAGCCTTGTTCTTCAAGTTCTTTGTTTGATAATTTTGTTGTACCTGTTAATAAGTTTATCCATTTATCCCATAAATTCAAGTTATCTTTTGCATCAAGTATTGTTGCATTACCTCTACTCACAACATCAGAATAAGTTTTCCAAGCTCCTATACCAGCAGTTAATGCGACAGTTACCCCTATTGTTGCTGGATTTAATAAACCCATTCCTTTAGTTGCAAGGTTCACCGCACCAGTCATTTTATTTACTCCTCCAGCGGTTTCTAAAGCTTCAGCACCTAATTTAGTTAGTTTTCCCATATTACCTAAGCCACCTAAAGCAAGTTTTATCCCTACAAGACCTGCTCTAAATTTTTGCAATAGTCCAACAGCTTTAAACAATCCACCTGCACCAGCGGTTAAAACTACCAATGTTGCTATTAATTTTTTCAAACCACCGTCCATATTTCTAATACCACTTATAAAGCCTTTAGCCGATTTCATTAATTCCAAAAGAATAGGTAAAAATTCAACAGCTAACTCTCTAGCTACATTTGAAAATTGATTTTTAAGCATTTTTAATTGACTTTCAGTAGTCTTATATCTCTTTTGTGCTTCTGTTTCTAAAGCGGTATTTTCTTGCCACGCTTTTTTTGATAAGTTCAAGTTCTTTGTTAGTTCTTTATGTCCTCCAGCAAGTCTTAATACTGTATCTCTTAATCTTACCTCTTTTATTCCTAAAGTATCTAAAACAGGTGTAATATCCTGTCCGCTTTCTTTCATCTTACCTAATCCCTCTACAACAAGCCTTAAGGCTTCACTAGGATTATTCTTTACTATTTCTTTGAATTTATCCGCACTAACTCCAGCTATATTAGAAAAATTTTGTAATTGTTGACCACTTTCTTTTGCCATTTTTTTGATTTCTTTATCAGTTAATCCTGCTTCCTTACCCATTTTTCTAAATTCTTCGCCTGTACGTCCACCAGCTCCTAAAACTTTCATCATAAACTTGCCCATAGCTGTACCGCCTTTTTCGGAAGCTATACCAACACTTGTTAAAGTTGCTGATATACCAGCTATTTGATGGTCTGTTAATTTAAAGTTAGCACCCATACCTGCCAAGGCGTGCATCATACTCACAATATCGGCTTCTGTTGTAGCTGTATTATTACCTAAATCAACGATTGTACTAGCCAATCTGTCTATATTTGACTTATCCATACCAGTAATATTTATATATTGTGCTAATAATTTCGCCGCCTCATCACTTGCTAAATTTGTACTATCGCCTAACTTAATCATAGTTTCTGAAAATTTTTCAATATCGTTAATACCAATACCTAATTGTCCTGCCATTTCCATTACTTTTGCTATTTCATTAGCTGACTGTGGCATACGTTCTGACATTGATGTTATAGTCTTTTTTAATTTTTCAAATTGTTCATCTGTTGCATCAACAGTTTTTCTCACACCAGCAAAAGCACTCTCAAAAGTTATCGCTTCTTTAATTCCAAAACCCGCAAATAAAAGTCCTGGAGCGGATATTTTTAATAAAGCATTACCCATCTTATTATAAGCTTCTGATGTTTTAAGCAACTGTTCTCTGTATTTTTTTACGCCCTCTATTTGTTTTTTTATTGTATCTTTTTTAAATTCTGAATTAGCCTTTTTTTGACTAATAGTGCAGTTTTCCAACTCTGCTCTAGTTAGTTTCATTTCACTTTTTAACTTATTATGACTTTCTTTGTTTTTATCAATAGCCTTGCTATGTGTATCAACTTTTTTTATAAGTTCTTTTTCTGTGTCAATTCTTCCGTTAATAGTACTTTTTAATTCTTTGTGTGCTGTACTGTTTTCTTTTAGGCTTGTAGATAAATTGCTAACTTTTTTCTTATGTTCGTCTATACTGTTTCCAACTGTTTTTAAGACGTTTTTATTGTTTTGATAAATTTCGTTTTGTTTTTGAAATTCTTTTCCGTTTTCTCTACCTGCCAATTTTAATGTATCTAAACTTTTTTTAAGTTCTTTATTTTCGTTCTTTAAACTCTTTTGAAAAGTAGTTAAATCATTTAATTTTTGAGTTTCTTCTTTATAAGAAGATACTAATTGTTTTCTACTTTGATAAAGTTCTTTTATAGATTTTTGATTATCTTTATGATATTGTTTATTTTTACTATATTTTTCTTGATAACTTTTTAGGCTGTTTTCTGCCTCTTTTAAAGACTTCGTTTCGTTACGTCTTTCTTTTTGTAATTCTTTTGCAATTACTAATTGTTGTTTTAACTTCTCTTTTAGTAAATCATTAGACTTTGAATAATGGTTTTGTACTCCCTGTAATGTTTTATAAGCATCTCCCTCTTTTTTCAAAGTGTCTTGACTAACTTTATAAGCTCTGTTAAGCGCATTTAATTCTTTGTTTACACTTTTAATAACTTTTGTGGCGTCATCTCTTGCACTTATTTCAACTGTTAATTTTTTTGCCATTATTCAAAATCATCTCCTAATCCTACCATATTTACAGTTTCATTTTCTTTTTCTTCTTCACCCTTATTGATTTCATTATGAATTTTCATCATCTTGTTTATTTTTCTATAAGTTGCATTTAAAAATTCCTTTTCGCTTTTATGAAGAATAACGGTATAAAAATAAAAAAGGAAATCTATATCTATTTCTTTTTCTTCTTCATTTTCATTTTCAGTTTCAGTTTCTTTTTTTTTAAAGGTATTTCTGTTTCGTTTTCTTCTTCATCATCATTTTGTAAAACACATTTGACAAAACAAGTTAATGCAAAATCTGATAAAGTAAATAATAAATTCATCTTATCTTTTTCATTCAAACTATATACAAAATCGTCTAAAATTTTTTCTTTGTCGTTTTTATCTCTAATCATACAAGCTATCAAATCAAGCATATTTTCTGCTCTATATTCTAAAAATTTTCCACCATCTAACATAATTCCGTGTCCTGTATGTTTTTGATATATTAAAAAACTTTCCATTGTTACGTTAAAAATATATGTTTCATTCTTCCACATTACTTTTAAGCTATTATCTTGTATTTCTGCCATTTTTCTTATCTCCTTTAAAAATTAATGCAAATAAAAAGGGGACATTAAAATCCCCTTTATTTTGTTTAGTTTTAGTCTGTGATTATTTTTTCATTAGGTAACAATACTTTTTCATAAAATTTTTGAATTACATCTGGTTTTAATTTTTCTTCATCTTTTGTAATAAATCTTGCAATATCACCACTCATCAGTGGAATAGCTTTCCCTTTTAATTGAATTTTCCCGAATTCAATGCTTCCTGTTTTAGTGTTATGTGTTACACCCTCGTTTGACAATTTGCAATTATAAAAAATTCCAAAACCTCTATCTCCGTCTGAATATGAATATTCAAATAGTATTGCAATCGCATTTTGACTATCTTCTGTGTTGATAGTAATTCCGCCGTTTTCTATTGAGCTACCCTCTAACATATTTTGAATTTTCGGCAAATATTCTGCCATTGTCAATGTTAAATCATAAGCTATAGGAATTGATATTTTCGTATCTGGCTTATCATCTGAATAGGCTTCTCCCTCCGCTTTTTGAGGCGTATATTGAAAGCTTTCAATTCCCTTTACAAACATTGGTGTTCCATAAGTTGTTTCTCCAGTTTCGTCTTTAGTTAATAATGCGAAATGTACATTCTTACAACCCATAATTCTTTTTCTGCTTGATTTTATTGCCATATTATTATTCACTCCTTACATATTTTTTTGAAAAAGAAAAACAAGTATTATATCCCTTTTCTTCTTTTTCTGTTCCTATATACATTAAGTTCGTTACCTCAATTTCCCTCAAGGCTTCGCTAACTAAATGATTAATTTCTAATATTTTATTTTGGAAATAAACATTTATTATAAAATCAACTTCTACAATATCAACAAAATCATCTGAACTTTCAGAATCTTCTGTTGTGTAGAAATATCTAATACTTTTGTCTAAATCCGTTTCTTTTTCCAAATAAAAAGTTGGAATATTTGTAATCTTTTCTAACTTTTCAAAATCTTTTTTAACTTGATTAAAGTAACTTTTCAATTTCTTTCTCCAAATCACTTATTAATTGTCGTTCAACTTTAGCCTTGTTTTTTTTGACCGATTTATCAAACCAACCTTTATGCTTATCAACATATCGTTCCGTTGGGCGTCCATACATATGCAAATTAAAACCCCAATGATTGTACCAAACACCTTTCCACTTTTCCCAATCTGAATCGCCAAAGGTACTATTAAAACCAACCTCAACAACCTTTAAAGTCTTTTTATCTATTTTATTTTGTACTTCAACACATTCACTAGCTGTACCTGTTTTTTTAGGGGTATCATTTTGAATTCCTTTTTTTAATTCATCAGCACCATTTTGTAAAGAATCTATACTTATAAATCCTTTGCGTTCTATTTTAGAAAAATGGTCTATAAGTTCGTCTATGCCGTCAATTCTTAGTTTCGCCATAAAACTCTCCTCTGATTTCTAACACATTATCATTTACAACATTAACATACTTGATATTAAATTCTTTATTATCAAAAATAACATTCCCTTTAAAATCAAGTCCTTTAAGTGCTTTTCTTTTTCTAACAAAAAAAGTTATTTTTTGTACGTTTCTTTCTTTTTCTGTTGATAAATATTCTGTACCATAAGCATATTTTAATTTTGCTCTTGTGTCGATAAAAACAGTCTTATTCTTAATCGGCTTTCCGTCCTCGTCTTTTTCTATTCCGTTACCTTTTAAATTTAAAACTAGCCTAATTTTTTCTTTAAATTCACTAGTCTTAAATCTCATTCTATAATTTCTTTCATCAAAACTACTCATCAAGTACCCCCTATTCAGAAAACTTTAATTGTTGAATAATGCTACTTAATGGATTATCATTTTTTAAAGTATAGAATTTTTTAGTCGTTTCCTCACGATTTATATAATAAAAATGGACGAAAATAGAAAGTGCAAGAAAATATAATTTATTATTTTTTTGTGTTTCTTTTACACCCGCATTTTTCAAGTATTCCTCTCCACTCTCTATCAAAGCCTTTATCAAGTTATCATCATCTTCAAAATCTACATTCAAATAATTTTTTACTAAATCTAATTTTGCTTTTTCGTCCATTTTTTATTACCTATGCTCCTTGTGTAAATTCACCTTTGACAACCGCTTCTTTATCGACAGCCTTAGTGTCAAATCTCATTCTTGCTTTAATACCTACTCTGTCTTTAGTCCAAAAAGCGTCGCCAACTTCGTTTGTTTCTATTGTTCTTCCCTCTCTTTCAAAGTGTGTAACAGCTTCTTCTAAAGCTCCAACAAAGAAAGGTACTTTTTTCGCTTTTACTGGTAATGTTGAATCTGTTACAACAATTACTGGATATTTTCCCTCAATAGCTGTTACGTTAGGGTCTGTTATATGGTCTTTTAAAATATATCTGTCGTTTTTATCTTTTAAAGTATCCAACCAATTATAACCTGTTTGATTAGTTAATATAACTGTTTGTGGTAAAAGTGCAGGGTCTATTTTTGTATTTAAGATTGTTTTAATATCATCATAGCTTTTAATAGCAACCGCTGAATTATATGTTGCATCAACAACTGTCAAAATTGCTTTATTTTCTGTTGCAACTTCTTTTTTTGCTATCCAATCTATTAAATACTTTTTAATATTTTCAGTTGTATCTTTTAAAAGTTCTCTAGTCATAGAAATAATGCCACCATATTTTACAACTTTATAATCAACTTTTTCAAATTGTGGCGTTGCAACTTCTTGGAAAACTCCTCCCTCTTCAACTGAAGCAAAAGGAACATTATCAGCATTTTTTTCAAAAACCCTTGAACCACTTAAAGTATTAACTTTTTCAACTCTTATATATTTCTTTAAAGAATTTAAAGCTCTTTTCTTTTCATTGATTTTTGTTGAAATATCTTGTGGAACAATCAAGCCTCCGTCTGCATCAACACTTTCTTTCATTTCATCAGAAATTTTCCCTGTCTTAATAAAGTTCACAAAATGTTCTACAAAATCAACTACTTTTTTTTCAGATTCTTTAGGCAACATCATTCCTTTATCTTCGATTTCTAATCTTTCAGCATCTTCAATCTCAACTAAATTTTCTAATTGAGTTCTTAAAGTTTTAATTTCATTGACGATAGTTTTTGCTTCTTCAACTTTTCCTTGTTCGTTTAAAACTTTTGCCTCTTCCGTTTTAGAATTGATTAAATTAAAAATTTTTCTTTGTTCTTTTGTCATTTTCTACCTCCAAAATATTTTTTATAATTAAGCTAATGCAATAGCTAAATCAACATCATATTGTCCTTGTTCTTTTTTATTTTTTTCTTCGTCCTCATCTTCGTCCTCATCTTCGTCCTCATCTTCTTCCGTTGTATCTTCAACAACAATATTTTTAAAGATTTTTGACGCCTCTTGTCCGTTCATTGCTTTTCCCTCTTTCATAACTTCTTTAAGTTCATCTCTTGAAAGATTAGAAAAATTTTCGTAAATATCCAAAATACTCTCTTCCGTTTTGTCTAAAGTTTCAATAGTTTCTTGCAAGTCATCAGCATTTCCATAAGTCATACATAAAGGTTTATGTATTAAAAAAAGACTTCCCGTATCCATTACAATTTTTTCACTAGCCATAGCTATAACAGTTGCTATGGAAAAGCAAAAACCTTGTATATGAACAGTTAAGTCTTTTATCTTTTTTAACTCATTATACATTGCAAGTCCACAATTAACATCTCCACCATAACTAGCTATATGCAAGTTGACTGGTTGTTCTGTGTCAATTTCTTTTAGAATATCCTGTAATGTTGTAGGGGAATTTTCCCAATCTGAAATATCTCCATAGATATAAATATCATTACTTTTATTCTCGATTATTGACGTTTTGTTTTGTATCTTCAACTTCTTTTTCATCTCCTTTCTTTTCTAACTCTGAATTATTTTTATATTGATTTCCTACCTCTGTAATCGGTATATAGTTTCCATTACAAATTAAAGTATCTCCACCATCTACACTATCTAAGTCTAAAAGTTCTCTGGCTTCGTTTGGTCTGTAAATCGCATTATTCACACCCTCTTTTAGCACTTCCATTTGTTCTTTAGCACTTAATCTCAAAATAGCTTTTTCGTTAAATTTAAACCTTGAATTTTCCATATCCATTAATTTATAATTGATTTCTTCTTCATAGTGTTTTAAAATATACATCAATGTATCAATATAAAAACTTGTATTTTGAAATTCTATGTTGGTATTTCCTGTATAATCATTTAAAAAATAAGGTTTTATACCAAATAAACTCGCTATTTGATTACTAATAAATTTCTTGTTTTCCAAAAATTGAGCGTCATTCAAATTTATATTTAAAGGTTTAAGCTCCATAGCTGGATTAAGAGGAATGATATTATATGCTCCCTCTTTTCTTTCAACATATCTTTTAATCAAATTAGACATTTGATTGACCGCCTCTGGCTTTAATTCAGAGGTATAATTTAAAACTGCTTTACCTGTCATTCCATTTTCAAATAAAGTTTTCAAATAGTTTTCACCCTCTTTAGAGGTTGCCAAAAGATTGTAAAGTTGTTCTCTAACTGATAAACCTGTTATTCCGTTTGTACTCATTGACGTCCTGAAATGTAATATTTCATCACTGCTGAAAAGATAATTTGTATCAGCACTATATTGATAATAGACTTTATTTATTTTATGAGAAACCATTTTATTATCATCTATGATAATATTAACTCTGTTGTTATCTAAAATATACATTCCATTAAGAATAATCCTGTTACCTTTATTAGTCTTTTTTCTCTTAAAATCAAGATAAACATAAGCATTTCCATAATGATTACGTCGCATTTCTACATCAGCCCAAAAAGAAGTTGCCGTCATAAAAGGATTAGGTCTTTCTGACAACACTTTCAAATATTCATGTTCAAAACGTTGTTTACCACCTTTTGATGTTTTTTTATAAGCCTTGATAGGCAATTTTGCTACACTCTCAGATAATATTTTTAAACACGTATAGTACGTGCTTTCTCCAAGTGGATTTTCTTTTTCTTTGCTAACTTCCGTAAACCACTCTAAACCTATATCCTCGTTTTTTACCTTAACAATCTTTTTAAGTTCTATATTTGTAAAAGGTATTTTCAAAAATACACCCCCCTTATTTGCATATAAAAAACGGTTATCAACTAATAATTAACAACCGCTTGTGATTAGTACAAAACAAAAACGTCTTGTACATAAAAAAATAAAAATATATAAAAACCAAAAGAACGAATGTAAACACACTCGTTCTTTTAGGTAAATTTTTAAAAAGGATTTTTATTATGAATGAAATCAAAAAGAAATAAACTTTTAACTATTTATATTATAACATACATTTTAGCCTTTTAACTGTAATAAAACTGCAATTTTTATGCAATATCATTTTTCATCTAAAGCTGTTCCAAGCTTATTCAAAGCATATTTTTTTATGTTTGCGACCTGTCTTTCTGAATAATGGATAATATTATATGCTATATCTTGTATAGATGTTCTTTTCAAATAATATTCCTCAATTACCGTTAATTCATTTTTTGACAATGTTTCAAACGCTCTAGTCAAAAGTCCATATTCTTTTTCAAGTGAATGTATTTCTTTTTCTAAAATCTCAATTTTCTTTTGCAAATCATCTTTTTCACTCAAATATTTATTAATTTTTCTCTCAAAAGAATTACAATCACTTGTGCCAAATTTAAAACTTGTTGTATTAGATGTGCAACTTTCAACCATTGATTGTAATTCTTCAATTTTATTTTTTTTATCATCAATCTTATTTTGTTTTGCTATAATCTTAACTTCAATAATTCTATAAGATTGTATTCTTTCCTCTAATTTTGACATTTTTTTAGACATTTTATTCCACCTTATTTATATAACATATTTTTAGGCTTTTTTGTCAATAGCTATTCCGTTATTAACTTTTATTTCCACAATTACCTCCTATTTCAAATCACTTTCCTTAACAAATTGACCGTCTATCATTTTGCCTTTCCTGTTAGCTATTTCGTTATATGCACTCTCGACACAATCTTCAAATTTTAAGTCATAGCATTTGCAAATAGATAATAAAATAGCTAATGTTGCGCTAACATCTTCGCTTGAATACAAAAACATTTCACGATATATTTTAAAACCTAAATTTTGTAAAAACATTATTTTAGGAAGTACATTTATTTGTTTGATTTCTAATATAGCTTTATAAAATCTATCTAAATCAACTTTTTTATCATCTTCTAGCAACATATTTCCTATAACTTGCGTTACCCATACATCACCTATACTATCAATAATATCATCTTTTTTATCCTTGCAAATTGCTTTAATAAGTTCGCTTGTTTCTTCTATTGTTTTAATTTTTTGTCCTTCAACAGTACCTTTCTTGTCAATATTTCTTTCTTTCGCCCATTCAATTATTTTTTTATTTAATTCTTGCATTTTCCTTTAACTCCTTTCGCCACTTCTTCAAGTGTTACACCTGTTTCATCATAAATTGCATTTTTCATATCATCAAGTGTTAAGTAATCTTTTTGAATACTATCCATTAATTCAACAACACTTTCAACAAAATCGCCTAATCTCTTTTTACCAAATCCATATTTATCTCTTAAAATCATCAATGATAAGTACATAAATTGATAACTTGCAAATTTTATAGCCTCACTTGTTGCACTAGATTTTAAATTATCAATTTGACTTTGATTGAGATTATAAATAGCCTCTTTCTTTAGCTTATTTTTTCTACGTTCAGCCCTATTCATCTTTACTCCTTTTTGTCTATATATTCTTTTAAATCATTTTTTGCACTTTTAAAATAATAAAAGAACACCTTATACAAAATATCTTTTAACTTTTTATCTTCAAAAGTATCTAAAACAGCACTTAAAATACATCTTTCTGTTGATGTATAACTATCCCCTTGTTGATAAAAAGTTATTATATCCAAATAATACAAAGCCTTTTTATAATCTTCTAATCCGTTTTTTCTTTCTGCTCTCATTAAATATTTAATAACATTGCCCAAGCAAAAAGCAACTTTTCCTTTAAAATCTTTTGTAACTATCGTTATTATATCTAACGCTTCGAGATTGACATTAAATTGATAATGTTTTGGGTGTTCTACGTTACTCATTGTCTAACAACCCCTTATTCTCGTATATATTGCCTATTATAGTTACATCTGATTTTCTTGTATTTTCATCTGAAAAATCTTCAAAATTATAATTGTCATACTTACTTTCTACATAAATGCCAAATACACTATTTTCGACAACCCCTGTAAATGAATACTCTCCGTCTGAATATTGAACAATATCTCCCTCAAAAATTTCAACTCCGTATTTGTCTTTTAGTCCTGTTGATTGCATTAAAACAATATGCTTATTATCCAAATAAGTGATAGCTTGACCATATTCTGTATTTTTTGAAAACTGATACAAGTTTCCATTTGTATCTACAAATATATCGTTTCTAAAATCTTTTCTTCTTTTATCCCAAGCTCTAAATTTTAAATTTTTCATCTACTCCACCTCAATTTTATCAAACATATCAAGTGTTAAAGGTTCTGGTAACTTGATATTTTTTATTTCTTCATATGTGAATTGTGTTTTATATCCAGTTACATCATCTCCAACACAACCTAAAAAATATAATTTGTCAATTTTTCTATAATTAAGAAAAGTAAATCCAATTTTTTTGCCAATAAATCTTTTGTATTTTTCTTTCAATTTAAAATAATACTTTTTAGGTTCAACTTTTTTAGCTTGTTTTTTAATATCCATTAACTCTTTATAACTACAAGCTTGACGCCACTCGTTTTTATAATTTAAAAAGCAAAGTTCATCATTTTTAAACATATATTGATTCCCAAAACAAGTATAAATTTCATTTTCCTTCCAACCTAAAAACTCTGCTAATTTAGTAGGTTGTTTTAAATACTCAATTATATTTTTTAAATCATTATCGTATTTGATTTCTTTTTCTTTATCAAAATCTAACTCATCATCATTATACCAATCATAAAAATTTTGTAATTTTTGTAACGCTTCTTCTCTATTCATCTTGTATTCTCCTTGTGTATTTTACTGTATCAAGTATTAATCTAGTCTTATACAGTTTTTGCTCTGGTCTAACAACTTCCAGTATCGTCATAAATTTATGAACATCTAACTTGTTCAGATTACTAACTAACTGCATTACCTCGTATCTTGTTAGATATTCCCTTTCGTTTAAATTATTTATTAACATTACAGTAATTCTCCTAATTTTGTTCTTTTGCTTTTTTAATCAAATTTTTTAACATTTTCAATCCTCCACTTCAATTATTTTTCTTATAATAAAATTTCTATCTATTTCATTATTACAAATAACATAATTTTTAATATCTTCATAGAATTTTTTATATATTTCAAGTTCTTTTTCTATACTTGTGCCATATAATAACTCATTGATAGAAATATTACCTATTTTAGATATAGTTTTTAATCGTTCTTTATTTGGTAATGATACACCATTTTCCCAACTGTTTACATTACTTTTTGTAGCCTTAAACAGTTTTCCAAACTCTTCAAGGGTCATACCTTTATTAAGTCTAATGTTTTTAATCCTTTGCCCTACTGCTTTTTTATCAATCTTCATACTCAATTATCCCCTCTTGGATTAACTCTTTGACAAAGTTTATTGTAAATTGCATACATTCCATATCTATTTTATTATGTTTTTTTGTCAATTCTTTCTCATCAAACACAAAGCTACACATACCACCGTAACTGCTACAATGTAAGTTTAATGTATTTGTTTTTGGTATAAACATTATATGAAAAATGTTATATGAACCATATTTAATATGTGTTTTAGTTGCAAAAGTTTTACCAAAGCAATATCTTTTATCTTCAAAAGCATTATTTTTATATAATTCATATTTTCCTAGTAGCATTTCACCAGCTTTAAATAATTCAGGTTTTAAAACTTTGTATGTGTTTTCTTGTTTAATTTTTATCATTTTAAATTCTCCTTTTATTGCAAACGTTGTTATTGCTAACTATTTTTATTTATTAAATTTCTTCGCATTAGCTATATTTTTTTATTTTTTAATCTTCGTATTCTGTAATCACAATTCTGATAGAATCATAATCTGCATAATATTTTTTAGCTGATACACTAAAAACTTGCTTATCATCTACAAAAGCCACCTTGTTCAAACCGTCCAGTATAGCCTTTTCGAGATTGTCAACGTCAGGTTTTAAAGTGTGGAATTTCATATTTTCTCTTTTCTTTTTCGTCCAGCTTTTAGGTCTTTCAAAAGTGAAATATAAATCCACCTCAACTGCCTTTTCAGTTGGTATCTTGTATTTCTCTTTCCACTTTGTGGCGATTAGCTTTTCATAGTCCGTTGTTTGTTTTGGGGTAAATACAATCCCATTTCTGTTAAATCGTGGACGTTGTTTTGTCATCGGTTTTGTCATTATGATTAAATCATAAATCATTTTTTTATCATCTCCTATCATTTCTAATATGCTCTTAATCAAAAAATTTACTATCTATTTTGTTTTAAAATATATTTTTAGTATAATTACATACCTAGAACAATAAAATTAAAATTAGCTATGTTTTTTTAATATTTATCAAATAACTCATCTGTTCCAGAATATTTGTTTTTTTCTCTTTCCCTTTTTTCCTCATCAGTCAAAATGTCGCTATCTTCGATGTATCTGCCTTTTTTATCGATTATTTTTTTGTCTAAATAGTTGCCCTCTAAAACTTTTACAAAGTTGTTAGGTCTAACAAACCAATCAAAAGTCGCTACCCACCCTCGATTGTTTTTTCCTAACAACCAAGGGCTATTGTGAATATTATTTATTGCTTCAAGCACTTTGTCTTGTCCGTATTCATTAAGCCTTTGTGATAACATCTTGTATCTTTGAGTATCTTTTTTGAGTGTGGATATTTTTGGAATTACATCGGGAAGTGAATTCCATTTTTGCAAAAGTACCACAAATATTTTATCGTTAGATAAAATATTAATAATCTTGTTATCATTGTTATCATTGTTATCATTGTTGTTTGTATTTTTCTGTGTTACTTCTGTGTTACTTCTGTGTTTTTTCTGTGTTACTTCTGTGTTACTTTTACTGTTATTCAAATCTTGATATTTGTTGTAATTTACTACTGTGTAGGTGGTTTTTTTACTGTTACTAAAATAAGTCAACATTTTTTCACTTTGTAACACGTTTAAAAATTTTTTTGTTTTCGTTGTACTCCAACCCCAACGCTCGCTTAATTGCCTAATGGATGTTATTTTTTCACCGCGTTTGACTTCAACAACACTACCATCAAACATAATTTTTTTATCTTCGTGATTAGCATTCAGTAACAAATCAACCCAAGCTTGACCTTTTGTAAAAGGCTTATCTTCCCACAAAAAATTGTCAAGTAAACTCCTGTGCAATGTTATCCATCCTTGTTGCATTTTTACTCCTTATTTACTAAAACGGTATATCCTCATCATTTGCCTCTTGATATGGCAATTCTACTCCCTCATCAAACTGTCCGAATGGTTGTGCTGTTTGATTGTTTTGATTGTTTTTCTTGCTATCTCCCCAGTCGATAAATTCAACCCTTTGAGCTAATACATCGGTTGTAAAAACTCTAGTTCCGTCTTGTTTTTCATAATTTCCTGTTTGGATTGAACCTTGTATCAGAACGTTACGACCTTTAGCTAAAAATTTACTGCAATTTTCAGCTTGCTTTCCAAAAACTGTTACGTTAATAAAATCAGCTACTGCTTGTCCGCTTTTTTGTGCTTGCTCTTTCTTCGCTTTACTCATTCCTCTATCAACTGCTAATGTAAATTTACAAAACGCCGTTGGCTCTTGTGCGTTTGTGTATTTTAATTCAATCTCTCTTACTAATCGCCCACTTATCATTGCTATATTCATATTCTTTTTCTCCCTTATGTTATTTGTTGTATAAAAAGACACTCAATTATTTTTGTTGTTAATTGTGTTTTTGTTTGTGTTTGGTACTTCCGTTTACAGTATAGGCATATTATTAAAATTTCGTGTTTATTTTTTATTTTTGTTTATTTTTAATATAATTGAATGTCTTATTATCTTTAGTTAAAATTTAAGCTATTTTTAAACTATTTTGTTTTAGTCATTAAGTCTAAATAATATTTTTTTGCTTTCTCAAATCTATCTTGCGTTAAGTCCTTAAAGTTATTTAGTTTAAATTTCTTCGCTTCTTCCAAGTCATCAAGTCCTAACACTCCTAAAACTCCGATTAGTTCTTGATATTGCTCTTCCGTCAACTTTGGAATTGTTGTCTTTGGCTGTTGTCTTGTTTGTGGCACTGCCTTTGTTGCTGTTTTTTTTGCTCCTAATGTATAACTGTCTTTGTCGGGGTCATCTTCTGTTGGTATGCAGAATACTTGAAATAATGCGTATTTCATAGCTATTGACATTGCTTTATTAGTTGATTTATCTCCGCTATCCATCGCCTCGCCTATTACGATACATTCAATATTGCTACCGTCCTCAGCATAAAAGGTATATTTGACTTTTAAAAGTGTATAAATTAACGTTCCACCCTTTGCTGTCAGTTTTTCCTCTCTAGTGCTTTCTAAAATGGTTGGTACTATGAAAACGTTGTTTTTAGACAATATCGGATTAAGTTCGTTCATAACATCATCTATGCCACGATACATAAAACCTTGTATCTTATTTTTTGAATTTTTGCCTATTGCTTTTATATCTTTTAGACAAGCAATTATGTTTTTATAAATCGTCTTTTCTTCCATTATTTTATCCTCAAACTTTCTCCTTGCTTGATTTTACAACCTTTAACTTCAACATTATTTTTCAAGTCATTTAAAATTGCTTTTTTATCGATTTTCGGCTCTTGCTGTATTAAATACTTTTTATCTATCAATTTTTCGTCAAGTACATTTACACTTGCAGGATTTTTTTGTATATTAAGTTTAAATAAGCCTAAATCAGCCTTTTTTTGCCCTATTTTTACCATTTCAGTATATAAATATTCTTTTATGCTTTCCTTTTGACTTTCAAGTGTTTTTCTTCTATTTTCAAGTCTTTTTTCTTCTGCTTTAAAACCGTCTATATCACTTTCAATGTTTTTGATATACTTAACTAAATTTAAAGCCTTTTCGTTAAATTCTTCTTTAATTTCACTAAGTCCGTCTAGTAATACTTGTTTTACGTTCTCATCTGCATTATCTAGTAGTAATTCTAAATTTTGGTATCTTTCTGTAATTTCATATAGTTTAGACATTGTTTATCTCCTAATTATTTTTCTAGTTCTCTTAATCTGTTATTTATTATCTTTCTTATCTTTTGTATTAAAGCCTTATTTACATATCCATTATCTTTATGAGAGTTTATTTTGTGATTAACCCACAATTCTTTTAAATCATTTTCGGCTATGGTTCGGATAATTTTTTGTAGTCTTTCTTCTTGTTCTGTCATATTGTTAAATCTCCTGCTCTATTGTTTTCAACATTTCTTTTAAAATACGTTTTTGTCTTTGAAATTCTGCTTTATTAATTCTTGTACCTTTCATTGTGATACATTGCTCTTTAACTTTTCTGGCTGCCAAAACAAAGTTATCCATGTTTTTTGAAAAGTTTTCTATTTTATCCATAAAGCCACTCCACTATCCAACTACCATATCCGACAATCAATAAGACTAATATATTACTAAATATCATACCTGCCATAAAATCTGTAAAATTTAGCTTATTTTTAGCTTTTTTACGTTTAGCTATATGATTAGTCGTCTTTTGTGTTTTCGTTTCATTTTGACGTGAATAATCAACATAGTCGTTATGTTTTGCTATATGATTATTTAAGTTATCGTATGTTGCAATTTTCATTAGTGAATACCTGCCTTTCTTAGTTGTTCACATAAGCTTTTTAATTCGTTTTTAACAAATTTTAAATTCTTATATTTTGCCATTGTTTCTTGTACTGGTAACAGTGGAACAAAATCGTCAAAATGGCAGCAATCAAAACCTATTACAAGTTTTTGTTCGCCATTTATATTTTCAAGTTGATTAAAAGTAATACCTCCGTGAACTTGTAAAAGTTCAGTCGTTGTGTCGTAAAGTTCTTTTAAATCATTTAAAATTACATATCCGCTTAAAAATCCTAATGCTTGACTTCTATATATTTTGCAATTATATTCGTTTATGTTAAAGAAAAGTTCTTGACCTCTGCATATATATTGCATATCATTTATAAATTTTGTACGTTCGCTTTTTACATAACTTTGAATGTTCATTTTTGCCCCTCTTTTTTCTACATAACTTCATCAAAAAAATTCTTTGTGAATTTTGGTATGTTTTTTTCGTTTTTTGTGTTATAATAATGTTTGAATAAGTAAAAGTGCATTAAAGGTTTTATCCATACAATATAGTTTTTCTTGTCGGGATTGATAAAACTTTCTTTTGGATAAAATCCCTCTTTTACTTTTTCGTTAAACTTATTTAAGTGGATTATAGCCGTTCTTGTTTGTTTGCCTATGATAACAGCTAATTGACTTTGATTAATAAAAAGTTCTCCACTTTTATACAAGTGCAACATTTCTTTAGTCGCGTGTCTTTCTAAAATTAATTCTACTTTTTTATTCATTTTCTCAACTCGTTTCGGTTTTTGCCGTCAATTAATTATTTGATTGGTTTATTATTCTTTTTCATCACAAAAAAATAAGTCTTTGTAATATTCTTGAATTTCTTCGCTTTTTACATTAGATTTTATTTTTTGTAAAGTAAATTTAAGTGGACTCGATTCTATAAAAGGTCTTGAATTGAAAAGTCTTTGTCCGTTAAATTTCCAATTAAAATTTTTAATAAGATAATTAATTATCTCTTTTTCTGTGAGTGTATTGTTTTGTATTTTTTCTAAAAGATTGATTTTTTCGTTTTGAATATTGAAATTAATTTTAATGTTCTCTAACATTCTTTTATGTTTTTTGTTATCTCCTCTTTCCATCAAAAGTAAAAAATTTAATCTTCTTATAACTCGGTTTTTAAAATAAACAATACTTATATAAGCTAATGTGCATAATAAAAATATAATACTCATAATCAATTTTTCCATAGTGTTTTACTCCATTTCTATTAAAGACAAATATCCATTATTTTTTAAAAATTTGTGTATAAAAATTTATTAACAAAATACACTTGACCTTTGCCTGTAACCATTGGAGTTTTCTTTATTGTAGTGCTTCCATTTGCTTCGTTTATTACTCTTTCTTTCACTTTAAACAAGCCTAATTCCATAGCTTTTTGTGTAGGTGCATTGTAACTATCCCCTTTTCTTGATATAAGATATTTTTTATCTCTTAACCACTTGAAAAGTCTATTTTGTCCTATATCAATGCCGTTTTGCTTTAATATTTTTGCTAAATCTCCAACAAGTATATTTGTATCGCTCGTTTCAACAGCGTTAGCAAAAAGCACTTTAGGAGCTTGCTCTTTAACTTGTAATTCCAAAGAATGTATCTTTTTATCAGCTAATAACAACGCTCTTGCCATTATCTTTTCAGGACTGTTAAAGTCTTTTTCAACTTGTATAAAATATTGTCTAAAGACTTTTCCTTTTTCGTTTCTTTGTAGCATGCAAATTTCTTTTGCCATATCTAACTTAATTGCGTGGTCTGTAAAACTTGTTTCATTGTGTTGAGCTGTTACTCTTTTTTGAGTAATAGCTATAAAATCGTGATTTTCTTCAAATCCATACTCACACATTCTATTAAACCAGTCATTATATCTAGTCTTAACATCTAATTTTTGATGCAATTCTCTACCGCTTATAATTGGTTCTTGATTTTCATTAGTATTAATCGTTATTAATTCATTCATTTTTTACTCTCCTTTCTTTTTGTACCTCTCCTCCTTTTATGCTATAATTAGCTTGAAAGGAGGTGTTGTTTATGAAATCATCTGTTGAATTTACATCTATGTTTGATGATTTAGAAAAAAATTTACAAGAACTTTCATCTAAAAAACAAGTTCCTTTGGAAGAAATATTGACTGATAATTTTATCAAATCTAATACATCTTTAAATACATTAGATGAATTATTAGATTTAATGAATATTTCTTGTCAAAGTGATTTTGAAAACATAGATAAATCTGAACTAGATAATATAATTAAAAAAGTTAGTAATTATTCATCTTGGGATGACTTCTTATCATCTGCGGGTATAGAATACTCAAAATCTAAATTAAATTTATAATCTTCTAAAAAGTTCAATGTCTTTTCTAATTCGTCTGTTAATAATGTAAGATATCGAACTTTTGCTTTTAGTATTTCAAATCCATCTACATTTGCCTTTACTCCTATTTTTAGTTCTTTTCTTTTTTCCATCTCTTTCTCCTTTCTTTTTGTTCCTCTCCTCTACAACCTTAATCTACAATTATTATCTTATCTGATTTAATTCTAATATTGTCTTTGGTAATAACTATTTCGCTTTTACTTTCAATATTAGATACTACTAAAGCCATCTCGTTTTCTTTTCGCTCTTTTAATTCTTGTAAAATTTTTTCTTCCATTACTTTCACCTTTCTGTTTTATCTTGAATTTAATTCAAGTTTTTAATTAAAAAAAATTTTTAAATATTCTTCATCATTTAAATTCAAAAATTTAGAAAGTTGAACCGCTTCTTTAATTTTAAATTCAACTTTACCATTTATTTTATCAGAAAATGTAGATGTTGAAATATTAAGTTCTTTAGCACAATCAACATAAGTTTTCTGATTTTCTATTAATTTTCCCTTTAATAAAAATATGTTCATTTCCTCACCCCTTTCTAAGCAAAACTTGAATTTAATTATATTATACACTTCTATTTTTCGTTTGTCAATACTTTTATTCAAGTTTTTTTGAATTTTTTTAAAAAATATTTGAATTTTGTTCTTGATTTTGCTTTTTTTATATGATATAATTTTATTAAATAATAAGAAAGGAGAATTTTTATGCTAGGAGATATAATAAAAAAACATAGAGAAAATTTGAATATGAGTAAGAGAGAATTAGCTCAAAAATTAGAAGTTCACGAAAGCTCAATTAGTAAATATGAAAAATCAGAAGTAGATTTACCTTTATCAAAATTCAAAGAAATTTCTAAAGTATTAAAAATTAACCCTTTAGAATTATTAGAAATAGAAAACTATAAACAAAATATTTCTTTAGATGATTTTAAAAAAACAGAAACCCATTTAGACATTCCAACAACATCAATGTTATTTTATGATAATATTTGTGTGAATTGTAGCAGTCCTATTATGCCAGAATACTCACAAGATATAGAAGTTAAAGAAATAGAATTACCTAACGCCATACTTGGAGATATAGCGGGTAAGTCAAATTTAGTAGCCTTAAAAACTAGAGGCGACAGTATGGATAAAATAATTCCTGAATATAGTTTAGTTATAATTCAAAAATTATTACCTTATGAAAATGTTGAAAGTGGAGATATAGTAATGTATTCTTATGAGGATAGTTGGAGTATAAAAGAGTTTATTAAAAAAGATGATTGTGTCATATTTAGACCACATAGTACAAACCCTCACCATAAAGATAATGTTTATAAATTTAGTGATATGGAATATGGAATGAGCGTACCTGAAATTTTAGGTAAGGTTGTATATTATGGTGTTTCACTATAATTAATATAAATTTAATTTTTAGGAGGAAGAAATGAAAAAAAGATTTTTAACGCTATTGTTAGCAAGTGTAATGTTAGTTGCTTGTGGAAAACAAGAAACAAAGAAAGAAAAAGTTAAACAAACAGAACAAAAACAACAACCAACACAAAAAGTCGAAGAAAAGAAAGAAGAAACAAAATTAGATATTGATGACCCAAAAAGTGAAGAACCCGACAAAGATTTTAGAGATAAACAAAATTCAGGAGTAGCATTTAAAAGAATAATAAGAAAAAATGTAACTATAACATCTGAAAATAAAAATTTAAAAATAACTTGTAAAAAAATAAAGTTGGGAAAGTTTAAAATTACAAATAAATATTTATTAGATGATGCAAATATATTTTTGAATAATTTTAAATTAAAACTAAATGAAGAATATTGTTATTTTAGCATACCTTTTGATATTGAAAATATAGGAGATAAAGACGTTGAATTGGACGTGAAACAAACTTTAGCTTCATTAAATACAAAAGAACAAATAAATGCTAATAGTATTTTTACAGATGATACAAACCCTACAATTTTAAAGGATGCAAAAGTTGAAAAAAGTATTTTTTGTATTATCAAAAATTCTAAAATAGAGGAAATTAACGAAATTAAAGTGAAATTCCCTATGTTTTATGTAAACGGAATCGGACAAAATAACTCTGAAATTGAAATGATTTTAAAAGTAAAATAAACAAATAAAAAAGCTCCTATCAATTTAATAGGAGCTAATTTATAAGATATAATCATATGTTATACCCTACTATCTCAAAGCCTATACATATTATAGCATATATTGAGGGTAAACGCAAGAAAGGAAGTGCTATTTTTTATGTATGTAGAAAAACTTAAAAACGGAAAGTATAAATTTGTAGAAACATACAAAGATTTTTATAACAATACTAAAAGAGTATCAATAACACTTGATAAAAACACAAAACAAACACAATTTGACGCCTATAAAATTTTTCAACTTGAACCCCGAAGAAGAAAAAACATTTACTTTAAATTATTTCTTCTCAATGGAAGATATACAAAATATAAAACAACTTGACTTAATGCTTTCAGCCGTTTTTCAGGTAGAACCAAAAGCGAAAGTGTTGGAAAAAATAGGAAATCAAAAATTTAATATAGATTAAAAAACAAAATAATATCTCAACTCAAAAAAATCAGTTTTTGCTTAATTTTCAATTTCAAAAAGGAGCAAAGACAAAATGTATATAGAAAAAACGAAAAATAATAAATTCAAATTTATTGAAACTTATACAGACTATTTTGGAAAAAGAAAGAAAGTGTCTGTAACATTAGAAAAGAACACAAAACAATCACAAAATCAAGCCTATGAGATTTTACAAGAAAAAATTAAAAAGTCCATTGATATTTTTAATGTGGAATATAAATTTTTAGATTGTTTTGATAAATATATAGAACATAAAAAGAACACTGTTAAACCTACAACCTTTAAAACATATAACGTTATTTATAATCAAATAAAAAACAATTCACAAAATTGGAAACTATCTGAAATAAAAGCAAGACATTTATTATCCGTCTTTGATGAAAACGAAAGAAACCTACCGCATAAAATTGTAATTTTGAAAGATTTTATAAAGTGGTGCTATAAAAAAGACTTTATAGATGATATAAATTTTTTACAAAAAATAGATACTCCAAAATGGAAAGTAAAAGAAAAAGAAAAACTATATCTTGAAAAAAAAGAAATAGAAGATATACTACTATTTTTTTCTAAATATGAGTTAATTTATATGATTATAAAAATACTCTTAAATACAGGATTAAGGGTTGGAGAATTACTTGCCTTAAATTATTCTGACCTAAAAGGTAGTACATTATCTATAACTAAAACAGAATATAGAGGTGTTGTATATAATAGCACCAAAACTAAAAAATCAACAAGAAACATAGAAGTAAATCAAGAAGTAATACAAATATTCTATAAACTAAAACAAAGACAAATAAACAGTAAAATTTTACAATTTAACAACGATAGAATATTTATAGGTGTTAATAAAATAAGCTATACAAATTTTGCTGACTACTTGAATTTATACAAGCCTATACATTTAAACCCTCATATTTTTAGACATACACACGCAAGTCTATTGATAGAATGTGGTGTACCTGTAGAAGCTGTATCAAGAAGATTAGGACACGAAGATACTATCATTACTAAAAAGATATATATTCACTTAACTGAAAAATTAAGAGAAAAAGAAGATAAAATTTTTAGAGAAATCACAATATAAAAGGGACTTAAAAAAACTGCCCCTTTTTGTCCCCTTTATATAAAAATATAAAAATAAAACGTTGAATTTTCAACATCTATAAGCTAATTATAATATAATTACATTATA
>ERZ1673752.1589-NODE-1589-length-30833-cov-4.819936_pt1 | contig 30833 bp, 27 predicted proteins | sample MGYA00580195_ERZ1673752 | MGnify/ENA primary metagenome ERZ1673752 (study PRJEB41218, sample SAMN15661744) | gut metagenome | host: Homo sapiens | place: Canada: London | collected 2015-08-20/2019-03-30 | study: EMG produced TPA metagenomics assembly of...
AGATCATCGGGATTCCCATCTGGACCATCAGCTTATTCACCGGCATATCCTTCATCTTGTTGCTTTCCGCCATTTTGTTTACTCCTCTCTTTTTCTGCGCAAAAAAATGCGTAACCTGTCAAATAAGCTGGACTTATGCTGACAGGCTACACACTTTTTCATGACACTATTATTTTTTAACAAAAGAAAACGAGCAGCTGGTAAACTGGATTTACGCTTACTTGCTACTCGTTTGTAATCATTATATTTCCTGTTTTTCAAAAAGTCAAATAAAATTTCAATAGGACCAAATACCTTGTGTTCTTCACAACTCATTTTTGACATTTCTATTTTTAAAAATATATTTGACATTTCCGGTAAAATATCCCTATTATATAGTTGTTTTTGATTTACAGAAGAAAGGATACACTAAAATGATTCATATAAGACTTGCCAGGAAAGAAGATATCCAGAATATCATGCCCCTCTACGCCTATGCCAGAAAATTTATGGCTGCCAACGGCAATCCCCATCAATGGAACGGCAATTATCCAGCTCCAGAAGACATCCTGAAAGACATTGCCAATGGCAATTATTATATCTGTACGCCGGAGAATGCGCCGGAGAAAATTGTGGGCGGTTTTGCCTTCATTATAGGAAGAGAACCGAATTATGCCGTCATTGAAAATGGTGCCTGGCACTCTGATCAGCCTTACGGCACGATTCACCGGATTGCCTCCAACGGTCAGGCCAAAGGAATCGCCTGTGCCTGCTTTGATTTCTGTCATAGCAAAATAGACTGTCTGCGCATTGATACCCACGCTGACAACAAGCCAATGCAAAATGCCATCGGCAGTTATGGCTTCCACTACTGCGGAATTATCCATGTTGCCGACGGCACACCAAGAAATGCCTATGATTTAGTTTAATCTTCATCTTGACGTATTCGCATGTAAAATTGCTGTGCAGTGCCCTATCCGGCAATCAGCATACACAGCGGCATTGTCAGGATTGAAAGCAGCGTTGTCACTGTAAAAAGCTCTGTCGCATAATGATCGTCACGCTCATACATAATCGCCATCGTAATCGTCATGGCACCGGCCGGACACGCTGCAGTCACTGCAGCCACTGTCCGCATCTGATCATCAATCGGCAGAAATCTCAGTAACAAACAGAACAGTCCTGCCGAAACAATCAGGCGCAGTATCGCCACGAAAAAGAGTCTTCTCTTTGTCAGAACCTCCTTAAAATTCAGCTGTGTCATAATCGCACCGGACAAAAGCATCGCCAGCGGCGTATTCATATCGCCAATAGCACTCATTGCAAAATCAATACTTTCCGGCAGACGAATCTGAAAAATAAAGAATACCATACCTGCGATGACCGCAATGAGGCACGGATTAATCAGCTTCTTCAGCTGAAAACCGCCTTTATCCAACAGCATGATGCCATGTGTCCAGCAGAAAATATGAAAAACAGCGACAAACACGGTTGCATAGATAACACCGATATTTCCAAAAAGCGCATAACCAAGCGGAACCCCTATAAATCCACAGTTATCATAGGTCACTGCAAACTTCTCAATTGACAGATCATACCCTTCTCTCTCATGCAAAAGGAAATGACCAATCATAATGGAAATCAGATAACTGATGACGGCCAACACAAAAAGAAGGCCCATTTTTTTCAGCAGCTCACTGTCATACTCCATCTGAAAGGAAGTAAAAATCAAAATAGGATTCACAACCAGTGTGCTCAGCCTGGATAAACGCTGTTTTGTATAATCATCAATGATTCCCATCTTACAACAGATCACGCCTACAATCATAATAATAAAAATAGAAATAATCTTTCCAAATACCGTTGCAACTATCATTCGCTATGCTCCGCCTTTCTCTTTAACTGTCCATTTTTTTCAACTCATATAATACTACATACCGGTATACCGGTCAAGAATGAATTGATTGACCATTCGTTTTTTTTATTGTATGATACAATTATATTCTATTTTTATTTGATGATTGAAGGAGAAGTTATGCTGCCATTAAACGAACAAGCCTATCAGCACCTGCAGAAGCTGATTTTAAGCAACCGGCTGTCCTACGACCAGATTTACTCTGAAACCCGATTATCCAGAGAGCTTGGCATTTCCCGCACGCCTTTCCGCGATGCCGTCCACCGACTCGCACAGGAAGGTTATATTGATATTATTCCAAGCAAAGGTTTTACCCTCCATCAGATTAATGTCGATGATGTGAATGAAACCTTGCAGATCCGCTCCGCATTAGAAAGCTACTGCACCCTTCAGATTGCCAGGGAATCTGACACTTCCAGAGCACAGGCCCTGTTTGCCGAATTAAATGAATTACTTTACAAAATGGAAACCGTTGCCTCGACTTCTCATTCCATTGAAACATTCTGTCAATATGATTTTCAGTTTCACACAAGCATCATCAACGCTCTGAACAACAAACAGTTTACATCTTTGTTCGCAGCACTGATGTATCGCATGCGTAAACTCGCTGAGTTGTCCCTCCGCCATGAGGACCGCATGACAGACACCTGCGCCGAACATCGGGCAATCTTAAATGCCATGCAATCAGGTGATACTGCACACATTTATGAAATAACGATTTTCCATATGGAACAGCCAAAAACCATCAGCCTGGAAGATTTATAATCCTCCAGACTGATGGCTTTTATGTCACCTTATGGATATCCGTTCTGTCACAATCATAACCTGTCCTCCCCTCTTTGCCCACAAGATTCGACAACTTTTCAACCACATCTATATAAATTGACTTTTTTATCCACCAAAAGGCTCTATAACTCGAAGTTTTAATCTTATTTCATTTCGATCTATAAAGCCTTTGCATTATTTACTATTCAATTTTCTAATTACAATGTTGTTCCATGGTCCACAATCAAGTACTGACCTGTCACTGCAGCTGATGCGTCCTCTGCAAAAAACAGAATAGCATTGGCCTGATCCTCCACACTGGATTCCGGCAAGGACATATCCATATGCTGCGCACAGCGTTCTGCAAACCATGTAGAAAATTCAGCGACTTTTTCCGGTGTATTCAGCGGTGTCGGTGTTGGTCCCGGGCAAACGGCGTTGCAGCGGATACCGTTCGGTGCCAGCTGAATAGCCACGTTCTTTGTCATAGCCAGTGCCGCTGATTTTGCTGCTGAATAAGAAATACCACCGTTGCCGAACACACCGCCGATGGAAGAAACATTGATGATCGAGCCTTTGCCGGACGCCATCATATGTGGAATCGTATCCTTCATCATGTAGAACAGAGAACTCTGGTCAATGGCGATAATCTCATTCCACCACTCATCTGTACACTCTGTAATCGGGCGGTGCTTATCCACAATACCGGCATTATTCACCAGAATGTCCACTTTGCCAAACGTATCAACAGCCGCTTTTACAACCGCACTGCAGTCCTCATGGCTGGACACATCCGCTTTCACCGTCACAACCTGAACACCATATTTGCGGCATTCCTCTGCCACTTCGTCCAACGCCTCTTTTCTGCGGGCACACAAAACCAGATCCGCACCCTCCTTCGCAAAAAGAATCGCTGTTGCTTTGCCAATACCTGAATTACCGCCAGTCACAATCGCTGTCTTATTCTCTAATCTCTTCATCGTTATACTCTCCTTTATCATAATTCCATTTTTTATTCAGCAATTTCACCTTTACATTTGCATGCCACCGCACACCGGCATGGCCATTCCCGTGATATATCCCGCCATATCGGAACACAAAAATACCACAGCATCCGCAATATCTTTCGTCGTTCCCATCTTTTTCATGGGTATAATATGATTTTTCAGAAATTCCGCATCCTGCGCACCGGCATCAATACTGTCCTGCATGAGTCCGGTTCCTTCCGTCGGTCCCGGACAGATCACATTGACACGGATACCTTTGTCTGCATTTTCCAGAGCTGCCGTCTGGGTAATGGCGATCACTCCGGCCTTTGATGGACCGTAAGCACCGAATCCCGGTGCCATCCTAAGTCCGCCGATAGACGCGTTATTAACAATGGCGCCTCTTCCCTGTTTCTGCATCTGCAGAAGTTCATATTTCATACAATGAAAAACACCGGTCAGATTGGTATTGATCACTTTCTGCCAGTCGCTTTCCGCCACCTCCGTCAGTGGCGCAAAAGGAATATTTTTGCCGTCCGCCCCACAACCGGCGTTATTGAATGCATAATCCAGCGAACCAAATGTCTTCACCGTTGTCTCAATCGCTTTACGGACAGAATCATCATCTGTCACATCACATTCAACAAAAATCGCCTCACCGCCGTTTTCCCGTATAGCCTGCACCGTTTCCAATGCCTTTGGATTTCTGGCCGCCACAGCCACCCTACAGCCAAGACCGCCAAAACAAATAGCTGCGGCCTGTCCCATACCGGAAGCCGCCCCTGTTACAAAAGCTGTTTTTCCTTCAAATTCTTTAAATATTTTCATCCGCTTCTCCTATCAGATAACCATAGCCGAACTTCTTAATCACTTCTTTTTCCCGGACAAGTCCTTCTTTGATAAATTCAATAAAATACTGCCCTGCCTGGGTATCCGCCTGATTCTTCAGACGGCCGATGCCGATAATAGCCGGTGCAATATCATCCGTTATCGTACAAATCCGAATATCAGAATCCGGGTGCAGATTCAACATTTCACAGGCCATCACAATCGGAATGATCGCCACACCGCGATTGTCATTGAGCAGATTGTACATAAGCTCATTGCTCTGCACTTCGTATCCTACCTTCGGTACAAAATCATACACGCGACAGGCCTGATACAGCTGACTTAACTGAAATCTGAAGGTATCACAGATAAACGTCGCCTCTTTGAGCTGTCCCATGGATAACTTCCCGCACTCCACCAACGGATGATTTTTGTGCATAACAAATACATAAGGATTGCTGTCAATCAACTGAAAATCAATCCGTTCATCCTCGATCATTTCATTCGACAATGCATAATTAATATTTCTGTCCAGCATGTTCTGAACCAGCTCAAGTGTTGTAAAATCCAGCTGCCTTATGCCGATTTCCGGATGAGCCTCTGAAAATCTCGGCAGCCGAATAGCCAGATAATGCAGGATATTGCTTCCCAATGATAAAATATTCTGATTTAATGTGTATGTTCTTTGGACATTTTCTATCCCAGCCTTTAACTCTGCAAAAGCAATGTCCACGCTGGAAAGAAACATGCGGCCATAATCATTGAGCACGATTTTGCCTTTTCGGTGTTCAAACAACGGCACACCGATTTCTTCCTCCAGCTGCGCAATACGTTTGCTGAGATTTGGCTGCGTAATATATAATTCTCTGGCCGTTTTGGTCATGTTGCCGTTTCGGGCCACCGCCTGAAAATATTTTAAAACTGTAAAATCCATCTCTTTCCACCGCTTCCGTCATTCCGGATCATGCCGATAAGCCTTCCAAAAATCGCAAAACAACTGTCCTTTTTATATACGCATGGCTGCATAATAAGCTTCATGATTGGCTCTGTAGTAGGTGCCACCCTTTGCGGTGCAGTCGCCCACCAAGATCACATCTGCACTGCCGTATTTTGCCAGAAGCGCTTTGCCAAGGCTATCATCCGGTTTGACACCCAGCGCATTCACGACACTGTCCGCCGGATAGAAATGTTTTTCGCCGGTGACTGTATCCACCGTTTCAACCCCATCCTTTACCGCCTGAATCCGCTGTCCGCCAATAAGTGCCACATTCAGATTCTCCAGCTGATCCAATAAATCCGCTTTATTAAAAATCGGCATTTCCATAATAAAATCTTCCCGCTTCAGCTGGTCCACAACAGTGACACTTTTGCCCTCTTTTGCCAGTGCAAGGGCACATTCAAGTCCTGTAATGCCGCCTCCGCAAACAACCACATTTTCACCGGTCTCAACTTCATGAGCATCCACGGAACGAACAGAAAGTGTATTTTCTATCCCCGGAATCGGAGGCTGAATATAAACAGAACCTGTTGCCACAATAATGGCATCCGGGTTTTCTTTTTCAATTAAATCCTCCGTCACTTCTGTATTCAGCAGAATTTCCGCCCCGCATTTGCCGGTTTCTCTGATATCCCAGTCCAGATATTCCCGCATCAGTGTTTTAAACGGTACAAGGCAGGCATCGTTTAACAGACCTCCCAGTCTGTCGGATTTTTCATACAGTTTGACACTATGGCCTCTCTGTACCAGTGTCTGAGCCGCCATCATGCCCGCAGGACCACCACCGATCACCATGACTTCCTTTCGTTCATTTTTCGATACAGGCTGAATCTGTCCGCTCACACCACAGCGCGGATTAATGGCACAGCTCATATTGGTGCCCCATGTATTGGCATTGCCGCAAAGATCGCACCGAGTGCACGGACGGATTTCTTCCTGCTGCCCCTTCAGAGACTTTCTGACAATATCGCCGTCCGCCATAAAGCTTTTGGCCATGGCCACAATATCTGCCTTACCTGCGGCAATAATCTCTTCTGCCTGTTCCAAAGTTGTGATCATCCCCACAACAGCCACCGGCACATGCAGATGTTTCTTTACTTCTGCTGCATAATCCACATTCAACGGTTTGTGAGGTTCGCGGAAATAAGTCGGTATACAATAACGGGCCGACAAATGAAAAATCGAACCCTGAGACACATGGACGATATCCACATACTCCTGGGCTTCTTTCATAAATGCCAGAGATTCCTCAAATTCCATGCCGCCCGGAATACCTTCCACAGCAGAAACTCGCATCTCAATGACCATATCTTCACCGACAGCTTCTCTCACTGCCTTCAGCACTTCCAATGGGTATCTACGCCTGTTCTCAGGTGAACCGCCATATTCATCTGTCCGCACATTGGAAGCCGGTGACAGCCACTGGGCCAGGAAATTCTGATGGGCACAGTGAATCATCACCATGCGAAATCCCGCATGTTTGCAGCGCAGGGCACAGTCTGCATAATGGGCTTTCATCTCATCCATATCCTGTCGATTCATGGTACGCACATTATCTTCTGGATTCAACGGTCTTTCTGCAGAAACAATAGCAATGGGTGAACCATCCTGAGGCGCTCTGTTGCCCCGGCCCGCATAGGCCAGCTCCGCAGAAATTTCGGCACCATTCTGTCGACAGACTTCTGCCAGCGCATTCATCCCATGAATACAGTCATCATCACAGACATTCATCTCACATAACCAATGTGAAGTTTTGTCATGGGTCACCGGTGTATCACCTACCGTTACCCAACCTGCACCGGTTTTTGCCTGCCAGGCCATAAAATCCAACATATCCTGTCCAACAGTACCGTCCGCATTGCACTTCAGAACAACCGTCGGCGCATATTCCAATCTGTTTTTCAACGTTACACCGCGAATTGTCAGCGGCTGAAAAAGATGCGGATATAAATTCTGATTCATACTCATCCCCCATGATTCATTGTCAAATATAACGTTATTATCTTCACTTTTACTATGAGTATAGCAATCGGAAGATGCAATGTAAAATGCCCATTTTGATATTGAGGTATAACCGCAGCGACATAACTTATTGCATTTTTGCATCCGATTTATTTAAAACCCTAAAAGCAACGAAAGGCCGCAGCCCAAATGGGCTGCGGCCTTTTTGATTCAGGACTTGCTTACAATTCCTGCGCTTCATATACATTTATTTTTTACTGGATAGAGATATATTTCTTCTCTTCTTCAGCAGGTTTTGCTTCTTTCTTAGGAACGAACAGTGTCAGAATACCATGTTCAAAGGATGCCTTGATATCCTCTTCTGTGATATCTTCGCCAACATAATAGCTTCTCTGGCATGCGCCTGCATAACGCTCACGTCTGATGTACTTGCCTGTCTTCTTGTCTTCCTTATCTTCATCAAGACCCTTTGCTGCACTGACGGTCAGGTAACCATTATTCAATTCAGCCTTAATCTCGTCTTTCTTGAAGCCCGGAAGATCAATCTCAAGTTCATAGCCATTGTCCAGTTCCTTGATATCTGTCTTCATCAGATTGCCTGCATGGTGACCATACAGTTTCTTCTCTGCCTTATCTTCTGTTCTGTTGTCATAATAAAATGGAAAACCAAAGAAATCATCAAATAAATTATTGTTAAAAATGCTAGGTAACATAAGTCATATCTCCTTTTCAATCAAATATCTATATTCCAATCTGCTAACTGTTATTGTCTAAAACATCTAAACCAATAGAGTAATGAGTCATTATCCTTCAATGGATATATACTTCTTCTGCTCTACTGCAGGCTTTGCTTCCTCTTTCGGAATTTCAAGCTTCAAGGTGCCATCCTCGAACTTAGCCTTGATGTCTTCCTGTTTAACACCTTCACCAACATAGAAGCTTCTGCTGCATGAACCGCTGTAACGTTCACGTCTGATGTACTTGCCCTCCGAGTTCTTCTCATCGGTACTCTTATTCGATACGGCACTGACTGTCAGGTAACCGTCCTTCAGTTCAGCCTTCACATCTTCCTTCTTAACTCCCGGCATGTTCATCGTTACTTCGTAACCATGGTCGGTATCCTTCACATCTGTGGTCATTAAACCTGATGCGTTATAATTATAATCTCCATCAAATGGGAATCCAAAAAAGTCATCTAACAAATTCTCTCCAAAAATACTAGGCATTAACATAAGTCATATCTCCTTTCAAAAGATATCTTAAAATCTAATCAAGCACTTTCGGATCACTCCTGAGTGTTATCAACATTTTCAACTCCAGATTCGGAACTCTTCTTTTTGTTCCCCTTCCTTTGTTCTACATGTAATATAACACTTATTGTTAGCACTGTCAAGAGGTGAGTGCTAATTTTTTGTGAAGAATTTGTGAACTTTTAAAATCTTATCCATTACACAATCAAAAAAGGCGCAAATCATATCATATGATATGATTTACGCCTGGCTTCATACTGATTTCAGATATATTGTTCTAAATTGACCGGATTATATCTGAGTCATCCGGTTGTGTACTCCGGGATATCCGTCAGATACTTGTTTAAATCGATTTCTCTCATCAATCCGTCAAATGTTAAAACAGGATCCAGCAGATCCAAACAATCCGAAAGGAACAGACGTTTTTATGTTTGCAGCCGCCAGCACAGAAGCACCAATGACTTATTTCTCAAGAAAAACCATAATAGCGCCCTCTAATAATTTTCTCCAAAGTTTGACGATATTCCCCACAGCAATGGCATTAATCAGTGTTCCTCCCCTGACACCATTTAATCTGTGAAAAGCCAGCAGTGCAACAACCATTGCGCTCACTGTCAGGAAACTGTCAAATCCTACCTTCACATTTCCAAATTTCATGCCTGTTGTCTGTGAGATTGCACGTACCAGTGCTTCCGCAGGCAGCATAATCACATCCGCCATAACTTCCAGACTGATGACAAAGGCCACCGTGATTACCCTTGATGATGATTTTCCTTTCTGTTAAAAAGAGACTGTTTTTTTCTGTGAAATAACTTTACCATAAAAATTGCTTTTAGAGGGTTGTCTTTTCCAGATTTTTCTGTTATTATCCAAAAGGATTATCTCTATGTGAGATTCCCCACTTCTATAAGTGGTCAATCATTGACAAAATTTGAAAGTTAAACGGAGGTGAGTTTTCATGGACAGTTGCATAGGTCGAAGTAATATATGCGGTGAACAGAAGTATACAGTCAGAATGCGGCTATTCGGAAAGCTCAGCCTTAGACCCATAAGCAAACCTTAATACAATATTTGTGCCTGCAAAGCAGACACAACCTATTCGTATGGAATTTGCCTCTGCTTTGCAGACATGGCGTCTTTTGGCAGCCTCTTCTCTATACGCAATCTATATTTTCGTGCGTTCTTTTGTACATCGCATCCAACAGTCTATGCTATTAAACTGAAACGTGAAGCGATGTATTTTTTATGCCCTTTTTTAGGGAGAAAAGGAGGACAACATGAAAAGAAAAATGTTTTACAAGAAAGATTATGTCAAAGAACTGTTAAGAATCATCCGCACAGAGACAGATACAGCCAGATTGCTGAAGCTGCTTTCCGATTACCATGAAAAGGATATTGCTGAAGCGATCACCTTACTGAGCGAAACCGAAAGAAGGCAGCTCTATCCTGTTCTCGGTGCACAGAAAGTAGCTGAAATCTTTTCCTATCTGGATGATTCCGAAAAATATATTGAAGAACTGCCGATTGAAAAGGCTGCCAAAGTGGTTTCCTACATGGATGCCGATGACGCACTGGATGTTCTGGATGACCTGACCGAGTACAAAAAACAGGAGCTTGTCAGCCATCTGGACGAAAATGCACAGAAGGATGTCCGCAAACTGCTCTCCTATGATGAAGATGAAATCGGCAGCTGCATGACCAACAACTTCATCTGCATTTCCGACAAATTGTCCATCCGTGAAGCCATGAGTGCTCTCATTCGCCAGGCTGGTGAACATGACAATATTTCCACCATTTACGTTGTGGATAAGGATGAAAAATTTGTAGGTGCCATTGATCTGAAGGATTTGATCATTGCCCGTGAAAATGATGCCCTGGAAGATATTATCAGCCGTTCCTATCCTTTTGTCTGCGAACATGAGAAAATCAACGACTGCATTGACAAGATTGCCGATTACGAAGAAGACTCTCTTCCTGTTCTGACCAAAGAGGGCCGTATCGCCGGCATCCTGACCGCAACGGACATTGTGGAACTCGTTGACGATGCCATGGGCGATGATTATGCAAAGCTCGGTGGTCTGACATCTGAAGAAGACTTAAATGAACCGACCATCATCAGCATGAAGAAAAGACTGCCCTGGCTGATCATCCTGTTATTTCTGGGCATGGGTGTATCCTCGGTTGTGGGTATCTTCGAATCCGTTGTTGCCGTTCTGCCGATTGTTATTTGTTTTCAATCACTGGTTCTTGATATGGCAGGCAATGTCGGCACACAGTCCCTGGCTGTTACTATCCGTGTTCTGATGGATGAAAACCTGAACACAAGAAAGAAACTCTACCTTCTCGGCAAAGAAATGAGAATCGGTTTCTTCAATGGCATCAGCCTTGGCCTGATGGCTCTGGTATTTCTCGGTGTCTACATCCACTTTTTCAAGAAATACGCATGGCTTTCCGCTTTCCTGATCTCAGGCTGTGTCGGCCTCTCACTGGTTGTGGCCATGGTCGTTTCCAGCATGATCGGCACCATTGTGCCAATGTTTTTCCACAAAATCCACGTGGACCCGGCGGTTGCATCCGGCCCGCTGATTACAACTGTCAACGATCTGGTAGCTGTCGTTACATACTATGGACTGGCAATGGTATTCCTGATTGATGTTTTCCATATTTGACAAAAGTCTCCTTATGGTTTATATTAGTTCATAAATAGATATTTCAAATTTGAACTAATTATTCCATAAGGAGGCTTTTTGTGAAAATAGGTATTGAATTTTCAAGGAAACTGTCTCTGGCCTATGAAAGCATGTGCAAACCGCTCTGTCATGAACTAAAACTGCCCCAGACAGCTTTTGATATTCTTATGTTTCTGGCCAATAACCCTGAATTCAAAACAGCCAGAGATATTGTCGAAGTCCGAAAGCTTAAAGCGAACCTTGTCTCTGTCAACATTGATAAGCTTGTGAATGAAGGTTATCTGATCCGAAAGAATGTAGAAGGTGACCGACGTAAAGTCCAGCTTCTCTGTACCGATAAGGCACAGCCTATCATCAGCAGAGGCCAGCAGCTGCAGGAACACTTTGTTGAACAGCTTTTTGCAGACATCGACGATGCCACACGTCAAATCATATTCCAGGGCATGCAGCAAATGGAACTCAATCTGAATCTTATTCTGGAGGACAACTAGTTATGCATTTACTTTTTACGATTATTGTTACTTTTTTTGCCGGCATGGGAGCCGGTCTCGGAACAGGTTTTGCCGGTATGAGTGCTGCCGCCGTCATCAGTCCGATTCTCATCACCTTTCTCGGTATTGCCCCCTATATGGCCGTAGGCATTGCATTATCATCCGATGTACTGGCCAGCGCCGTTTCTGCTTATACTTATGGCAAGAACAAGAATCTGGATATCAAAAACGGCCTGATCATGATGGTTACTGTCCTGCTCTTCACTGTTGTGGGCAGCTATATATCCAGCCTGGTTCCATCCGCAACCATGGGCAATTTCTCCGTCTTTATGACTTTCCTGTTGGGTATCAAATTCATTGTGAGACCGGTTATGACTACCAAGGAAGCGATGCAGGGCGTATCCGCTAAGAAACGTGCCATGCAGTCTGTTATCTGCGGTATCATCATCGGATTTATATGCGGCTTTATCGGTGCCGGCGGCGGTATGATGATGCTTCTGATCCTGACTTCTGTTCTGGGATACGAACTCAAAACAGCCGTTGGAACAAGCGTCTTTATCATGACCTTCACCGCATTTACCGGAGCAGTCTCTCATTTTGCCATCGGCGGCCTGCCGGATCCTGCTGTCTGGATCCTGTGCATCATCTTCACTCTGATCTGGGCCAGAATTGCTTCGGTATTGGCCAACAAAGCCACACCAAAGACATTGAACCGTGCAACCGGTGTAATCCTTGTTGTTCTCGGTGTCGTTGTTATGGCGTTCTCATTTTTATCGTAAATAACAAAATAAAACACACTCTGTGAATTCCGGCTCATAATTCACAAAATTTGAAGCACTCATTGCGTAAATGAGTGCTTCACTTGTTTTATGGCGTTAACATTTTCTTTCACCGATTATCTGTTTTTAACCGAGAATTTTCACCGAATCGTTTTTCTTGTTCTCTCAAAACAATTCCTTTACAGTCGGATAAATCCTTCGGAAATACTGATAGCGTTCTTCGTATTTCCTGGTCAGCTCAAGTTCCGGTGTCACTGTGTCCACCACCTTGACAATCTTTGCTGCTGCAGTCTCCACATCCGGATATTCTCCGCATCCCACAGCCGCCAGCATAGCACCTCCGAGTGCCGGGCCTTCTTCATTCTCAAGAACATCCACCTTCAGATTCATTACATTGGCAATGATCTGACGCCACAGAGGGCTCTTCGCACCGCCGCCACAGATCTTTGTTCTCTCTGGGCTGATACCGAGACTTCTGGCTACCTCCAGAGAATCTCTCAGACCAAAAGCAACACCTTCCAGGACTGCCTGGGTCATTTCCTCTCTTGTTGTATCCATAGACATGCCGATGAACATGGCTCTTGCGTTCGGATTATTGTGGGGCGAACGCTCACCCATCAGATACGGAAGAAAATAGACATGATTTTCACCCAGCTTCGTAATTCCCGTCTGCTCCGCGCTATAATCTTTGGTTTTCAGAATTTCTTCATTCCACCATTTATTGCAGGATGCCGCACTGAGCATGCAGCCCATCAGGTGGTAATGACCATCCGCATGGGCAAAGGAATGCAGCGCATTGTATTCATCCACACCGAAATGCTCACTGGAAATGAAAATTGTTCCGGAAGTCCCCAGCGAAATATTGCATTTACCTTCTCCCACTGTACCTGTTCCCACTGCCGCTGCTGCATTATCGCCGGCACCGGCAATAATTTTTACATTTTCAGAAAAACCCAGTTCCTCTGCGATTTCCTTTTTCAGTGTACCCACCACTTCATAGCTCTCATAAAGCTTTGGCAACATTTCTCCTGTAATACCGCAGATATCAAGCATTTTCTTCGACCAGCAGCGATGCTTCACATCCATCAGAAGCATACCGGATGCATCGGACACATCTGTACAGAAAGTACCGGATAACCGATAAGCCAGATAATCCTTCGGCAGCATGATTTTTACAATCTTCGCAAAATTCTCCGGCTCATGCTTTCGCATCCACAAAATCTTCGGTGCCGTAAAACCGGCAAAAGCAATGTTGGCCGTGTAAGCAGACAACTTATCCTTGCCGATCACTGTATTCAGGAACTCTGTTTCTTCACCGGTTCTGCCGTCATTCCACAGAATCGCCGGACGAATCACCTGATCATCGGCATCTAACGCAACCAGACCATGCATCTGTCCTCCGAAACTGATACCAGCCACCTGAGACTTGTCACACTCAGCCGTCAGTTCCTTCAGCCCATCCATCGCCTGAGTAAACCAGTCCTTCGGACGCTGCTCCGACCACCCCGGCTGCGGAAAAAACAGCGGATACTCTCTGGACACAACCTTCTTAATATCGCCAGACGCATCCATCATTAGCAGCTTTACCGCGGAAGTTCCCAGGTCGACTCCTATATATAACATATAATCACCTTTATTAGCCCCAAGGGTTTTCTGTTGGATAGCGCACGCCTGCCGGCTGGTTATAGCCAATCTCCTCTACCGGCACACCGATATACTTAAATACCTCAAACAGTGCCTTGCCATAATGACCGAATGCTACTGCGCCATGATGCGGGAATCCTTTCTCAATCAGAACATGACGATAGAATCTGCCCATTTCAGGAATGGCAAAGACGCCGATGGAACCAAAGGAACGTGTTGCCACAGGAAGGACTTCGCCCTGAGCCACATAAGCACGAAGCTTATTGTCTGCTGTACTCTGCAGACGGTAAAATGTGATGTCACCCGGGTTAATATCTCCTTCAAGGGTACCCTGTGTCACTTCCTCAGGCAGTGTTCTTGCCATAATCTTCTGGTACTTCATCTCGCAGAAGGACAGCTTGCTGGAAGCTGTATTGCCGCAATGGAAGCCCATGAATGTATCTTTCTGAGTATAGTTATATTTACCCTTTATATCGCTGTTGTACATATCAGACGGTACAGAATTGTTGATATCCAACAGTGTAACTGCATCCTGGCTGACAACCGTTCCGATAAACTCGCTGAGTGTACCGTAAATATCCACTTCACAGGATACCGGAATACCCTGAGCCGTCAAACGGCTGTTGACATAACATGGCACAAAGCCGAACTGTGTCTGGAATGCAGGCCAGCATTTGCCCGTCAAAGTTACATACTTGCGATAGCCGCGGTGCTCTTCAATCCAATCTTTTAATGTCAGTTCATACTGCGCCAGCTTGGCCAAAATTTCAGGTTTCTTGTTACCTGCGCCAAGCTCTGCTTCCATTTCTTTCACAATGACAGGGATTCTCTCATCACCGGCATGCTTATTGAAAGCTTCAAACAGATCAAGTTCTGAGTTTTCTTCAATTTCAACCCCCAGATTATAAAGCTGTTTGATCGGGGCATTACATGCAAGGAAATTCATCGGTCTTGGTCCAAAGCTGATAATCTTCAGATTCTGAAGTCCGATAACTGCTCTTGCAATCGGCATAAATTCATGAATCATATCGGCACATTCTTCCGCATCACCCACAGGATACTCAGGAATATAAGCCTTGATATTGCGCAGCTGCAGATTGTAGCTGGCATTTAACATACCACAGTATGCATCACCTCTGCCATCCAACAGGTTGTCTCCGCTCTCTTCTGCAGCGGCAATAAACATCTTCGGTCCGTCAAAATGCTTTGCAAGCAGTGTCTCTGAAATCTCAGGACCAAAGTTACCGAGATAAACACAAAGGGCGTTGCATCCCGCTTTTTTGATATCTTCCAGTGCCTGCACCATATGGATCTCGCTCTCCACGATACAGACAGGACATTCATAGATTCCCTCTGTCCCATACTTCTCTGTATAAGCCTTCATCAGATTCTGTCTTCTGCTGACAGAAAGACTTTCAGGGAAACAATCACGGCTGACAGCCACAACACCTAACTTCACTTCCGGCATATTGCTCATAATAAAAATCCTCCTTTTATTCGCCGAATACAGCCTTGTAATCTGCCTGGAATTTAGCAATACCCTGATCTGTCAGCGGATGATGTGTCATCTGCTCGATTACCTTGTAAGGAACTGTTGCGATATGCGCACCTGCCAGTGCACAATCTGTTACGTGCATTGGATGTCTGATAGATGCAGCGATGATCTCTGTTTCGAGGCCATAGTTGTCAAAAATTGTTACGATATCTTCGATCAGGCTGATACCTGCTGTGCTGATATCATCCAGTCTGCCGAGGAATGGAGATACATATGTAGCACCTGCTCTTGCAGCCAGTAAAGCCTGGTTAGCTGTGAAGATCAGTGTGACGTTTGTCTTGATGCCTTCTGCAGACAGAACCTTAACAGCCTTTAACCCTTCAACTGTCATAGGAATCTTAACAACCATGTTTGGATGGATAGCTGCAATTTCGCGTCCCTCTTTGATCATGCCTTCTGCATCAACAGTTGTAGCCTTTACTTCGCCGCTGATCGGTCCATCAACGATCGTTGTGATCTCTTTGATGACTTCCTTGAAATCTCTGCCTTCTTTGGCGATCAGGGATGGGTTCGTTGTAACGCCGCAGATAACGCCCATGTCATTTGCTTTTCTGATATCTTCTACATTCGCTGTGTCAATGAAAAATTTCATAATTTTACCTCCTGGGGTCTTTCGCCCTTAATTATATGATAATTTGTAACTGTTCAGAGCCAAGCAAAATTTCAAAAAACAGGTATAAAATGCTTGCATTTTTAAGTTACGATAATTGCTACCTCGTTTAACGGAAATCTATTTACCCGGCTGACCATAGTACGCATTGGCACCATGTTTTCTGAAATAATGCTTATCCTGAAGTTCCTGCGGTGCAGGCTGAACCTTCGGATTGATCAGCTCACATCGGGCTGCCATCTTGGCAACTTCTTCCAGAACAACGGCATTGTGTACAGCCTCATGGGCATCCTTGCCCCATGTGAACGGCCCGTGATTCTTGCAGAGAACGGCAGGTGTTGCAATATAATCCAGACCCGGACGGTCAAATTCATCCGCGATCAGGACACCTGTATTCTTCTCATAAGCTTCATTGATTTCTTTCTCTGTAAGATTTCTCACACAAGGTACCTCGCCGTACAGATAATCGGCATGGGTTGTCCCGTAGCATGGAATACCACGGCCGGCCTGTGCCCAGCTTGTGGCCCATGGTGAATGGGTATGTACGATACCGCCGATCTTCGGAAAACGGTTATATAAGACAACATGTGTCTCTGTATCAGAAGACGGATTGTAATCGCCCTCTACTTTATTGCCATTCAGATCTACAACAACCATATCTTCCGGTCTCAGTTTGTCATAATCCACACCGCTCGGCTTGATGACAAAAAGTCCCTTCTCACGGTCAATCCCGCTGACATTGCCCCATGTAAAAGTCACAAGCTGATACTTCGGAAGCAGCATATTGGCTTCGTAGACTTCTTTCTTTAATTCTTCAAGCATTCGACTAACACCCTCTTTTCTGCCATAAAGGCTTTTTAAACTTCCCGCATCAACATTCTCTTGTGAATCCCGATGCCAAATGACACGTTTATTTTATCACTTCCGATGCTGTCTTTTCAACTGCTATTGCACCTTTATAATTCTCAATAAACTTCTCAAAACCTTCGATATCCTTTGCATCCGGTTCTTCACTTGTACCTGCATTTCCGGCAAATACTTTGCCCTCCAGATAATTCTGAAGTGTTTCGTCTTCACCCTTCCATGTCAGATAAGATGCCAGCAGTGCCATCCCCCATGGACCGCCCTCGCCGGCTGTCTCCATAACGGATACCGGTGTATCAATGGCAGCTGCCAGAAGCTTTTGTCCCACACCTTTTGTAGTAAAATAACCACCGTGACCGTAAATCTTATCAATGGCCACATGCTCTTTCTTGATCAGAATATCCATACCTACTTTCAGGGCACCCAGGGCACTGCTCAAATGCAGACGCATAAAGTTAGCAAGACTGAATCGGCTGGTTGGTTTTCTCACAAAGAGTGGACGGCCTTCTGTGATATCGGTAATATTTTCCCCTGAATAGTAACCGTAAGACATCATATCACCACAGTCTGCATCACCCTCCATGGCCACTTTGAATAATTTTTCAAAGAGGTCATTCTGACTGATATCCATGCCGAACAGCTCCGCAAATTCTCTGAAAAGGCCTACCCAGGCATTGATCTCGGATGTACAGTTATTGGCATGCACCATAGCTACCGGACTGCCCACAGGTGTTGTCACCATATCGATCTCCGGATAAACGGCCTTTAACTGGTCTTCCAGAACCACCATAGCAAAAACAGATGTACCGGCAGAAACATTACCTGTACGAACACCAATGCTGTTGGTAGCTGCCATACCTGTACCTGCATCACCCTCCGGCGGACACAGTGGGATACCTGCCTGCAATTTGCCGCTTTCATCCAGAAGCTTAGCTCCCTCTTCTGTCAGCACACCGGCAGATTCTCCGGCCACAAGGATTTTCGGAAGAATACCTGTTAATGTCCACGGATAATGTTTATCTTCAATAAGCTTGCCAAACTTCTCAACCATTGTCTCATCATACTGATGGGTCTTGTCATTGATCGGAAACATACCGGAAGCATCGCCGATACCAAGGACTTTCTGTCCTGTCAGCTGCCAGTGGATGTAACCCGCCAGCGTTGTCAGATAACTGATCTGATCGACATGTTCCTCACCATTTAAAATCGCCTGATACAAATGGGAAATGCTCCATCTCTGAGGAATATTGTAATTAAATAATTCTGTCAGTGCTTCAGCCGCCTGACCTGTTGTACTGTTTCGCCATGTACGGAACGGTACAAGCAGCTCGCCCTTCTCATCAAAGGCCATATAGCCGTGCATCATGGCACTGAAACCGATGCTGCCGATCTTCGTCAGCTCTGCACCGTATTTTTCTTTCACATCTGCTGCCAGGCTCTTATAACAATCTCTTAATCCCTTCCAGATATCATCCAGAGAATAAGTCCAGAAACCGTCGATCAGCTGATTCTCCCAGCTGTAACTGCCGGAAGCGATTGGTTTAAATGATTCATCGATCAGCACTGCCTTGATTCTGGTTGAACCGAATTCAATACCCAGTGCTGTTTTGCCGCTCTCAATAATTGCTTTTAAATCTGCCATTCTATCCTCCTGATTCATGGATTCGCTGTCGAATCCTGCTTTGAAATGGACACTCTGTCCAATTCAAACATTGTCTATCTCTATAACCACAGGCAGGCAGCTGCCTGCGGTTTATACCACACTATCGCAGCTGCCTGTCTTTTAATCAATTTAACGATAGTAAATGGAATTCCATTTCAGCTCATTGTTAAACTGTCTGATTGTTGTGTCTTTGTCAATATAAACAGCTTCAATGCCCATGCTGTTTGCCCAGTCACCCATCTGCTCAGCCGTCAGGTCATAGGAGAAAGCTGTATGATGTGCACCGCCTGCCAGGATCCATGCTTCAGCACCTGTCTGAAGATTTGGTTCCGGTGTCCAGAATGCAGTTGCAACCGGAAGCTTCGGCATTGGTTTTTCTGTCTTCTTGCAGTTTACGTCATTGATGATCAGACGGAAACGATTGCCCAGATCGATAAGGGATGTGGCAATAGCCTTGCCCTCTTTAGCTGTAAATACAAGTCTTGCAGGATCTTCTCTGTCACCCATGGATAACGGCTGCTCTTTGATAGAAATAGGGCCATCTGCAATTGTCGGGCAAACTTCCAACATATGGGACTGAAGGATCCCTTCTTTGCCCGGTACAAGATTATATGTATAATCTTCCATAAAGGATGTACCTTTGGCGCCCTTCATGCCTTCTGTCATGATCTTCATCAGACGTACCATAGCTGCTGTCTTCCAGTCACCTTCCGCACCGAAGCCATAGCCTTTGGCCATCAGTCTCTGGATAGCCAGACCCGGAAGCTGCTGCAGAGCACCTAAGTCACCGAAGTGCGTAACAATGGCCTGATAATTCTTTTCCTCAAGGAAACGCTCAAAACCGATCTCAATACCGGCCTGAACAGCCACATGCTGACGGAATTCCTTCTCATCTCTGCCTTCAAGTAAAATATTATATGTGCTGTAATATTCTTCTACCAGTGCATCAATATCTGCCTTTGAAACTGCTTTCACTGCTTCTGCAATTTCATTTACCGGATAAGCATCCACTTCCCAGCCGAATTTGATCTGTGCTTCAACCTTATCGCCCTCTGTAACCGCAACATTTCTCATGTTGTCAGCAATACGCATCACACGGATATGGCTGCTTTCAAGAACGCCTACAGCTGTACGCATCCAGGAGCCGATTCTATCCTGTGTAGATTTGTCTTCCCAGTAACCCATAACCACTTTGCGTTCCATATGCAGACGTGAGAAAATATGACCGTATTCTCTGTCACCGTGAGCTGCCTGATTCTCATTCATGAAATCCATATCAATGGTATCGTATGGGATTTCACGATTATACTGTGTATGCAGATGAAGCAAAGGTTTTCTCAGTTCCTGAAGGCCGAGGATCCAGGATTTTGCCGGTGAAAAAGTATGCATCCATGTGATAATGCCGGCACAATTATCATCCATATTGGCCTCATTCATCGTTTTACGGATTAATTCATTGGTGATCAGGGTTGGTTTCCATACAACCTCATATGGAAGATTGCCTGATGCATTGAGTTTTTCTACGATTTCTTTGGAATGTGCTGCCACATGGGACAGGCACTCATCACCGTACAGATCCTGTGAACCTGTACAAAACCAGAACTGATAATTTTTCACCTTTAACATGTTTTTAATTCCTTTCTGTGTATGTTCAAGTTGAGTATATACGAAACTTGGCGCGGAATTCAGGTCTGCTGTGCAGACATATTTCTTACCTGAATTCCTGCGCATACTTAAGTCAATGTTAAGCGTTTTTCTTCTTCATGCGGGCAAAAATTGCCTGTAATACGATGAAGAAACAAAGCAGTGCAGAAAGCACGATACGTACCCACCAGCTGGACAATGTACCCTGTGTGGTAATCAAGCTTGTGATGGTACCTTTGATCAGAACACCGAAGATGGTGCCGAATGGTGTACCCACACCACCGCTTAACAGTGTACCGCCGATAACGGATGCAGAAATGGCATCCATTTCAAGACCTTTGGCCTGTTCTACGAAACCTGCACAGCTGTTTAAGCAGAATAAGAAACCGCCGCAGCCTGCAAGCAGACCTTCAAGCACATAAGCTTTAAATTTGATTCTCTTAACATTCAGACCCATCATTAACGCGCTCTGTGCATTGCCGCCCACAGCGTAAACTTCACGGCCGAATTTGGTATATTTCATAACAACTGCGATAATCGCTACGATAATCAGAGCAATGATAACCGTCGGATAAATATATGCCGGATGGAACTTACCGCTCTTGCTGTAGGAACCAATAAACGGCAGATAAATCTTTGCATTGGCCCATGCAAGGAATGTTTCATTCTTGATGGAGATCATCTCTGTGCTGACCATGGAAGTCATACCACGTCCAAAGAACAGACCTGCCAGGCTGACAATGAATGGCTGGATCTCCAGATAAGAAATCAGGAAGCCCTGTACAATACCGAAAGCCAGACCGATAACCAGTGCAACAGCAATCGCTGCATAAGCACTCATGCCGTGATTCTCCATCTGATTGGCCATAACCATACAAACCAACGCTGTAATAGAACCAACAGAGATATCAATACCGCCTGTGATCATAACGATGGTCTGACCAACTGCAATAACCAGCAGACCGGCATTGGAAATGAACAGGTTCAGAAACATCTGAGGTTTCGCAAAACCTTTATCTGCGAAAATAACCATACCTGCGATATACATGATCGCAAAAAGTGCAATTGTGATAATCAAAAGGAAGGTATTGCCGTTAATCTTTCTGTTTGAATCTGTGGTTGTTTTTAACTTAGCCATGATTATTTACCTCCCTCTACTGCTGCTGCAGCTTTTTTTGCACGCTGTTTTGCAATGAAACTCTGGAATACAGGGCTCTGCAGTGTAACAATAATAACGACAACGATGGCCTTGTAAACCGGCAGCTGATCGGCTTTAACATTCATCGCATAAAGCGTTGTTGTCAGAGCCTGGATCGTATAAGCACCGATAACGGAGCCCATCAGACTGAACTTACCGCCGCCCAGTACATTGCCGCCAAGAGCAACTGCAAGGATGGCATCCATTTCAAGGTTCAGGCCAATGTTGTTAACATCGGCTGAATAAATACGGCTGGATGCGATAATACCTGCGATACCTGCCAACACACCGCAGATCACGTATGTCAGGAATTTGATCAGTGTTGAATTCAGACCAACCAGTCTGGAAGCCGTACCATTGATACCAACACTTTCAATATACAGACCAAGGGCTGTTTTCTTCAGGATCAGATTCACAATGATAACAACGATAATCGCCAGGAAAATCGGTGTCGGTACAGGAATCTTGCCGATATAACCACCAAATACCTTATAAGAATCCACACGGACATATGTAATCTGACCTGCTGTGATCAGCTGTCCAATACCACGTCCTGCTGTATACAGAATCAGTGTGGCAACCATCGGCTGAATATTCATCTTGGCTACAAGGAAACCATTAAAGGCACCGCAGAGTGCAGAAGCCAGAATAGCTGCAATAATTGCCAGACCCATCGGAGCAGCCAGCTCAGTAACAGATACTTCACCACCGGAAAGGATCTGACAGCAGACAGCTGCTGCAACAGCCATAACTGCACCAACACTGATATCCTGACCGCCGGAAGCAGCCGTTACCAGTGTCATACCGACAGCCAGAATAACCAGCTCAGATGCACGGTTGATAACGTCCACAATGTAACCATATAAAACACCATTATTAATGGAAATCTTGAAGAATCCCGGTGTCGTAACCAAATTCACTAATAAAACAGCAACCAGACATACGATTGGCAAAAACAAGCGCATGGATGTTATTTTCTTAATCGAATCCTTATTCATTGCTGTCACCTCCTGCTATTGCTTTCATAACGCCTTCCTGTGTCAGCTGGTCGCCGGAAATCTCGCCGACCTTCTTGCCGTCTCGGAGAACACCCATACGTGAACATGTACGAAGCATTTCCTCAACTTCGGAAGAAATAAATGTAACGGCCATGCCCTGGTCGGCCAGGTCAAGCACCAGTTTCTGGATCTCAGTCTTTGTACCGATATCGATACCTCGTGTCGGCTCATCCAGGATCAGATAATCCGGATTGGTCAGAAGCCATCTGCCGATAATCACCTTCTGCTGGTTACCACCGGAAAGACTCTTGATCGGTGTCTCTCTGCTGGCTGTCTTAATCTGCAGCATATCGATATATTTGTCTGCGGCTTCTTCCATCTCTTTTCTGCTCATCGGATGGAACATGCCTCTCTTCGCCTGAAGTGCGATAATGATGTTCTCACGTACAGACAGATCAGCAAGGATACCATCTTTCTTTCTGTCCTCAGGCAGATAAGCCATACCCTGTTTCATGGCATCCAGCGGAGAATTGATCTTCACTTCCTTGCCGTTGACCTTGATCTTACCTGTATCCGGCTTGTCCGCACCGTAAATGGCACGCACCAGTTCGGAACGTCCGGAACCCAGAAGTCCTGTCAGGCCCACAACCTCACCTTTGTTGACAGCAAAATCAAACGGTTTGATACTGCCTTTTCTTCCAACCTGTTCAGCTTCGATAACCGGTTCAAACTTCTCAAGTACTTTATGATCTCCCTTGATATCTGCCAGATCATCAAAGTTCTTGCCCATCATCTTGGCAACCAGTTCTACTCTAGGCAGTTCCTTTACAGGATACTCTCCAACCAGTGTACCATTTCGAAGAACAGTAATCCGGTCACAGACCGCATATACCTGCTCAAGGAAATGCGTAACAAAGATAATACCAACGCCTTCTTTTTGAAGACGTCTCATCAATACGAAAAGTTTCTCAACTTCTTCATCATCCAGAGAAGATGTCGGTTCATCCAGAATCAGAACCTGGCACTTCATATCTACCGCTCTGGCAATGGCAATCATCTGCTGCTTCGCCAGAGAACATTCCTCTAATTTATCAGTTGCTCTTGCATCAATATCCAGACTCTTCAAGAGCTCTGTTGCTTTCTTATTCATTGTATGCCAGTCAATAAAACCAAACTTTCTCGGCTCACGTCCGATAAAAAGGTTCTCCGCCACTGACAGATTCGGACAAAGATTAACTTCCTGATACACGGTACTGATACCGTGGCTCTGGGCATCCTGCGGGGATTTATTGATAATCGGTGCATCAGAACCCGCTATTCTGATCTCACCGCCGTCTAAACTATGTACTCCGGTAAGCACCTTGATCAGTGTGGACTTGCCGGCTCCGTTCTCTCCCATTAACGCATGGATTTCACCTTTGCGAAGCGTAAAATCTACATGCTGCAATGCTTTGACACCCGGAAATGTTTTCGAGATATCTCTCATACTTAAAACAACATCATTGGACATATAGCATTCACCTGCTTTCAAATTCTCTCTCTAAAATCTCTCCCATTTCGGGTAAGTTGACCTGTAACGTATAAGCACAAAATTGGCGTGGCAGCATTCCAGGCTTCTGCCTCTTTCTACCACGCCAATCATTATGTTCCCGGAAAATTAATTCCTATAAATTTTAGTATGCACGAGCGTCTACAACATCCTGTGTTACTTCTGTAACTTCATAATCTGTACCGTCGATTGAAACGGATGCTACATCAGAACCATGAGCGTAGATACCTTCTTCTACATATGCCTGTTTCTCTGGTGTTTCGCCAGCCTGAAGCTGTTTGATAATCTGTTCTACACGCGGGCCGTGAAGAGGATTACACTCTGTGTTAACAATGATATCACCTGATAATGTATCTGTGATACCCTGTTTTGTTGTATCGAAGGACATTACAAGGATGTCACCATCAGGACCAACTGTCTTACCAGCTGCTTTGATTGCTTCGATTGCACCAAATGCTTCGTTATCGTTCTCGCAGTATACAACGTTGATGTTGTCATACTGTTTCAGCATAGATTCCATAACTTCCTGTCCTTTAGCCTGTGTGAATTCACCTGTCTGCTGAGCTAACAGATTCCAGCCATTAGCTTCTACTGCTTCGTTGAGAGCTTCTGTACGTCCGATCTGAGCGGATGCACCGATTGTACCCTGAATATCTACGATATTAACTTCGCTCATGCCTTTAGCTTCTGCATAAGCTTTCAGCCATTCGCATGCTTTCTGACCTTCCAGTTTGAAGTTGGAACCAACCCAAGCTGTGTAAAGGCTGTCATCAGAAACGTTTACCATACGGTCAACGATGATAACAGGGATTTCTGCGTCTTTAGCTTCCTGAAGAACTGTATCCCAACCGGATTCTGTTACAGGTGCAAGAACGATGTAATCTACTTCCTGCTGGATGAAGTTACGGATCGCTGCGATCTGATTCTCCTGTTTCTGCTGGGCATCATCAAAGATTAAATTGTAACCGTTTTCTGTGCTGAATGTAGATTTCATAGATTCTGAGTTAGCTGTACGCCAGTCAGATTCTGCACCAACCTGTGAAAAACCAACTGTGATCACGTCACCTGTGTTGCCTGCTGCTTCTGTTTCACCAGATGCTGCTTCGCTTGCAGCTTCTGTTTCGCTGCCTGCAGGTGCTGCTGTTTCTTTAGCACCTGATGAGCCACAGCCTGCCAATACTGCAGCAACCATAGCTACTGACAATAATACCCCTAAAAATCTCTTCTTCATAAACTCTTCTCCTCCTAGTTATGAAACAATAAGTGCTTTATATGAAAAGCATACCGTATTCCCATAATTTTGGAAACAGAGGATTCTTTTTTTTAGGTTAATATTTTTCGAACTTTTTGTGAATATTTTGACCCATTCAAAAAAAGTGTACTTTTTTACGATAAAAGTACACTTTTTTATAGATAAATATTTTGCCTTTCAAAGGAAAAGATACATTTTTATGAAACATTTCTGGCTGGTATCACAACCCTTGCTGTGGTGCCCACATTCGGCTGGCTTTTAAAAAATAAGCCATAATTTTCGCCATAATAAATATGGATCCGCTCATTGACGTTGCCCACACCAAATGCCGCTATATTGGCTGACTGGGTACTTCCGTTCACAGAAGCCTTTCTGAGATTATACAGCTGTTCTTCATCCATGCCTACACCATCATCCGTCACACAGAAGACAATATTGCCCCCTTCCAGGCGGCCGGTTACAGAAATCGTTCCCTTTCCCCGCTTGCCGCGGATCCCGTGAACCAGGGCATTCTCAACTAACGGCTGCAGAAGCAGCTTCGGGATCGTAAAATTATATAACGCCTTGTCTATATCAATGTTGTAAGCCAGCGTATCCTGGTAACGGAACTGCTGGATCTTCAGATAACTCTCAATATGCCGCTGTTCCTCCTGAATCGTGATAAAGTTCTGCCCATTGCTCAGAGAAGTCCGGAAGAAATCAGACAGATAGGTCAGAAGTCGGATCACCTGATCATTCTGCTTCGCCTCCGCCAGCCAGACAGCCGTATCCAACGTATTATACAGGAAATGCGGATTGATCTGCGCCTGCAGAAGCTTCGTCTCGCTCAGCCGCAGTGTCTCATGATTACGCTGCATATCTTCCACCAGCTGCCCGATCTCCTTGGTCATATCGTTGAAATTATCCATAAGAAGTGCAATTTCATCCCCCGACTCCACATCCTTCGTCTGTGCCGTAAAATCACCGCCGGCGACCCTGCTGGTCAATGTACAGAGATTACGTATCGGGCCGGTAATGTTTCTGGCCGACCTGACAGAAAGCCCTACCGTCAGAATAACAACAAGAAGCGACGCCAGAATAGAAAAACAGAAAATTGTCCGATTATTCTCATCCAGCTGTGCTTTGATCTGATCGAAATTCAGAGTTTCTGCATAAATATAGTCACGGATACATGACTGCACCAGAGATGTCAGTGCATAAACATCATTGTCCAGTGTAGCCATATTCTGATCATAGGAATTCTCCTGGCCAATATTATTCTCCAGATCTTGAATACATTTCGACAGTGTATTCAATGTATTCTTCAGGCGAACCATCTGGCTTCTGTTCAGTTCAACCGTTGCAGATCGTGCCAGATCATTGCAGACACTTTTCAGTTCATCGATATAAGCATAGGGATCCACCGTCAAAATACCATTGACCGTCACGGTTCCCACATCCAGCTCATCAATCTTCTTGTTGTTGATGACCGCCAGGTAAGTAGTGTAGTCGATCCGTTCCTTAAAATCCCGGACATATTCATTGGCCTCTGCCACATTGTTCGTGATGTCCGCATAAGCACCGGTCGTATAGGAAATTGTCCAGAGCAGATAGCAGACAAGACAAATCATCGGTACAATGGCCGCCACGGCGATCATCATAATCTTTCGATTCAGGGAAAGCTTCTTATATCCAAACATAGCTTACCCCTTTCTGGCCGCACGATATTCTTTTGGCGTACATCCCTGCGTCTTCTTGAATATGTAACTGAAATAATGCGGATCCTTGTATCCCACTTCATAACTGATCTCTGATGTTTTCATGGATGAGCAGACCAGATACTGCTTCGCCTTCTCCATGCGGACTTCCGTCAGATACTCAATGAATGTCTTGCCCATTTCCTTACTGAAAACGGAACTGAAATAGCTTGGACTCATACACACTTCCGCCGCAACTGTGTTCAGGGAAATATCTTCCGACATATAATCCTGCTCTATCCTCTTCCTGGCAGTCCGGATAATATCGGAATACCGACGGCCGCTGAGAGTATTCCGCAGTTCAATGACATGATCCAAAAGCGTTCCTATGTAGTCCTTGATATCATCAACAGATTCCGCAGTTGAAACAGCCCGCTTCAAAATTTCTTCGTTCTCCCGAAGACTCTCCATCTGACCCGCAGCCTCTCCATCTGCACCGGTATCTTTCCTGAGCTTCTTGCAGAAAGCCAAAACAGTGGCATAAATGTCCATGATAATATATTGCCTGATCATCAGCGATCGGAAATGATCCTCTGAAATTTCCGTAAACAATGCACCAACAAAGCTCTCCACTTCTTCGCGTGAACCGCTGCTTAAGAAACGGGTAATTATCTGATCAAATTGATTGATCTCACCAAATATATTGGCATCAAATTCATTGTCCAGCTGTTCATAATTCAGCTGCTCCACCGAAATAATCTGATTCGGTTCCTGCACAAAACGGCCGGCAAAGGCTTTATCCGCCTCCCTGAAAGAATATCTCAGCTCGCGGAGTCTTGCTGCCTCACTGCCGATACCGCCAAACCAGGTCAGTGCCTCAAAAGGTGCAATTACTTCTTTGAGTCCCTCAATAAAACGCTCTGTCTGCGCTTCCATATCCTCCTCTACGGACGTCAGAAGAAAAGCCCAGCCTTCAACACCTCTCTGAAAACGGAACGCATCTTTCAAACCATCAACATAATTGCCGACAGCTGCGTACGCCCTGGCCAAATCCTCAGACTGCCCGGCTTTTACATGATCCTCCTGAATAAATTTGAACAGAATAATTCTGTAAAAAGGTCCGCCGAGATTCATATGAAAACGCTTTCCCTTCTCCAGGGCATCTGCCAGGGACATCTTGCCGGATATCAGCTCACCCAGGAATTTCATTTTGATGAATTCTTCATTCTCCTGCATTTCCTGGTAATAAACCTTCTTCAATGCCAGATCTTCACGCTCATCTCTGACCTTCTCGGCAATCTCCGACAGATGTTCAAGCAGCACCGCTGAAGATACCGGCTTCAGCAGATACTCTGCCACGCCGATCTTAATGGCCTGCTTGGCATACTCAAAATCGTCATACCCGCTCAATATCACAATCTTGATATCCGGCAATTCCGCTTTAACCATACGGCTTAACTCCAGTCCATCCATAAACGGCATACGGATATCTGTGATCAGAATATCCGGCTTCTCCTTCAAAATCACCGGAAGTGCCAGCTCGCCGTCGCTGGCATCCCCCACAAATTCATACCCTTCTTTTTCCCAGTCGATACTGTTCTTGATACTCTGGCGTATAATAATCTCATCTTCGACCAAGTATACTTTTACCATCTTTATAATCCTTCTTCTCTATATTCCTGCCCGCTATAAGTTCCATCTAACCGTGGCGATAATTTCTGCATTTTTGTTTATTTCTAGCTTACCATATAAGCGGCCGCCTTGCAATTATCGAAGAAATTTTCCTCTTTGCACACTGCTTCCAGTCTTCATCCGCCAATTGTATACAAAGCCTCTTCGCGTTTTCATATTACCATGGTAAAATTTTACAGTTTTTATCTTTTTTAACAAAAAAGCATTGAATTTCCATTTTCCCTATGTTAATATTTATTTCATTGTATTACTTAATTAATACTCAGGAGAGTCTCTTCACAATGCATCATACAAAATACAAAAGAAGAGCGCCGAAGGTGTACGCAGCTGCGGAATTTTCGATCGGATACGCCCAACTGCAAGTCTCTCAGGCAAAAGGATGGAGGAAAAAGAATGTTTACACAAATCAACAATCTCATCAACTGGTTGGACGCGGTCGTATGGGGACTGCCTCTGATCATCTTAATCCTGTTCACAGGATGTCTCTTAACAATCCGCTTAGGTGTTCTTCAGATCAGACATCTTGGCAAAGCACTCAAGTTCATGATTAAAAATGAAGACGGCGGCGAAGGTGAAGTATCCAGTTTCGGAGCTTTATGTACAGCCCTTTCCGCAACCATCGGTACAGGCAATATCGTCGGTGTTGCAACTGCCATTGCTGCCGGCGGCCCCGGTGCTCTTTTCTGGATGGTCATCGCTGCTTTTCTCGGTATGGCGACTAAATATGCCGAAGGTCTGTTAGCAATCAAATACCGTACAATCGATAACGAAGGCCATGTTCTCGGCGGTCCTTTCTACTATATTGAAAATGGTATGGGACACGGATGGCGCTGGCTTGCCAAAATTTTCGCTTTTTTCGGTGCCGGTGTCGGTCTGTTCGGTATCGGTACATTTACACAGGTCAACGGTATCGCTTCCGCAGTGAAGAATTTCTTTGATCCGGATATGGTCCATACTGTCTCCCTCTTCGGCAATACTTACTCATGGGCAACTGTTATTGCCTGTCTTATGCTGACCCTCTGTGTCGGTCTGGTTGTTCTCGGCGGTATCAAGCGAATTTCCAAAGTTGCTCAGGTTGTTGTGCCTTTTATGGCAGTTCTTTATGTAACTCTGGCATTGATCATCCTGATCACCAACATCACAGCTGTTCCGGCTGCCATCGTAACCATCGTGAAATCTGCTTTTACAGGCAGTGCTTTGGCCGGGGGCGCTATGGGTACTATGATCATGGCTATGCAGAAAGGTATCCAGCGAGGTATCTTCTCCAACGAATCCGGTCTCGGAAGTGCACCTATCGCTGCTGCCGCCGCTCAGACAAAAGAGCCTGTCCGTCAGGGTCTTGTCTCTATGACAGGTACATTTATCGATACAATCGTTATCTGCTCCATGACGGGTCTTTCTATCGTTATTACCGGAACATGGAATACAGGCCTTGAAGGTGTTGCCATCACTACAGCCGCTTTCCAGCAGGGACTTCCGTTCCCTCCGGTTGTGGCATCCTTCTCACTGATGCTCTGCCTTGTATTCTTCGCATTTACAACCATTCTCGGCTGGGATTACTATGGCGAACGCTGTCTGGAATATCTTCTGAACAGGAACCAGACAGCTGTCAAAACCTACCGTTGGCTGTATATTATCTGCGTTTTCATCGGCCCATACATGACCGTTGCTGCCGTATGGAACATTGCCGATATCTTTAATGCACTGATGGCATTCCCGAACTTAATCGCGCTGCTGGCATTGAATGGCGTGGTAAGAAACGAAACAAAGAATTACTTTAAACGGCATCCGGAGTTATAAAGGGCAAAACTTTCCCAAATCTCAATAAACTGTAAAGAATGAACGA
>ERZ1673752.1593-NODE-1593-length-30719-cov-33.003489_pt1 | contig 30719 bp, 26 predicted proteins | sample MGYA00580195_ERZ1673752 | MGnify/ENA primary metagenome ERZ1673752 (study PRJEB41218, sample SAMN15661744) | gut metagenome | host: Homo sapiens | place: Canada: London | collected 2015-08-20/2019-03-30 | study: EMG produced TPA metagenomics assembly of...
TCTGACGGCAATCCCAGCCGGGCTCTTCGACAACTGTACGGCGGCGACGAACTTCGATGGATGCTTCGCGGGCTGCAGTAGTCTGACGGCAATCCCAGCCGGGCTCTTCGACAACTGTACGGCGGCGACGAACTTCTCTGACTGCTTCAATTACTGCAGCAACCTTACGGGCGAGACGCCGTACACTATGGTGGACGGGAAGAAAGTCAGGCTCTGGGAGCGATCCCCTGAGAATGGCTTCGCTAAGGTTACCGACCATAATAGCTGCTTCGTTGCCTGCACTGGGCTGTCTGACTATGCGGAGATACCCGCGGACTGGAAATAACAAATGAAATAAAAACTAAATAATTATGAATTACACTATAAGCGATATTCTCGGATCCCCTCAGATCATCAGTGCGGTCATTGATCGTGCCAAGGCAGTGGAGAACGACCGCCCCTTCTGGCGTGATTACCTTTCATTTAGAGAGGTCGGTGCTGAAATCTTTGCCACTGCGTATGGAAGCAAGTCTGCCGTACGTATGGGTAGCGTGATCAGTCCATTCTCTGAGAAGCCCATCCGTGGTCGTGAGGGACTTGTGAGCGGTACGCTCCGTGTGGCTAACCTCGGTGACGGCTTCCAGATGGACAATGACCGTCTGGAGGAGCTGCAGGATATGATACGACGCCTGAACACAAGTGGGATGGACTCCACCAGCGTCAAGGAGGTGACAGACTTCCTCGTGGAAGACTTCCGCGAGGTAATCCTCGCACCTGAGAAGCGTATCGATAAGCTACTCGCCGACCTAATGCTCACGGGAGCCGCAAGCATCACACTTAAGGACAACCCGAATGGTGTGCAGATCCTTGACATCGAGATCCCGACCAATAAGGAGGAGGCTAAGACCACCGACAAGGGCAAGCTCTATATGCTGTTCCAGAAGCTGGCAACCAAGTATAAGAGGTACGCATACCAGGAGATGGTGATGAGCAACGAGACTTTTGCGAAGTACTTTATGATGTCCGATGAGTTCACGGCTCTCTTCAAGCAGAAGCTCGGGACTAACGAAGCAAGCGTCAGTGGTCTCTTGACCGAGGAGATGCTATCTGCCCTGTTCAAAACCGTTGGACTTCCACGTGTGAGAGTGATGCCTCAATATGTGACTACACTCACCGACGAACAGATCCCGCTGATGGAAGAGGGTAAGGTTGCCCTCATTCCTCAGGGTGAGCTTGGAAAGCTCCGTTATAAGCCAACCTATGAGGCAAGCGATAAAGTCCCTGGAAAGTCTTACACCGAAGCAGAGGGCGGTCTGCTCGTGTCCACTGCGCGAACCAGCAAGGGTCGCTTTATGGAGTACGAGTGCAAGTGGGTACCTGAGATCAAACAGGCACGCTCCATCGTAAGTATTGATCTGACTAAGGCGATCTGACTAAGTCAATCTGACTAAGTTAATATGACCGAGTAGCTTATGACAGTCAAGGAGTTCATAGCCAAGAAGTATCAGAGCTTCGGAGGGGTGGCACCCGAGCACGAGATAGAGGCCGTGGTTCTGGCTGGAGAGCTGGATCCTGATACCAATCTCACTCGGGAGACCCTTATGATAGCAGAGCGGGCATTTGTGCAGCGGATCCCTGAGATGCTCCTGCAACCGACAAGTGTCAGCGAGTTAGGCGTGTCGATTTCAAGAGCAGGGCAGGATGCGCTCCGTGTCTACTATCGTGCGAAGTGTAGAGAGCTTGGTCTTGAGAACCTCCTTGATGCCTCAGAGCGACCCCGAGTGACTATCTACTAATATGCTTATTCCTAACGCACAGATAAAGCTGAGCCACAAGGTGGGAGATGACACCCCTGATGAGTATGGGGTACCAACCTCTCGGCTGGAGTGGTCAGACGCTATCACCTGCCAAAAGCAGGCGATACAAGACAATGTGCGAGGGAGGTATTCAGAAGGGAACTTTCGCCAATCACTCTATCGTGTCCACATCCCTATAAGCGCATCACCGGCGTGGATAGATGAGAGTATGCAAGCAGAGCTATTCACCGACAGCGGACGCTCCCTTGGGGTGTACAGCGTTCAGAGTGTGGCGAAAGCTTACCTTCTTGATCACTACGAGCTTGACTTAGGCGAGCCCTATGGAGTTTAGTGAGTTTGCAGAAGACCTCAGGAAGGAGGTGGAGGAAGACCAGCTTGAGTGGCTCGCCCTCGTAGGTGAGGAAGCCTATGATATGGCAGTCAATTCAAGGGCTTTCCAAGACCGCACCGGATGTCTACTAAGCTCGATAGGCTATGCAGTGGTCAGAGACGGCAAGATATGGCACGAAGGGGGCTTTAAGGTGATACTCAATGGTGCAGACGGACGGGAGAAAGGTCTCAAGCTGATACGTGAGCTGATGCCCAAGAGAGGGACAAGGCTCATCTTCGTAGCGGGAGAGCATTACGCCACGTTCGTGGAAGCTAAGGGGTATGATGTCAATACAGCAGGAGAGCTGATCATTGATAAGCTGATGGCAGAATGGCAGGAGTGAGTGAAATACGCAGGGGTGACTTCAAGACAAGCGAGGAGATCGAGCAGGATCTCTATGAGGTCGTGAGTGCCTATCTGAGTGGTAAGCTAAGTGGGTGCGTCTATCGCAGGGATGTACGGCCGGCGTGCCGTGGAGGAAAAGAGGATGCCGTGGTCGGCTTCCTCTCCGGACTTGACGGGCAAGTACAGACAGGCGTAGCAGTCGTAAACATTTACGTCCCTCACACACAAGGAGGGGACCTCTACTCACGGAAGGACCCCAAGCGTGTAAAAGAGATGGCAAGGCTCCTGTACGATATGCTCCACGCCATACGGCTGTCAGGGTACGATCTCCGTAGTGAGCGTACCATTCAGGTCGAGGAGGACAATGGCACGTCACGGGTCACTCTCCGAATCAAGTACAAGTATAATGCGTTAATGGATAGAGAATAAGATTATGGCAACAGTTAAAGGAACTGCGTGGGGCGAGCTGGAGTTTAAGCTCGGCAGTGGTCCCACGGGAGTAGTAAAAGAGGGCAGTTACAGCCTGGAGTACCAGGAGGGTAATGCCAAGGAGTGGAAGGCTCTCGGAGGTCGCATCGTCGACAAGCGTCAGCTTATGGGGTCTGTACGTGCGATCTATGAGCTGAAGGGCATTGAGGTCGGTGCATTCAAGGCTGTGCTTCCCGGAGAGACCACCCTCACGATCACCCCGAAGGATAAGATCGGGGAGGTGATCAGCTTCAAGAAGGGTACCGTGTCTGTCTCCCCCGTCTTCACTGACGATGGTGGCTACGGCACTAAGGTAACCTACAACGCTATCCCGGAGGATGATGGGACTCTCTTCACCACCAGCGATGCAGGTGGTGCGACTTCCTAAGTAGTATTCACGTAACTCTGATGATGGGGCGGATAGGGGTTGATTGACCATCCTCTCTCCGCCCTTTTTCTATTTGCCTATGGAGAGTATGATTGATCAGGTACGCATCGGGATAGTGGCGATATGGGCGGTGATTATGACTGCTCTGTCTCCTACTGTCAATGCCCTTCTGTTGCTGGTCCTCTTTGCGATGGTAAATGCCTTCGTTGGCTACCAGAGCAATTACATTACCCGTCACGAGAGATTTAGCTTCTCAAAGTTCGGGAGGGCAGGGATACAGCTGATGATGTATATGGGGCTGGTGGTCCTGCTCCATCTTGCCTTTTACATCTTTGACGACACGGAGAAGTCCCTCTTTGCGATCAAGGTGGTGTCGTGGATTGCCGTATGGGGGTATACGGTGAAGATCCTCCAGAATTGCCTGCAGATCGCCCCAAACACACGAGGGCTGAAGCTCCTGTACCACGTGCTGGCGGTGAAGTTTGTCGGCAAGCTCCTCCGAGAGCTGGGTATCGATGTCAATGATGATGAGATAAAGAAACTGAGAGATGATGATGATGACTATGAAGCAACCAAGGGGACTGAGGAATAATAACCCGCTCAATATCGAGCGCACGGGGGACCGATGGAGAGGGATGTCGCCCGAGCAGAGAGACCCCCGATTTGTGCAGTTTGTAGCTCCCGAGTGGGGCATCCGTGCCGCTGTGGTGATCCTACGTAATTACCAGAAGCGGTACCACCTTCACACCTTAACGGAGATCCTGCACCGGTATGCCCCTGCAGTGGAGAACCACACCAAGCGATACATTGAGCGGGTCAGCAGTCGTGCCGGTATAAGTCCGGACACCCCCCTTGACCTCACCGATCGGGAGCTGGTCAGCCGACTTATCGAGGCAATGTGGTGCGTGGAGTGCGGTGTGCCGGGAGATCCCGAGGTGATCCGGAGGGGCTTAGACCTCGCCGGGCTATGATGATGGGGCGCACCGGCTGTGTCTGCACTCTGCTCATCGCTTTTCTCGCAATGATTGTCGCCACCTCCTGCGGGAGCCGGCGGCATATGGAGATGAGAGAGATCGTGGCAGAGAGGGGTGTCTCGCTCTCCGTGGACACCTCCCGACTGCAGTACGTCATCGAGGTGTACAACGAGTTCTCGAGAGACACACTTGTGCGGAGCCTATACAGAGAGCAGGGGGAGAGAACTGAGGGCAGATCGCACTACAGAGACACCCTTTACATCCATACGAGGGACACGGTCTACACAAGTAAGAGCTTGCCCTCCGAGGGGGGTACCGGGAAGCCCCTCATCAAGTGGTGGCACTGGCTGGTGATTGGTGCGGTCCTCCCTTATCTGCTGAGGGCTATCCTCCGAGCAGTCTGTGCAGGTACACCCTTACACCGATTACTAATATCGGTTTTAGCGAAAACTAAGACCGGTAAGAATTAACACAGAACAGACAACAAATATGATCACCATAGACGCAAACGATAGAGCGATCACGAGAGTAGTCGAGAGCATCACACAGGAGCCTATCAAGGCGAAGCTGGGTGACGCTGAGGTGGAGGTTCCCCGCCCCACGGTGCGCACCGCCCTACTCGTGGAGAAGCTCATAGCACAGATACAAGAGCCGGCGAGGGAAGAGGGTGCCGGTGTCAGTATGCTGGAGATGATACAGTGCCTACAGAAGGCGGACGTACTTACCGATGTGGCCACTCTCTACCTGACGGGGGGCAAGGAGAGCAGGCGTGTCAAGGAGAGCCTATCCGACCACCTGACACCGACACAGATCGCCACCTTCGTTATGGAGGTGCTGACGGCAGAGCAGGAGGTGGAAGGTTTTTTCGTCTTTACCACTTTCCTAAGCCACCGGCAAAGCAGGTTAGCCCCGACGAGGGAAGTGGAGACTCCATCTGGGGAGTGATAGCGAGCATAGCCGCCTACTACCACCTAACGCCTAATTATGTCCTGGACGAGATGACTATGGAGGACTTAGTGATGTACGCCAAGGTTATCCCGTCCTACGACACAGACAAAGCCACGGGCGGAGCAGGGGCAGGCTCCGAAGAGAAGACTATAGAGGCAGGCAGTATGTCCGGCTTCGCACAAATGGTACAGCGACTTCAGGCTGACAAGAACAACGGATAATGGCACACAAATCATATCAGATAGATCTCGACGACAGAGAGTTTAAGCGCAAGCTCCGCAACCTCGAGCAGATGACGGCACACGCTGAGCAGGTGATGCGTCGCAACCTGCGAGTAAAGGCAGACCTACAGATGAGTGGCAACCCGTTTAGCACTCTTCGGTTTGCTCCCACAGCTTTTCAGCTACCACGCATAGACACCTCCGCCCCATCGGCGGAGGTAGAGCGGCTCAGGGACAAGATCCGAGAGCTGGAGCAGGCTATGAATGCGAGCACGAGTGCCAACGATGCCAACTCCCGGAGCCTTGACCCGCTTATGGGGAAGTGGGCGAAGTTCCTCACTGCCGGTGCCGTCGCAGGCTTCGTGACCAAGGTGACGCAGGTGCGGGGAGAGTTTCAGCAGTTGGAGATCGCCTTTGGCACAATGCTTAATAGCGGGGCAAAGGCAGAGAAGCTAATCGGACAGCTCGCCGATACGGCCGCTAAGACCCCCTTTGACCTCCAAGGGGTGACGCAAGGGGCGAAGCAACTACTCGCCTATGGCGTGAAGGCTGAGGAGGTGAATGACAAGCTCCTGATGCTCGGTGATATTGCCAGCGGTCTGTCCCTCCCCCTCTCCGACCTCGTGTACCTCTACGGCACCACGATGACGCAGGGGCGGGTCTACGCTCGGGATATGCTCCAGTTTATGGGGCGGGGTATTCCGTTGGCTGAGGAGCTGGCGAAGCAGTTTGGCGTTACCAAGGCTAAGGTTGGCGAAATGGTGACGGCCGGCAAGGTGGGTGCAAAGGAGTTTGAGCAGGCTATGCAGAGTATGCGTACCACTCGCTTCAATAACCTAATGGAGGAGCAGAGTAAGTCTCTCACCGGGCAGATCTCCAACCTGCAGGATGCCATCGAGATGATGCTCAACGACATAGGCAAGTCCTCGCAGGGTATGATCTCAAAGGGGATCGAGGGTGTCAGCTACCTTGTGGAGCACTACAAGGAGGTGGGCGCAGTACTCGGCACCCTCATAATGGTCTACGGGAGCGCAAGGGCCGCTGTGATAGCCTACACGGTGGTGATGAACATTCACGCCAAGGGGCTCCTCGGGTACATCAGTACCACGAGGGTAGCCACGGCGGCGCAGGCACTCTTCAACGCCACTCTGAAAGCTAACCCGATAATGCTGGTCGTGGGAGCCGTCCTGGGGCTTGTCGCCGCATATGAGATATTCAAGGACCGGTCTACCGAATCGGAGAAAGCACAGAAGCGACTAAACGAAGCCAACGAGCGAGACCTCGAGTTACTCGAGGAGCGCAAGAGCAAGGCGGAGCAGGCGGTACAGACGATCAAGAGCGAGACCTCCACCCTTCTTGAGCAGGAGCAGGCGAGGACTGCGCTGAACAGCCTATACCCCGAGATATTCAAGAATATGAGTACCGAGGAGATCAAGCTACTCAACGCCACCAAGCTCACCAAGATGCTTACCGAAGCCACCGAGGATATGGCACTTGCCAAGAAGAAGGCACACTTGGCGGAGCTTAGAGAGCAGGAGCAGGCAAAGCGGAAGACCTTTGAGCAGTCCACTTCGTATGGGTCTGTCTACGCTGCTAAGGAGCTGGAGAAAGTACAGGCTGAGATCAAGGCCGCCGAAGCAGATATAGCAAGGTCTGAGAGGGAGCTTGCCACCGCACGGATGACCCCGACAGAGAAGAGAGCACTGCAGGAGCAGGAGGTCAATCGCCTACTTGAGCAGCGCCAAGAGATCGTGGCGAGGGCAAAGTTCAGAGGCACCTCCGACCTCAAGGATCAGGGTGAGCTGCAGAAGCTGGACGAGCAGATAAAGGTCGCATCGAAGTCTCTCAGTGAGCTGGATAAGGCGGCCACACTGCCCACATTCGGTAGCGAGGTAGCTGGCGCACGCCAGAAGGTACGAGACCTCACGCTCGACCTACAGAAGCTCCGCAAGGGCGACTGGAAGCTCGAGGAGGGCGAGACCTTTGCCAAGCTGATAGAGGATAAGACCAAGGAGCTGAACGCTGCTAAGTCCACCCTTGACAATCTCCTCGGGACTAAGTCCGGTGGAACAAAGACGAAGCCGAGTGAAAGCTCTGCGAAACTCCGTAAGGACTTTGAAGAGAGTGTCAAGAAGCAGATAGAGAGTGGTGCCGAAGCCCTCAGGCAGTCCGCCCTATCCGGTCTTGATGGCATTGAGCTTATCGAAGCTCAGTATCAGACCACGCTCAATAACATCGCCAAGCTGAGGGAGGAGTATATCACGAAGCACAAGGCTACAGAGGTGCAGGCAAACGCCCTCGTCTACGATCTGCAGGTTCAGGCAGATGAGAAGCGTAGGCGAGACGTGGAGAAGTACTACAAGAGCCTGCTTGAGAAGCACGCCACCTATGAGCAGCAGCGGAGGGCTGTGATAGAGCAGTCGGAGAAGGAGATAGCCCTATTCCGTAGCCGGGGGGATGAGGGTAACGCCCAAGAAGCTGAGAGGAAGAGAGAGGATGCCCTCACCGCCATTGACCTGCAGTTCGCTATGCGATCGGAGGAGTTCCAATCGTGGCTCGATAAGGTGGCTGATATGTCGCTGGATGCTCTTCTGCAGAAGCTCACAGAAGCACAGCTGGCACTCACAGGGCTGAAGGTATCGGAGGGGCTTGGGCAGTCTGTCTCGCCTGAGGAGCTGGCGAGGAAGCGTGCTGAGATAGCAGAGACAGAGAAAGCGATCAAGAGACTACGCCGCTCCGGTAGTGATGCCCCCCGTGGTTTCAAGGAGTGGCAAGATATGCACAAGACGCTCACCGACCTAACGCAGGGCTTCGACAAGCTCGGGCAGTCTGTCGATGGCACACTCGGGTCCATCATCCGGGAAGCGGGAGCTTTCTCTGCGAGTGTCGTCGGTATGATAGACGGCATCCTCACCTTTGCCAACACCTCCTTAGAGGGGATAAAGCTGGCCGCATCGGGGACCGCTAAGGCGATCAAGATAGTGGAGGCAAGCACCGTGGTACTCGCCATCATCAGTGGTGCACTGACGGTGATACAGACCGTATCGAGGTGGTTTGAGAAGAATACCGAGCTAAGCGAGGAGCAGAAGCAGGCGTATCAGTCGCTCATAAGCTCCACCCGTGAGCTGACACGAGCCAATAGAGAGCTTATGAAGTCTCTCGCACCTGATGAGCTGGGTGCAGCCTACAAGCGCACCCGTGACCTCCTCAGGCAGGGCATCGATGAGACCCGCCAGATGATGTCCGAGTGGATGGAGAGTGGCAGTAAAGCAGGATTCGGGGTCTTCAATTGGGGGGCTAAGCAGTCGCACGGCTACGATGTGGTGGATAGACTTGCAGAGGAGTACAAGCTCCTCCGGGAGACACTCGGGCGGGATATATTCGCAGGGGGGAAGATTGGCGCCTTTGCTGACCTCAAGAAGCTCTCCATCGAGGAGATAGAGAAGCTCAAGCAGTCTCCGAAGCTGTGGGCCACACTCGGGACAGAGATGCAGGGGTATTACAACAATATCCTCGAGATGCACAAGGAACTTGCAGAGGCAGACCAAGAGCGCAAGGATGCCATCACCGGCACCAACCTTGACGCTGTCACCGGTGAAGCGCTGGAGTGGGTCACAAGCCTTGACGATGCGATGAAGACCCCCGCAGAGACCTTTGAGCGGACGATGCAGGGTGCCATCAAGCGGATCATCAAGAGCAAGTACCTCGTGCGGGAGATGCAGAAGTGGTATGACGACTTCGCCAAGGCAGGCGAGGACGGCACCTATACCGAGGCAGAGATAGATGCCCTCCGCAAGAGCTACTACAGCACAACGGAGGCGGTGAGGAAGAAGTATGAGGCGATGGCTAAGGCGATCGGCTCGGATGCTCTCGCAGGTACAGAGAGCGAGGATAGGCACGCTGAAGCTAAGGGGATAGCGCAGGCAAGTCAGGAGAGCGTGGACGAGAATAACGCCCTCCTTAACTTACAAGTAATGCTTGTGGATAAGCTCTCTCAGAGCTTCAGTGCCTACTCTCACACCGCCCTCGACCTGCAGAGCAAGGGGTGGCAGGAGGTGAGAGCCATTCGAGCCCTCACAGAGCAGGTGGAGAGCCACACACGTAGCATCGACACGAATATCAAGGATATGACGACAAACGGGATTAGCGTGAAGTGATGGATGGTAGTAAAGATGACAATTAACGGCACGGAGGTAGAGGTGAAAGAGGGTGGACTGTGCAGTCTCTTCACCCCTCCGAAGCCCAAGAAACGACTCGTGAATGAATGGGGCGATGCCCCCACGGAGGTGGACACCACTGAGCCAATCTTCCCCTCTGCCAAGGACGTAGAGCTGGTAGTGGGTGTTTCCGATAAGGAAAAGACCACTCTCATCGCATCGCTGACTGCCAAGGAGCAGTCGGTGATCGCTTTCCTCGGTGTCACTCTGAGCCTTCGGGTCACTCGGGTAGCCGTGGAGGACTTCAGCGAGAAGCTCACTGAGGTGCGTTTAGAGGGGGTGATTGACACGCCAAGGGTAACTCAGTCCACGACCCCTACGACACTCTCAGAGACGCTCCTTGAGGGCTCTCAGACGGCTGAGGGAAGAATTGTGATCAAGCCGGGGGCTTCTGAGGAGGTCACGGGGATGATAGGCGGCCTCTATGTCACCAATGGTAAGGTGGTGGAGGATAGGAGACCGGTGGAGCTTAAGGTCCTTGTGAGAGCTAAGAGCGATACCCTTTGGTCAGCCTACGACAGAGTGACGACAGCACTCTTTGCCCCGTTGACGATGGTGGAGGGCGTCCCCGCTGAGTACCGCTCATCCTCCACGACAGCCCTTGACCTCTATGGGGAAGACTTTTTCTGGGAGTTGGACATAAACCTTTTGACACTATGAATATATACTACTACAATGGCACCCTCTGGAAGGATGTGGCCGTCCTCGACAGCTCTTTCTGTGAGGAGACTATAGACCGCTTCAACCGTATCTCTCTGGACTTTGTGTTGCCGAGCGAGGAGCGTGTGCCTGAGCTCTGCCACGTCACTTGGCGAGGGGAGGAGTACACCCTCTACACCGCGCCGAAGGTGGTCAAGGTAAGCACAAGGGAGTACCGCTATACCCTCATCCTCGAGGGGCGGTACAAGGAACTGGAGCGGGTCCTCGTCAAGGATAAGCTCGGTCGGACGAAGTTTGTCTTCACCGGTCGGGCAGACCAGTATGCCGACCTTATCAGCGGATGTATAGACGGCTGGAGTACCGGCACCTGCACAACGGGCGACCGCTCGCAAGTCATAGCCTTCAGCAACAACTCCCTGCTTGATGCCTGCCGGATGGTCGCTTCAAAGTTTGAGACCGAGGTACATTTGGACGGTGGCAGGATAGCCTTCGGCAGGGTGGAGAAGTACAAGGGAGACCCTCTCACGCTCGCCTATCGTCAGGGCCTGCAGAAGGAGATCACAACCGAGCCGGACAGCAAGGAGACCGCCGTCGGACGGGTCTACGTTATGGGTGGTAACCAGAATATCGACCCGGGGAAGTATGGCAGTCGCACGCTTCACCTTCCCAAGGGGGGCTCTCTCTCGGTAGAGGGGCACACATTCCGGGTAGATGCCGCCGGTCGCTACATCTCGCTCAATGGCGACACCCGGCTCAATACCTCCGAGAGGGCGCTGGATGCCACGACCATCTACCCCAAGCGAGTCGGCACGATAAGCAAGGTGGAGCAGAAAGGCGATGAGTGGGACGTGATCGATGAGACCAACCCTGTAGACTACACACAGCACCGAGTGGGCGGTGACGTGATGCGCCTGGAGTTTCAGAGCGGACGGCTGGCGGGGCGATCCTTTGACCTCACCACCAAGGACGATAAGCTGACCGGCTATGTCCACGCTGAGAAACGCTTCAGCCTTGTGAGAAGGGAGATTGATGGCGTGCTGATGCCTGAGCCCGGCACATTCTACCCCTCCGTCGGGGACAAGTACGCCATCTTCGGCTGCTCCCTCCCAGATGAGTATGTGGCGAGTGCCGAGGCTGAGATGCTGAGCATCGGGGCGAGGTATATGGCGGAGCGTCTCGAGGCGAGGGTGCAGTACCGGGCGGAGCTGGACGGGCTGTGGGCGAAGAAAAACTGGGGTGCTGTGGCACACAAACTCACCATCGGCACCATCGCACGCCTCGAGGGGACGGCTAATGAGGTCCGCATCAGCTCAGTCAGGACGGCACTCAATAGCCCATACACCCCTCGCATCACCTTCTCTAACGCTCCCTATATGGTCGGCTCGCTCACCACACAGATAGCCACCTTAGAGAGTGCAGAGGTGCGCACACGAGAGGAGACACGGCAGGTCTTCCTCCACCTGCAGGCCCGCACCTACGAGGACACCAAGGTAGTACGGGAGATGATAGAGCGGCTCAGCCTGGAGGGCTTCACTCAGGCCATCAAGCCCGAGACGCTTCAGTCGATGTATGCCGTCATCGGCTCCCCCGCCCTGCAGTTTGACTTCGTCCAAGCTGGCGGGGCTGTCCCCTTCAGCTGGAGTGAAGGTAAGGGAGGTACCATTACCATCCCCGGGCAGAGAATACAGCGAAAGGCTTCCGGCACCACACTTGAGCCTGGCGACAAGACTACCGTCACCGACATCCCGGCTCTCACCTACACGCTCAAGGCGGAGGAGCAGCAGGCATACGTCTACATCGAGCTAAGCCCCGCACCGCACTTCGTCATCAGCACTACGCCCCTCGCCATAAGCACCGACCGGCTCCTTGTCGGCCTGCTCAATGGCGAGGAGGGGAAGCGAGCCTTCACCCCCCTCTACGGCTTCACCGAGATCACCCCGGGACAGCTCAAGACTGACCTCATACGTTCACAGGACGGAAAGAGCTACTGGGATCTACTCTCGGGAAAATTTGCCACCACGGGAGACCTCCTCATCGGGGACCCCAAGGGCGACACCTGCCTCGCCTACATCGATGGCGTCCTCTACGTCAAGGGACTGATGGTCAATGTCGGCTCTTCCTCCACCACCATCGAGGACGCACTCATCGAGCAGGAGCGGAAGATAGAGAACGCCAAGAAGGTACGCCAGCCGATCATTAAGAACGGCACCTGGTGGGTATGGGACGACACCACAAATCAGCTCATTGACTCCGGCAAGCCCGCTCAGGGAGAAAGCGGACACTCCTTGACCAGCTCGCTCGCTTTCGTAGAGGGCGAGATCCGGAATGGGGTCGTCACCAAGGATCCGGTAGTTGAGTACATTGTCTACTACGATGGCGTGGCATTGGACGACAAGCTGGTCTACGACACGGCAGGAGCATACGAGCAGTCTTTCGAGGATAACCGAATACTAATCGTAGGCAAGAATAGATTTAGATTATACTTCGAGGATAACTATAGGAGCCAACCGAACGGAATAAGCCAAACCTACGTCATCACCTACAAAGGTCTAACAACCACAGCCACCGCCACCCTGCCTAACGTAAGGGATGGAGAGCGAGGGTTGCAGGGCTTGCAGGGTAAAGATGGTAGGGACGGGATAAACGGCAAGGACGGCACCTCATCCTACACTCACATAGCGTACGCAACAGACAACAAAGGGGGCAATTTCTCCCAGTCTCCGGAGGGGTGTGACTACATCGGTATGTATGTCGACAGCAACCCGACAGACAGCACCAACCCAAACGACTACCGATGGACAAAGTTTGTAGGTGAGGATGGGCGAAACGGATCTGACGGCACCCCGGGCAAGCCGGGCAAGGACGGGCGCACCCCCTACCTCCACATCGCCTATGCGAATAGTTCAGATGGCAAGCAGGGCTTCAGCGTGACCGAGAGCTCGGGGAGAGGCTACATCGGTCAGTACACCGACTACTTGCAACCTGACAGCTCCGACCCCGCCCGCTACACCTGGTCCCGCATCAAGGGCGAGCAGGGTGCCACCGGCAAGGACGGAGCACCGGGGCGGGACGGTCACTCCTTCACCGCCACCCTGAGGGTAGAGGGAGAGGTGGTGGACGGACGGCTCTCCATCTACCATTTGCGTCCCTCATTCTTCTACGACGGCAGGGAGGTGACCGGCGAGATCGACAATAACTTCCTCGGCCGCTGTAATCTCAACGAAGCACCAAATCATCTCCAGTGGGGCGACTGGGAGCCTTATTACAATAATGGTGAGTACGACCTTTCCGACACCTACACCGGTCCGGGGGTCTCCTTTGAGGTCAAGGCAACGTATAAGGGGCTTACTGCCGTCGCCGCCGCCTTTGTCCCCCACGTCATCAGCCCAGAGAAGCTCAAGGAGCTGGAGGAGGCAAGGTTCCTGGCAGAAGACGCACAGGCTGCGTCTCGTCAAATGTGGGAATACGTCGATGGGGCATTCCGTGACGGGGTCGTGAACGATGCGGAAGCTAAGGCGATCAAGACGTACATCAATGAGGTGGACGCTCAGTGGCAGTCCTCTCTCGGAGCGTACGAGAAGGTCTACACCAACGCCCTCCTCACCGGTGCGCCTAAGACCGCCCTCCTCGACTGCAAGACCACCCTCGCCGGCAAGGTCTCCGATCTCACAAGCTACATCACCTCCGCCATTTCCGACGGCAAGGCGACCACCGCCGAGGTGGACGGGGTCAACAGCCGCTACAATGCCTACAAGACCGCCCTCAAGGACTTTCAAAAAGCCCTCAAGACCGCCGAGGACTGCATCCGCTCCGAGGGAGCAGGAGGGAGGTTCCTCGGTGAAGCGGTCACTATCGGGGGCAACGGTTACGTCAAGTTATACAATAAGGTTAATGGTCAATATGCCAAAGCGGGTGACACCGTTAAGATGGTTACCGAAGGATCATACGGTAATACCACCTGGAAGAAAGACAAGATCTACATCCTCGGGATAAAAGATGGCAAGTACGGAAATGTGCTCGTCTGGGAGGAGCTCACCGGAAAGGATGGCGCACCGGGGCGAGACGGTCGGGACGGCAGGGACGGCAGGGACGGCAGGGACGGCAAGGACGGCGTAGGAGCCGACTACTCCAAGGAGATCAAGGAGCTACAGGACGGGCTCGCATCCGCCAATACGGCAATCGATACGCTTAACAACTGCCGGCAGATGCTCAAGAACAAGAAGATCACCCTTGACAAGCTCCCGGACAGCTTGCGGTGGATCTATGAGGCCTTTGCCAACGGCAAGACGGAGATCAAAGGCGGGCTGATCCTCTCCAAGTACATCGGGCTCTCCAATAGCTCCGACAAGGTCACCTCTTACCTCTCCGGGCAGGACGGGGCGGGGGCGCATATGCTCGCCGCCGGCGTCTCCGGTCTCGGAGACACCAATGCCGTCTCCTACATCAACTACGACGGCACGGCAAAGTTTGGCGGTATCAAGATCAACAGAGACTCCATCTACATAGACGCAGACGACAGCGGCTCAGGTGTCCACCAGGTGGTACACGACCGGCTCTACATCACGAGGAGCGGGATCTTCGCCTACCTCGACCGCTACATCGCCGGCGGGATCGGGGAAGGGATTTTTAAGGCAAACTACGAGCAGGGCTTCCACTCCAAGAGGGTCTCCATAGGTGACGGCGGCACCTCTATCATACAGGCACCGAGGGGCAACACAATGGGGCTGCAGATACAGGGCAACCTGCACGTCTTCGGCGACAAGCTGGAGTACAACGATCAGCGCATCCTCTACGAGAATAAGCCGCGCACACACTATATGACGAGTGACGGGGGCAATGTCTACCTCACCAAGGATGACTCCCTCGTGCTGATCGGTAATGAAGCCCTCTCGAGTGCGCATTGCACGATCACCCTGCCGGACGCAAGCACCGTGAAGGTGGGCTGGAGGTGCAAGGTGACCACGATCGGGGCGGTGGTAAAGGGGAGCATCACCGTCAAGACCAACTACAGCAGTCAAAAGATGTTCTTCGGCTCCGACCGGCAGGTCTCCTACACGCGCGACTACACCGAGAAGACAAATGTCCTTGTCATCATCCGGATCCCGGAGCAGTCTACCAATAACGGCAAGGCTTATTGGTTTATCAAGGAAATAAAGGCGTGGTGATGGGGCAAAGCGGTATGCGCCAACGAGTTTTCTCAGTTGCGCAACAGAGTTTGGTGATATGGGGCGGGGCACCTCGTGCGGGGGCTTAGGCGGTGAGTTGTTCGCTTTTCCCGAACAACTGAGTTGTCAAAATTTCTTTGACAACTGCCTTCGGAGCTTAGAGAGTAAGGGTGGGAGCTTAGATAATAAGCTTAGAGAGTAAGGCTAAGTAGGTATGGCAGTGACTAAGTAGGCAGAGCAGTAGTTAAGTAATCCTTAATAACTCAAGCGGGGGCAACTATTCGGTTTTTCCGGATAGTTGCCAAGGGTGCGGAGCGGGCAACTATTGCATTTTCCGCAACACTTGCCCGGAGGTGCGGTTTGGCGGTCTCGGAGATCCTCCCTACCATTGCCCCGCTAAGATGTGCATTTAATAGATCAGAAAGTGTGTAAGTCTTAGCGAGCGCTATATGCGCATCCGGGACTGCTTCGGCAGTCCCTTAAAAAGTCGTTTAGGGCTTGCCCCCGCCATCGGTTCAGCCTTTGGCGGGGGCTTTTTATTATGAGAGTGTTAAAATACTAACTTATTGCGCCAATATTTTGGCGGTCTGAGATATTTGTCATACCTTTGAAGTACCAAAGACGAAGAGGGGACGCAACCCCGATCTCAGAGGACAAACCCTAAACAATATGACTACTATCAAAATCCGCAAAAGCGACAACAAGGTATCTGCAGAGACCCCCTACAACAAGACCTACATCAAGAGGGTTAAAGAGATAGGCGCAAGGTGGGACGCTAAGGATAAGGTGTGGTCAGTCCCAGCAGATAAGGAGCAGGAGCTTAGGAAAATCCTGCTCGATGTCTATGGTTGGGAGGAGCAGGCCGCAGAGGAGACCATTAAGATCTCTCTTGATGGGAGATATTACGAAAATAAGCAGGGCGTGATAATGATAGGCGACATCCTCATCGCTAAACGATGGCGCCGCTATGGTGGCGTAACGCTGTATAACGATGCAGAGCTCGTTGAGGGTGATTTCGGCTGGGACGGTAAAAGTAATATGCGTCCCCGTGTCATAGGAAAGGATACGACTGACACCATAACCATTGAGGTAGAGGTCACCCGGTATGATTATGATCGCCTTAACCTCCAATCAGAGACCCACATCTCTATTGTGGAGGACTAACCACAAACAATACAACATAATGTCTAAGATGATCAAGGACGACAATCGTGGTATGGTCACTGAGGTGACCGTGGACACCTACTACCAAAAGTCGGTAATCAGTAGAGAGGAGGGCAAGGTGGTGGACTATATCTACTACCAATTCCTACTTGACCTCCCTAAGGAGGACGGCAAGGCACTCTACGATAGAGCTAAGGAGGTCTTAGCGGCTCGCAAGCGTGTGCGCAAGTCCCTGCAGAGGGTCAAGCTGATCGATAGGGATTACCCCGAGAGCCACCACACCATCTACGTGATAGATGGTTTCTCCAAGATCCGTGGCGAGGAGGAGGAGTTGCTTATGATCACATATGAGCAGAGTGCAGACAACTCGGAGAGGGTGTGGATCCGTCCGGACGGCACACTCGCTCAGTATGTGAGATACGTGCGCAACAGATCTACAGGGCGCAACACTTTTTATAAGTCGGGAGCCAAAAAAGCCTACTATAGCACCGATGACTACATCCGCTGGGATGAGGAGGGCAATATGATATATTACGATGACGGAGTAGATGTAGTGACCAATGAGGTTAGACAATGACACACTGAGGGAGCAGCTCGCCGCTGCTATGAGACGCAAGGGAGTGAGCGCCTATAAGCTCGCTGCTGAGCTTGGGGTCTCCCGGCAGACGATTAAAAACTACCTCCTCGGACATACAGACCACCTATCGTCTGACACCCTTATGCGGATGATGGACCGGCTCGGCTTTGTCGTCCTTACCCCCGAGGAGCTTACAAGCGTGAGCATCACGATCTATTAGCTTTCAAGAGGTGATCACTCTGCTGGGGTCGCTTTTTACCTTCAAAGTGTTAAATATCTAATTTATTGCGCCAATATTTTGGCGGTCTGAGGTAGTTATATTACCTTTGTAGTACCAATGAGATAAGAGGGGATTAGCCCCCGTCTCAGCGGTGCTATCCCTAAACGATCGCAACATTATGAGTAAGCTTATTATTAGACATTACCCGGCAGGTGAGCAGCCGGATGTAGACTTCATCTATGCAGTAGGGGGCGAGGACTTTGATATGGTCGAAGGTCCAAAAGAGAGCCACCCCGAGCTGGCAGATTTGTACGCTGCTTTTGAAGGTCTTGATATCCCTGAAAGAGAAGCTCTTCTCAGGCAGCCATCTGTCCCCGGTGTCCCGGAAGACACCGACATCATCTGTTATCTGTGCGTCGGCGAGATATACCCCCCACGTTTTTACACCCTAAGCACACTCTCTGAGGCGGTCGGTCACGTTGGCAACTTTGACGAGATTGACGATTACCTTGAGTTAGAAGCGAGACGAGACAGCGTATCAGATTAAGCATCAGATTAAGCATCAGCATCAGCCACACCACATTCAAGAGGTGATCACCTTACCCCGGTGGTCACCTCTTAAATGTAGTTCCAAGCGAGCCACCTGACACCCCCCCGTACCCCAACCTGGGGTAAATAGAAATTTGTACCCCATTTTTAGTCCAGTCCTACCCATTATACCCCATTCTAAACGACCCACAAGAAATGCGAAACCCGCTTATACTGCTGTAACCAAGTATAAGCGGGTTGTTCGGGCGGAGAGTGAGGGATTCGAACCCCCGGTAGCTTGCACTACAACGGATTTCGAATCCGCCGCATTCGTCCACTCTGCCAACTCTCCTCAAGAGTGTGGCAAAGGTACGATATTTTTCTCTTAGAATCCGAACTGCACCTGCGTCCTGATGTGATGCACCGGTCCGAAGCCCTCGTCAGTGCCGAGGGTGCCGGGGATGCGGTACTCGAGCTGCCAGCGGCACTTCTTGGCAAACCATCTCTGGATGCCTATCGTGCCGGTGAGGAGGCTCTCGCTCGCGCTACGATCGGTCCGCAGCCAGTCGACCGCTCCGTAGAGCTCGAAGCTCTTAGGCAGGTGTCCGACCACCATAACATAGGCTCCGTCACCGATCGTCTCATCGGTGTCTGCTATGAGGTACTCGGCGGAGAGGGTCACGGGACGGAAGTCGAGGCTGAGGCCGGCACTGACGCTGCTACGCTTGTAGGCGTCTCCCGCCTGGATCTCTCCCCTCGCACCCATAGCGTGCATCTCGCCACCGAGGTAGGAGGTGTGGAGGGTGATACCTCGGTAGGGGCGGACGTAGAGCGCCCCGCCGTACATCTTGGTGGTGCCGAGGTCGAGGGTATTCATCCCCTGACCATTCATCACGGCGAGCTTGTAGGTGAGGATCTTGCCCCAGAGGTCGCCCGACAGCTCGAGGCCGATGTCGCGCCCGGAGGTGCCGCGGTAGAGCGGGTCACCACTCACGCCGGCAAAGTAGCAGGTGGGGGTGGTCCAGCCCGAGGTGAGAGGGAGTAGGGAGGGGGGAATCTGATTCTCCATGCCGAAGGGGGTCTTCATCTCCCCGATGCGGACCCTGAGCTGGGGCATGAGGGTGTACTGCAGCCAGAGCTCCTTGAGCTTCGCCGGGCTGTGGAGCTGGACGAGGATGCCCATGCTCCAGCGGTCGGTGATCTGACCCTTGGCGACGAGGTTGATCTTATTGATGGCAAAGGTATTGGTCCCGTGGACATCGGGACCGAAGGCAGCATCGTAATAGGTCTGCCCCCATCCGGTGACGGTGATGCGGTCACGGAGCTCTCCGGAGCCCTGAGCGGCGGCGGTGAGTGCGAGACCGCAGATGGTGAGTAGGGTAAGGAGTATTTTCCTCATGATGATTGATGAAAAAGGGTTTAGATCGTCTTGACTAAGTCGTCCATGCTCTTCCGCTTACGGGTCGGCCGAGTGGCGTCGGGTAGGGGATAGCCGAGAGCGAGGAGCGCAACGGGGGTCTCCCTGCCCATCTCCAGCCCCATATCCCGGGCGCAGAGAGGTCGGTCAAAGGCATTGATCCAGACGGAGCCGATCCCCAGGTCCTCCGCCTGGAGCTGCATGTAGGCGATCGCAATGGCGGTGTCGGTGTAGAGGGAGTTATTTTCCTTATCCGGATAGACGTAGGCCGCAGCATCCTCCCCCACGATCAGGAGCACCTCGCGTGCGGTGCGGAAGTGGGCTCTATTGTACCACTGCTCCGCACGCTCGCGCATCTCTCGGCTGCGGATCCGGTAGATGCGGAAGGGCTGATTATTGCACGCTGTGGGGGCCTGCACCGCCGCATCGAGGATCAGCTGCATATCCTCCTCCGGTATCTCGCGTGTGGTATCGCACTGACGGACGCTGTAGCGCTCCATCACTAAGTCTCTGAAGTCCATTTGTCTCTGCTCTATGGTGTGATCTCCCCCTCTTCCACCGGGTGGGGGAGTGACCCTCGGATGCAAAAGTACCTAAATCCGGGCGCTTCCGTTTTACGACAGTTCCGTATCTTGCTCTACCAACAATTAAGTCACTTTGCGCTCAAAGAGGCAATGACCGGATCCTCTTCGGATTTATCTGCGGTCTCCTCTCCTTCAGGCTCTTAGCCATGACGCTCCTCACCATCGGGCGATAGGACAGCGTCACGATCCGTCAGGGGGACAATGGCTGCCTATCTCTACAATTGCCGTCATCTACTACTCCATCCCCAAGGGTCAGGGCAAGACAACGGTAGCGAGCAAGTAGCAAGGGATAATTACTCCGCACTGTGCGAGGAGAGATACCGAATCAGTATATCCGAGTCCGTATCGGCTCTGTCCAGGGGCAGAAGATATGAGCTATCGGCTATTTTGTCAAATCCTCCCCCTCCGCTCAAGACATACTCTGACAGAGCGATAGTGTACTCCTTGTCCTCCTCCAGTGGTGCTCCGTCCACTCGGATGATCGGATCCTGATCGGATCTGTCTATCTCCACGCCCGAGAGTGCGACATCGTCTCCGTCTATTATCGCTTTCTCAAGGAGTCTCCGGACGGAGTGACCGGGGAGCCTGACGGGTATGACGCGATTCTCGTAGGGAAGGATGGAGTACACGTCTCTCAGGGTGATGTCTCCACTCCTCAGGTCTGCACGGATGCCACCACTCTGTACTAGGGCGATGTCTGTCCCATAATGCTCTCTGAAGGTCTTAGCCACCAGCTCCCCCGTCCGTCGTCGTGTACAAATGCGATCCTGAGGCAGTGTGGTAAGCCGGACTCCCAGTCGGGACTCGATCTCTTCATCGATTGCCCGGACACGATTCTCCAGACACTCGTCCGGTTTTACTGACGGACTGATGGGATGTACTGAGAGAGCGTGACTACCACCCTTACTGCGCAGCGTCACCTCGACGAGGTGACCCATATTGCCGCAGCCATCGACGATCATTTTATCTCCCACGAAGTGTACGTTGGTGATGTACTGGGAGGTTTCCTCGCCCAGTATGAGATCGATCTGAGGACACTCCCGCAGGAGCTGCTCATTGAGCTCGCTATTCATCTGCGTCAGTGCGATGATGTAGTCTGCTCCGGACAGATGGCCTACGGCATCCCGGGCGCAGTCCATGATGTCTCTCTGAGTGATCCCTGAGCGGGGCGATGAAGTATTCACCTTATCGACCAGCCCCATAATGCCGATGTTGAGGTCTCCGATCCTGTGAATGGCGAATGGGACACTGCCAATGATGGTACCACCCTCCCTGGTCATAGTATTGCTGCTTATCCACGTAAACCTCGCCCGATGAGTCAGTGCCAGCGTGTTGTCGATGCCGTAGTCAAAGTCGTGCTGACCATAATTGGCGTAGTCAACTCCTATATCACTCAGGAAGTCGACCATCACACTGCCTCTGTAGAGCTTGCCGGCAAGTGTACCACCGCCTAAGTCTCCCCCAAATAGTAGTAGGGCATCCGGGGCGGACTGTCTTATGGAGTCCACCACAGTCTTCATCCGGGAGACACCTCCGAGTAATCCCCCCTCTGTGGAGACCATGTCCGGCTCGTGGGCATCGTTGAAGTACAGGATCTTCACTGCCTTCTCTTGCGCTGATAGAGCAGTACAGTTAGCTATCAGTGTCAAGATAAGAACTAAGTATTTTCTCATAGTGCTGCTTAAAAATGATTATCCCACGCCACCATCTCTCAGGAGGCGTGGGATAATGAATGTATGGGTATAGCTAAGTTATCAGAAGTTCATCGTGGCAGAGAGAGACCAAGTGCGACCGTAGCCAAAGGCTACCGTATTCTTCTTATTGATACCCTTCCAGTTGTTCTCTCCATTCTCGTCCGCAGCAATGTTTGAGAATCCTCTTACGAGGTACTTAGTGTCAAGGATGTTATTCACATTGAGTCGGAAGGAGAGTCCCTTGATGGGAGAGGTCTCCTTGAAGTTGTAGCGGTAAGAGATACCTCCATCAAGCGTGCTATAGGAGGGCAGCTTGATATTGGTAGAGCCTTCCTTCTGGAAGCCCTTGATTTCGACGACGCTGTAGTTGCGGTCATTGTAGTACCAGTTGAGGTCGGCACTGAGTCCCTTGATGATACGGGCTTTGGCTCCAAGACGGGTCTGGAATTGAGGTGAGCCTCCGATCGGAATGTCCTTGAGGTAAATGGTGGGTGTCTCACCAACCACCGGGCGGCTCTGATTGTCGTAGATGTTAGCAATAGCCTGGCTGGTGTACTTCCACCGTCCATAAGAGATCATGCCGAAGATGTCGAGGAAATTGGTGGGGTGTACTGTTGCCTCCAGCTCTACGCCTGCGTGCATCTCATCAACGTAGGTACGGGCTTGCCGTCTCTCATTTTCGCCATTAGGCAGCTTCTTGTCTGCACCGAAGGTCACATAGTGATTCTTCCACTGAGTCCAGTAGCCATTTAGTGCAAGGCGTGCGAGAGAGGTATTGTAGATGTATCCACCCTCTACACTGGTGATGCCTTCGTTCTTGACTCCCTTATTGAGTGTATTAGCTTGATCGGTGTAGTTATTGGGATAGAGTGATGAGAAGAAGGGCTGACGGGAGAAGTAGCCGGCGTTGAGGAAGATGTTGTTCTGTCTATTGATCTTCCAATTGACTCCTCCCTTGATGTTACCACCCCAGCGGTTAGTCCACTTGGTCCACTGCTCAGAGGTAGGCACCTCGAAGTACTCGTGACGCTTATAAAACTGACTGGAGACTGACCCCTGTACAAATGCCGAGATATGCTCGTTATTATACTCTGCCTGACCGAAGAGTCCGGTCCAGCCTACGTGGCTATCGTAGTTACGATTTACCTTCTGAGCATTTTGCATCTCTGAGATGGCCAGAGGATTGAGGCTTACCTCGTCTCCCACAAAGACGCCTGCGGAGTTCATGTCCACATTCTCGTAATACGCATCAGCACCCAGCAGATCATTCACAACCCGGTAGTGCTTGCCGACATAGGTACGGAGGTCGACTCCGGCATTGAAAGTCCAGTTGTCTCCCACCTTTGCATCAAGGTTTGAGAGCAGACCATACCAGCTGTGGTTATTCATCGAGGAGCGAAGTACAGTACCCCCACCATACTCTGTCACGACATGCTTGCCATTCCAGTAATGATTCTTGCTGTCGAGATTTGTCCCGTCCCAGGCAGGTACGCTTTTCTTGATACCTTCTACGGTTTCTCCTCTATTTGCCTTGACGAGGTCATCCACCTTGATCAGACCGTTCTCGTCATCCGGGATTTTATAGTGTGGTGTCCCAAAGGTGCCGGTACCACCTCCAAAGCCCCATGATCCATAGAAAACCGTGGAGAGAGAGGTCTTATCGCTGATTTTCCAGTCCCAATTGAGGTTTGCAACAGGCTTGTGGTAGAAGTTTCTGGAGAAGCTATACGGCTTACCATTGAGGTATCCCCAGTTGGAGTTATATCTGGTGCCGAATTTCTCATAGGTGTAGATGCTCTCCCTGTAGCCCTGGTTATGCACCTGGGGTGCCCCGGTGGTAGTGAAGTTGAAGGAGTGCTTGTCATTGAGCTTATATCCAATGGACAAGAAGTAAGTCCCTCCATATCCGGGGGTGCAGTCGATGTATCCATCACCGCGCCAGTAGGAGACGAGAGCACTGATGGCCCACTGTCCCTGCAGCCCGGAGTCATAGCTGATGGATGACTTGAAGTATCCATCGTTACCGGTCACAAACTTAAGGCTTCCACCCTGATCACGGTCAGCTGCCTTGGTGACAATATTAGTCGTACCACCGACGGAGGAGATACCGATCTTGGAGGATCCGAGACCTCTCTGTTGCTGTACGACAGACGCTACGTCAGCGACGCCGGACCAATTGGACCAGTAGATGCCACCCCACTCCATATCGTTGACCGGCTGACCATTGATCAGAACGAGTACATTGGCTTGGTCAAATCCTCGCACAGTGAAGTAGGCATCACCATACCCACTATTATTAATGGTGTGTACACTCGGGACACCCTTGAGTGCCTCGGGGAAGTCGAGGTTACCCATTTTCTCAGTCACCTGAGGTCCGGTCAGGGTAGTAGCTGCGATAGGCGTCTGCCTATCCTTGACGATGTCAATGAGGCTGTTGCCCACGACCACTACCTCACCAAGGGTGCTGGCGTCCTCCGCCATCTCGATCCGCCCTAAGCGTGTCTTCCCGGGAGTTACACTGATCTCCCTTGTCTTATAGCCAATGTAGGACACCACGATGACCCCTTTGCCATTGATGCTGATGGCGAAATTGCCATCCACATCGGTAGAGGTCCCGTTTGTGGTTCCTTTCTCCAGGACGATAGCTCCCGGGATGCTCTCTCCGGATGTAAGATCTACGACCTTACCGGTGTAGCGCGTCTGCCCCATAGCCATTGCTTCAAGCAACAGAAGTGACAAGACAGCAAAGAATACTCTCGTTCTCATACGCTGAAATCTTAAATACATAAAGTATGTTGGGTAATTAATTTCCGTCTTATCGTCTTATAATTTGCGCAAAGATAACTTTATGGCGTGACAATTTCGTTACTTTCACCCTTGTTGTCCTCTAATGCGATGGAGAGATGATTTGGGGGTGATGCAGAGTGCTATGATAGGGTATGGGTTGCAGCTCTTTACTTTATTGACTTCAAGGCGCATCGGTCTGACAAAAAGGCACACTTATCCCGTCAGAAAAATGTCGTACCTTTGTCCCCACGAGAGCCCGGGTGGCGGAATTGGTAGACGCGTTGGTCTCAAACACCAATGGAGTAACATCCGTACCGGTTCGATCCCGGTTCCGGGCACATGAAGGAAGAGCCTCCCTGGACACGATGGTCTTGGGAGGCTCGCTTTTTGCACTTATGTATGTGGGTAGCTTTTTTGGTACCTTTGTTAGAGTAAAATTGCAATAGGATATGTCACCATTTTCCATACTCCTTCTCCTCGTCCTCGGGGTGATCCTCTACTCCCTCTGGCCATTGATACGCCAGGTGGTACGCATCAGTGCGGTCCATCGGCAGGTCAAGCGAGAGTACCGCCGACAAGAAGAGGCGGCTCAGGAGCAGGCAGCTCGGGAGGAGCGCGCTCAGAAGAGCAGTGCCGATATCCTCCGCGAGGCACAGCATGACCTCGGTGGAGGTCGCTACGTTGAGTATGAGGAGGTGGATGATGACTCATCCGGCAACTCATGACACTACAATCACTAATAACATAAATACAGTACACTATGAAGATGACTGAAAGACTGATCGCCGCTATCAACGAGCAGATCAATAAGGAGCTCTACTCCGCCTATCTCTACCGCTCTATGGCTATGGACACCGCCGAGCGCGCTCTAGATGGTGTGACCAACTGGCTCAACCTGCAGTCTCGCGAGGAGATGGGACACGCTGAGACGATGATCTCCTACCTCGAGGGACGTGGCGTGCGGCCCGAGCTGAAGCCCATCGCCGGGGTGCCCAATTCCTTCGGGACCCTCCGCGAGATCCTCACCCAGTCGCTCCACCACGAGCAGTCCATCACCAAGTCGATCGAGGAGATCGTCAAGATGGCCACTGAGGACCACGACTACGGAGTACGCATCTTCTTCGAGAAGTTTGTCGTAGAGCAGGAGGAGGAAGAGGAGAATGCACAGCACAACCTTGACCGCCTTGATCTCATCGGTGAGGGTGCCATCGCCATCTTCGACAAGGAGATGGGCATGCGCGAGTAAGAGTAGCTCAGTATACAAGCGTGAGGATAGGCGAACTGCCCATCCTCACGCTTTTTTTGATGAAATTGCGGAAAGAGATCTCTTATCGCAAAAGGGCATCTGCTGTCACAAAATTATGGGTACCTTTGGTCAAACACTAAAACCAAATCTCAACACAATCATGAAATCAGATATCGAGATCGCCAGAGAGGCAAAGCTCAAGCCGATCCAAGAGATCGCTCAGTCACTTAATATCCCGGAGAAGGACTTCCTCCCCTATGGTCACTATATGGGCAAGATCAGTCTGGATGTCCTCAAGGAGAAGCAGCATGGTGCCGGACACCTGATCCTCGTCACCGCGATCACGCCCACCAAGGCCGGTATCGGCAAGACTACCGTCTCCATCGGACTCGCCCTCGGGATGAATCAGATCGGCAAGAAGGCGATCGTCGCTCTTCGCGAGCCCTCCCTCGGACCGGTCTTTGGCGTCAAGGGCGGTGCCGCCGGTGGTGGCTACTCGCAGGTGCTGCCGATGGATAAGATCAATCTCCACTTCACCGGAGACTTTCACGCCATCACCTCCGCTAATAACACCATCTCGGCTCTCGTCGACAACTACGCCTACCGCCACCGCAATGACGAGGATGGTCTCTCCAAGATCACCTGGAGGCGCGTGCTGGACGTCAACGACCGCTCCATCCGCCACATCGTCACCGGCCTCGGGGATGGTAATGGTGAAGTGAATGAGACGGGATTTGACATCACGCCTGCATCCGAGATCATGGCGATCCTCTGTCTCGCCAAGGATATAGATGACCTCCGCCGCCGGATCGACAATATCGTCGTCGGGTACAAGAAGGACGGCAGCCCCTTCACCGTGGGAGATATGAAGATCGGTGGAGCGATCACTGTCCTCCTGATGGACGCCCTCCAGCCCAATCTCGTCCAGACGACTGAGAATACCCCCGCCTTCATCCACGGTGGTCCCTTCGCCAATATCGCTCACGGCTGCAACTCTGTCATCGCCACTAAGATGGCGATCCACTACGGTGACTACGCCATCACGGAGGCAGGCTTCGGTGCCGACCTCGGCGCCGAGAAGTTCCTCGACATCGTCTGCCGTCAGAATGGTCTCCAGCCTGCCGCCACAATCCTTGTCGCCACTGCTAAGTCCCTCAAGCTCCATGGTGGTGTCAAGGACGCTGACCTCAGTACGGAGAATGTGGAGGCGCTGAAGAAGGGCTTCACCAATCTCGACCAGCACGTGGAGAATATGCGGAAGTTTGGCCAGAGCGTCATCATCTGCATCAACCGCTTCCCCACCGATACCGAGGCTGAGCTTGAGGCGATCCGCCTCCATTGCGAGGAGCTCGGTGTACCCTTTGCCGTCAATAACGCCTTCGCTGAGGGCGGCAAGGGAGCGACAGAGCTGGCTCAGGTGGTCGTAGATACCATCGACAAGCACCCCTCCAAGCCCCTCACATTTGGCTACGATCTCGACAGCCCGGTCAAGGAGAAGATCGAAGCGCTCACGAGAGAGATCTACCGGGCAGATCGCGTGGTCTACGACAAGAAGGCGATCAAGGCGCTCAAGATGATCGATGAGCTGGGCTACGACAAGTTCCCCATCTGCATCGCCAAGACGCAGTACTCCTTCTCCGACGATGCCTCCCTCCTCGGGGCTCCGAGAGACTTCGAGATGCATGTCAATGACATCGTCGTCACCACCGGTGCTGAGATGATCGTCGTCATCATGGGCAGCATCATGCGTATGCCGGGACTCCCCAAGGTCCCCAATGCCGAGAAGATCGACATCGTCAATGGGGAGATCGATGGTCTGAGCTGATCGACCCTGTTATTAACTATAGAGGGGGCTGTGCCTATGCGACACAGCCCCCTCTATATATATATATATATATATAAGGTGTATTCCATCAGTGCCTATTGTAGAGCTTGTCAATCAAACTAGTGTGCTCGGCTTTTTTGGTGGACTGTCCGACAGCTAAGTTTTTGGTACCTTTGAGACGATAGATTATGACACATACACTCATTAGTATCCATATATGATAGGACGCGTACTTATTATCGGTGCCGGTGGCGTCGGTACCGTCGTGGCTCAGAAGGTGGCCATGAATAGGGACATCTTCACCGACATCACCATCGCCAGTCGGACGAAGAGCACCATCGATGCCCTCGTGGCTAAGATCCCCGGAGGCAAGGACTTCATCAAGACCGCTCAGGTCGATGCGGACGATGTGGAGCAGCTCTGCGTGCTCATGCAGCGCGTGCAGCCCGAGCTGGTGATCAATGTCGCCCTCCCGTACCAGGACCTCCCCATCATGGATGCCTGCCTCCGCTGCGGGGTCAATTACCTCGACACCGCCAACTACGAGCCCAAGGATGAGGCGAAGTATGAGTACAGCTGGCAGTGGGCGTATCAGGATCGCTTCAGGGAGGCAGGCCTCACCGCCATCCTCGGCTGCGGGTTTGACCCCGGTGTCTGCAGCGTCTACACCGCCTACGCCGCCAAGCACCACTTCGACGAGATCACCCACCTCGACATCGTCGACTGCAATGCGGGAGATCACCACAAGGCCTTTGCCACCAATTTCAATCCCGAGATCAACATCCGCGAGGTGACCCAGCACGGGCGCTACTACGAGGACGGCAAGTGGATCACCACCGAGCCGCTCGAGATTCACAAGACGCTCACCTACCCCGAGGTGGGTCCCCGTGAGAGCTACCTAATGTACCACGAGGAGCTGGAGAGCCTGGTGAAGAACTACCCCTCCCTCCGTCGGGCGCGCTTCTGGATGACCTTCGGGCAGGAGTACCTGACCCACCTCCGTGTGATACAGAATATCGGCATGGCGGGCATTGAGCCGATCAAGTACAAGGGCATCGACATCATCCCGCTGCAGTTCCTCAAGGCAGTCCTCCCCGACCCCAAGGAGCTCGGGAGCGACTACACCGGCCAGACCTCCATCGGCTGTCGCATCCGCGGGCTGCGTGGTGGCGAGGAGCACACCTACTACATCTACAATAATACCGACCACGCTGCGGCCTACAAGGAGACCGGCGCCCAGGGTGTAAGCTACACAACCGGTGTCCCGGCGACGACCGGCGCGATCATGTTCTTCAAGGGGCTCTGGAGTGGTCACGGAGTCTTCAATGTGGAGGAGTTTGACCCCGATCCCTTCCTCGAGGAGGTGGCAAAGCAGGGACTCCCCTGGCACGAGCTGCACGACATCGACCTGGAGCTCTGAGGATTTTTTCATAGGAAAAGAATAAGTGACAAGCAGTACTATGGCAGATAAGAAAGAGATGGGCGAGGACCAGAGCATCACCGAGGAGATCGAGGGCGCAGCCCCTAAGTCTCATCGCGTGGAGGCTGATCCCAATAAGCTCAAGGCTATGCAGGCGGCTCAGGCCAAGATCGAGAAGACCTTTGGCAAGGGCTCGCTGATGAATATGGCTTCCCAGGAAGTGCAGCCCATCGAGGCGATCCCCACCGGCTCCCTCACGCTTGACCTCGCACTCGGTATCGGTGGCTATCCCCGTGGTCGCATCGTAGAGATCTACGGCCCGGAGTCCTCCGGTAAGACCACGCTGGCGATCCACGCCATCGCTGAGGCGCAGAAGCTTGGCGGCCTCGCCGCCTACATCGATGCAGAGCACGCCTTTGACCGCGTCTATGCCGAAGCTCTCGGCGTCGACCTCTCCCGTCTCTGGATCTCTCAGCCTGACGATGGTGAGCAGGCCCTCGATATTGCAGAGAACCTTATCCGCTCCTCCGCTGTCGACGTCGTCGTCATCGACTCCGTCGCAGCCCTCACCCCCAAGAGTGAGATCGATGGAGAGATGGGAGAGAATAAGCTCGGTCTCCAGGCACGCCTCATGAGTCAGGCGCTCCGCAAGCTCGCTGCCCTCATCAGCAAGACCCGCACCTGCTGCATCTTCATCAATCAGCTCCGCGAGAAGATTGGCGGCTACGGCAATCCTGAGACCACCACCGGTGGCAACGCCCTCAAGTACTACGCCACCATCCGCATTGACATCCGTCGCAGTACCGCCCTCAAGGACGGCGAGGAGCAGGTGGGCAACCTCACCAAGGTCAAGGTGGCGAAGAATAAGGTCGCCCCGCCTTTCCGTCGGGCAGAGTTTGACATCATGTACGGCAAGGGCATCGCCAAGTCGGGCGAGCTGGTCGACATCGCCGTCGATATGGGCATCATCGACAAGAGTGGCTCCTGGTACAGCTACGGAGATATGCGCATGGGCCAGGGACGCGAGGCGGCCAAGACTCTCCTGGAGGAGAATCCCGACCTCGCTGACGAGATCGAGGCCAAGATCAAGGCTCGTATCGCAGAGGACAACGCAAGTAAGGAATAGGTAGGAAAGGGCGCATTGACGGGTGCGGTTGGCAATTTCGGTACTTAAAGTCAAAAAGTTTGCTAACGAGATGTTTCATCCCTGTTAAGTAACAGCTTTGGCCACCTTGATGTAAACGCCATTTTGTCGCACCTTTGCACCATTACAATCACAAGATGCGTAACCTAATCAATCTTTCTTACCTAACATCCTAATATTTTGTGGAACCTATAGTAAGGGTTGCACGTGAGTGCAACCCTTATTTTTCTCCACAGGAAAGAAAGGACCACACTATAGAGTGGGCAGATCCGTCGCAAGCGGGTCTGCCCTCTTCTTTGCCCAGTCCGCTCTGGGGAAAATCTAATACCGATATTAGAGAAGACTAATATCGGTATTAGACAACTCTAATATCGGTATTAGTGGAGTGCTGATGGGGAGTGGGTTTTGAGCATTGGTCTCCGAGGAGTCTGATATTGGGTGAAGCGTGTATTTCTTTTATCCTGTAAACCAGTGCTTTACCGAATGATCTTAAAATATTTCCGAGAGAGGGCTTGCAGGAAGTGAGAAATGTTGTACCTTTGCACTCGCAAAGCCGAGAGG
>ERZ1673752.1595-NODE-1595-length-30686-cov-7.423525_pt1 | contig 30686 bp, 29 predicted proteins | sample MGYA00580195_ERZ1673752 | MGnify/ENA primary metagenome ERZ1673752 (study PRJEB41218, sample SAMN15661744) | gut metagenome | host: Homo sapiens | place: Canada: London | collected 2015-08-20/2019-03-30 | study: EMG produced TPA metagenomics assembly of...
GTCCCTTATGGACACCTCTGAACAAAACATAACCGCGCGAAGCCGATGTCTGAGTTGGCATCTGCCTTATTTTCAATAGCAGATGCCGGCGAGTTTCGGTTCGCGCGGTTTTATATTGTCTGTGAAGAGGTGCCATTAGGGACACCAGAAAGTCCGCTCATTGTCTGCGGCTTGTCGGACACACTCCGTGAGTGTCCAAACGTGGCAAAGACACGGAATGAGATGACAGCCGCGGCATGGAAGAAATACGTGAATTTTGCTTCAAAGAATTTGCCGTCGTCTGTTTATTCTGGAACTTTTTTGTTCTCTGGTATTCCTGTAATATTACTTATCACCCCAAAGAGGTCTATGCTTATTGCGACAATTCCTTTGGGTTTGTTTTCACAGAATTATCACAGAATGATTCCCTTTTGAACACATTTCTTTCGTAGGCTAGATACGGAAACAGGAAAAAGGAGGAAATGGTTTTGATTGAAATCAATCATCTGGTCAAAAAATATGGGGAACATGTGGCGGTGGATGATCTGACGCTTACGGTGGAACCTGGGAAAATCTATGGTTTTCTCGGACCGAATGGTGCCGGAAAATCCACGACAATGAATATGATTACAGGATACCTTGGCGCGACGAGCGGCGAGGTGAAGATCAACGGTCACGATATTTTTGCCGATCCGCAGGAGGCAAAAAAATGCGTGGGGTATCTGCCGGAGATACCGCCGCTCTATACGGAGATGACAGTGCGGGAGTATCTGGATTTCGTGGCAGAGCTGAAAGGTCTGGATAAAAAGGTAAGAAAAACACAGACAGAAGAGATTATGGAGCTGACACACACGAAGGAAGTGAGTGAGAGGCTGATCCGCAATCTCTCCAAAGGATATCGGCAGCGCGTCGGCTTTGCACAGGCGATCATGGGGTATCCGGATGTCATTATACTGGATGAACCCACGGTGGGACTGGACCCGAAGCAGATCATCGAAGTGCGTGAACTGATTAAGGAGCTCGGGAAAAAGCACACCGTGATTTTGAGTTCCCATATTCTGACAGAGATTTCGGCGGTCTGCGATCATGTGTTTATCCTGTCGAAGGGAAAACTTGTGGCGAGCGATTCGACGGAACATCTGCTGGAGCGGATGTCGGGAGCACAGGAAATCGCGCTTCTGGTAAAAGAGAAAGAGCAGCGCATGGAGGAACTCTTAAAGGAACTTCCGGGTGTGGCGGAAGTGAGCAGAGAGCCGGGAGAAGCAGCGGAGGAAGTCCTGTTTTATGTGACGGCGGAGCGGGGCGAAGATATCCGTGAGGCATTGTTTCATGCCTGCGCAAAAGAAGAGATTCCGGTTCTGGAAATGCACACGGAGACAAAATCGCTGGAGGATGTTTTCCTTGAACTTACAGGAGCAGACGGGAAAGGAGAACAGGCATGATTGCAATTTTAAAAAGAGAGTGGAAAAGTTATTTTCAGAATATCACAGGATGGCTGTTTATCGCTGCCGTTCTGGCACTGTACGGTCTGTACTTTTTAGCGTATAATCTGCGGGCGGGATATCCGTATGTGTCGTACACACTTTCGGCGATCTCGTTTATCATGTTGATTGCCGTTCCGATTCTCACCATGCGTTCCATGGCGGAAGAGCGGCACAGCAGAACTGACCAGCTGGTACTCACAGCGCCGGTTTCGCTTGGAAAGATGATTTTTGGAAAATTTTTAGCCATGGTGGGCGTTTTTACCGTTGCCGTGGCGGTGATTGCGGTAACGCCACTTGTCCTGGCTGCCTTTGGCACGGTGCCGATGGGAGAAAACTATGTGGCGGTTTTGGGCTTCTGGCTGTACGGATGTACCTGCATCGCAGTCGGTATGCTGGCATCGGCGCTGACGGAGAGTCAGGTAATTGCAGCGGTCGTGGCGTTTGCATTCCTTTTTCTGGGATATATGATGAACAGCATCACGGGATTGATCGGCGACCATCTGATCACGAAGGTACTGGGCGCATATGATCTGTACACACCGCTTCAGAGTTTTATGAGCGGCTGTCTGGATCTGACGGGCGTTGTGTATTTTGTCAGTGTGACGGCATTGTGTCTGTTTTTGACCTGCCAGTGTGTGCAGAAGAGACGCTGGAGCATGACGACGAAAAAACTGACCACAGGAATGTTTTCCGTGGCGATGATTGTGGTGGGATTTGCGGTTGCGGTTGCAGTCAACATGGTGGTAAAGGAGATGCCATCCTCCTGGACGGCGGTAGATGCAACTTCCACAAAGCTGTACAGTCTGACGGATACCACAAAGGATTATGTGAAAAATCTGTCGCAGGACGTCACGATCTATGTGCTTTCGTCCGAGAAGTCGGCGGACAGTACGTTGGCGGAGACATTGCAGCGGTATGAAGATCTCTCCAAACATTTAAATGTGGTTTACAAAGATCCGGCGAAGAGTCCGAATTTTTATCAGCAGTATACGGACAGTGCGCCGAGCCAGAACAGTATGATCGTGGTGTCGGACGCGAGATCGCGCGTGGTGGATTACAGCGACATCTATGAATATTCTTATGACTATTCTACATATTCAAGCTCTGTGGACGGTTATGATGCGGAGGGACAGCTGACCAGCGCCCTGCAGTATGTGACGAAGGCAGACAGTGAACTTCCGGTCATCTACGAGATTACCGGTCATGGAGAAAATACCCTTTCCGGCGGTTTTTCGGAGGCGGTTGAGAAAGCCAATATGACGGTGTCGCAGCTGACATTGCTGACGGAAGATGCGGTTCCGGATGATGCGGCGGCAATTATCATCAACGGACCGACATCAGACTTCTCGGAGGATGATGCCGCAAAGGTGAAAGAATATTTGCAGGGCGGCGGAAGAGCGCTCATCACCTGCAACTTCGAGTATCAGGATCTGCCGAATTTTGCTTCGGTTCTGGAGGCGTACGGCATTGAACGGGTAGCTGGCATTGTGATGGAAAACAGTGCATCAGCATGCTACCGGAGTACACCGTATTATCTGTTGCCGGAAATTGAGTCGACAGCCTATACTTCATCTGTGACGGGCGGGTACATTTTCGCACCGTACAGCGAGGGATTGAGCTATCCGGAGGAATCGGAAGATATTACCTACACACCGCTGCTTGTCACAAGTGATCAGGCGGTGTCCAAGACGGATGTGGCAAATGCGGAGACGTCTGAGCTGGAAGACGGGGACATTGCAGGACCGTTTACGATTGCGCTGACGGCAGAACAGGATGTGGATGACGACAACACGATGAAACTGGTGGTGTTTGGCTCCACGGAAATGCTGACCGACAATGCGGACTCGATTGTATCGGGAAGAAATGTGTCCATGTTCTCGGATGTGTTAGGACAGCTTGCCGGTGACGACGGAGAGTCGACGGGCGTCATTCCGGTCAAGGAGTATACGCTTGGAACGATTACGGTTACGTCACTCGGAACGCTGATCGGCGGACTTGCGGCAACGGTTATCCTGCCGATTCTGCTGATTGTGACCGGTGTTGTGATCTGGGCGGTAAGGAGAAAGAAATAATGGAGAAACAGAAAAAACAGTTCCTTGGCATGCTGCTTGTCCTCGCAGTGCTTGCAGCAGCCTATGGAGGAATTCATGTATACAATCAGAAACAGGAGGAAAAAGAGGCGAGCGAGGAGGAAGCAGAGAAGCTTACAGTCGTCGATTTTAAAACCGATGATGTGACGGCATTCTCGTACGTGCTGGGCGGTCAGGTTTATGCCTACACGAAAACGGACGGAGAGTGGACCTGGGACGGGGATATTTCACTCACCCTCGACACGTCACAGATCGACGCCATGCTGGATGCGGTCACGGGCCTTACGGCGGAGAGTGAGATTACAGACGGCGAGGATCTGGCGCAGTATGGTCTGGAAAATCCGTCGGGGATCATTACCCTCACCACGGCAGACGGCACGACGACGCTACAGCTCGGAGATAAAAATGCAGTGACCGGGCAGTATTACCTGAAGGTGGCAGAGAGCGATAAGATCTATCTCGTGTCGCGGGATCTCTCCGGCACTTTCTCCAAGACACCGCAGGAATTGTTAAATGAGGAAGAGACGGAGGAGACTGAGAGTGTGGACGCGACTGAGGGCGTAGACGCGACCGAGGGCGTAGAGACGGCTGTGGGCGTAGACGTGACCGAGAGCGCCGCGTCCGAGGACAGTACGGAAAAGTAGAGGACGGATCAAAAGAGCCACTGCACGGGCAGGGAGATGGACTGGACGTCGTATAGGACAGAAACGGGCAGAACGTTCCAGAATACAAAGGGATGAGGGGATTCTTTGAAACAAAATGAGAGAATTTCTTCCCTGCCCGTCGGAACATCAGATTCCGTGTCTTTGCCACGCTTGGACAATCCACAGGGTGTGTCCGGCAACCCGCAGACAATGAGCGGACTTTCTAGTGTCCCTAATGGGCACCGCTTCACAGACAATATAAAACCGCGCGAACCGAACTCGCCGGCATCTGCTATTGAAAACAGGGCAGATGCCGACTCAGACAGCGGCTTCGCGCGGTTATGTTATGTTCAGCGGTGTCTAAAGGGACACACGAAAGTCCTAAAATTGTCTGCCGGCTTGCGGACACACCCTGTAGAGTGCTCCAAGCTTGGAAAGACATGGATCATCAAGGATGTTTCGGCGGGCAGGGTTAGAAATTCCGCATTTTGTGTTTAGAATCTCCGCATCCCTTGTATCTGGAACGTCTATCGTTTTTCTCCTATTCCGGAGTCAATTCTTCTGCCCCTGCGGCGGCTCCTTTTGATCGGCGTCCTCTTCGGACGACTTGTGCACGAGTTTATAGATGAGCGTGTACGCCCACAGCAGAACCGGAATGATGACGGTCGCGTAGATGGAGACCATCAGCAGATTCATAAAATTCTCGCTGGAACTTAAAGCGCAGACGAGCGTGGATGCATACAGCAAAAGCAGAAGAATGGCGCCGGCTGCGGCAAGAATACGTTTCACTTTTTTCATGGTAACCTCATTTCTAAACAGCCTTCTGGTTTACGGCTGTACCTTTATGGTAGATGGAAAAGGCGGTTCCGTCAAGCAGAAAAAATTTACACGAATTGTACAAACTTTATAAAAACCATATAAAGTTTACTGAAAACACAAAAAATATTACAGGAATTTGATAGCTGCCTCCCGGTGGAACTCTTACAATAAGGACTGTTGAGTTTGCAATGTAAGAGAGCACTGGGAGGTTTTATTTTGGCTGAATTGGCGTTAGAACATGTGGGAAAAGTATACCGGAACGGTTATGAAGCAATTCATGACTTTTCGCTTGAGATAAAAGAAGGAGAATTTTTGATTCTGGTTGGACCGTCCGGCTGCGGGAAATCGACGCTGCTGCGCATGATCGCAGGTCTGGAGGACATCTCGTCGGGCGAGCTGTGGGTGGACGGAGAGATCGAGAATTACAAGGAGCCGCGGGAGCGGAATCTCGCCATGGTATTTCAGAATTATGCGCTGTATCCCAATATGAGCGTGTACGACAATATCGCATTTTCCCTGAGCGTGAGGAAGGTCGATAAGAAGGAGATAAAAAAGAAAGTATACGATACGGCAAAGATGCTTGGCATTGAGCATCTGCTGGACAGAAGACCGGGAGAACTCTCCGGCGGGCAGAAACAGCGCGTGGCGATCGGAAATGCGATTATCCGCAATCCAAGGGCGCTTTTGATGGACGAGCCGCTGTCCAATCTGGATGCGAAACTGCGGACGCAGATGCGGGTGGAACTGGCGGCATTGCAGCATGCGGTGGGAACAACGACGATCTATGTTACGCACGATCAGACGGAGGCCATGACGCTTGGCACACGGATTGTGGTGATGCGGGATGGAAAAATGCAGCAGGTGGATACACCGGCGAACCTCTATGCAAAGCCGGTCAACCGGTTTGTCGCAGGATTCATCGGAACGCCGTCCATGAACTTTTTCGAGGCACAGGTGGTTTCCTGGGAGGAGGCTCCGGCACTTCTGGTCGGGGAGTACCGCATGATGCCGTGCAGGGAGGATGCAGCGCGGATAAGCAGACGCGGAAGCGACAGCGTGATCCTTGGCATACGCCCGGAAAACATCCTGTGGGAGGCACCGGAATGTGTAAGCGCCGGGGCGGATTACGTGGAGGCGATGATTCTTGAGGTGGAGCTGCTCGGAGCCGAGAAGCTTTTGTTTTTCCTTTTATACGGGAAAAAGTATGTGGCAAAGATTCCGGCGGAATATGACGCCCGGGCAGGTGAGGTGCGCCGGCTGTACTTCGATGTGACAGCGATCCATCTGTTTGACTGCGACAGTGAAATGCGCATCTGAAAGGAGACAACATGAATGCATTTGTAAAGCTAAGACAAAAGATCAGCCCGTACCTGTTTTTGGTGCCGTGTCTTATCGTATTCGGACTGTTCTTATTTTATCCGTTTGCAAAAACGATCTATTTGAGCCTGTATAAAACCGACAAGCTGGGACGGGCAAAGCTGTTTGTCGGCTTCGGAAACTATATCGATCTGTTTACGTCAGAATCTTTTTATAACAGCCTGCTTGTAACCCTGATTTTTGTGGTGATCGTGGTAACGGTCAGCATGCTGCTCGGTCTTGTGACGGCGCTGCTGGTGAATAAAAATTTTCCGGGAATCCGGGGCTTTTCCACGGCGTACGCACTGCCGATGGCGATCGCCTCAAGCGCCGCTGCACTGATTTTCGAGATTATGTTAGATCCGACGATCGGCATTCTCGACAAATTCCTGCGGTCGGACATCAACTGGCTGCATGACGAGCGCTATGCGCTGGTGTGCGTGGCACTTCTGACGGCGTGGTTGAACAGCGGGATCAATTATCTGTATTTTTCGGCGGGACTTGCCAATATTGATGAGTTGATCTATGAGCGGGCGTCTGTAACGGAAGAAGCGCGGCGGCGACAGCGGTGGATTTTGATAGCAACGGTGCAGCTCTCTCGATCGTATCCGCCTGGAAGGATCTCTACGACAAGGGATATGCACCGAATGTGGGAGTTGGCGGCGATGCAGGTCTGACAGACTTCTCCGCAGGAAAAGCGGCGATTACGCTTGGCTCCACCGCTTCCTTAAAGCAGATCTTAAACGATGTCAATGGCTCCTTTGAGGTGGGAACCGCATATTTTCCGGGCATCAAGGATACAGATCAGGGCGGCGTGTCTATCGGCGGAGCATCTCTTTGGGCAATCCAGAACCAGGATGACGTAAAGGCACAGGCGACCTGGAAGTTCGTGGAATATCTGGTGTCGGCAGAGTCCCAGCCATACTGGGCAACCCAGACAGGATATTTCCCGGTTACCAACGATGCGTACAATGAGGATGTATTCAAGCAGAACATCGAGCAGTACCCGCAGTTCCAGACCGCGATCGATCAGTTGAACGACACAAAGGGCGAGTACGCGGGAGCGCTTCTCTCTGTATTTCCGGAAGCACGCCAGATGGTACAGACCGAGATCGAGAACACGTTAAATGACAAGGAGACACCGGAGGAAGCCGTACAGAAGATGGCGGACACGATCAACGCGTCCATCGAGGACTACAATCTGTTGAACGAATAGTTTTATAGAAACTGCCAAAAGAAAATGAACGATCTGCTTCCAGCGACACCACGTTGCTTTTGGCGGGCATTTTGGCGGGTTCTGTAAAAAAGTCTTTGAAATATGCCAGAAAATTTGTTATAATACTATAGTGCATCTTTGACATAGCAGATGTCGGACAAGCAATCCGGCAGACAGATGCAAATAATCATGAAATCGAGGAATCAGATATGGCATTATTAGAGCAGTGGCAGAAAGTTGCTTATAATGAGAAGGCAGACAGAGGAGAACTGCAGAGATTCTGGCAGAGATATTTTCTTCTGGAAAAGGGTGTCTATGAGAAGCTTCTGACGAACCCGGATGAGAAGGTAGAGGGAACGGTCAAAGAGCTTGCAGATAAATACGGACTGAGCATCATGGATATGACAGGTTTCTTGGACGGTATCAACGAGAGCCTGGTAGAGCCGAACCCGATCGACACTATGGAGGAAGATACGAAGGTCAGCCTCGTATTCGACAAGGAGAAGCTGTACAAGAACATGGTCGACGCGAAGGCAGACTGGCTCTATGAGCTTCCGATGTGGAATGACATTTTTGACCCGGAGACGAAGAAGAGACTGTATCTGGAGCAGAAGAAGTCCGGAACGGTTATCGTCGGAAAGAAAGTCGGACGCAACGATCCGTGTCCGTGCGGTTCCGGCAAGAAATACAAATTTTGCTGTGGAAAGTAAGCACAGGAAGCAGAGTGCAAGGGAAGTACCGGTATGTGGTACTTCCTTTTTTGTGTAATAGGGAACTTCGTTCCTATTACATAAAAACGCTCTGCGAGGATGCGCACCTCGCGGTGAGGTAAATAATGCTTTGCATACCGCGAGGGCGCGTAAGTGTGCGGCAAGCGCACACTCTTTTATAACAGGAAAATTCTTCCTGCTGTGGAAAAAGAAAACCGGTTATAAAAGAAATTGCTCCGGAGATACTTAAGAATGGGAATGTATCATTCCGGAGAACAAGGATCGAAAGGAGAAAAGAGATATGACATTACTGGATTGTGCGGTAACCGGATGTGCTTACAACGAGGATCGCTGCTGCTGCAAGGGCAACATCAAGGTTGAGGGAAGCGAGGCGGTGCATCAGAATGAGACCTGCTGCGGAAGCTTTGTGGAGCGCGGGGAGAAAAACTGCGGATGCAATGTAAAAGAGCATGAGTCAAAGACAATCGATGTGGCATGTGAGGCCTGCAACTGCACGTTTAATGAGAATAAGAAATGCAGCGCGGACCATATTGGCATCGCAGGGGGCAACGCCTGTTCCTGCGGCGAGACAGAGTGCGCAAGTTTCTGCTGCAAATAGGAGAAAAAGACGGGGAGCCGGAGGCAATGCAAAACGGTTCCCCGTTTTGCATTCCGGTGGAATTTTCCTCTTGTAAAGTGCGCCTGATGGAAGTACAATGAAAGCAAAATTAGGAAAAAAGTCATGCAGTGCAAAAGGGGGAACCGATGAATGAGAAAAAAGTCACATATTTCGCTGGCGCGCTATATGGTGGAGAATTTAAAGGATGAAGAATTAAAACATCACAAATTTTCTTTTTATCTGGGAAGTATTCTGCCGGACATCAAGCCTTCGTTTCTCTATAAGAGACACGAGATGGACGGAACGTTTCCTTATGTCAGCAGACATATCAGGCGTCTGTCGGAGGGAGATGCGCTGATCCGGAAGAAAAAGGGGTGCAAGTATTACCGGGATCTGGGACAGATCAGCCATTATCTGGCGGATTATTTTACATTTCCGCATAACACCATTTACCCGGGCAGCCTGAAGGATCATTGTTCTTACGAGGAGAAGTTAAAGCGGGACTTAAGATCGTACCTTAAGAGCGGTGAGGCTGCCAGACATCACCGGCTGCTGCAGCTTAAGGAAGAACATGAGAAGCTGCAGAATAAGAAAAAGGCAGAGCCGCTCATCGACGCGGAGACGATCTGTGCTTTTATCCAGAAGTCGCATGACGAGTATCTGGCGCACAAGCATGGCGTGGAGGATGATATAGAACATATTGTCGAGGTGAATCACAAAGCGCTGGATGCAATGATGAAGTTATTGGCGAATAAACGCGCCGAGTGGAGAATCCGGCACTCATAATGTCGAAAAATGACGGGTTGTTTTCGTTGATTTTCGTGTTCGGACATAGTAATATAATGAATGTAAGGCAGGCAGTGAAGAGCAGATTTATGTGGGAATGCCCACCTTTAGTGCTATGTTAACGTCAGACATAGGAATCTTAGCGTTTTAAGGAGGATTCATATGAACAGAATCTATGAGTTACAAAAGAAGATCGAGACGGCGAGACACGAGTTGGATGAAGCACTGTTGCAGGAGAACAGGTTTGAGTACTATTACGAGAAAAGCACCAGACTGGACAAGCTGATAGAAGAATATCTTGAGAGTCAGGAGGGTGTCAGGGTCTGACAATTGAATAAACACAGTAAACAGGACGGAACATATATGCGAGGCATGTATGCGAGGTCCTTTTTTTATGCCCAAACGCAAGTTTTGGGCTTTTTTCTATTGCAATTTGGTACAAGGTGGGGTAATATTATCATACAAGTGGAGGAAAGTGGTGGAGAATGGTACAAAGTGGTGGATAAGTTCATAACTTTGTGGAAAACCACTGAAGGCAGGTGTTTGTGTTATGTTCATGGGAGAATACAATCACACAGTGGACCCAAAGGGCAGACTGATCGTTCCATCCAAATTCAGAGAGCAGTTAGGCAGTGAATTTGTGGTTACCAAGGGACTGGATGGATGCTTGTTTGTGTACCCTGCCGAAGAGTGGCACAATATTGAGGAGAAGTTCCGCAATATTTCCATGACATCGAAGGATGCCAGAAAGTTTTCCCGTTTTTTCTTTGCTGGGGCAGCCGCAGTGGAGCTGGACAAGCAGGGCAGAATTCTGCTTCCGCCGGTTTTGCGCGAATATGCCAATTTACAAAAAGATGTGGTGCTCGTGGGAGTCTTAAGCCGCGTGGAGATCTGGGATAAGGACAGATGGCAGGAGAATACCTACGATGAGGATGAGATGGACGAGATCGCAGAGCACATGGCGGATCTTGGATTCAGTATCTAAGCAGGAGGCGCAGGTTGGAGTTTAAACATTATTCCGTTCTACTGGAAGAGACAATTGAACATCTGAACATCAGACCGGACGGAATCTATGTGGACGGAACGCTTGGCGGTGCCGGACATGCCAGTGAAGTGGCAAAACGGTTATCGGAAAAGGGACGTCTCATCGGCATCGATCAGGATGCGGATGCGATCCGGGCTGCGGGAGAGCGTTTGAAGCCGTTCGGCGATAAGGTTACGATCATCCGGAGCAATTACGCCAACATGAAAGAGGAACTTCATGCGATCGGTATAGAGCATGTGGACGGCATCGTGCTGGATCTGGGCGTGTCATCGTTCCAGCTTGACACACCGGAGCGGGGATTTACCTACCGGGACGCCGATGCGCCGCTTGATATGCGCATGGATGACAGACAGAGTCTCACGGCAAGGGATATTGTCAATGACTACAGCGAGATGGATCTCTATCGGATCATCCGCGATTACGGTGAAGATAAATTTGCAAAAAATATTGCAAAACATATAGTGAACGAGAGACAGAAGAAGCCGATTACGACGGCGGGAGAACTGTCGGAAATTATTCGGGAGTCCATCCCGATGAAAGTGCAGAAGACCGGAGGAAATCCGGCAAAGCGTACGTTTCAGGCAATCAGAATTGAATTGAATCACGAACTGGAAGTGTTGCAGGACAATCTGGATACGATGATCGATCTGCTTAATCCGGGAGGAAGGATCTGTATTATTACCTTTCACTCATTAGAGGACCGGATCGTCAAGACGAATTTTAAGCGCAACGAGAATCCATGTACCTGCCCGAGTGATTTCCCGGTATGTGTATGTGGGAAAAAGTCCAAGGGAAGAGTGATTACAAGGAAGCCAGTATTGCCGGGGGAGAGAGAGCTTGCAGAGAACTCGAGATCGAAGAGTGCAAAGCTCCGCGTATTTGAAAGAGCTTAGAGTGTAGTGAGGGAAGTGGCAGTTATGAGAAATGAAGCGGCAGAGAGAAAATATTATATTGACGGGAATACTGTCCGCAGGATGGAAGCAGCGCCTGCAGTGACGAGACCGGATCGCAGGATCAGAGAGAGCCGCCCGGAGCATGTCACAAGAGAGAGACGGGAGCGGGAACGCGAGATTGAATTAAGAAACAGAAAGCGTGCAGCCAGAAGAAATCAGGAGCGTGCTCTGCGCATGAGCAAGAGCTATGTGGCATTTCTCACGATGGCTGTGATGGTGTTCGGCATCTTTACCGGTGCATACATCCACATCCAGTCGGAGATGACGGCGCGCATGAATCAGATATCAAGCCTTGAGAGCCAGATCGCAGATCTGAAAGCTGACAACGACGAGGCATACAAGCGGATCAATACGAGCGTGGATCTTGACAGCATCCGGAATACGGCGATGACAGAATATGGAATGTCCTATGCGAAGGAATCGCAGATTGTGTACTATACAGTGAACGATGACGATTACATGAACCAGTACAGTGAGATTCCGCGTGAGTAGGATGACAGGAGAGGCGCATGGCAAAGAAAAAAAGAAGACCGCTGTTGAAATTTCCCAGGCGCATGCAAAAAAAGCTGATTGTCATGTTTACCATTGTGGCAGGCATGCTGATCGGTCTGATCGGGCGCCTGATGTATATTGAATATACCAGCGGTGAAAAATATGAGAAAATTGTGTTGTCCCAGCAGGAATACGACAGCAAAGTGATTCCTTACCAGAGAGGCGATATTGTCGATGCAAAGGGGACAGTGATGGCAACCAGTATTGCAGTGTACAATGTGATACTGGATTGTTCTGTTTTAACGAGCGATGAGGATTACGTTGCGCCGACGATTCAGGCGCTTGTGCAGTGTTTTCCGGACTTGAGCAGCGATGAGCTTTACGGATATGTCCGGAATGATCCGCAGAACCGTTATATTGTGCTGAAGAAGAAAATATCGTACGACGAGATGCAGCCGTTCGTGGAACTGCAGGATGCGACGGATGAAAAGGGCAGAAAGGTGAACCCCGACATCAAGGGCATATGGTTTGAGAAGGAATATCAGAGAGAGTATCCGTACGGATCGCTCGCCAGCGCGGTGATCGGATTTACGGCATCCGGAAATGTCGGAGTGAACGGTTTGGAGAATTATTACAACAGCACGTTAAACGGCATCAACGGGCGTGAGTTCGGCTATCTGAATACGGATAATAATTTTGAGAAAACGATCAAGCAGGCGACAAACGGCAACAACATCGTGACAACGATTGATGCGAATATCCAGTCCGTGGTGGAGGACAAGATCCAGGAATTCAACGAGGCGTACACAGGCGCCTACCGCGAAGGGGATGCGGGAGCTTCCCATATCGGAGTCCTGATTATGGATCCGAATAACGGAGATGTGCTCGCCATGGCGAATTATCCGAATTTTGATCTGAGCGACCCGAGAGATCTCTCCGCGTATTACACCGAGGAAGAACTCGCTGCCATGGATGATGACGCAAAGATGGATGCACTAAACCAGCTGTGGCAGAACTTCTGCGTGTCGTATACCTATGAACCGGGATCGACGGCGAAGCCTTTTACCGTGTCGGCAGGACTTGAGACCGGGACGGTGACCACGGCAGACACCTATTACTGCGACGGGTATGAGACGATCTCCGGTCATGACATTCACTGTGTCAAGAGAGACGGACACGGAATGGAGACATTGGAGCAGACGCTGATGAATTCCTGCAACGATGCGCTGATGCAGATGTCCTATAAAATAGGAAGAGATAACTTTGAAAACTACCAGCAGATTTTCGGATTTGGTCAGAAGACCAACATTGATCTGCCGGGAGAGACGAGAACCGATTCTCTGATCTATACCGGCGACAACATGACGGTGGTGGATCTTGCGACAAACGCATTCGGTCAGAACTTCAACACGACGATGATCCAGCTTGCCACAGGCTTCTGCTCGATTGTAAACGGCGGAAAGTTCTATCAGCCGCATGTGGTAAAACGGATTACGGATGAGAACGGCAACGTTGTGCAGGAGATCCAGCCGACACTTCTTCGGGAAACCATCTCGGAGAGTACGTCCGAGACGCTGCGGCAGTATATGTATTCCACCGTTACCTCAGGTACCGGAGCGACAGCGAAAGTGGACGGCTACTCAATGGGCGGCAAGACGGGAACGGCACAGAAAGCGGGACGTGACGGCGTCAACTATCTGGTATCGTTTATTGGATTTGCACCGGTCGACGATCCGCAGCTTGTGATTTACTGCGTGGTCGACGAGCCGAATGCGGTGGAGCAGTACCACAGCTCTTTTGCACAGAATATTGTGCGTGAGATCTTAGAGGAAGTGCTTCCTTACATGAACATCTACCGCGATGAGCAGACCACTGGAATTCATGCAGGGTGGGACATTACGGGAACGGATACCGGAGCGACAGCGATGACGGACGTTGTAAACGAGGAGACTCCGGTGGAAGAAGGACTGGATGTGCCGGACACAACGGATACCCTGCCGGGAAATGAAGAGGAGGCGGAAGGCACAGACACGCCGCAGGATAGCGGAGACACGCCGCAGGATAACGGGGATGAACCGCAGGATAGCGGAGACACCCTGCAGGATAACGGAGATATCCCACAGGATAGTGGAGACATCCCACAGGATAACGGACAGCAATAACAGACATAACCTCACGAAAGGATGAATAAAATTTCATGGAGAACTTTCGTGAGGTTTTTTCTATATGTCACAGGAACATGCATTTTACCGGAGCAAGACATTCAACCGCAGAAAAATATGGCTGATGTTCCTCGCCGTGTTTTTCGTGATGATGTTTCTGGGCGGACGGCTCGTCTATCTGATGGTCTTCTGCTCGGAATACTACGGGCAGAAGGCGGAGGATCTTCATGAGAGAGAGCGTGATATCAAGGCAGCGCGGGGAAGAATCATCGATGCCACGGGAAAAATCCTTGCGACGAACAAATCGGTCTGTACCATTTCCGTGATTCACAGTCAGATCGATGAGCCGGAGAAGGTGATTGCGGCACTGCAAAAAGAACTGGGGCTCACGGAGGAGGAAGTGAGAAAGCGGGTGGAGAAGGTCAGCTCCATTGAGCGGGTCAAGACGAATGTTGACAAGGAGACCGGAGACCGCATCCGTGCCTACGGCCTTTCCGGAATCAAGGTCGACGAGGATTACAAGCGGTATTACCCTTTGGATACCATGGCGTCCACGGTGCTCGGCTTTACGGGTGCGGATAACCAGGGAATTCTGGGGCTTGAAGTCAAATACGATTCCTATTTGCAGGGAACGAGCGGCAAGATCCTCACCCTCACGGATGCGCGCGGGATTGAGATTGAAAATGCGGGAGAGACGCGGCTTGAGCCGGTGAACGGCTATGATTTATATATTTCCATGGACAGCAATATCCAGCAATACTGTGAGCAGGCGGCGGAAAAGGCATACATAAAAAAGCAGGCGGATGAGGTGTCCGTGATTGTCATGAACCCGCAGAACGGGGAGATCATGGCGATGGTAAATTATCCGGAATTCAATCTGAACGAACCGTTTACCTTAATTGAGGAGATGGGAGCGGATGGGACGGAGTCTGCGGACAAAAAGCAGGAACTGCTGAACCGCATGTGGAGAAACCCGTGTATCAGCGACACCTATGAGCCGGGTTCCACATTTAAGATTATCACGGCGGCGGCAGCGCTCGAGGAGGGCGTGGTGTCGCTGACAGATCAGTTCTACTGTCCCGGCTATAAGCTGGTGGAGGATCGCAGAATCCGGTGCGCGAAGACAAGCGGACACGGGGCAGAGACGTTTGAGACAGGCATTATGAACAGCTGCAATCCCGTCTTCATTGAACTGGGCGAGCGGCTGGGCGTGGAAAACTATTACAAATATTTCAAACAGTTCGGTCTGACACAGAAGACGGGAATCGATCTGCCGGGAGAGGCGGCGACGATCATGCATAAGCAGGAAAACGTCGGCCCGGTGGAACTTGCGACGATCTCGTTCGGACAGTCGTTCCAGATCACACCGATCCAGCTCGTGACGACCGTTTCTTCTATTATAAATGGGGGAACGCGCATCACACCGCACTTCGGAGTGGAGGTCCGTGAGACGGACGGAACGTTGGTCGAGACATTTTCTTATGATAAGAGAGAGGAGATCTGCAGCGGGGAGACCTCGGAGACCATGCAGTATCTGCTGGAAAAAGTGGTGTCGGAGGGAGGCGGAAAGAATGCGAAGATCGAGGGGTATGCGATCGGCGGCAAGACCGCGACTTCCCAGACGCTGCCGAGAAGCGAGCACCGCTATATTTCCTCGTTCCTCGGATTTGCTCCTGCGGACGATCCCAAAGTGCTTGTGATTGCGATTATCAATAACCCCAAGGGCACCTATTACGGAGGTCTGATTGCGGCGCCGGTCGTAAAAGAAATTATGGAAAACATATTGCCTTACCTTGATAAATCATGAAAAATAACGTATACTAGTTGGGTTAAAAAGCACATGTTGCTTTCGGCAAAGATAAAATACATGAGGTGTTTATTATGACGTATGAAATTGTAATCCCGGTAATCGTATCTTTTGCAATCAGTGCATTGTTGGGACCGATTGTAATTCCTTTCCTGCGAAGACTCAAAGTCGGACAGACGGAGCGGAAGGAACTGGAATCCCATCTGAAGAAAAACGGAACGCCTACGATGGGCGGACTTATGATATTGGCAAGTATTATCATCACATCGGTGTTTTATGTAAAAGATTATCCGAAGATTGTTCCGATTCTGTTTATGACCGTCGGATTTGGTGTGATCGGCTTTCTGGATGATTATCTGAAGGTTGTGCTGCGCAGATCGGACGGACTGCTTGCATGGCAGAAAATGCTCTGTCAGATTGTGGTGACGACCGTGTTCGCAGTTTATATGGGATGCTACTCGGATGTCCCGCTCACCATGCTGATTCCGTTCTCCGGAGGAAAATATTTAGACCTCGGCTGGGGAGCGTTCCCGGTACTGTATCTGGCGGTCATCGGAACCGTCAACGGTACGAACTTTACCGATGGTCTGGACGGCCTCGCGTCGAGCGTCACCATCATGGTGGCAACGTTCTTCTCCGTGGTGGCGATCGGAACGAATGCAGGCATTGCGCCGATCACCTGTGCGGTTGTGGGTGCGCTGCTTGGATTTTTGCTGTTTAATGTCTATCCGGCAAGTGTTTTCATGGGAGATACCGGATCACTGGCGCTCGGCGGATTTGTGGTCTCGGCAGCCTATATGATGCAGATGCCTTTGTTTATCGTGATTGTCGGACTGATCTATCTGGTCGAGGTACTCTCCGTTATCATCCAGGTGACCTACTTTAAAAAGACCGGCGGAAAGCGGATTTTCCGTATGGCGCCGATCCATCATCATTTTGAGCTGGGCGGATGGTCCGAGACGAGAGTGGTTGCAGTATTTTCGATTACAACGGCGATCTTATGCATGATCGCCCTGTTAGGATTATAGGAGGAAGAACATGGATCTGACAGGTAAGACAGTGCTTGTGGTTGGTTCCGGAATCAGCGGTGTTGCCGCGACGGAACTTCTGAAAAAGAAGAATGTGAATGTGGTATTGTTTGACGGAAATAAGGAGCTGGATCTTACGGCGCTTCGTGAGAAGCACCCGGTCTTTGCGGATGTGAAGATCATCCTCGGAGAACTGACAGCGGAAGATAGAAGCGGACTGGATCTTGTCGTGTTAAGCCCGGGAGTGCCGACGGATCTTCCGATGGTTGAGGATCTGAAAAAAGACGGGATTCCGATCTGGGGCGAGATCGAGCTTGCTTACCATTTTGCGAAGGGACGGATCGTGGCGATCACCGGGACCAACGGCAAGACGACGACCACGGCGCTCTGCGGCGAGATCATGGCAAACTATTACCGGGATGTGAAAGTGGTCGGCAATATCGGAATTCCATATACCTCCGTGGCTGCGGACACCACGGACGAGACAGTGACGGTGGCGGAGATCAGCAGCTTTCAGCTGGAGACCATTCACACATTTCACCCGGCAGTTTCCGCTATTTTAAATATCACGCCGGATCATCTGAACCGTCATCACACGATGGAGTGCTATATTAAGACGAAGGAGCGGATCGCGGAGAATCAGACGGAAGACGAGGTCTGCGTGCTCAATTACGAGGATGAAGTCCTGCGCGCATTCGGTGAGACGCTTCACACGAACGTGCTGTATTTTTCCAGCAGACAGAAGTTAGACCGCGGACTGTATCTGGACGGCGAGGATATTTACTATGCAGACGGAGAGAACACCACGAAGGTCATCAACGTGAATGAACTCAATATTTTGGGAACGCACAATTACGAGAATGTGATGGCTGCGACCGGCATAGCGTTAAGCCTCGGTGTTCCAATGGATAAGATTGTCGAAGTGCTGAAGCGTTTTCAGGCAGTCGAGCACCGCATCGAGTATGTGACGGAGAAGCGCGGCGTGAAGTTTTATAACGACTCTAAGGGCACCAACCCGGATGCCGCGATCAAGGGCATTTGTGCCATGAACCGTCCGACCCTTCTGATTGGCGGCGGCTATGATAAGCAGTCGGAGTATGACGAGTGGATTGAAAGCTTTGGCGGAAAAGTCAAGCTGCTCGTGCTGATCGGACAGACGCGGGAGAAGATTGCAGCCTGTGCGCGGGCACATGGATTTGAGAATATTGTGCTCTGTGATACGTTTGAGGAGGCGATCGACACCTGCTACCGGAACGCGGTATCCGGTGATGCGGTACTCTTATCCCCTGCATGTGCAAGCTGGGGAATGTTTAAAAACTATGAGGAGCGCGGACGCATTTTCAAGGAATATGTGCGTGCCTTAAAAGAAGACTAGGAGTGGAGAATGGCGCGAAGGCAGGAAAAAGAAAAAAAACAAAAACCAATTCGATATTTTGATTACAGCCTGCTGTTTTTGATTATCTTTCTGCTTTGTTTCGGTCTGGTGATGCTCTACAGCACGAGCTCTTACTATGGTTCCACGCGTTTCGGGGATACGGCGCATTATCTGAAAAAGCAGCTGTTTGCGACAAGTCTTGGAATCATAGCGATGATCATCGTCTCGAGAATCCCGTACCGGTTCTGGATGAGAGTGAGCGGTCTGGCGTATCTGATGGCGTTCGGACTGTGTACGGCGGTTATCTTTATCGGTACGGAAGCCAAAGGACAGGCGCGTTGGATCTACATCGGACCGCTTTCGTTCCAGCCATCCGAGTTTGCGAAGCTTGCGGTCATCATTTTCCTGGCGACGATCATCTATAAGACGTCGAAGCAGGTGGGGGATTTTAAGACGCTGGTCAAGGTCATGGCGATCGTGCTTCCCGTCGTCGGGGTGGTCGCATACAATAACTTAAGTACAGCGATTATTATCCTTGGCATCGCGGTGTGCATGCTGTTTGTGGCGAGCCCGAAATATTCGCATTTCCTGATTGTGGGAGGCGTGGTACTCGCAGTCGGCGTCATTTTTATCGCGCTTGCATCCTACCGCGCCGAGCGTATCCAGATCTGGCTGCACCCGGAAGAGTATGAAAAAGGTTATCAGACGCTGCAGGGACTCTATGCGATCGGTTCCGGCGGGCTGTTCGGCAAGGGACTCGGGGAGAGCATGCAGAAGCTCGGTTTTATCCCGGAGGCGCAGAACGATATGATCTTCTCCGTCATCTGTGAGGAACTGGGACTTTTCGGCGCGATCTGCCTGATCCTTTTATACCTGCTGATAATCTGGAGATTTATGGTGATAGCGAACAATGCAGCAGATCTCTACGGGGCGCTGCTTGTGGTCGGCATCATGGCGCATATTTCCATCCAGGTGGTTTTGAATATTGCCGTTGTGACCAACACCATTCCGAATACCGGGATTTCCCTTCCGTTTGTCAGTTACGGTGGAACCTCCATTCTGTTTCTGCTCTCGGAAATGGGGCTTGCGCTGTCCGTGTCAAGGGGAATAAAGTTTGAGGTTACCTAAAGTATGATTAGAGAACAGAGAAAAAAGAAAAGAAGACGGAAAATCGGACTGACGGTTGTACTGATCCTTCTGATGCTTTTGGCGATTGCATTTCTGATCGTCTGGAAAGTATTCACGGTGGAAAACGTCGTGGTGGAGGGGAATGAGCTCTATTCTTCCGAGCAGATCGAGCAGCTGGTGTTAAATGATGAGTATTCGTGGAATTCTCTGTATGTTCTTCTGAAATACCGCATCAAGGATACCGGCAAGGTGCCTTTTGTCGACACGATGGAAGTGACGCTGGATGATCCGCATACAGTGCATGTCCTGGTATACGAAAAAGGAATTCTGGGCTGCTTTTATATTGACGCCATCGGGCAGTACGCCTATTTTGACAAGGATGGATTCGTCGTGGAGACTTCTTCGGACGAGATTGAGGATGTACCAAAGATCACCGGAGTGACATGCGATGAGGTCGTGCTTTACGAGAAACTGCCGCTGGATCAGCCGGATGTGTTAAACAACCTTCTGAGCCTGACGCAGATTTTGAAAAAATATGACCTTCTGCCGCAGGAGATTCACTACGACAGCAGTTTGAAACCGACGCTGACCTACTACGGCATACAGGTTTCGATCGGTTCGGACGACTATCTGTCACAGAAGATTGTGCGCCTGTCGGCGATCCTTCCACAGCTTGCGGGAATGTACGGAACACTTCATCTGGACACATGGACACCGGACACCACAGATATTGTGTTTGACAGAGATTAGAAAATCCTTAATTTGTTCAAAAAAGTGAAAAAATTAGTTGATAAATTGAAAGAAAGAATATATTATATTGTATATGAGTTTATAAGCGGGCAGTATGGATTCTGCACTGCATTGAAAGACGATATACAGAACAGACGGTGTAGGAAGAGGAGCACCGGATGATTCTCTGATAGATGGTGTGTTTACATCCGTTTACCACAGGACATGAATTATGGGAGAGAATGAAGGAGGAACTACCTTGCTAGAGATTATGACGACAGAAGCAGATACCAGTGCGAAGATTATAGTCATCGGAGTTGGAGGAGCTGGTAACAATGCTGTAAATAGAATGATTGATGAAAATATCGGTGGAGTGGAGTTTATCGGGATCAACACGGATAAGCAGGCACTTACACTTTGCAAGGCACCGACCTTAATCCAGATTGGCGAGAAGCTGACGAAGGGACTTGGAGCCGGAGCACAGCCGGAGATCGGCGAGAAGGCAGCGGAAGAGAGTATGGAAGAGCTCTCCTCGGCAGTGAAGGGCGCCGACATGGTATTCGTTACCTGTGGTATGGGCGGCGGTACCGGTACAGGCGCAGCGCCGGTTGTAGCGAAGATCGCAAAAGAGCAGGGGATTCTGACGGTCGGAGTTGTGACAAAGCCGTTTAAGTTCGAGGCAAAACAGCGTATGGTCAATGCGCTTTCCGGTATCGACCGCTTGAAAGAGAGCGTTGATACTTTAATTGTGATACCGAATGACAAGCTTCTTGAGATCGTGGACAGACGTACCACGATGCCGGATGCATTGAAGAAGGCGGACGAGGTATTGCAGCAGGCAGTACAGGGTATTACAGACTTAATCAACCTGCCGGCACTCATCAACCTCGATTTCGCAGATGTGTCTACCGTCATGAAGGACAAGGGTATGGCTCACATCGGTATCGGTAATGCCAAGGGAGACGACAAGGCGATTGAGGCAGTCAAGCTTGCAGTTGCCAGCCCGCTGCTTGAGACAACCATCAACGGTGCTACCCACGTCATCATCAATATTTCCGGTGATATTTCTCTTATGGATGCGAATGATGCGGCAAGCTATGTACAGGATCTCGCAGGCGACAATGCCAACATCATCTTCGGTGCGAAGTACGATGAGTCCATGACCGATGAGGCTACGATCACCGTCATTGCGACAGGACTTGAGAATCCGGGCGCAACGAGCAAGATCATGCCGAAGTTGAATTATGCAACGCAGACACCGACCAGACCGGTATCCGGTTCTACACTCGGAAGAACCACAGGAACCGCTGCTCCGACCTATCAGCCGCAGGGAGGACATGGTACAGTAACACCGCCTCTGCCGGGTATCCAGAGACCGCGTCAGCCGGAGAGCACGGTGCAGCAGATGGACATCAAGATTCCGGATTTCCTGAAGAATTCACGCAAATAGAATTACAGTGACATAATATGAACTGCCATGTGTCAGTCCGATTACAGGACTTGCACATGGCAGTTTTTGTGTTACAGGAAGATTATGTCGAACCGGGCAGATGACTCGCCGCATTATAGAGCGGACTTTTGACAAAAAAGGAGACGGCGGCATCGTATAATAGGTGGCATGTCAGAGAAAAACCGAGGTGAAAGGAAATATATGTATTTTATGCAGACGTATTTTTGATCCAGAATTTTCTCATGGATTTCCTTGCCGTTGCAGGGGCAAATCTTTTTTTGAAGAGATGCAGGAAAATGCGGTGGCTGCTGCTTGGGGCGGCTGTTTCCGCAGTGCTCGGGCTGTGCTGCATCCTGCTTTGCCGCAATTATCTGCTGTACTGCCTGCTCACGCATTTTCTCATCAACACACTGATGACAGTCATCTGTTTCGGGAGGTGTGACAGGAGGCAGTTCTTTGAGAACTGGGTGGCGGTGTATCTGGTGGTTCTTCTGCTCGGCGGGGCGTTTGAGTGGCTGCAGGAGAGCGGTATTTTATCAAAAAGCAGAGGAGTGGCGATTGCGGCTGCAGTGACGGTAACGTGCGGTCTTCTTCGGTATCTTGGGAGAAGAAGAGCCTTTGGCAGCCATGTGCGTCGGGCATGGCTTGGAAAAGATGCGCGCCGGATGGCGTTAAGCGCCTACTGGGACAGCGGGAACCAGTTAAGAGATCCCTATACCGGGCAGCCGATCTGTATTTTGAGCTATAGCCTGGCGGAAAAATTTGTGGATCAGACAAAAGACAGAATCCGGTTTGTGCCGTACCGTGCTCTTGGAGCAGAGGACGGACTTCTTGCGGTGATGGATGTGGATGAGATGATACTGCAGGATGGCAGACAGATGCGGCGGTATGAACATATGGCGGTTGGAATCGCACAGAAGGGGTTGCTTGAGGACAAAGAATATGATCTGATTCTGCATGCATCCCTGGGATGACAGTGAAGAAAGGAGCTTACATGTACATAAAATGGATGGTCCCGGATTACGGGATGCGGGGAATTTTGAACGGAATCGGACGCTTTTTGTTCGGGGAGAATGATGAGGTGCACTATATCGGCGGCGCGGAGGTGCTGCCGCCGCCGTTAGATGCAGAGGAGGAGAGCGTGTGCATCCGGATGCTTGCCACAGATGCGGCGGAGGAGGCGCGGAGAAAACTGATTGAACACAACCTGCGGTTGGTGGTATATATTGCAAAAAAGTTCGACAATACGGGAGTAGGCGTGGAGGATCTGATCTCGATCGGTACCATAGGTCTCATCAAAGCGATCAATACGTTCAATCCGGATAAAAACATCAAGCTGGCAACCTATGCGTCGCGCTGTATCGAAAATGAGATTCTGATGTATCTGCGCAGGAACAGCAAGACCAGGCTGGAGGTGTCCATCGACGAGCCGTTAAATGTGGACTGGGATGGAAACGAATTGCTGCTGTCGGATATTTTAGGAACGGATGAGGATGTGATCTACCGGGATATTGAGACGGATGTGGAGCGCACGCTGCTGATGACGGCGATCGCCGGACTGACCGGCAGGGAGCGCATGATCATAGAATTGCGCTTCGGGTTGAACACGGCGGGAGGGGAGGAGAAAACGCAGAAGGAGGTGGCGGATATGCTGGGGATTTCCCAGTCTTACATATCGCGTCTTGAGAAAAAAATCATGGGACGCCTGAAGAAAGAAATTGTGCGCTTTGAGTAGCGCCGCCCGGGATTGTGAAAAAAGAGACATGGGAAAAGAATTGTAACCGCAGGACATTGCGTGTATAATGGTCTTATCAAGAAAATGCTGGGGGGAATGCATATGAAGATTGAATTTTTGGGGGCTGCACACGAGGTGACAGGAAGCTGTCATTATCTGGAGTTTGCGGATAAGCATGTACTGGTGGACTGCGGTATGGAACAGGGACCGGATCTGTATGTCAATCAGGAGATACCGGTGAACGCGTCGACGATCGACTATGTGTTTGTGACGCATGCGCACATCGATCACTCCGGTCTGCTTCCGATGTTATATAATCATGGCTTCCGCGGGCAGATTTTTACGACGACGGCGACACATCAGCTGTGCGAGATTATGCTCAAGGACAGCGCGCATATCCAGATGTTTGAGGCGGAGTGGAAGAACCGCAAGGCGAAGCGTGCCGGCAGGCCGGAGGTCGTACCGCTCTACGATATGAATGATGCGGTGGGGGTTCTGGGACATTTTGTATCCTGCGACTACCACAGCGTGATCAACGTCTGTGAGGGCTTAAAAGTCCGGTTTGTGGATGCGGGGCATCTGCTTGGATCTTCCAGTATTGAGATGTGGATCTCTGAGAACACTGCTGAGGGTGTGGAGGAGCGCAAGATCGTATTTTCCGGAGACATCGGACCGGGGAACCGCCCGCTCATCAAGGATCCGGAGTATCTTACATCGGCGGATTACGTGGTCATGGAGTCGACGTACGGTGACCGCACGCATGAGACACCGCCGGATTATGCCGTGGAGCTTGCCCGCGTGATCCGCGATACGTTTACGAGAGGCGGCAATCTGGTCATACCGGCGTTCTCGGTGGGACGTACGCAGGAGATGCTGTATTTTATCCGTCGGATCAAGATGGAGAATCTGCTTCCGGAATTCCAGAATTTTGAGGTGTATGTGGACAGTCCGCTCGCGGTGGAAGCCACCACGATTTTCGGCAAAAATGTGCAGGACTGTTTTGATGACACCGCGCTCGCACTTGTGCAGCAGGGCATCAACCCGATCGGTTTTCCAGGGCTTCGGATGGCGATCACCAGCGACGAGTCGAAGATGATCAATTTTAACGACAAGCCGAAAGTCATTCTCTCTGCGTCCGGCATGTGCGAGGCGGGGCGGATCCGGCATCATCTGAAGCACAATCTATGGAGAAAGGATTCCACGATCCTGTTTGTCGGATATCAGGTTCCGGGTACGCTCGGCAATGCGCTGTTAAACGGGGCGAAGGAAGTGAAGCTCTTCGGCGAGACGATCGAGGTGCAGGCGAAGATCGAGAACCTTCCGGGAATCAGCGGCCACGCGGACGTGAACCAGCTGACTAAATGGGTGAGCATGTTTGACCCGAAGCCGAAGCGCGTTTTTATCGTACATGGCGAAGACAAGGTGACGGAGCAGTTTGCGGCGCATATTCACGAGGAGCTGGGGCTGGAGGCTTACGCGCCCTTCAGCGGTGATGCGTTTGATCTGCTGACAGGCGCCTGTGTGGCACAGGGCTCCAGAGAGGCGGTGGAGAAGAAGAGTACCCGCGCAGTCAACAATATCTTTGCAAGACTTGTGGCAGCCGGCGAGCGGCTGATGACGGTGATCCGCAAGTGCGAAGGTATGCCGAACCGCGAGCTTGGCAAATTTGCGGATCAGATCAATGAACTCTGCAACAAGTGGGAGCGGTAGGCATTACATGGAGAGATAGGTGCGGATGGATTTTAAGGCGGATTTTTCAAGACGGCTGACCTGTGCCTGGGAGATGTGAATCTCCTCGGCGACTTCCATCTGTGTCTTCCCCTCGTAAAAGCGGAGGCGCAGGATGAAGTTCTCGCGCTCGTTCAGATGATTCATGGCGTCGTTTAGAGAGAGTTCTTCGATCCAGTTGTCCTCGCGGTTTTTTTTGTCACTGATCTGGTCCATGACGTAGAGGGTGTCTCCTCCGTCGGTATAGACCGGATCGTAGAGGCTGACAGGGCTCTGGATGGCATCCAGGGCGAAGACGATCTCCTCCTGGGTGAGACCGGAGACTTTTGCAATCTCTTCTAATGTCGGTTCCTTGCAGGAGGTTTTGGCAAGAATCTCGCGGGTGTGGATGGCTTTGTAGGCGGTGTCGCGCAGGGAACGGCTGACGCGGATCGAGTTGTTGTCACGCAGATACCGGCGGATCTCACCGATGATCATCGGAACCGCATAGGTGGAGAACTTTACGCCCAGTGCAGGATTGAAGTTGTCGATGGATTTGATCAGACCGATGCATCCGATCTGAAAGAGATCATCTACGTTCTCGTGGTTCCCGGAAAAGCGCTTGATTACACTTAAGACGAGGCGGAGGTTTCCCTTGATGTAAGTTTCGCGGGCAGCGGCATCTCCCTGTTTGATGCGGGCGAAGAGCGCGTCCTTTTCCTCTTCTTTTAAAACAGGCAGCTTCGCGGTGTTGACACCGCAGATTTCAACTTTGTATGAAGACATGATGCGTTTCCTCCGGTTTGATTTTCTGTTAAAAAGCATGCTTCATTCGGGGCGTTTTTATACAGAAAATTTTCAGCAGGAAATGCAAAATGTTATGGAAGTACGGCAGAATTTGTAGTATAAATAAATTAGAAAATAAGTGGGGCAGGTCGACAGTATATGTTGGATAGAATCGATGAGAGAGACAAGCAGGAACGGATGCACCGCAGTATTGTAAAATACTGGAATGTGAATTATATACCGACACCGTATGCGGAGCCAAAGGAAGAACAGACCGGGGAGAAAGAGGATGCGGTTACCGGGCAGCAGCTTCCTGTGGAGCCGGAGCTGACAGTCAGCTCGGCGAATTACGGCAATGAGGAAGTGACCGATGAGGTGACAAAAGGGCAGATCGACAAGATTCTTCATGAGAAGACGGAGGCGATCCGCAGCCTGATCGAGCAGAACAAGCAGACGGAAGAGGAGCAGGATATCCCTGAAGAGATGGCATCCGCGCCAATACCGCATATAATAGAATAAGAACAGATACCGGAGACATTTATGGCAGAGATAACACTGCGTAAATACCATGGGCTGGGGAATGATTATTTGATCTACGATCCGAATCGCAATGCATGTGAATTGCAGGAAAGGCAGATGGAAGCACTTTGCCGGCGCAATTTGGGAGTCGGAGCAGACGGCATTCTCTATGGCCCTTTTTTTGATGGGGACAAAATGCGGGTGCGCATTTTCAACCCGGACGGGAGTGAGGCGGAGAAGAGCGGAAACGGTATCCGCATTTTTTCCAAATATTTAAAAGATATGGGGTATGTGACAGAGGAGAGCTATGTGCTGCACACAAAAGCGGGTGAGACCAGGGTGACGTTTTTAAACGAGCAGGGCGATCTCATGCGCGTGGACATGGGATACCCGGAGTTTGTGGCAAAGGAAATCCCGGTGGTCGGGTTTGAGGGGGAGATTGTCAACGAGGCGATCTTTTTTGGCGATAATTTCTATAACGCGACCTGCGTCTCCCTGGGAAATCCAAATTGTGTGCTGATGCTCGAGGAGGTCAGCCAGAAAAAAGCGATGCAGCTTGGCCCGTATGTGGAAAATTCCAGATATTTTCCGAACCGTATCAACATGCAGCTCTGTCAGGTGCTCGACCGGGAAAATATTCAGATCGAGATCTATGAGCGCGGCGCGGGTTATACATACGCGTCGGGAACAGGAGCCTGTGCAGCGGCTGCCGCATCGCACAAGATGGGATTTGTCGGCGACCGTGTGACGGTGCATATGCACGGCGGGGAGCTTCTGGTGGAATTTGCCCGGGACGGCAGAATTGACATGACAGGACCGGTGGTTTATATTGGGAGCATTACGCTCGCGGAGCAGTTTTTTGCGTGAAAAATTTTACGGGAGAAATTTTGCCGTTGCCTTTTTTGGCAGACTGTGATAAAATGTCAGACGTTGCGTAGCCCATAAAAACAAGGTCTAAGCGGGCTTGCCGCCGATTTCCGGCGTTAAATGAATCGAGTGTTCGAGACCTTCCACTCGTAAAACAAAACTAAAGGAGAACAGAATATGAGAAACTCTAAGGTACAATTCATTGTGCACGCTGCGATGATTGCAGCAATCTATGTCGTGCTGACCTATTTTATCAGTGCGTTCAACCTGGCATCGGGAGCCATTCAGGTCCGGATTTCCGAGGCGCTGACCATTCTGCCGTACTTTACACCGGCGGCAATTCCGGGACTGTTTGTGGGATGTCTGCTTGCCAACCTTCTGACGGGAGCAGCCATCTATGATGTGATCTTCGGCAGTCTGGCGACGCTGCTCGGCGCAGTCGGAACATATCTGCTCCGCAAGCACAAGTTTTTATGCACGCTCGCGCCGGTGGTATCAAATATCATCATCATTCCGCTGGTACTCCGCTACGGATATGGACTTACCATGGAATATGGCGGAAGAGACTGGTCGATTCCGTTTTACATGCTGACCGTCGGAGCGGGAGAGATCATCTGCTGCTGTGTGCTTGGAACGATTCTTTTGAATGCACTTGCAAAAGTGCGCAATGCAATCTTTAAAAAAGAGGATTAGATTAGAAAACACCAGCTATAGGAATAACCTATAACTGGTGCTTTTTTTTTCATATTAGACAGGTTGGTTTTCTCATGTTATCATCAGATTATCAACAGACAGAACTTCCAAAATGAAAATAAAAGGAGAAACATAACATGGGAAAAGCATTAAAGGACAGAAAGTTAAAATTTGAGACATTACAGCTTCACGTAGGACAGGAGGAGGCAGATCCGGTGACCGGAGCGAGAGCAGTGCCGATTTACCAGACATCTTCTTATGTATTTAACAACAGTGAGCATGCGGCGGCGCGTTTCGGACTGACCGATGCGGGAAATATCTATGGCAGATTAACAAACCCGACCGAGGATGTCTTCGAGCAGAGAATCGCAGCTTTGGAGGGCGGTGTGGCAGCGCTTGCCGTGGCGTCCGGTGCGGCGGCGATCGCCTATACACTTCAGAATCTGGCGCATGCTGGCGAGCACATCGTGGCTGCCAACAACATCTACGGCGGCACCTACAATCTATTGGCACATACATTCCCGGAGTATGGTATCACGACAACTTTCGTCGATCCATTCAATTACGACGAGGTGGAGCAGGCAATCCAGGAGAACACCAGAGCGATCCACATTGAGACGCTCGGCAACCCGAACTCGGACGTTGTGGATATTGAGAAGATCGCAGCGATCGCGCATGCGCATCAGATTCCGCTGGTTGTGGACAACACTTTTGCAACGCCGTATCTGGTCCGCCCGCTTGAGTACGGAGCAGATATTGTCGTTCACTCGGCAACCAAGTTCATCGGCGGACACGGAACAGCCATCGGCGGCGTGATCGTGGACGGCGGAAGGTTTGACTGGGAGGCAAGCGGCAAGTTCCCGTCTTTGACGGAGCCGAACCCGAGTTACCACGGCATCAGCTTTACAAAGGCGGCAGGACCGGCAGCGTTCGTCACAAAGATCCGCGCCATTTTACTGCGCGACACCGGTGCAACCATCTCTCCGTTCCATTCTTTCCTGTTTTTACAGGGACTTGAGACACTGTCGCTGCGTGTGGAGCGCCATGTGGAGAATGCATTAAAGGTCGTAGAATATTTGAACAACAACCCGAAGGTGGAGAAGGTGCATCATCCGTCGGTATCGGAGGATCCGGCGCAGCAGGCACTCTACAAAAAATATTTCCCGAACGGCGGCGGTTCGATCTTTACGTTCGAGATCAAGGGAGACGAGCAGACCGCAAAAGACTTCATCGATCATCTGGAGCTGTTCTCCTTGCTTGCCAATGTGGCGGATGTGAAGTCGCTCGTGATTCATCCGGCATCCACGACACATTCCCAGCTCACGACGGAGGAACTGTTAGAGCAGGGCATCAAGCCGAACACCATCCGTCTGTCGATTGGAACAGAGAATGTGGACGATATTATTGAAGATCTTGCGGAGGCATTTGCGGCAGTATGAGATTATTGATTGTACGGCACGGGGATCCGGATTATGAGCATGATACCCTGACAGAAAAGGGCTGGCGCGAGGCAGAGCTTTTGTCAGAACGCCTGTCAAAGCTTCCTGTTAAGGAGTTCTATGTGTCGCCGCTCGGGCGGGCGAAGGATACGGCGTCCCTGACGTTACAGAAGATGAACCGCGAGGCAAAGGAATGTCTGTGGCTCAGGGAGTTCGACACGAAGATCGACCGACCGGATTGCCCGGATCAAAAGTCGATCGCCTGGGACTGGCTGCCGGAGGACTGGACGAGAGAAGAGGAGTTCTTCCGGCGCGACCTGTGGGCGACGCAGCAGGCTATGCGTGAGGGACTGGCTCCCGGAGCGCATGAGGGAAACGGCATCCGTGTGCAAAAGAAACCGGACGTTGGCGTAGGTGCAGAGTATGGCTGGGTGGTATCAAATTTTGATGCCCTGCTGGCGGAGCACGGCTATGTGCGCGAGGGCGACATCTACCGCGTCGCAAAGGCGAACTGCGATACGCTTGTGTTCTTCTGCCACTTCGGTCTGGAGTGTGTGCTGCTGTCGCACCTGATGAATGTGTCACCGATGATTCTGTGGCATTATACCTGCGCGGCGCCGACGTCCGTCACCACGGTGTATACCGAGGAGCGCCGTCCCGGCGTGGCATCTTTCCGCGTCTGCGGGTTCGGAGATACCTCACACCTGTATGCGGGTGGTGAGTTTCCGGCATTTTCGGGAAGATTTTGTGAGACCTATGCGTGTGATGAGGAACGGCACGATTAGAAAACAGAAGGAATTGTCATAATAAGCATAGAATTCTTTTGGGTAATTAGTAATATTATTAGAAGATCACACCGTGGGATTTCAGATGAAAATGCAGAGGGAAATTCGTTGGAGAAAAATGTGAGCATTTCTTCCGGCTGAATGTCTGCATCGGATTTCGTGTCTCTTCCACGTTTGGACAATCCGACGGGTGCATGTCCGACACACCGGAGACAATGGGCGGACTTTTTAGACCTGTTAAGAGATGTCAACACAATTTTTGATTTTTTTGCATAAGAAATAG
>ERZ1673752.1596-NODE-1596-length-30685-cov-7.513255_pt1 | contig 30685 bp, 28 predicted proteins | sample MGYA00580195_ERZ1673752 | MGnify/ENA primary metagenome ERZ1673752 (study PRJEB41218, sample SAMN15661744) | gut metagenome | host: Homo sapiens | place: Canada: London | collected 2015-08-20/2019-03-30 | study: EMG produced TPA metagenomics assembly of...
CAGCGCCAGCACGGCGGCGAGCACCCCGGCCGCGACGCGCGCCGTGCGGCGGCGCACCTGACGGCGCGCGCGGCGCAGCTCCTCCTGCAGCCGCTGCGCATCCGGCGGCGGGAGCGGCGGGCGCTCCTCCTCGATATAGGCCTCCAGCAGGCGGAACTTCTCCAGCTCCGCCTCGACCTGCGCGATCTCCTCGCCGCCGGCCGTTCCGCTCCGATAGCGGCTCCACAGGGTTTCAAAGTCCATAGCCGTTCTCCTCCATCTCCCGGCGCAGATGCCGGCGCGCCCGGTACAGGCGCGTTTTCGCCGCGCCGGGGGTCATGCCCGTCAGCTGCGCAATCTCACTGAGCGGCCGCCGCGCGAAGTAAAACAGGTTCAAAAGCTCCTGTTCGTCCTCCGAAAGGCGCGCAATGGCGCGGTAGAGCGCGATCAGCTCCTCGCGCTGCAACAGCCGCTCCTCCGGTGTCGGCGCACCGTCGGCCCGCTCCGGGGGATCCCCGTCCGCGTGGCGGCGGCGTTTGCGCCGGTGGTCGCAGAGAAGGTTCCGGCACACGCGCATCAGCCAGTACGGAAACGAGGGGACGTCCTCCGGCAGGGAGAGATACGCGCGGACAAACGCCTCCTGCACCAGATCCTCGGCCAGATGCCGGTCGCGGCACAGGGCGAGCAGATAGAACAGCGCGGGCTGATAATACCGCTCGTAGAGCTGCGCCAGCACGTCTCTGTCCACGCCATCCCCTCCTCTCTGTCTCTATAACGAACGAACCGGTAAAAGGTTACAGAAAAAGCCGCCATGCGGGAAAAATTTCCTGTATGGCGGCTTTCTGGATGCTCAGAGCGCGGCAGCACCGATGATCCCAGCGTCGTTTCCGAGCTGCGCGGCGGCGATGACGGGGATGGCCCCCTCACGCTGGCCGAAGCAGTGCGTGGCGATGTATTCACGGATGGGCGCGAGCAGGCGCTCACCCTGGCGGCTGACGCCGCCGCCGAGGAGGATCATCTCCGGGGCGAGGGCGTTGACGATGTCGGTCATGCCCGCGGCGATGTATTCGCAGTAGCGGTCGATGACGCGCTGCGCGGCGGCGTCGCCCCGGTCGGCGGCGTCGAAGACGGCGCGCCCGTTGATCTGCTCGGCGGGAACCTGCGCAAGGAGCGACTGCGGATTCTGCACGGCGGCCTCGCGCGTCTGGCGGATGAGCGCCGTGGCGGAGGCGTAGGCCTCCCAGCAGCCGCGGCGGCCGCAGGTACAGGGTTCGCCGTCCAGCACGAGCACCGTGTGCCCAAGCTCCGCGCCCGCGCCGCGCATCCCGGCGTAGATCTTCCCGCCGATGATGATGCCGCCGCCCACGCCCGTGCCGAGCGTGATGAGCACGACGTCGCGCCGCCCGGCGGCGGCCCCGGCGACGACCTCGGCCAGCGCGGCGCAGTTGGCGTCGTTTCCGAGGTGCGCGGGCAGACCGAAGTGCTCCGTGAGCATCCGGCAGACGGGGACGTCTTTCCATCCGAGGTTATACGCCCGCGCCACAACGCCCGTCTCCGGGTCGCAGGTACCGGGCGAGCCGATGCCGATGGACGCGCAGTCAGCCGCCGTCAGCCCGGCGCGGCGGAGCACCTCCTCCACGGCGGCGCACATATCCGCGATGACAGCCTGCGCCGGGCGCTCTGCCCCGGTGGGGACGCTGCAGCGGGCGATGATCTCGTGCCGCTCATTCACGGCCCCGACGGCGATATTCGTCCCGCCGAGGTCAATTCCGATCCGAATCATGGTTGATCTCTATCCTTTCAAATAGTCAACAAAGGACTGCATTCCCGTCCCTGCTCATCCCCAACAGTCTCACAGAGTTCGCGGCGCCGCAGCGCCGCGATTAAAGTCAGATCGTTTTTTTGCGGCGTGTACGTCGCAAAAAACTCTTTGCGCGGAGAGAGTGTATTTTTGTGTGCTGTGCACACAAAAATGCGCGGTTCGGAGCGATACCCCTTGTCCCAAAAGGCCACCGGCCTTTTGGGACGAATTCAGTGAGGGAGCAAAGCTCCCTCACTGAGATACTTACACGTGGGTGACAAACGAGCTGTTGACGCCGACGGTTCGGTCGATCTCCGAGGACTTGATGCTCGCGAAGATGACGCGCATCGTCGTGAGCGCTTCGCGGCCGGAGACCTCGGGGTCACGGTTTTCGAGCAGGGCGTTTACAAACTCGTCGATGACGCCGGACTTCACCTGCGGCTCGAAGCTGTAGGACGTGCTCTTGCTGCTCAGGTCACGCACCTCGAGGGGCATGCCGGGGGTGTTGTAGATCAGCATGATGCCCTTCGTGCCGTAAAGGCAGGTGGAGTTGCAGCCGGGGCCGTAGATCGTCCAGCTGGCGGCGAGTGTGCCGACCGCGCCGCCGCTCATGCGCAGGATGCACAGGGCGTTGTCGTCGACGCCGATGGGGCGGCCCTCGGTGTCGTGCTTGTTCAGGGTGAGCACCTTGGCCGTCGTCGAGATGACCTTCTGCCCGGTCAGATACTGCAGCAGGTCGACCTTGTGGATGCCGAGGTCGGACAGCGCGCCCATCGCGGCCTTCTTCTTGTCGAAGAACCAGTTGCCGTCCATAGACCAGCCCTCTGGTCCGGCGTTGCCCATCACAGTGCGGAAGGTGATCACGTCACCGATCACGCCCTCGTCGAGCAGCTCCTTCGCGCGGCGGTAGACGGGGTCAAAGCGCATGTTGTGGCCGATCATAAGGTGCTTGCCGTTGAACTCGGCGGCGGCGACCATGGACTCGCACTCGGCCAGAGTGATGGCCATGGGCTTTTCGCACAGGACGTGCTTGCCCGCATAGAGGGCGTAGGTGGTGATCTCCGCGTGGCTGCGGTTGTCCACACAGATGGACACCGCGTCGATCGCGGGGTTGTTGAGCAGGTCGAAATAGGTGTCGTACACCTTGCCGCCGTACTGCGCGGCGACCTTCTCAGCGCGCTCACGGTTGAGGTCATAGTAGCCGACCAGCTCGACATTGGGGTTTGCTGCGTATTCGGGCAGATGGCGCACCTGCGCAATCTTGCCGCAGCCGATGATAGCAACTTTAATCATAGCGGAACTCCTCCTGTCCTATCCTGCAAATTGTCTGCAAAAAACGCGTTTTGGGGGCTGCCGGGGTCTTTTCTTTTCTCTTCGATCCCCATTATACCAAAAGCCGCGCCCGGATGGAATCCCTTTTTGAAGAAAAGGTGAAATTTTTCACATTTTCTTTTTCCGCTTGCACGGCGTGGCGATTTTTTGCCCGGATTCCTTGTGCCCAAGCAAAAGTTGTGTTATAATTGCTAAATTAAAGTAGAGTAGTGTCGCCTTTTTGACGAAAGTGCGGCGCAGGAGGTTTCCATTGGACAGAAAAAAAGTGCTGCTGGACGAGGCGCAGACGCTTCGCCAGCGTGAATTTGAACGCAAAATCGCTGAGATTCACCGCAGCCGCGGCAAGACGCCGCTGGCGATGGTGGACACCTTCGGCTGCCAGCAGAACGTGGCCGACAGCCAGCACATCATGGGTATGCTGGAGGCGATGGGCTGCGGCTTTACGGACAGGCCCGAGCAGGCCGACATCGTCGTGCTCAACACCTGCGCCATCCGCGACCACGCGGAAAAGCGCGTGTACGGCAATCTCGGCGCCCTGACCCACACGAAAAAGGCAAACCCCGAGCAGATCATCTGCCTGTGCGGCTGCATGGCGCAGCGCCCGGAGGTGGCCGAGAAGGTGCGTAAATCCTATCGCCACGTCGACCTCGTCTTCGGGCCGCAGGCGATGTGGAAGTTCCCGGAACTTCTGTGGCAGGTCTATACCCGCCGCGGCCGCGTCTTCTCCGTGGAGGATGAGCCCGGCACCATCGCCGAGGGCACGCCCGTCGTGCGCGAGGGGAGCATCCGCGCGTGGGTCTCGATCATGTACGGGTGCAACAACTTCTGCTCGTACTGCATCGTCCCCTATGTCCGCGGCCGCGAGCGCAGCCGCGAGCCGGAGAAGATCCTCGAGGAGGTGCGCCAGCTCGCGCAGGAGGGCTATAAGGAGATCACCCTCCTCGGCCAGAACGTCAACTCCTACGGCAAGGATCTCGAGACGCCGTGGGACTTCGCGGATCTGCTCGCCGCCATCGACGAGATTCCCGGCGACTATCTCATCCGCTTTATGTCCTCCCAGCCGAAGGACGCGAGCTATAAGCTCTTTGACACGATGGCCCGCTGCGGCCACGTCGCCAGACAACTGCACCTGCCGGTGCAATCCGGCTGCGACCGGGTGCTGCGCGCGATGAACCGCCCGTATGACAAGGCGAAGTACCTTGACCTTATCACCTACGCCCGAAAGGTCATGCCCGACCTCGTGCTGACGAGCGACGTGATCATCGGCTTCCCCGGCGAGACGGAGGCAGAGGCGATGGAGACGGTCGCGCTTGTGCGCGAGGTGGAGTTCGACGCGCTCTTCACCTTTATCTTCTCTCCCCGGCCGGGGACGCCCGCGGCCAAGATGGACGATCCCGTCCCCCGCAGCGAAAAGCAGGTCTGGTTCGACCGGCTCTGCGACACGCAGAACGAAATTTCCGCGCGGCTGCACGCGGCCTATGTGGGCCGGACGGTGCGCGTGCTCGTCGACGGGACGACGGACGACAGCCGTTGGCCTCTCTCCGCGCGTACGAACGGCGGACGGCTTGTCCACCTCGCGGGGGATCCGTCCGTGATCGGGACGTATCAGAACGTCACCGTCACCGACAGCAACACGTGGGCGCTCTTCGGTGAGCTTTCCACATGAGTTTTGCACTTTTCCACAGAGTTATCCACCGGATTCGAACATAACCGACCATATCGGACAGAAAGAGAGCGAATTATATGGCTGAACTGACCCCCATGATGCGCCAGTATCTGGAAATCAAGGAACAAAACAAGGATTCGATCCTCTTTTTCCGCCTGGGGGATTTCTACGAGATGTTCGGCGACGACGCAAAGACCGCTTCGCGCGAGCTGGATCTGATGCTGACCACCCGCGACAAGGACAAGACGAAGTCCTTCGAGGAGAAGGTGCCCATGTGCGGCATCCCATACCACGCCTCCGACGCCTACATCGCCCGCCTGATCTCCAAGGGCTACAAGGTCGCCATCTGCGAGCAGACGGAGGACCCCGCGCAGGCGAAGGGGCTCGTCAAGCGCGACATCATCCGCGTCATCACCCCCGGCACCGTCATCGACGAGACGTCGCTCGAGGCCGGGCGCAGCAACTTCTGCGCGGGCATCTGGCTCGATGAGCGGTACGCGGCGCTCTGCGCCTGCGACATCTCGACCGGACAGATGAGCGCGACCACGTTTGAAGGCCCGCAGCGGCTCGAGCACCTGCTCAACGAGCTCGGGCGCTTTTCACCGGCGGAGACCGTGATGAACGACGGGGCGTTTTTCGACGAGACACTCACGGGCGTGCTCGAGAGCAAATTTCACTGCCACCGCGAAAAGCGGAAGGTGCCGATGGAGGCGGCCGAGCGCCTGACGCGCGAGCAGTTCGGCGAGGACGCCTGCGCGCGGCTGCCGCGCGAGAACCCGGCGGCCGTGCTGGCGCTGGGGACGCTGCTCAATTACCTGCACGAGACGCAGAAGACCGACCTCTCCCACATCGACAGCCTTGATTTTTACCGACAGGGGCAGTTCATGGAGCTGGATCTCACCGCCCGCCGCAACCTTGAACTGACGGAGACGCTCCGCGGCAAGGGCAAGCGCGGGAGCCTGCTGTGGGTGCTCGACAAGACGAAGACCGCCATGGGCGCGCGCTGCCTGCGCGGCTTTCTGGAGCGGCCGCTGCTCGACGTGAACGCCATCCGCCGCCGCCAGGGCGCGGTGCAGGCGCTCGTGGACGAGACGATGACGCGCGAGGAGCTGCTCGTCGCGCTCACGGGCATCGGCGATATGGAGCGGCTCATGGGCCGCATTGTCTACGGTACGGCCGGCGGACGCGATCTCGCCGCGCTGAAAAACGCCGCGCTGAAGCTCCCGGCGGTGCGCGCGCAGCTCGAGGGCTTTGAAAAGGGCCGCCTGCACCAGCTGCACGACCAGCTCGATACGCTCAGCGACATCGCTGCCCTCATCGGCCAGACGCTCGTCGATGAGCCGCCGTTTTCCGTCCGCGAGGGCGAGATGATCCGCGAGGGCTATGACCCGGAGGTCGACCGCCTGCGCGACATTCTCCACGGCGGCAAGGGCATCATCGCCTCCATGGAGGCGCGCGAGAAGGAGCGCACCGGCATCCGCACGCTGAAAATCGGCTACAACAAGGTGTTCGGGTACTACATCGAGGTCTCGAACTCCTTTAAAGATCAGGTGCCGGAGGACTATGTCCGCAAGCAGACGCTCGTGAACTGCGAGCGCTTCATCACGCAGGAGCTCAAGGATCTGGAGCACGACATTCTCTCCGCGTCCGACCGGGACAAGGAGCTGGAATATGAAATCTTTAACCGCATGCGCCTGCAGGTGGCCGAGGCCGTCACGCGCGTGCAGGCGGCGGCGGGCGCCGTCGCCGAGATCGACGCGCTCTGCTCGCTGGCGGAGACGGCGGTGAAGAACGGGTACTGCTGCCCCGAGGTGGACGACTCCGGCGTCATCGAGATCATCGACGGCCGCCACCCCGTGGTCGAGAAGATGCGCCCCGACGCGCTCTTCGTCCCGAACGACACCTACATGGGCCAGAGCGAGAACCGTGCCGCCATCATCACCGGCCCCAACATGGCCGGTAAGTCGACCTATATGCGTCAGGTGGCGCTCATCGTGCTCATGGCGCAGATCGGCTCGTTCGTCCCGGCGAAGTCGGCACACCTCGGCGTGGTCGACCGGATTTTCACCCGCATCGGCGCGTCCGACGACCTCTCCGCGGGACAGTCGACGTTCATGGTCGAGATGACCGAGGTGTCGGAGATTCTCCACGCCGCGACAAAAAACAGCCTGCTGATCCTCGATGAGATCGGCCGCGGCACGAGTACCTTCGACGGCATGAGCATCGCGCGGGCGGTGCTGGAATACTGCGCCAACCCGAAAAAGCTCGGCGCCAAGACGCTCTTCGCCACGCACTACCACGAGCTGACCGCGATGGAGGGGGCGCTTCCGGGTGTGAAGAACTTCAACATCGCCGTGCGCACGCGCGGCGAGGAGATCATTTTCCTGCGCAAGATCATCCCCGGCGGCGCCGACCGCAGCTACGGCATCGAGGTTGCGCGGCTCGCGGGCCTGCCGGAAACGGTCGTCAGCCGCGCCAAGACCATCCTGCGCGAGCTCGAGAGCGAGAGCGGACGCCCCGCGCCCGCCGCGCCCGCGGAGGCGCAGGTGTCGTTTGCCGCCGTGGCCGAGAGCGAGGTCATCGACAAGCTCCGCCGCGCGCAGGTCGACACACTCAGCCCTATCGAGGCGCTGAACCTTCTGTATGAGCTCAAGCAGAAGCTCGATTAACCGCACGTTTTGCATCTTCCGGAAGGAGGAATACTTCCATGCCTGATATTCAATGCCTTGCGCCCCATGTGGCGGATCTGATCGCCGCGGGCGAGGTGGTCGAGCGCCCGGCGAGCGTCGCCAAGGAGCTGCTCGAAAACGCCATCGACGCCGGGGCCTCGGCCATCGTGCTCGAGGTGCAGCACGGCGGCCTGACCTACCTGCGCATCACCGATAACGGCTGCGGCATTGCGCCGCAGCAGCTGCCGACGGCCTTCCTGCGCCACGCCACGAGCAAGCTCCGCACGGCGGACGACCTCGAGGCGATCGGGACGCTGGGCTTCCGCGGCGAGGCGCTCGCCGCCATCTCCGCCGTGGCGCGGGTCGACATCTTCTCGCGCCCGCGCGGCGCGGACGTCGGCGCGTCGCTCCATCTCGAGGGCGGCAAGCCCGGCACCGTGCAGGAGACGGGCTGCCCCGAGGGGACGACCATCTGCGTGCGCGACCTGTTCTATAACACCCCCGCCCGCATGAAGTTCATGAAGAAGGACAGCGCCGAGGGAACGGCCGTCGCGGGCGTCGTGACGCACCTCGCGCTCAGCCATCCGGACGTCTCATTCAAGTTCATCCGCGACGGCGCGGAGCTGCTGCACACTCCCGGCGACGGGAAGCTCCAGTCCGCGGTCTACGCCGCGATGGGGCGGGACTTCGCCCTCGGGCTCACACCGGTCGAGGGGCGCGGCGGCGATGTCGCCGTCTCCGGCTTCGTGACAAAGCCCCTCTGCGGCAGCGGCACGCGCGGGCGGCAGCTGTTCTTCGTGAACGGCCGCTTCGTCAAGAGCCAGCTGCTCTCCGCCGCGCTTGAGGAGGCGTACCGCAACCGCCTGCTCAAGGGGAAGTTCCCCGGCTGCGTGCTGCATATCGAGCTGCCGCGCGACCGGGTGGACGTGAACGTCCACCCCGCGAAGACCGTTGTGAAGTTCGTGAGCGACAAGACCGTGTTCGACGCGGTGTACTATACGATCCTCGACACGCTCACCTCCGGCGAGCGCGCCGCCCAGCAGCCGAAGCAGGAGAGCTTCTACCAGAATATGACCGTCCGGCAGTTCAGGGACAAGACCGCGCCGCAGGCAGAGCCTGCCTGCGCGCCGCTCGGCTCGTTTACCGCCCGCCCGGTGGGAAATCCCGACGAAAAGCTCGTCGTGCGCGACGTGGCCCTGGTTCGCCCCGAACCGCAGCCGGTGACGCAGCCCGCGCCCGATCCCGTGCAGCCGCCGCGCCCGGTGTCCGCTCCGGCCCGCCCGGAGCCGATGCCCGAACCGCGGACGGTGCCTGCCCCCGCGCCGCAGGCGGAGCCTGTCTGCCCCACACCGGAGCCGGTGCAGGAGAGGAAGGAGCCGCCGCAGACGACGATGCCCCTCCCCGAGGAGTCGGCGCAGCAGGTGCTGCAGACGCAGGAGGCTCCGTGGCGCATCGCCGGGGAGGTGCTCAACACCTATATTATCTGTGAGGATGAGCAGGAGAACGTCTGGCTCATCGACAAGCACGCCGCGCACGAGCGCGTGCGCTTCAACCGCCTGAAGGAGAACACCGAGCCGGTCATGCGCCAGACGCTGCTGACTCCGGCGGCGGTGTCGCTGACAGCGGAGGAGTATACGGCGGTGCTCGAGCACCTCGACATTCTCGCGCAGTACGGCTTTGCCTGCGAGGACTTCGGTGACGGGACGGTGCTCGTGCGCGAGGTGCCGTCCGATCTCGACGTCGGCGATATCCCTGCGACGGTGCAGGAGCTGGCGGCGGATCTGATGCTCTGCCGCGCCGACCCGGAGGGCGCGCGCGACCACCTGCTGCAGACGATGGCCTGCAAATCGGCCATCAAGGCGGGGATGCATACCGACCGCGCGGAGCTCGCCGCGCTCGTGGAGAAGGTACAGAGCGGGGAGATCCGCTATTGTCCCCACGGCCGCCCGGTCTCCGTGAAATTGAGAAAGTACGAACTGGAAAAGATGTTCAAGAGGGCATAAATTCTGCTCCTTTTGGCACAGAGCCGCTCGGTTTCTTCGGCAAGCGGAGAAAAACACAAGACAGAAGTACTAAAATAATCTTTCAGACAGAGGTGATACAATGCCGCCGAAGGTGATCTGCGTGGTGGGACCCACGGCATCCGGAAAAACGAAAATGGGCGTGGCGCTCGCGAAGACCTTTGACGGCGAGGTCGTGTCGGTGGACTCGATGCAGATCTACCGCGGCATGGCCATCGGCACCGCCGCCCCCACGCCCGAGGAGACGGAGGGCATCCCGCACCACATGGTCGGCGTGGCCGACCCGCGTGAGAGCTGGTCGGTCGCCCGCTTCACGGAGGAGGCCGACGCCTGCGTGCAGGACATTCTCCACCGCGGGAAGCGCCCTGTTCTTGTCGGCGGCACGGGATTGTATCTCGACAGTCTCGTCCGCGGCGGCGACTTTGCACCCGGCCGCTCCGGCGGCGCGGTGCGCGAGCGCCTGCAGCGGGAGCTGGCCGAGCGCGGCGCACCGGCCATGCTCGAGTGCCTGCGGGAGGTCGATCCCGAGAGCGCCGCGCGGCTCCACCTGCGCGATGAAAAGCGGATTCTCCGTGCGCTCGAGGTGTATGAGGAGACGGGCGAGACGATCACCGCACACAACCGCCGCACGCAGGAGCGCCCGCCGCGCTATGACGCGCTCTACATCGGGCTGGACTTCGCCGACCGCGCGGATCTGCGTGCGCGGATCGACCGGCGCGTCGACGAGATGGTGCGGCAAGGGCTGCTGCAGGAGGTGGAGGCGCTGCTCTCAAGCGGCGTTCCGCGCGATGCAACCGCCCTGCAGGCCATCGGCTACAGGCAGTTTCTCGCCGTACGCGACGGCGCCGCCACGGCGGCGGACGCCATCGGGGAGGTCAAGCTTCGCTCCCGCCAGTACGCCAAGCGCCAGCTGACGTGGCTGCGCCGGAACGGGGCCATCCACTGGATCCTCTGGGGAAAAGAACCGGATTTCCCGGCGGCTCTCCAGAATGCGACAGAATATCTCACCGCCCATGGCTTAGGATAGAGCCGGGCGGACATGCATTGCGCGTCGTCCGCACCAAAAGACAGAAAGGATGCAGACGACTATGCAAAAGAAAAACAATCTTCAGGAGATCTTTCTCACCCGCGCCCGGAAGGAGAACGTCCCGGTGACGATGTTCCTCATCAACGGCTTTCAGCTGCGCGGGACCGTCACGGGGTTCGACTGCTTCACGGTCGTGCTCGACTGTGACGGGCGGCAGAACGTGATCTACAAACACGCCATATCCACCATTGCGCCCCAGCACCCCATCTCGCTGATGGAGGACGGGGCCACCTGAGAGGGGCATCTATGAAATCTTCTTCCGCAGTGTTCCGTGCGCTTTCCATCGCGCTGCTCGCGGCGGTGGTGCTGTACTTCGGCGTACAGGGCTGCCGCTATCTCACCGATCCATATTCCACGACGCTGGCCTACCGCAGCTCCTCCGAGGAGAGCATCAGCCTGACCGGCTGGCTCGTGCGCGACGAGGAGCCGCTGCAGGGGCCGTCCGGCACGCTGCAGCAAATGCTGCGCGAAGGGGAGAAGGCCGCGGCGGGCGAGACGGTCGTCACCGTCTATTCCGACGCCGGCGCGCTCGACACCGTCAGCCGGATTCGGGAGCAGGAGCTGCAGCTCGAGCAGCTGCAGTTCGCGCTGGAGTCCTATCTCGACAGCGACGCCGCGCTCAAGCTCGACAGCTCCATCACCGACAGCATCCTCACCCTGCGCGGTGAGCTCGCGGACGGGGATTATTCCACCGCCTCGGAGAACGTCTCTGCGCTCAAGGCCGCCATCCTCAAGCGCAGCCACAGCTACTCCTCCAGCGAGGAGATCCAGTCCGGCATCGATCAGGTCAAGTCCGAGCTCTCGCGCCTGCGCGCCTCGCTCTCTGGAGCCGTCAGCGTCAGGGCCGAGAAGCCGGGGATCTACAGCGCCGCCTGCGACGGCTACGAGGATGTCCTCACGCCGGACACGCTGGCGGATCTGACGGTCAGCCGGCTCGAAAACCTCACCGCAGGGTCGAAGGGCAGCTCGCTCGGCAAGCTCATCTACGGTGATACGTGGTACTATGCCGCCGCCGTCACGAATGAGCAGGCTGCGCAGCTCAGGACGGGGCAGAGCGTCACGCTTCGCTTTGCCAAGGGACTGGATGCCGACGTGCCCGCGACGGTTTACTCCATCGGAGAGGACGAGGGCGGGCGGCAGCTGCTGGTTCTGTGTTGCGACCGCTATCTGCCGCAGACGACCCAGCTGCGCCATCAGCAGGCAGAGCTGGTGCTCAGCAGCTACAGCGGCATCCGCGTCCCGGCCAACGCCCTGCGCGTAAACGACGAGGGGCAGGCGGGCGTGTACTGCGTCGTCGGCAGTTTCGCGCGCTTCAAGCCCGTCGACATCGTCTATCAGGGCGACGGGTACACGCTCGTGCGCGCGTCGAAGAGCGAGGAGGGCTCCGCCATCCTGCGCGCGGGCGACGAGGTCGTCGTCACTGCGAGCGACATCGAGCCGGGCAAGGTCATCGAGTAGCGCCCTGGCATTTGAATGAACACACTGTGAAAGGAAGTTTTCAAACCATGTCTATCACTGAAAATATTGCAGCCATCCGCCGCGAGATCGACGCCGCCGCCCGCGAGAGCGGGCGCACCGGCGCGGACATCACCCTCGTCGGCGCGAGCAAGATGAACGACGCCGCCGCCTGCCAGGAGGCCATCGCCGCCGGAATCGACGTCCTCGGCGAGAACCGTGTGCAGGAAATGACCGCCAAGCTCGCCGAGCACGCCTATGACGGCCGCCCGCTGCACTTCATCGGCCACCTCCAGCGCAACAAGGTGCGCCAGGTCGTCGGCAAGGTCGCGCTCATCCAGTCCGTCGGCTCGATGGAGCTGCTGCGCGAGATTGAGAAGGAGGCCGCCAAGCAGGGCCTGCGGCAGGACATCCTGCTCGAGGTGAACATCGGCGGCGAGGAGGCCAAGAGCGGCTTTGCACCGGAGGACGTGCGCGCGGCGGCGCAGAGCGCGCTGGAGCTCGCGCATGTGCGCGTGCTCGGGCTGATGGCCATTCCGCCGGTCGAGACGGTTCCACACGGAAATATGCGCTATTTTGCGGAAATGCGTGCTTTATATGTTGACATAAACGAGAAAATGTACCATAATGAATTTAAATACCTCTCGATGGGTATGAGCGAGGACCTTGCAGACGCCATCCGGGCCGGTGCGAATATGGTTCGGGTCGGTTCCGCCATTTTCGGCGCCAGAGATTATACAAAATAAGCAGTGGGAGGGCCATCAAGATGAGCTTCATGGACGAACTGAAAAAGATTATTCACCCCTACGACGATGAGGATTACGATTACGAAGAGGAGGAGCTGAACCCGGCCTCCAAGCCCGCGAAGGAGTCGTTCCGCGAGGAGCGCCGCGAGGAGCGCAAGGCCGAGGAGCGCCGCAACAAGGTGGTCAACATCCACGCCACCACCCAGCTCAAGGTTGTGCTCGTCAAGCCCGAGCGCTTTGAGAACGCCTCGGAGATTGCTGACCATCTGCGCGAAAAGCGCACGGTCGTGCTGAACCTCGAGTCGACGAACAAGGACATTGCCCGCCGTCTGGTGGACTTCCTGTCGGGTGTTGCGTATGCCGGGGAGGGCAAGATCAAGAAGGTCTCGGCCAACACCTACATCATCACCCCCTATTCCGTGGATATCATGGGGGACCTGATCGACGAATTAGAAAACAACGGCCTGTATCTGTAAAAACGTAAGACGATAGAAAACGGAGGGATATACGATGTTTACGCCACAGGAAGTTTCCGAAAAGACATTTCCCAAGACCTCGGCCCTGACCGCCGGCTATAACATGGCGGCGGTGGACGAGTTTCTGGATCCCCTGACGGAGGATTATACCGCCCTGTATAAGGAGAACGCCGCCCTGAAGGCGAAGCTGAAGGTGCTCGCCGAGAAGATCGAGGAGTACCGCTCGACCGAGGACGCCATGCGCACCACGCTCGTCACGGCGCAGAAGCTCGCGACGAAGCTCGTGCAGGAGGCGCAGACCCAAAAGGACGAGATTCTCAACGAAGCGCGCGCCGAGGCCGCGCGCCAGACCGCGACGCTCGAGCAGCAGACCGCCGCCGCCGAGCAGAAGCTCCGCCTTGCGCAGCAGAAGCTCACTGAGTTCATCGGCGCGAGCCGCCAGCTGTGCCAGACGCAGCTCGACTTCCTCACGAAGCTCCCGGAGATGGACGCCGCCACGGCGCAGAGCGCCCCCACGCCCTCCGTCGCCGACGACACGATCCGCATCATCGAGCAGGACATCCTCAAGGACTTTTCCGTCCCCACCGAGCCGAAGGCCGCTGAGCCCGCCGCCCCCGTACAGGAGACGGCCGCCCCCGCGCCCGCACAGGAGGAGCCGAAGGCCGAGGAGCCTGCCGCTCCCGCCGAGCCCGCTCCCGAGAAGGATGAGCCGAGCGCCGACAGCTTGTTTTCCACCGATTTCAAGCTGAATCTGGACGAGCTGAAGTTCGGCCGCAACTACAGCGGCGAGAACTGAGCACCGTCCGCCCCGCGGCATACAGACGCACATGCAGGCGGCAGAGCGGCACTTTGCCGTCCTGCCGCCCGTTTTTATACAGGAAGGAGACTTCGCCCCATGAACACCCCAGTGATCGCACTGCTCTACGACTTTGACAAGACGCTCTGCACCACGGACATGGAGGATTACACCTTCATCCCCGCCCTCGGCTATACGCCCGGCGAGTTCTGGGGCAGAGCCAACGACTTCGGCCGCGAAAACCGGATGGACGGACTGCTCGCCTATATGTACACGATGATGCAGGAGTGCCGCCGGCAGGGCATCCGGCTCGACCGGGAGTTTCTGGTGCGCTGCGGCGAGGGGATCGAGCTGTTCCCCGGCGTGCGCGAGTGGTTCGGCCGCATCAACGCCTTCGGCGCGCAGCTCGGCGTGACGGTCGAGCACTATGTCATCTCCTCCGGCCTGCGCGAGATCATCGAGGGCAGCGGCATCAGCCATGAGTTCCGCGAGATCTACGCCTGCGAGTTTTTCTACGACGAAAACGGCCTCGCCTCGTGGCCGAAGCTCGACGTCAACTTCACGAACAAGACCCAGTTCGTCTACCGCATCAACAAGGGGATCCTCGACGTCGCGCGCGACAAGGAGCTCAACGCCTCCATGCCCGACGACAGCAAGCGCGTCCCCTTCCGCAACATGATCTACATCGGCGACGGCCTGTCGGACGTCCCGTGCATGAAGATGATGCGCGCCTACGGCGGACAGGCCATCGCCGTCTATCAGGAGGATAACCGCGCCGGGGTGGAGGATCTGCTGAGCAAGGGGCGGGTGGACTTCATCTTCCCCGCCGACTACCGCGCGGGGATGGGGCTTGATACCACGGTGCAGAACATCATCCGCAAGATGACCATCACCGACGCGCTGGCCGAGGAGAATGCGCGCCAGTTCCGCCAGATCGGCAAGAGCGGCCTGCCGTATCAGGCCAGTCTCTTTGAATAACGGAGGATCCGCTTTGAACAAGAACTACAAACTCACCATTGCCTATGACGGGTCGCGCTTTTTCGGCTGGGAGCGCCAGCCGGGGCGCGACACGATTCAGGGAAAGCTCGAGACCGTGCTGGCAAAGCTCACCGGCGCGCCGGCCGATGTGATCGGCGCGGGGCGCACGGACGCGGGCGTTCACGCCCGCGCCATGGTCGCGAGCGTCCGGCTCGATACCGACCTCTCGTCCGAGGAAATCCGCGACTATCTCAACCGCTACCTCCCCGACGCCATCGCCGTGCGCGAGGTGAAGGAGGCGGGCGAGCGCTTCCACGCGCGCTACAACGCGCTGGGGAAAACGTACCGCTACACCTGCTTCGACGGGCCGGTCAAGCCCGTCTTTGACCGGAAATACGTCACCATGCTGGACTTCCGCCCCGATCTGGAGAGGATGCAGCGCGCGGCGGCGCTGCTCACCGGGGAGCACGACTTCATGAGCTTCTGCGGCAATCCGCGCATGAAGAAGTCTACCGTCCGTCTCGTCGATTCCATCACCGTGGAGCGCCGCCGTGACCGGATCATCTTCACGTTTCACGGGGCGGGCTTTCTGCAGAACATGGTGCGTATCCTCGTGGGGACGCTGCTGGAGATCGGCCGCGGCCGCTGGGAGCCGGAGTACGTCCTCGACCTGCTCGCCGCCCGCGACCGTAAGCTTGCCGGTCCGACCGCCCCGCCGGAGGGACTGTGTTTGATGAAAGTGGACTACTAAATAAAAATTACCCAAAGATGCCTGCGCAGTTTTACTGCGCAGGCATCTTTGGGTAGGGGGTTCTCACTCCGTTCCGCGCCGCAGACCCGCCGCAGGCGGGTCTGCGACACTGCACTCCGCGCAAAGTGTTTTTTGCGGCGTACACGCCGCCGCAAAAAACGGATTGGAATTTTTTCGCGCCGCTGCGGCGGCGCGCACTCTGTGAGGCTACACCTATCCTGTTTATAGGACAGGTGCAGCGGTATATTGTGAGCAGAAAGAGAGAAAGGACGGATGCCTACATGAACCCGATTGGATTTGCCAAGGAGTGTGTTTCCTCCCGCACAGAGAGCCGCGCGGTGGAGCGGCGGGCGGCGGAGCCCGTGCCGTCCGTCGTGCAGGTCTACTTCTCCTCGCGCAGCCGCGAGCTGTCCTACTACAACGACCGTTTTGACCTCCGTGAGGGCGACACCGTCTTTGTGGACGGAAAGCTCGCCGGGGAGCGCGGACAGGTCACCGACGTGCGCACGAGCTTCAAGATCAAGGCCGCGGATTATAAAAAGGTCATCGCGCAGGCCGACGTGCGCGTCGAGGGCGAGTTCCGCCCGCTGGGGGCGCACATGGTTACGTTTGACCGCGGCGCGCTCCCGTTTGAGCAGGTACGCACATGGCTGCTGCCGCCGGAGGAAGAGGGCGAATACTACGTCCACTACAGCGACAAGCGCATGCCGCTCGGTGACTTCGGCGCGCTGCATATCTCAAACGACGTCCGAGAGCGCGGGCAGTTCTATTTCCTGACTGACCATGTGCGCTATCTCTCCCTCGATGGGGTGGAGGGGCGCGCCGTCGTGGAGGGAACGCGAGGCTATGCCGTGGAGTTCCGGTATGAGGACGGGCAGATCAGCCGCCTGAACTGCAGCTGTCCCTGCGGATATCACTGTAAGCACGAGGTTGCGGTGATGCTCCAGCTCAAGCGGACGCTTGGGCAGATCGAGAGAAGCTACGATGCCGCGTGGCGGCGCAGCCGGTACTTCGCGCTTGTGCATGCGCCGCTGCTGCTGTCCATGGCCGTCAGCGGCAACCCGGACGCCGTGCTTCACCTGACGCAGACCTGAGATTTCGTCTTGCGCCGTGGCGGCGCGAACTCTGCGAGACATTTGGGACAGATTAAGAGCCGGAGATTTTCTCCGGCTCTTAATCTTCGATCATGCAGGTTACTCCTCCACTTTTTTGGTCAGAGAATCGTCGAGGTGGATGGCACCGTAGAGGTTCTTGGCGCTGCAGCCCGCGCGGCCGCCGCCGGCGCAGGCACACGCGCACGCACAGGCGCAGCTGCTGGCGCAGGCGCAGTGTCCGCCGCCCCCACCGAAGCCTCCTCCGCCAAACCCGCCGCCGCGGCTGCCGCCGCCGAAGCCGCCGCTGCGGTGAGACGGGGGCGGCGCGGGACGGCGCTTCATGCCGACGCTGCCGGGCTTCGGGCGGCCGTCCGGCCCCGCTGGGAACCACAGGTTGTTGACGAACACATACCGCGGCGCGCAGAAGTCGCCCCGGTACCCGTCGGAAGCGCGCGTGATGGCATGGACGATGCAGAACACCATAACCATCACGATCACCAGCGAAATCATGGCCACGATCCGACTGTCGCCGTCGTCCTGCGGCTCGTAATAATCCGCGCTGCCGCTCTCGTCGAGCGCCGTGGGCCAGTTGTCATAGCGGACGGAGATGTTCAGCCGCTCGCCGTGGGAGAGATTCTCGCGCTCAAGGATGTAGGGGCTTGGTCCCGATGTGCCGGAGACGGAGCTGGCGGTGACGCCGTCCGGATCTGTCCAGGTGAGCGTCATCTGCCCGACGCGCGCCTCGTCGAACCAGCCGGGCGTGTAGTCATAGGTGACGGCGCCGCCATCGAGGTTATACATGTACTCCTGCGTCCAGGAGTAGGCGAAGAGGATCGTTTCGCCGTCGTCATAGCCACGGACGAAGTAGACGTACATGTAGCTGTTGTCATAGCTCAGACGGTCGATGTTGGCCGTGAGGGCGGTTTCATTCCGGATAGAGCCGTTCGGCAGGCCGATCTTCACCCACTCGACCGGCCCCTCGTCGAGCACCTGCCACTCGATCTGCACCCGGATGTCCAGACTGCCGTCGTCGGTATTGGGAGTGACGCTGATGTCGTAGCTTGCGATATAATCGAGGTCGGCGGCTTCGGCGCGCTGCGCAAAGAGCGGCAGCAGGCAGAGCGCCAGCGCAAGGCACGCGCAAAGCGCCGTGATTTTCCGTTTCATGCTCAGCAGCCCTCCTTTCCGCGGTTTCCGGTCTGCAGCTGGCAGATGTGTTCCATCTTCGCGCTCTCGGCGCGGATGGCGCGGCAGGCTTCGCCGTCCCAGATGGCGGGCCAGTCGTCCGTGAGAATGTTCCCGAGCGCCGTGCCGCCGAGCCAGCTCTGACACGGGATGACCGTCCCGTCCGGGGCGACGGCCATGTTGCTCAGGCACGCGCCGCAGCTCGGGATGAGGTGCAGGCCGAGCGCGCGGAGCGTCTGCTCCGGGAGCCAGCCGGGGCTGGTGAAGTCCAGCTCCATCGAGAGCTCGTGCGCGGCGGCGACGGCGCTTTGCAGAATCTCCGTCAGCTCCTCCGCGGAAAGGCGCGTCGCGCGGCTCTCCGCCCCCTCGGCCCCGCCGGAGGGGATCAGCCCCGAGCAGGTGGCGTACCGCACGCCGAGCGCAGCGGCGAAGCGGAGCGTCGCGGCGTAGTCGCGGTTTAAGCTGCACAGCGGCGTGTTGACCGACACGATGAGCCCCGCGTCCACGGCATTGCGGATGCCCCGCACCGTCTCGTCAAAGCCCGGCGCGCCGACGAGGGCATTGTGCGCCTCGGCGTCCGCGGCGTAGAGCGTGACCTGCACACTGTCAAGGCTCGCCTCCGCGAGCGCGCGGCAGAGCTGCAGCGTGAGGAGCCGCCCGTTCGTGTTGAGCCGCGTGACGAACCACTGCGCCGCGTCCACCAGCTCCACGAGGTCATCGCGCAGCGTCGGCTCGCCGCCGGTGAACGTCACCTGCGGGATGTTCGCCGCGCGCAGCCGCGCGAGCACGTCCTTCCACTCTGCTGTTGTCAGCTCGCGGCTCTCGCCCATCGGCTGCCCGGCGGCGTAGCAGTGCAGACACTTCTGGTTGCAATGCCACGCGCCGCCACGCGTCATGGCGCTGACCATGAGATCCATCCGGTGCGGGGCAGACATCTTGTCGGCGTATTCGCCGAGCGTCAGCGCGCCGACGGCCACGTCCGGCTCGCGCCCCTGCGCGATGGCGACGAGCGAGCGGAGCATGAGCTCGAGATCCTCCTGCAGCAGCGCGCGGTCCGTGCGCGGATAGGTGCGGTGCGTCTCGTCAACGGCGCCGCGCACCATCCCGGCCCAGTCCTCCTCGCTGATCTCGCAGCCGGAGAACGGTTCGAGCCGATCCATGAAGTTCGCCAGCAGCACGGCCCACGACAGCGTCAGCGGCACGAGCTGCGCCCCGTTGAGCAGCAGCAAAAACGGATCCTCGGGGCTTTCCGTCCGCGGCGGGATCATGTGGATGCGCACGACGCCCGGCCCCTTCGGGTCGAGCGTGATATGCCGCACGCACGACAGATGCGCGCGGCGGTAGCGCTTTTCGCGCCAGGTCATATGGGACATAGGCGGCCCTCCTGCCTTCGTTACAGATTTTGTATGCCTATCGTATCACACCCACCGCCGTCCGCGCAAGTCTGCCGCCGCCATCCGGCGCAAAAAGCGAAAAGAAGGGCTACCAAAACGGGCGCGGTTGTGCTATAATTATCGTGTATGATTATAAGCAGAAAAGGAGGGATCCGCTTGCGGCATTGGAAGACGAAGCTCACCGCACTCTGTGCGGCCGCGGCGATGCTGCTGCCGATGACGGGCTGCTCGCTCACCGCCTCGGCGGAGGAGCTGTTCACCCTGCCGGAGTTCCCGGTGGAGTATACGGGTCTGTCGAACCAGCTCAACGCCCTGCTCGGTCAGGGCTATGAATACGTCTCACCCTCCAGCGGCCGGAATATCCAGTCCGTCCAGATGACGGATCTCAACGGCGACGGATATGAGGAGGCGGTGGCCTTCTTCCGCGCGCCGAGCGGGGAAAAACCGCTGAAAATCGTGATTTTCCGCCCCACGGAGGACTCGTTTGAGCAGCTGTGTACCATTGAGAGCAGCGGCTCGGCCATCAACCGCGTCAGCTATCAGGATCTCAACGGCGACGGGACGATGGAGCTGGTCGTCGGCTGGCGCATCAGCGCCGACGTGCAGACGGTCACCGTCTATGAGATTGCACCCGACCCGGTCGTGCTCATGCAGAGCAGCTATCAGAGCGCCATTTTGCAGGATCTCGACGGCGACGGCGTCATGGATCTGCTCGTGATCCACGCGGGCACGAAGGGCAACGGCGTCATGGACTTCTACCACTGGCAGGTCGGCGAGCAGAAGCCCGTGGCGAGCGACTGCGCGCTCAGCTCGACAATGGCCGAGCTGTCGGCGGGCAGCTTCATCGCGGGGGAGCTCTCGGACGGGACGCCCGCGGCCTTCATCACCGGCGTCAGCAGCAGCCAGCAGGCCGTGACGGACGCGGTGATCTGGAGCGGGGACAAGCTCGTGAACGTCTCACTCCCGCGCGGCGGCAGCGTCTCGCGCATCGCGGCCGACTATCAGCAGTGGAAGCCGCAGGACATCAACAGCGACGGCATCACGGAGCTGCCCAGCCCGCAGACCCCCGCGCAGGAGCGCACCTCGGGCGACGATATCATCCGCTGGGCGCAGGTGTCGAAAAGCGGCAGTCTGACGACCGTTGACTGCACCTACCACAGCCTGACCGGCGGGTGGTACTTCCGCCTGCCGCAGAGCTGGTGGAGCCGCACGAGCTATACCGAGGGGGAGGGGAGCTCCAACGAGAGCCAGCTCACGCTTCTGGTGGACGGGACACCCGTGTGTACGATCTACGCCCTCACGGGCGAAAACCGCGAGAACCGCGCCCTGCGCGGCAACCGCATCATCCTGCGCCGCCAGACGGGCGTGATCTACGCCGCGGAGCTGCTCGGCGGCGCGGTGGACGTCGGGCTCGACGAGGCGCTGCTGCGCCAGAACTTCAACCTGGCCGTTAGCGGCTGGAGCACCGAGAAATACTGAAAGGAGACACCATGAAAAAGGTAATGGTACTGGAGGACGAGTCCAGCATCCGCAGTTTTATTGTCATCAATCTGCGCCGCGCCGGGTATGAGGTCATCGAGGCCGAGACGGGCGAGGAGGCGCTGGAAAAGCTGCAGCAGAACCACGATATCCGCGTGGCGCTGCTCGATATCATGCTGCCGGGCATCGACGGGTTCGAGGTCTGCCGCCGCATCCGCGCGACGAACGCGCAGATCGGCATCATTATGCTGACCGCCCGCTCGCAGGAGATGGACAAGGTCACGGGTCTGATGACCGGCGCGGACGACTATGTCACAAAGCCGTTTTCCCCAGCGGAGCTGACGGCCCGCGTCGACGCGCTCATGCGCCGCAGCGGCGGCGCGTCGGAGGAGAGCAGCGGCGAGATCAGCCAGCCGCCGTTCCTGCTCAACACGCGTAACCGCACGCTCGAGAAAAACGGCCAGCGCATCAAGCTCACGCAGGTGGAGTATTCCATCATGCGCATGTTCATGGAAAATCCCGGCAAGGCCCTCTCCCGCGAGGAGATTCTGGACATGGTCTGGGGGCGGAACTACTTCGGCGAGCTGAAGATCGTCGACGTCAACATCCGCCGCCTGCGCCTGAAGATTGAGGACAACGCCACCAACCCGGTCTACATCACCACGGTCTGGGGCTATGGATACAAATGGGGCTTCTGAGCCCCACGCCCGAAAGCGGGAAAGGAGAGTGTCACGCGGTGAAGGGAAAGAGCACCCTGCTGCGCATCCGCGGCCTGCGCAAGCGCTGGATTTTCAGCAGCGTGGGGCCGATTCTGCTGATCCTTGTGCTGGTGTCTGTGATTCTGGCGCTGAGCCTGGCCAGCGGCTACTATAACAGCGCCCGCACGACGCTGAAAACCAAGGCCAGCGTCGGCGCGGATTATTTCAACACCTATCTCATGGACACCTACAGCGACTATTACTATAGCGCCACGCAGTACGCCGCGAGCTTCGACAGCGCCGAGCGCATCGAGCTGCAGTTTCTCGACAGCTCCGGCCATATCGAGACGTCCACCCGCGGCTTAAACGCCGGCACCGCGCCCGGCACGCCCGAGATCCGCCGCGCGCTCGAGACGGGCAAGACCGAAATCTACGAGGGGCGTGACCCCGCCACGGGGGAGAAGATCCTCGCCGTGTCGTGCCCGCTCAACTTCGCGGGGACGACCGTCGGCGTGATGCGATACGTCACGGCGACGCACCTCATTGACCGGCAGATCGTTATCACCACCCTCATCATCGCCGCCATGGCCGCGGTCGTGACGGTTGTGCTGCTGGCCTCGAACCTCTCACTCATCAACGGCGTCGTCGCCCCCGTCGCCGTGGTGACGGACGCCGCCAAGCGTATCTCCGGCGGCAGCTACGGCATCCAAATCCCCAACAAATACTCCGACGAGATGGGCGAGCTGGTCGACAACATCAACGACATGTCGCTGAAGATCAGCCAGAGCGAAAAAATGCAGACGGAGTTCATCTCCTCCGTCTCCCACGAGCTGCGCACGCCCCTCACGGCCATCACTGGCTGGGGCGAGACGCTCCTCGCCGACGAGAGCGGCGACATGGACCAGTTGCGCCGCGGCGTGCGCATTATCCTCAACGAGTCGCGCCGCCTGACGAACATGGTCGAGGAGCTGCTGGAGTTCTCGAAGATGCAGGACGGCCGCTTCACGCTGCGCGTCGAGCGCGTCGATCTGCAGGCTGAGCTCGAGGACGCAATCTATACCTACCGCGAGCTCTTCCGTCAGGACGGCATCGCCCTCGAGTATGAGAGCGGCGGGGAGCTGTTCGAGGAGCAGGTCATCGGCGACCCGGAGCGGCTGAAGCAGGTGTTCTGCAACGTGTTCGACAACGCCGCCAAGCACGGCGGCGACGGCAAGCGCATCGTCGTCTCCATGGCGCAGGAGGATGAAAACTACATCATCCGCATCCGCGACTTCGGCCACGGCATCCCCGAGGCGGAGCTGCCCTACGTCAAGCAGAAGTTCTATAAGGGTTCGTCCAAGGCGCGCGGCAGCGGCATCGGCCTTGCCGTGTGCGACGAGATCATCACCCGCCACGGCGGTACCTTCGACATCGGCAACGCCCACGGCGGCGGCGCGCTCGTCACGATCACGCTCCCGATCGCGCCGGGCGAGACGTGAGTTTGGCAGCAGAAAAATAGAACAGCCGTTGCATTTTTCGGCAATTTGTGTTACCCTATCTGAGAAAGGACAATCCCATGAAAGAAAAACGGACGGGTGGACAGTTCCGCACCTCCATCGGCGGTCAGGCGCTTATCGAGGGCATCCTCATGCGCGGGCCGAAAAAGCAGGCCATCGTTGTGCGCTCGCCGGAGGGGCTGGTGCGCGAGGTGGAGGAGCTGCACCTGATCAAGGACAAGTACCCCATCCTCGGCTGGCCGATCATCCGCGGTGCGGTCACGTTTGTGGACTCGATGGTCCGCGGCGTCAAGGCGCTCATGTTCTCGGCGGACTACTTCCCCGAGCTGGAGGAGTCGGAGCCGTCGAAGCTCGACCGCTGGCTCGAGGCGCACGTCTCCGAGCAGAAGCTCCAAAGCGTGATGGTCTGGGTCTCCGTCACCCTGTCGCTCGGTATGTCGATCGCGCTGTTTCTGCTGCTGCCGACGTTTATCGCCGGGCTGTTTCACGCGCAGACCCCGGCGCTGCACAACCTGATCGAGGGCGTCGTGAAGATCCTCGTCCTGCTGGCCTATCTCATCCTCTGCTCGAAGCAGAAGGACATCAAGCGCGTGTTCTCCTACCACGGGGCCGAGCATAAGACGATCTTCTGCTATGAGACTGGGCTGCCACTCACGGTCGAAAACGCCCGCATCCAGCCGCGGCACCATCCGCGCTGCGGCACGAGCTTTTTGTTCGTGGTCATCATCGTCTCGATCCTCGTCAGCAGCATCGTCTTCCCCTATATCAACTGGCAGAATCTCTGGGTGCGCATCGGCGTGAAGCTGCTGCTGCTGATTCCGGTCGTCGGCGTTACCTATGAGTTTAACCGCTTCGTCGGGCGGCACGATAACATGGTCACGCGGGTGCTCTCCGCCCCCGGCATGTGGCTGCAGAACTTCACCACGAATGAGCCAGACGACTCCATGCTCGAGGTCGCCATCGAAGCGCTCAAGCTCGTCCTGCCCGACGAAGAAGGCAGCGATAAGTGGTAATCTCCATTAAAACGATAACAGGAGTCAATCATGGCCATCACATATAACAATCTGTATATGGATATCCGGCAGGAGCTGCACCGTGCCGGGATCCAGGCTGCGACGCTCGAGGCGCGGGAGCTGGTGTGCTTCGCCGCAGGGAAAACGCGCGAGCAGTTCGTGCGCGACGGGCGGCTCTATGTCCCGCAGGACGTGGAGGAGCAGGCCCGCGCGCTCATGCACCGACACCTCGCGGGCGAGCCGTTGGCCTATCTCATCGGCGAGTGGGAGTTTTACGGCCTGCCGCTCGACATCTCCGAGCAGGTGCTCATCCCCCGCAGCGACACGGAGGTGCTCGCGGGCGAGGCGATCCGCTGGCTGCAGACGCAGCAGGACGCGCGCGTGCTCGACCTCTGCGCGGGGAGCGGCTGCGTGGGGCTGGCCGTCGCGTCGCAGGTGCACGCCTGCCGCGTCGTCCTCGGCGAGAAGTCCGAGGCCGCGCTGCGCATCTGCCGGCAGAACATCCGCCGTAGCGGCCTGCTCGGCCGCGTGACGCCCATGCCCGCCGACGCGCTTGAGCCGCCGACGCGGCAGCTCGGGGAGTTTGACTGCATCGTCTGCAACCCACCCTATATCCCGACGCAGGATATCGAGACGCTCGATGTCTCCGTGCGCGACTATGAGCCGCACATGGCGCTCGACGGCGGTGAGGACGGGTTGAAATTCTACCGCGCGATCAGCGAGAACTGGCGCGAAGCGCTCCACCCCGGCGCCCGGCTCTATTTCGAGGTCGGCATCGGGCAGGCGGACAGCGTCCTGCGCATCATGCGGCGGCAGGGCTTCGGCGAGCTGGAGATTGTCCCGGACACGGCGGGCATTCCCCGCGTCGTGTACGGCACACTGTATAATGAAATTTAACCCCGGAATGATAAAGAGGAGGAATCAGGATTATGGCGGCAAAGAAAGAAACCGCAGCGGCGGCCCCCGCAGTTTCCGATAAGAAGAAGGCGATCGAAACGGCCATGCAGCAGATCGAGAAGATGTATGGCAAGGGCTCCATCATGCGCTATGGCGACGGGACGGTCGCCAATGTAGAGGCCATCCCCACCGGCTCGCTGGCGCTGGATCTGGCGCTGGGCATCGGCGGCCTGCCGAGAGGGCGCGTCGTCGAGATCTACGGGCCGGAGTCCTCCGGTAAGACGACGCTCGCGCTGCACGTCCTCGCGCAGGCACAGAAGCTCGGCGGCGAGGTCGCCTTCGTCGACGCGGAGCACGCGCTCGACCCGACGTATGCCCGCGCGCTGGGCGTGAAGGTGGAGGACATGCTCATCTCCCAGCCCGACACCGGCGAGCAGGCGCTCGAGATCACCGAGGCGCTCGTGCGCTCCGGCGCGATCGACGTCGTCGTGGTCGACTCCGTGGCCGCGCTCGTGCCGCGTGCGGAGATCGAGGGCGAGATGGGAGACAGCTTTGTCGGTCTGCACGCCCGCCTGATGAGTCAGGCGCTGCGCAAGCTCACGGGCATCATCGCCAAGACGAACTCCATCGTCATCTTCATTAACCAGCTGCGCGAGAAGGTCGGCGTCATGTATGGCAATCCCGAGGTCACGACCGGCGGCCGCGCGCTGAAGTTCTATGCCTCCGTGCGCATCGACGTGCGCCGCATCGAGTCGCTGAAGTCCGGCGGCGAGATCATCGGCAACCGCACCCGCGCGAAGGTCGTCAAGAATAAGGTCGCGCCCCCCTTCCGCGAGGCGGAGTTCGACATCATGTACGGCGAGGGTATCTCCCGTCTCGGCGAGATGCTCGACCTCGGCGTGAAGCTCGACCTCGTGCAGAAGAGCGGGTCGTGGTTCAGCATGGGCGAGGTGCGTCTCGGCCAGGGACGCGACGCCGCCAAGCAGTATTTCCGCGACCATCCGGACGAGGCGGACGCCCTCGAGGCCGCCATCCGCAAGGACTTCCACAAGCTGATGTCCAACCAGTCCAAGGTCGCCGCCCGCGCCGCGGGCCGCGCGGTGGACGTCTCCGCCGACGATTTCGACGATGCGGATTGAGCGAATCGAAAAATCCAAGCATAAGCAGGAGCGCGTGCTGGTGTTTCTGGAGGGGGGGGACCTCCTCCGGATCACCGGAGTCGAACTCCTGCGCTTTGGCCTGCATAAGGACATGGAGCTGCCCGAGGAGCTGGTGGAGGAGCTGCGCCGCTCCGCGGAGCGCTCCGAGACGAAAGCGCGCGCCGCGCGCCTTGCGAGCAGCCGGATGCTCTCGAAAAAGGAGCTGTCCGACCGGCTGGTGAAAAAGGGCACCGAGCGCGGCGAAGCTGAGGAGCTTGCCGACTGGCTCGAGGATCTCGGTGCGGTGGACGACGCGGCCTACGCGGGCGTCATCGCCCGGCACTACGGCACCATGGGCTACGGCCCCGCCCGCGTGTGCCAGGAGCTCCGCCGCCGCGGCATCGGCCGCGACCTCTGGGAGGACGCGCTCGCGCAGCTTCCCCCGGCCGAGGAGGCCATCGAGCAGTTCCTGCGCGCCAAGTGCAAAAGCGGCGCGCCCGACCGCGCCGCCTGCAAGCGCCTGTCCGATGCTCTGCTGCGCCGCGGCTTTTCGTGGCAGGACATCCGCCCGGCGCTCAGCCGTCTGGGCGAGGAGCTGCCCGAGGACTGATGAGAATCTGAACAGATTGAGAGGATATACCATTGAAAGTTTCATTCATTTCCCTTGGCTGCGCCAAGAATCTGGTCAACACCGAGCAGATGATGGCCCTGTGCCGCGAGGCGGGGATCGAGCTGCAGGAGCAGCCCGAGGGTGCCGACGCCGTGGTCATCAACACCTGCGGCTTCATTGACAGCGCGAAGACCGAGGCCATCGACACCATTTTGTCCATGGCGCAGCTCAAGGCGGACGGCCGGCTCGGCAAGATCCTTGTCACGGGATGTCTCACCCAGCGCTATCAGCAGGAGATCATCGACGAGCTTCCAGAGGTCGACGGCATGATGGGAACCGGCAGCTACGGCGACATCGTCCCCGCCCTGCGCGAGCTGATGGCCGGGCAGCGCCCGCGGCACTTTGCCGACATCAACGGTCCCGTCGAGGAGTTTGACCGTGTGCTCACCACGCCCGGCCACTATGCCTACCTCCGCATCGCCGAGGGCTGCAACAACCGCTGCGCTTTCTGCATCATCCCCTACCTGCGCGGCAAGTACCGCAGCCGCCGCATGGAGGATATCCTCGCCGAGGCGCGCCAGCTGGCAGACGCCGGGGTGAAGGAGCTGATCGTCATCGCGCAGGACATCACGCGCTACGGCACCGACCTCTACGGTGAGCACAAGCTCGCCGCGCTCCTGCGCGAGCTGTGCAAACTCGACTTCCACTGGATCCGCCTGCACTATCTCTACCCCGAGGAGATCACCCCCGAGCTGATCGACACGATCGCGCAGGAGCCGAAGATCCTCAAGTATATCGACCTGCCTATCCAGCACTGCAACGACCAGATCCTGCGCACGATGTGCCGCCGCTCGACGAAGGACGAGCTGCTGGAGCTGTTTTCCGCCCTGCGCGAGCGCATCCCCGGTCTGGTGCTGCGCACGAGCCTGATTACGGGCCTGCCGTATGAGGACGAGGCCGCCTTCGAGGAGCTGTGTCAGTTCCTGCAGGATGTGCGCATCGAGCGTGCGGGCGTGTTCCCGTATTCGCCCGAGGAGGGAACGCCCGCGGCCAAGATGCTCAACCGCGTCGACGCCGACGAGGCGCAGCGCCGCGCCGACCTCATGGTGGACGTGCAGTCGCGCATTATGGACGACTTCAACGAAAGCCGCATGGGCGACGTGACGGAGGTGCTCTGCGACGGCTGGGACGAGCAGTCCCAGAGCTTCGTCGGCCGCAGCTATGCCGAGAGCCCCGATATCGACGGGCGCATCTACTTCAGCGCCGAGCGCGACGTGCAGCCCGGTGAGTTCGTCCCCGTGCGCATCACCGGCGCGATGGACGGCGAGCTGACGGGCGAGCTGGCCGAGAAGGAGTAATTCCACTCTGGTCAAAGCGCCGCCGCCATGGTATAATGACCCTGTATTTTAATCCGCCGCAGAAAGGATGTGGCTTCCCATGCCCATGACAACCGCAAACAAACTGACAATCGCCCGCGTACTGATGATCCCCGTGTTTCTGGTGATCCTGTACTGGGGCTTCCCGGGCAGCAGCTATGTGGCGCTGGCCGTGTACATCATCGCGTGCCTGACCGACCTCGCCGACGGGTACATCGCCCGGCACTATAATCAGGTCTCGGACTTCGGCAAGTTCATGGATCCGCTCGCGGACAAGTGCCTCGTTATGGCCGCGCTGTGCTGGTTCGTGGAAAACGGCGACATGGTCGGCTGGGTGCTGGCCGCGGTGCTGCTGCGCGAGTTTGCCGTCTCCGGTATGCGCCTTGTCGCCGTGGAGAAGGGGCGTGTCATCGCCGCCGCCTGGTCCGGCAAGGTCAAAACTGCGAGCACGATGGTCTGCATCTGCCTGATGCTCTTCGGCATCCCCCACTGGCTCAACCTCGTCTGCCAGGCCGTCATCCTCGTCACAACGGTCTATTCCGGCGTCGAGTATTTCGTGAAAAACTGGGACGTGTTCCGGGAGAGCTGACAAATAACCCCCAACGAGAGGAGTCGAGCGTTATGATTCTTTCCGCCGTTTTGTGCGCGCTGTTTCCGTATGCATCCATTGGAGTTATCTATGTCCTGATCAAGGGATACTTCCCCGCCGCCTTTCCGTGGGAGATCTTTTCCGCGCTGCTGTATATGGCGGAGCTGTGGCTGATTGCGCTGATTGCCGTGCTGCTTCTGCTGAGACGGAAGGAGCGGTATACGCCGTTGGCGCTTGCACGCGCGGTGATGATCGTGAAGCTCGTGCAGATTCCGGCGTATGCGGGGATCTTGCTTCTGGGGCTGGGCTTTTCGCTGACCGTATATTTCGCCGTCAACGTGGTGTTCTTCCTGTTCGACGTCCTGACGATCGCGCTCAGCGGCCTGCTCGGCGTCGCTGCGGTGAGCCGCGCGCAGGAGGAGGGCATCTTCACGAAGTACCACGCCGAGCGGCTGGGGATCTTCCAGTTCATCTTCTGCGTGGACGTCGTCGCGTCGATTATCTCGTACTGCCGCCTGCACCGCGCGGAAAAGAGCGCGGGATGATTTGCAAACACTCTGCATATTCTGTTATGCAGAGTGTTTTTCTAATTGGCGAAGATTATTAATGTTAGTAAAATGCAATTGAGGGATCCCTAAGTACAGAGCAGGAAACATGAGATAACTGAACAAGGAGGAGCGACTATGCGAAAAAAGATCGCTACCCTATTGCTGGCACTGGTTATGTGCCTATCCCTATGTACTCCTGCAATGGCGACAAAATCCCCGCTTGAAAAAAGCGAAACTGCAGTCAACACAGAGCTGGTGGTAAGCGATGATGTGACCGCAAGAATTTTCGGTAAGTATGCAAAGGAAATCGAATTGATCGAAGACTATGCGGGGCGCTCCGTGACCCATCTGACGAGAGACAATCTCAACGTAATCAAGTACGTCGCCGCACTTCACCATGATGACGACGAATATGATTTTCCGGCCTTGATGACGGATCTGGCTGTTGCGTGTACCGAGGCCAGATTGGGGGTTAATACGCAGGCTGCTCCTGACGGAGAAACGAACGGTGCGGTAACGGTATTGGCTGCGAATGACATCTTGGCAGGAAAGCATATAAGAGATGTCACGGTAGGTGCAACGACGACGATTACTGGAACGTCATCTATTTCACTTTCGGCCGGAAGTACAGTTAACGGAGTGCAGCTGACAACGGGTTATTCACAGTCGTTTAGTTATTCGGTTGAGGGGCCGGGGGATGGATTAACTCTGAACAACGGGGCAATCGTGTCGCACCGGACCTGCTTTGCCGTGCTGTATGGAACGGTTGTCCAGACTGCCTTTGGGCGGCGCTATATTGATCCGGATACGGCGTCGATAGTGGACTATAGCCTGTTTGCGTCGATCGGTGTCCCAACCTACTGTGGGCAGGCTCGGCATGGTGGGCCCCTGTATTTTTCCGGACCCTATGCGTACCGTTCAGCGTTCGAGAGCCACCCGTCTCCGTTTATCTGATTGCCGCAAAAATCCGCCCGCGGCTTGACACTGCGGGGGAATCCTGATACAATTGAGCCGTCCAAAAAAATAGCGCGATGATCGGAAAGAGTACGCACCGGCGCTGGAAAGAGAAGGGCGGCCAGCGGCTGAAAGCCGCCCCACAGACAGCGGTGCGGAAAGTGCGTCCGTGAGCGCGCGGGATAACCGATGCCCGCCGCCCGGCCCGCGTCACGGGGCCAGCCTTGAGCGAGAAACGAGAGTGGAACCGCGGAAATTATTTCGCCTCTCAGACCTGTGGTCTGAGAGGCGTTTTTTGTTTGCAAAATGGATTGAAAATGTGAAAATAAAAGGAGAATCACCATGTATCTGTATAATTCAGCCACCCATAAGAAAGCGGAGTTCACCACCCACACCCCCGGCCATGTGGAGATGTACACCTGCGGCCCGACCGTGTACCACTTTGCCCACATCGGC